>Ga0307513_10010324_pt1 | contig 11713 bp, 8 predicted proteins | sample 15_EM_MG_FD_202174 | JGI IMG/M metagenome (GOLD analysis project Ga0307513, IMG submission 202174) | Populus trichocarpa ectomycorrhiza microbial communities from riparian zone in the Pacific Northwest, United States - 15_EM | ecosystem: Host-associated > Plants > Roots > Unclassified | place... | reverse complement strand
CACGTTCCCAATTGCTTCTCCAGCTCCCGGTAAATGCGTTTGTTGGCCGCCGGAAAAAGAGGCAGTGTTGTTAAGCACTTCAGTATCAGACTTGTACACAACATCACCACTCAATACGTCGTGCTCGCGTCCAGCAGGCTCGGGATCGGATTCATGGTCAGAATCCGGACGTTCCCCCACGACGTCGGTTTGTGTGTCAAGAATATGGCTGGCCGATGATGGATATCGTATAATCGTGCAGGCGTGGATAATGTTCACATTGGCGTGGGTAGTTCGTAAATGTTTCTCATATGCTGCTGCTTGGGTGTATTTTTGTCAACAGAACGGACATTTGCTAGGCATCGCAGGAGTGCTTAGTGTTGATGCTAACGCGTGTGGATCGCACATAGGTTCAACAGGCGTGCATGCTTTGAATCTTAAACGGTAAATAGAGGTCAATCCGCTTTAGCGCCATAGATGTAGATGTCACGTGGTATCAGCTATGGTTTCTTTCATGAACCGGCTCGGCGAACTTCATGTTTCACGATTGTCATGTTTCAGAGGGGATGTTTCATTTCTAAGATAAACATGAATCAATAAAGCCCTAGCTATGCTAGTGTCAGGACTACAAATTCTTGAAAAGAATCAAGAGGCATTCAAAGCGCCAAACCACTGAGAGTTGTATATATAATCAGCATTGATCCTGATCGAATGAATTCAGACCCGGAATCGACACACATTTATAACTTCCACGAAATCCACACAATTCATTCCCACAACTAACTCACACTCACAACGTCCACGATATCCACCGAATTCACACCGCAGGCTATTTTCACCCCGGCGGCAACCTATACACCCAAAAGTCAAACGATATGGCTCATAATAACGTAGAGTACATCTATATGCCAAATGGGGGAAACCTGCAGGCTCCGGCGGGCCAAACTTATCACCTTCCGCAGGGATCTCTGAGAGGATATATAAGTTCAAAACACCCCAATTAGCGAAAGATTGTTGATCACAAGTTATCAATGGGCATACCCGACGACAACCACTTGTATGGCGAAGGGCGGGAGGCGGTGAAGGATTAGATGCTTGCGAGGGGGTTTAGGAAAATCTGTACATTCCCTGACTACCATTTCCTGCAAAACGTCGCTCGTATGAGGACAATGCGCCCTGCCTGCGACAGCCTTATCACAGCTGCGGCTGCGAATAACCGGGCTGTTATGCGCCAGATTGATGAGGCTGTAGTTCAAGTTGTTAAGGACTGTGGAGTGAAGTTGAGAACCACCTTGCAGAACCGTTCTAAAGGCCTGGCACCACTGGGCCAGAATAGAGTCTTCTATGATCAGAACATGCTGAGCGATCGGTTACTACCCCCCAACGCGCCAGACCAGTGGGGTCCCGCAACGATTGTACCAAACCCAGGTCCAGTTCCCCAAAACATTCCATGGGCTTACCCCCTCAGGCGCAAAACGTACCTGCTCATCATGGGAATTACGTCCCGCCGGCGCAAGGTGTAGCAGCCCAAGGTGTAGCGGTGCAAGGTATAGCGGCGCAAGGTGTAGGGGCGCAATGTGTAGCGGCGCCAGGTGTAGCGGCGCAATGCCTACCGGCGCAAAAGGTACCTGATCATCTCGGGAATTACCCCCCTTAGGCGCAAAACGTACCTGATCATCACGGGACTTACCCCCCTCAGGTGCAAAACGTACCTGCTTATCATGGGAATTACCTGCCTCCAGCGCAACGTGTAGCGGCGCAAGGCGTACTGGGGCAAGGCGTACTGGCGCAAGACGTACCGGCGCAAGGTGTACCGGCGCAAGGGGTACCGGCACAAGGCTTACAGGCGCAAGGCAGACCGGCGCAAAACGTACCTTATCATCGCGGGAATTACCCCCCTCCGCGGCAAAACCTACCTCCTCATCCTGCGTGTTACCCTCCTGCTCGTCAAAACATACCGGGCCTTCCTGCGAATTAGGCTCTTCGGGGTCAAAGCCCACCTGCCCTTCCCGCCGATAACACTCTTCCTAATCCATTAGCACATGCTCCTCCTCTGAACTATTACCCTCAGAATGCCGCAAACGCACCAGCTGCGCCTGCGATTTATCTGATGCGCACGCCAGACCCATCGACTGAGATATCGACTCCGTCTCTGGTAACCCGCAATGCCCCGACTCCAAGGGTGCTTCCTAGGGGTGGGAATTACGTGGCTGCCGACCCTATGCCAACTGGTTAGTTTCTTTCGTAACAATTAGGGCCTTATGTGTTTTTACTTGCTGACTGATGATTATCAGATTGGAGTGCTCTACTTGGGACGCACCGTGGTATGCGTATTGTTTGGACATGGCATTCCAGACGCAGCCAGGGTCCGACATCAGAACGCAGGCCGAACTTAAATTTTAGGCATGACTAGAACATGCTGCATTGGCATCCCCCCCATATAAATGGAGTCCAGTTCGCCGAATTAGATTCTTATAACATCCTGGGACTGTCAGCTATGATTTCGAGAAATGTACCAAACGACAGAATTCGCTATATACTTGGTGCCAGTGGAGAAGGCCGCGGAAGGCTCCGCAGGGTTGCTTCCGAACGGGTATCTTGCATTGATTATGTTTTAATCGATAGCGATAAAACGGTAAGCGCCTGGCTCCTGTGGAATCCAGTTCTCGATGACCCACTCGATCTCATGATCTATGGTTACAGCGACGAGGGCGACACATGACTGGCGACACCATCGCTAAGGGCACCCCAATATCTCCATGAGGATGGCGTCGCCGATTGGGCCGATGCCGCAGCCGGACATATGGGGAACATGCCTTACCGGGCTCCATATGTACCGCCCAGATTTGATTACGGAAACGCCAATCGATCAGGGGATCACCAAGATGGAGATGCCCCAAGTGTTTCCCTTCCAGGATCATCCAGCTCGTCATCTGATGTCGCGGACACCAGGCGTAAGGGTCAGGACAGCCCCGAGATGCCGCCACGCCCTGTCGGCGACACTGTTGCATCCGCCATGGCTCGTACCCCGCTCGCTGTCAAATCTTTGAACCGACTGAATGTCCCAATGTGTTGTGACCTACTTGGGCGTCCAATACGCGGGAGCGAGACTCTCAAGCGCGGTGCTCGCGATGATGGAAATTTGGACGTTCCTAAATTTAAGAAAACACCCTTAGGAGCGTCGGAGCGTGAGTCTATGAAAGGCGGAGAGGTACGCATTGGCAGGGATCCAAGGCCGACAATTGTGAGGAACAAATATCGAAGAGACTTCACGGGGGTTCAATGGCCGGGGGGGGATCACAAAACGTAATGGATGAGACGGTGGGGTGATTGCTTGTAGTGTCTAAATAGATACATTGTTTTATGAGTTTTGTTTATCGTAGTCTTTCATGTATTCAGGATTGGAATTTTAAGCTTATACATTGGATAGATTAACTCTTCAGGGAAATATGGTGGTATTGGCGGCCTCCTCAACGTCGAAGTGTCGCTTAGAGTCGCTGAGTATTGATGCCACTCGCTGAGTATCGATCAGTGTCGATGAGGGCTAATGTCTGCCTCACGCATGAACAAGTGAGTGAGCGCTTGATCTTCGCGGATGATCGCATCTTATCTTTTAAGCCACATGATACTGGGGTCTTCTGCGAAGATATTGACATCAATGTCTTGTAGCCAGGGCAATGACCTCTCTTGGCATCGCCAGAACAACAACCCCCCGGCGTCCGGACCCTGGAGAGCCTTAAAAGCTTATTTCATATGTCAATGAAGACACACGATAAGCATCGATTTGAATTATCTATAGAGCTAAATTTAGTGCTTTCAAAAATAGGTCTTCATTTGAATGGTGGTTGCGAGATCGTCGGAGTCGTGCAAACCCTACCAGGTCATCACCTCGTAGGGATTAATGTTTACACAACTGAGACGTCTGGGGCGTTTTTTTTGTGACGCACCATGAGCGTTCCTGACGTCTATAAAGGTCCTCATCTGCCCTCCTTCACATCGTTCACACCTCCTTCACATCGTTCACCCCCCACCCCTCTTCACCACTTCTCATAGTTGAAATGCCCCGCAAGAGCGCCCAAAGAGCCCCGGGCAAAAGGGCACCGTAAGTACACTTCGTCCAATCGTTTAATCGTGGGCAATACTAATATCGTATTACTTCAGGCAGCCTGGCGTACCAGCGACAAAGAATAAACAATCAAGCTCCATGAGCCTAGGAAAGTAAGTTCGCGCCGTGACACCATTGACCTGCGCTCGATATTAATATTACGATTGGTTGTAGACGTCTGGCAGTCCCGCACGACGCAGGTGAAGTCTGGGGCGGTAAACGCAGGGCTCCCCAGCGTGCTGCCGCCCACAGACGGAGTGCGGACAGAAGGTAACCAATGATCCATTTGTTAGAGTTCACAGAAGCGGATAGTTGTTTCCTTTGTTCTAGACGGAAGGATAGACGGGATAGTAGTTTTAGTTGTTTTCTTTGTTCAGAGTACGGAGATCGACAGGCAGAAGGGGATTACGCATGAAGGAGAGATTGATAGGTGTGGCAGACGATAGAATAATTAAGAGAGTTTTTCTTATATAGACTTATGTTTGGTTAGTTAGTTTTGTGGTGATGATGAGCAAATGAAGTTTTTGATTCTCCCCAGTACCCTTTTAGTTTTGCCCTAGTCTAGTTCCACCGGTTGACCGTTGCCTGCGCATTATCCTCTCAACAGGTTATGAGCCCGGCGCTCACAGAGACGCCAACGACAAACTAGGACAGTATTCACGAGAACCCCTACGCCGACGAAGACAGTCGATCGAGCGAGAAGATGGATTCCAGTATGGAGTCATCGGGTGTGAATATGAAGATAGTAGTAGAATTGTTGAATGACACCAACTACGAGAGATGGGCACGCGATATGCTGATTCTGATCGCGGGAAAGGGATTCACCTTAATAGTTGACGGGACGGAGACATACCCAGCCAGTGAGACCCCTGCGACCACATTGAGCACGACTGCCGCAGCGGGTACATCTATTACCTCTACTTCGTCTACGTCGAGAGCCACAGAAACGCTCTCCAAGGAGCAGATCAAGTGGAAGTCCAGAGATGTAATGGCCAAGGCATTGATGGCCAGTTACATGGAACCCCATTTTCGATGCAAGTACTGGGGTGCGGAATCCTCAGGGAAAATGTGGTCGATGGTTAGAAAAGACCAAAAGCAAACCGGAGCGGAGCATTTTCATCGTATTAACGATGACCTTCGTTCACTTCTTGTCCCCGATTTTCCTTCAGTCGTGAATTTCAACGAGAAATTCAAGTCTCTACTGGCGGACCTTACACTCTGCGATTCCGAAGGACGTGGCATGGGTGATATGGAAGCTACCTACATTCTCCTCCGCGCACTCCCGACCGATGACGAAAGTTGGAGAACCTTTCGGCAGATCCAAGTCAATGCGAGTAAACCTCAAGCCCTGATGGATGAAATGATTAAGCAAGAGAGTCGGATGAAGTCTGAGAGGAGGATTGCTGGAGCACGGGCTTCGGGAGAGGTCATGTTCTCGAGGGCTGCAGGTGCGCCTTCAGGTATAGGAAGAAGGCATGAGCCTAGAAGAGAAGGCAAGAGCGGGAATATCACATGGTACAATTGTGGGAAGAAAGTACATATGAAAAAGGATTGTTGGAGTAAACCAAGGGAAAACAGTAGCGATAGACAGCCAACCGGAAATAGGTACCGACCACAAAGAGGAGGATACTCAAGAGGTTGACGTCGGGGTAATAGCAATGGCAGTAATGGCGATGGGGCAGTGTGGAGTTTGAGAACTCAAGGCGGTGGAAACGTGAACAGCACAACCACTGTCTCCGATCAGCAATGGTGGATTGATAGCGGCTGTTCCAACCATGTCCGTGGGATGCGAGACGCCTTCGCCGATTACAAAGTTTACGAACCTGGAGAACGTATCGTTAATGTCGCCGATTCACGGAATGTTGTATGCGCGGGAATCGGGAGTGTCAAGCTCATTGTTTGTCTACCAGGTGGAAAAAGGAAGCAGGTAACTATTGAGAATGTGTTACATGTACCGATATGTCGCAATCTTCTCTCAATGGGACAGTTGATGGAGAAGGGATTGGAAATCCAAATAGACCCCGAAGAGGGCTGCTATCTCTACAAAGATGATAAGCTGACAGGATTTGCGAAGATGCACAAGCGGTTATTTCTTCTCGATACAGTTCATACGTCAAGAGGAACAGAAGAGTTCGAGCACGTTGACAAGGTTATTCTTCAGAAGGAGAAGGAGAAGGAGAAAAGACTAAGTGCGGAGCTGTGGCATAGACGGTTAGGCCATGTCAGCTACCGTACAATAGGTTCCATGGAGGGGGCTGTCGGGGGTATGAGGTTGACAGTAGAAGGCGAGAAGGGTCTGGCTAAATCGGAATGTGAAGATTGTGTTAAAGGTGCAATTTCCCGGAAGCCATTTTGTTTACATCGACACCCTGCGACACAGATCCTCGACCGTATACATACCGATGTTTGCGGACCAATGGAAGTTATGTCAGTAGGTCGCAAGCGGTATTTTGTCCTGTTTACAGATGAGTATACACGATACGCTACGGGCTATTTTATGGAACGGAAGTCGGAAGTCTTTGGTTGTTTTCAGGAGTTTCATGCAAGTGTTGAGAGGTTGACCGGCAAGAAGATAAAGGCACTCCGCAGTCATGGCGGAGGTGAGTACCAAGGAAAACAATTTCAGGATTGTCTTCGCCGGTATGGTATTCAGAGTGAATGTACAGTACCATACACACCACAAGAGAACGGAATAGCAGAGCGTCAGAACTGCACACTTCTAAACCAAGTTGTTAGCATGATGTCGGCGGTGCAGGCACCAAAGAACGTTTGGGTTCTTGCCTACCAGACCGCGATATACCTCCGCAATCGATCACCCTCAAAATCGCTCGCCGGTAAAACCACTTTCGAGCTGTGGTTTGGCGAAGTTCCTAGTGTTAGCCATTTACGGGTATGGGGATGCAAGGTTTTGTATCAGATACCGAAGGCAAGGAGAAGAAAGCTAGACTACAAGGCTGCAGAAGGGATATTCGTTGGGTATGAGACTACGACGAAGCACTATAAAGTCTACGATCCATCAAGTTCACGACTCATTACCGTACGAGATGTTGTATTCTACGAGGATTTGGGATATTGGAAGAAGAGTCCAAGCCCCCCTGAAGGAACTACTTGTCCGGCAATTGATCGGAATTTGGTGTTCCAGGAGTCATTTCCCGGTATAACTCGTGATGATAGTGAAGAAGAGGACAGTGGACAGCGCAACCAGGAAAATAATGGTGATGGTGATGGTGGTGATGATATTAATCCTCCGGTGGCACCGGTAGTGATAGAGGAAAGAGTTAAGAGGCGGAAGAAAGCTGGGCGAACTGTAGGAGTAAATGCGATGAAGGGATTAGTGTCTGATTTGGGAAAAGCATGGGAGCGCAGGAGTGATGAACCCAGTGGGCTGGAAGGATCGGAAAGTAGAGAGGTAGTTACTGATTTTGTTGGAATGGTGGAGGCAGGACCAAGCTCGGTTCAGGAAGCTATGGAATCTAAAGAGAAGAGTGAGTGGAAGGCAGCAATTGGAGAAGAGATCTCAAACCTGGAGCGTTTGAAAACCTGGACTGTGGTGGATAGAGTTCCAGAGGGGCGCAAACCAATTACATCGAGACTCGTTTTGCAACGGAAGTTGAATGCGGACGGAGGTCATGATCGGTATAAAGCTCGACTTGTCGCCCACGGTTTCAAACAGCAGCCAGGCATTGATTTCGTACAGACATATGCCCCACTTGTGTCGATGAGTACTGTGCGATTAGTTCTTTCGTTTGCAGCAGTACGGGACTACGAGATACATCAGTTAGATGTTGTGACAGCTTTTCTTGAGAGCCGCATAAAGGAAGAGATATATCTGCAACTACCCGTTGGTTTTAGTGTGGTGGTTGAATCGGCGCCTCAAGAGCGTTTGGTTGCATACACCGGTGAGAGAGATCCAGTCTACGTACGAGTTCTGAGAAGCCTTTACGGACTACGACAAGCTGCATTGAATTGGTATGAGAGACTTGATCAGGAGCTGAGGAAGAGTGGGTTTAGAAAGAGTGCTTGGGAGGCTGGTGTTTATTTTTGGGCGGAGTTGATTTTGTTGGTTTGGGTTGATGATATTTTACTTGTTGGGGGGAGTGATGAGGTTCAGGCAACAAGAAAGATTCTTCAAGCAGCATTTACGATTGGCGATATAGGTCCGATTTTACAATTTTTGGGAATGCGGATCGAGCGCGACCGTTTACGCCGAATTCTATTGATTGATCAGGAAGGATATATCAATCAGATTCTACAGAGATTTCGTATAGCAGAGAAGGCGGTTACCACGCCTATTGAGCCAGGTACATCACTTCTGAGACGGAAAGCATCACCCACGCTATACCCAGAAGGCCAAGGCAGAGTCGAAGCCTTAGTTGACCGAGAGAAAGAACGAGAAGCCGACCAGCAGGAGTATCAGGAAATTGTCGGCAGTTTGAATTACGCCGCGATAGCAACACGACCCGATGTCTCTTTCGCCATTGGAGTATTGGGCAGGTTTGCAGCGGATCCTGCTAAGGGGCACATGACGATGGCCATCCGAGTCATGCGATATCTAAAGCGCACATCCAATCTTCGTTTACAGCTAGGGATGCGAGTTGAAGACAGCCAGATTGGTGAATCTGTTGTTCTGTATACCGATTCCGATTTTGCGGGAGATCCGAACTCGCTGAAGTCGACCACCGGTATGCGTGTTCAGGATAGATATGGGGCGATAGTGGCATGGCACTCGAAGAAGCAGTCGATCACAGCGAAGAGTACAGCCGATGCCGAGTTTATCGCCACAGCCACAAGCACAGACGAAGCTGTGTGGATACACAAGATTGATATCGAATTGCACACCTTATCACATCTACATGCGAAGTCCTATATCCCGCTATGTGTCTACAGCGACAATCAAGCGAATGTTCAGAATGCGAACATCGGCATCCATCAAACGAAGAGTAAGACTGTCGGCGTCAAGTTTCACTGGCTAGTTGACCAGGTCGACGACGGTACGATCACTATCACGCATATACCTACTACGGCGATGTTGGCAGATGGTTTTACGAAGCCATATGGTAGACTCAAGCAAGAAGAGTTTGTTATGAAACTGGGCCTAACTCGAGGATGATCGAGAGCGGTCAGTTTCAGGGGGAGTGTTAGAGTTCACAGAAGCGGATAGTTGTTTCCTTTGTTCTAGACGGAAGGATAGACGGGATAGTAGTTTTAGTTGTTTTCTTTGTTCAGAGTACGGAGATCGACAGGCAGAAGGGGATTACGCATGAAGGAGAGATTGATAGGTGTGGCAGACAATAGAATAACCAAGAGAGTTTTTCTTATATAGACTTATGTTTGGTTAGTTAGTTTTGTGGTGATGATGAGCAAATGAAGTTTTTGATTCTCCCCAGTACCCTTTTAGTTTTGCCCTAGTCTAGTTCGACCGGTTGACCGTTGCCTGCGCATTATTCTGGCAACACCATTGACACTGTTATTCTTCAAACATGCTCCGATGTGTGTCTGACAGTTGTCATTCAGGTCCCACAGGGCTGTCGGGATCCCGTGAAAATCCCTATTTCGTTTCGTTCCGGCCATTGAGGATTCTGGGTACGTCAACAACAACCTACCCATATATCCAAGAACCCTTTAAACTAACACATGCATCAGTGGGCGCTATGGCGACATAGCATATGCAAAAAGCTGGTGTGTATTCAAGAAGGCTGGAACGAAAACTAGAGGCTACGACGTATGGCGTGACGATGTTAAGGGCTATATCAAGTCCCCCTTATTCAATCCAGGATGGCTAACCGACGATCAATTGAGGGTGATCCTCGACTTTCCCAGTTCTCTTCGACGTGTCAAATCGCAGATGAAATTTGTAAACAAAAGACCACCACGCTGACGACGTCAGGGAGGTCAGTCGTCAACTGAGGATTTTGGTCAAGGACACGGCTAAGAAACTACGGACGGTAATGGAGCATGACTACGCAGAGTGGGCTGGTGATGAAGTTGCTGGACCTCCGAGTAAGTGATCAATCCACCCTAAGTTCTGCCGTCCCCCGTAGGAATAGATATCTTCAGTGGCATCGCCGAATTCGAGTTCCGCATATTCCCCACGGGCAATGAGGATCCACTTTGTTCTCAGAACCGGTGCCCCTCAAGGTGAGCATGCGTTCCTTCGCCATCCCTGGTGGCAGAATGGCTCCGATCGGGGAATAGCCTGGGGAGTCCTCAAGTCGCCAAGCATAAAAAATCTGCACGGCGGGATAAAGGCGCAACGCGCTGAGGCGGCGATTCTGTGCCCTCGATATCTCATCGGCGCAACTTGTGAGGGTAACAACGCACTAAGTCTGGATCCTACAGCCTCACTCCCCCTCCGAGACCTCATCTTCCTCCACAAAGATAATGACCTTCGGGCGTGGCTCCTTGCTAACGATGGCAAACATCCTCTGGATCATATGGTTCTGGAGTTACGCCTCAAGGAAGCAGGGGATGACAGATGAACGCCGGAGCCCGTCGGGGGCAGACACCCATTTTTCGACCGCGACGTCCGGGATCATTCCAGGCAGGCAGAAGATATAGTGGGGGGCATCCAATAGGATGACAAGGACGACAAGGACGACAAGGACGACAAGGACGACAAGGACGACAAGGACGACCACATCGTCGTGAGAAATAGGCGTATGAGGCACCAATCGGGAGAGCGCGGGGATGAAATGGAAGATATGGACGACGAGGGGGCAGACGGCGAGGAGGATGACAGCGAGGAGGATGTGGCGGAGGGCGAACGGGAATCTCAGATGCCCCAGGAGCGGCAGACAATTGTTATCGACGTAAGTTTATTGTGTTTCAGCTATCTAGAAGAATACCAGAGTCAATAACTAAACCACCTAAATAGGACAACAATTCAGGCGCCCCTGGCCCCTGGAGGCAATCCGGCGCCACCAGGTTTCTCCCATTGGACGTGGAGGAGGAGGCATCGGGCTCTAATCCCACAGTGCCAGTGTCGCGCTCGCAGCGGTCGGCGCCGTCAGATTCCGAGCTGCAGAGAACCGTTCTACAGCTGATCCAGGGAACGCGATGGATAGCTGGTTTCCTGAGAAATCCCAACCGGGGAGGAAGCGACTGTGATGCATACGATGGCGCCCACGATAGTTGTTCAAAATGTGAACGCCAGGGGCACTATCTATTCTATGTGGATAATACTGCGCAAGTGCGAGGGGGGTTGCGAGGCACGCTTGGTGAGGAGTAGAGAGCAGATTTGGTAGGAGTTCTGGTTCTTAATTATTCCAAAACAGGTGGGTGGTAGCAAGCTTATTTATACAAAAGTGTGCGCCCATATGTATGAAAGAAATATAGGGAAAACTATGTAAGAAACATAAGTGCGAACATGTTTGACCCTGAGATCCTGCCAAGTAATCCTAAACAATGTGCGTGAAACTATGAGGGTGTGATGTAAATATTAGAAATATCATGACCAATAATGGTGCATAAGAGATGCATAAAATCCTTAACACTGGATAGAAAAGCACATGTTAAATCCCCAAATATTATCCCAAAACAATCAATAAAACACCATAATATATATCTTAGCTGTAGTAATGTAAGCGATGTTCAGGTGGAGCCGAAACACAAACTAAGTAAAAGAATACA
>Ga0307513_10010323_pt1 | contig 11714 bp, 13 predicted proteins | sample 15_EM_MG_FD_202174 | JGI IMG/M metagenome (GOLD analysis project Ga0307513, IMG submission 202174) | Populus trichocarpa ectomycorrhiza microbial communities from riparian zone in the Pacific Northwest, United States - 15_EM | ecosystem: Host-associated > Plants > Roots > Unclassified | place... | reverse complement strand
AGGAGGAAATCGTGCTGAACGAGCAAGCTTCGAGTCTCACGGCACACTTCTTAGCCAACTTTCTGCATTCCGCGCCCGGGCCGCTGCTCAAGTTGCTGGGACTATCGTACAACTAAGCGTGCTCTCGTCCGACCTGGATGAACTAAGAGAGAGAGTAGCCCAGCCGATGTTAATACCCGATAACATTGTGCCAATTGAGGTACACATCGCAACGATTCGCAAAGGTGTACAGAGACTCTCCGCTGGAAGGGGGAAAGCTAAGCTACGTGAGAGACAAGCCTTGCAACGTGTGCTGGATGCTAGCCCCCTGTACCCGGCCTTGGAAACTTGATGGGATGTGGGGTTGGAGCGCCACATATGACTGACATTATTTAATAGACTGTACCATGTCACCTCTGACTCTGTATGTACACATTGTATGCTCCTTTCTTTTTTTTTTAATCCATTGGATTTGCTCTTCGAGGGCCGATAGGGGCACTCTTGACCAGAATGCGTTGTGACTGCCAGTCTCTGACTGCTGTAAACCTGTCAAGAGCCTTATTTCCGGCCCAATCGGATTTGGGAAGTCTTACTGTGATTGCACGGGCGCTTTGCTACTTCGACTCCACTCGCGATCCAGTTTTCCTCGCGCCCATGCCCATCGGGTCTCAAGGAGAAAATCAGTGCTCTATGGGGTAGAGTGTAGGGAATACGGTCGTGTTTTTTTTGATTGAATTCGTGCTCGATTTCCCACGATCGGGTTTAATGGACCTGAAGACGCGTGTGTCCGTTTATTATACCTCTGAACGATAAAGGGAGTCCCTATGAAGCCTTCCAGCACCATCTTACTTGCCGCCTATGTCGTACCCGGATCTATTTCCTATTCTGTACCGTATCTCCCAAACGCCGCACTATCTGCTATCATGTGTCTCTACCCGATACCCTTAATTCAATGGGACCTTCCGTTTGCGGGACCGTCAGTCAACAGGGCCCAGTATCCTGTACTCATCCACCTGCACATTCGCTTCCAGGTTATCATCGAGGAGTCATTTACCAGTATAACTTTTGCATTTAATATGAAGCGGTCAGAAATAGCCGTCCATGACCTGAACACCTTGGTGCAGTCATACTTCGCTGCTTCTGCTTGTTCTAACCAAAAACTCGCATAGGTTAGCCCCATCCAGCTTGCCGGACAAGTGGAGCCTATCGTCGTTATTAGATGACTTTGCGTCGTCGACGAAAGAGGCTAGCCGTCAACTCGCAAATCTGGGTTCAGTGGTGGGTGGTGCCATAGACACGTAAGTGGGGATAAAACAGACTGACACATCACTGATCAGGGTGCTATGTAGAGACGAGTATGCGATAAGGTTGCTTGAAGCGACAAAGCTGAGCTGTCAATATTCACCAACATCCCATTCCCCTTCTGGGCATCCCTAGAGAGTAGAAGGCAACTCATTTATACCTCCAACAAAGTGGCTCAAGTAATGTCGGAACAGCTGCAAAAATTGGTGCGCGATTCTCGGGATTTTTCTTCCCGCTGGTAGATAAGCACTGATGATTTGTCAGGTCGATATTACCACTGCAATTTCAGTCATTCTGGACACGTTAGAAGGACAACTTAAGGGCATTCACGTTGTTGTGTCTGCAGAACGGGAACTAACCCGGCTTAATACATATGAACTGGTTGGCCCAATTCCCAAGACAACCAAGGTTTGGTGCTGGCGATTTACACAGCTGGCTAGCCTTTGGAGTAAGCTAGGAGGGAACTGCTTCAAGCGGGCACACTTCGGGTCCGTTCGCAAACTTCTTGGCCAGCTTTCCGGGTTCTACACCCAGGCAGCTGATCGGACTGCTGGAACCATCGCACAACCGGAACGACTCTCCGAAGACTTGATCCGTCTGAGAAAGCTGGGCAAGTTTTCGCCTTAGATACCGCGCCCATTGGGCAACGATTCGCAAAGGGGTGTAGAGTATGTCTGAAGGCAGAGTACAATCTATGCTACGCGATGGAGAAGCCGTGGAGCGTATGACGGGTATTGGGTCCGAGTGTCCCGCCCTTGAACCTCAACCATTGAGCTGACGCGCACTGGCGTTTCCAGCGCTATAACGAAGACGTAGATCGTCTCATGTATTTCTTCCTTGTTTATCTCATCCCGGGCGCGACGACATTGGTTTTCGACGGGTTGGCCAAATAATATTCTCTTGGTACCTGCTGCCCTCCACCCGCAAGTTATGGCCTTCTTCGGACAGGCTGCTGCAGCGGCGGCGACTGCAGCGGCAAGCAATGCGGACAAGGACATCGAAGTGTCAGATCCCCCGACGGATTCCGTCTCCTGTCTGAGTTTCTCAAACGCAACATCGGGGGACTACCTCGCCGTTGGCGCCTGGGACAACAATGTACCTCTCTCAGGCCACAAACAGAGCCAAAGCATCTGCTGACACGTTATGTACCCAGGTCCGGATATACGAAGTCGGCCCATCCGGACAGACGCAGGGCAAGACCATGTACCCCCACGAAGGGCCTGTCCTGGATCTATGTTGGAATGGGAGAGATGGGACCAAACTCTTTTCGGTAGGAGCAGATAAGGCTGCTCGTATGTTCGACATGTCGACCGGCCAGAGCACCCAAGTCGGCGCTCATGAGGCTCCTATCAAGTGCGCACGATGGATCGACGCGCCTACTGGTGGTATTCTTGCTACCGGGAGCTGGGATAAGACTGTGAAGGCGCGCCTGCTTCCTCTTCGAGTTCCGAAACGATTGTTAGCTTACATTCTTAACTTTCGGTTCGCTACAGTATTGGGATTTGAGGAGCCCCAATCCTGTATCCACAGTTCAGATGCTTGAGAGAGTGTATACCATGGATGTACAGTATCCCTTAATGGTTGTGGGGACTGCAGAAAGGCATATCCAAGTATTGAACCTCAACAATCCCACAACAGTCTTTAAGGTTCGACAACTTGTCTTCTCCTACGTTAGAGTGGATCCTAATTATTTCCGTTCAGACGATTACCTCGCCGCTCAAGTGGCAAACACGAGTAGTAGCTTGCTTTCCGGGCGCTAATGGCTTTGCGGTTGGAAGTGTAGAGGGAAGGGTGGCAATCCAGTATATCGACGAAAAGGTGGGCCTACCTTCCGAGCGTGTCTTTGATGTGGTCAATTTGACCATTTGTGTAGGACGCGAGCTCGAATTTTTCGTTCAAGTGCCACCGACATGAGCAGTCTCCAGGTGGCAAAGAAAACCAACTCGTTTACTCAGTTAATGCCATAACTTTCCATCAGCAACACGGGAGCTTCAGCACCGCTGGTTCAGACGGAACGATCAACTTTTGGGATAAGGATAGCAAGACGCGTTTAAAGAGTACGCCAACGCTTCGGACTCTATCTTCCCTCTCTGATTTAAGTCTCCTAGCTTTTGAAAAACAACCTGCCCCAATCACCGCCACCGCGTTTAATAAGACGGGTCAGATCTTCGCATATGCCGTTGCATACGACTGGTCTAAGGTAAGCGTACAGCCTCGAAGGCAACCAGAGAAGACCATTGTCTTACGAACCATCAGGGTTATACTGGAATGCAAACCGGCCACCCTAACAAAATTCTACTACATGCCTGTAAGGATGAAGAAGTCAAGCGGAAGCCTCGAAAGTAATAAAGCATCATACGATGTGGTGTCCTTCCGTGGTTTTTACACGACTCGACCGCCACTACCCATATTACATTTTGTACTTACACTATCTGCAATACTCCCCTCATATTTAACGCCTTGATGCTTTTGTTTCAAAACGATACTATTTTATGAAAGTCTCGGTTACGGACCAAATGATACGGGGTTACGTACCGAAAACGGAACCGAGGCGAGAAGTGGTAATCCGCCATCGCACATCGATACCCGGAACAAGATGGCCGGTTCGGAGTCGAATGCGTACAAACCAGGGAAATACCCATGATCAGGGGGCGCCTCTTAAATACGTCTGGTAACAAGTGGCCTCAAGTTGGGTGCGTTCCGGACGCAACGATGCTGACTCGATCATATAACCTGGTATATTCCTTTCCTCTCGTGGTAGTTGGCAAAGCAGATGTGGAAATACCTTAACATTCTACCCAAGCTTTGGAGTGTATCTAGCGAATGTAAGGACCACTGAAACCAGCACAAGTAACACAAATGACATTCTATCCACAATAGATCATTAGGATTGGACAACAGAGTACAGGATCCGCCGTTAGAAATAAACCGGATATGAGTTCCAGGAACAATCAAAAACACAACCAAGAAGGGCCTTAGTTTGATACTTGTACATTATCGTCGAATCCAAGATGCAGAATCGTCAGATGACCTTGAAGATTCGTAGCTAGAGTTGAAGCTAGTGTTTCTCCCCTTCTTTGAGGTGGTGTCGCCTACGGTTGACGAGGCATTAACACTCATGTTGCTCCTTAAGGAGCCACCACTGCCCATCCTCTTGAGTTTGGCAACCTCACCCTTGATTGCCAACTCGCGCTTCTTCGTTTCTTCCTGTAGCCCCTCAAAGCTCTTAACAAGATCTCGGACGCTGCCCGAGCTGCCCTTGTGACTCAATTTGATTTTCGGAGGCGGGCGAACCGAATCAGGTGTTGGTACATGTTGGAGCTGAACTTGGTCCTTGGGGTGGACGACCTTTTCCGGCGACCGTGGAAGGACCGGTTCGATATGCTTGAGCGCGTCGCGATCCCCATCAGAAACAGGAGGGAGGACGGGGTACAACTTGACGGGATTCGGAGTGGGCTTCTTCGCAGAAGATTGCGGAGTACGTGTGAGGAATGAACCCATCCAGTCCCAGACGCGGTTGCTTGCGGGGGACGGTTGGTTGCGAATGGTCGGGCCAAGGGGCGTGGAAGGAAGGACCACGTACGGCTTGGAAGGTCTTAGAGCCGGTGCCGGGGCAGTAGTGGGAGCAGCTTTAGGAGCTGGGACCAAAGCGGGGGATGGTGACACGGGAGGGGGCATCGTGGATTTCACAGGAATAACGGATGGCGGAGGCATGTCAGTCGTGACGCGTCGTGTCGAGGCAGGTGTCGGTGTCGCTGCGATCTCACGGATGACAGGAATAGGGCCCAACGTCACGCGGTTGTACCTTGGTGTCGTGAAGGAGGTAGAGGCTGGTGCATTATTAGACCTAGTAGGTGTAGGGGCCGGCAGAGGTCGGACATGGGCTTGAGGTTCTACACTTGGGGTGCGGAGTGGTGAATACAGGGACCGAGCTGGGGTGGCCATTTCGACGCCCAAATTCCGTGCAGCCCCAGAGCGTTGCCTGTCCTTTAATGCGAAAGCTCGTCGCCGAATCTTGTTCCTGCATGACGTTAGAGGATCTGAAATAATGCGAATAAAAAAAAGCCTACCATGCCCAATCACCAATCAACTCGTGCTTCCCTTCGTCGACATCCACGAACCGCTGGACAACCTCATCCAGGTTAATCTCGTCTACGTCGACTTCTACAACATCAAGGGTACACGCGAGGTCGTCCCTGGCGTCGGTAAAGCATTGTTCCAGAAGCCGCCACTCATTTTTGGTCCACGTCGCTGGAGGAGGGGGAGTAGGTTCGCGGTCACCCTCTTCACCAGCACGTTCCTCATCTTCAATGTGTTCTTTCTGTCCATCACGCGACAATTCGTTGACCGTCTCGTTTCCAGTCAATAGAGCAAAATCGATGGTAGTAGGCATGGCCCAGATTGAAGTATCCCCGATGGAACCAAATGAACGATTTGCTGCAACTCCCTTGAGCGGCGTGGCGAGCTCAGTTTCAACTCTACGGAGAAGCGCAGGGCTGCCTCGGATAGATGGTGTGGGCTTGCGAACACTTCCAAAGCTCGATGTGCGTCGTCTTTTTCGTTGGCTACCTTCAATATAATCATGGTGCTATCGAAAGGTCAATGAGAATCTAGTTATGTGACCCACTACGACGCAAGTACTTACCAGCTTGAGAATCGCTGCAGCTCTAGCAGCAGCCACAGGATTCTTGCTGCAAACATGGACAAGAGGCTCCCCGTCCCCGTCCTCCCCTCCCCACGAACTCTCGTCATCATCATTAAAAGCCTCCACGACTTCCATTGCCTTGTCCGCTCCGTTATTGAAACTATCTTGGTGTTGAGACTGTGTTGTGATGGCCGGGATATTAATCAAGCGCAAACTAGAAGATGTCGGAGCTTGGAAATCAAAGTCGAAATGATCATACGTTTGCTGGAACTGCTTCCGTATAGGTGTTTGGTGGAAGAATGGAGAGGGCTTGACCATGTGCGAAGTGGGAGACTGGAATTCAAAGCGTGGTGTCGCAGGAGAGGACTCAGTGGGAAGGTCGGAAAGCCTAGCCTTCGGTGTAGATTGTTTGAACATAGGGGAGTGAAGGCGGTTGTGGGTAGAGAGCCCATCTTTTTGCGGAGATGGTGAAACATCGAGGCTTTCTTCCCCAGATGGACCCGCAAAAGATTGGTCGAAAGATTGTTCAACCGACTCAGTCGCAGCAGTACCATTAGTTTCATCTGGTCTGGCACCGTCAAGTAAGGGAAACTCTACCTCCTTTGGGGTTTCCATCTCCTCGGCTGCAATCTCCATGACAACCAAGCGTTCATCCTGCGTTACCAGATCCAAACTACTGTCCTGATTCTGCGTGGTTGTCTCTATCACTTCGTTGGTGTCATCGGAGGGAGGTGTCAAATCCTCCACAGGAGACACAGAGTCAGAGCGCAAAGCGTCGAGCTCCATAAACCTGGCAGGGGCCCGGAAGCTACTTCCTTCACCGAGCTTGGGCCCTAATTCCGCCATGCGCTCGGAAAGCGTCTTTCGGCGAGGCGTTGGCGCTCTGGCGCGTGGCAGAACATTCACGGCAGGAGGTGGGGTGCGCTCCCTTGCGGCGGGTGTTGCCACTGGAGGGATTGGTGTCATCGTCGGTGGCTTGGTCTTAGTTTGGAATTCTGGGACGGAGGGAACTGGTACCAGCTCCTCGTTGTCGCTTACATCCGAAGGTGGGCCATGACCCATATCGTGTGTGGTGCCCCAGAATTCATTTTCTTCCGCCACAGGACTTCGAACTGGCAAAGGGCTATTCTTTGCCTTCTTCGCCAACGGGTATGGACTTGCCAAGCCCGCTACAGATCCAGGTTTGGTAGATGAATTCTGCTGGGATGAACTCGATAGGTTAAACTTAAGAGAGGTGACGTAGTCATAGGTTGACTGGTCACCCCATTCAGTTGTGTCGTTGAAGACGGCGCCCATGTCTTGGTGGTAGTCAAATACTCGAGGTGTATGCACGTTCGAAGAGCTTGGGACGCGCCCTTTGTCCTTGCTCGCTCGAATTGGGGACTCCGGACGAGGATGTTTCACATCGGACTTGCGAACTCGACGACGTCGTTTGCTGCCCTTCAGGAGCAGTGGATCCTCGGAAGGACTGGGTGGTGGTGCAGGTTTGAATGTGCGAGGATCTGGAGGTGGAATGCGGAGAGGAGATACTGTTCGCCTCCGTCTGCGAGCTAAATCGACGGAAGTCGGCTTTCGACGTTCGATAAATTCGGTCCTTGGCACGTTAGTTGATGCGGAGGGGCGAATAGGAGTATCTGGTTCCACCAATTTCGGGGGTTGTTTGCGTGCCTTGGGATTAGAGATGATAACCCGGGCCAAGTCATCGGCAAACGATGGAACACCTGGCGAGGGAGGATGACGAGGCCGCTTGGTGCCCGCCAACATAGGCGGAACAACCTTTGTCTTTGCTTGCTTGCGATTCTTGGTTTTCGGACCTATGTCTCCCTCGTCAGGGGTAGTAACGGATCGAGCGCGTTTTCGAGATGTGACTGGTGCTCTTGACGATTGGAGTTTCGTTGTGCTCGTATTGCGGGTCGCTGGAGAGGTTGTCAAGGCGTAACTTGAGGCCTAAGTTGACAATGCAAGATTGTAAAGGCCAAGTCAAGGGAAGTGAGAGTCTTTGAGGCTTACCTGCCACTTCCTGATCTCTTCCTCTGGTGGTGGAGACATCGGAAGACGCGTCGGAACGGTGACCTGGCTTGCAGGCGGCGTCGCGAGGCCGGTCACTGTTGGTGCTGAGGGCTTGGGGCTCATGTTCTCTACGATAAAGGACCCGGAGAAGGCAAGGGGGATGTCGTCTGACGCGTAGGTGTTCGTTGAAATGTTCAAAGCGGACGCGTTTGCGGTGTGTCGTCTGCGCTGCCTGGCGAGGGCGGATACGCGTGGATAATGGCTCAGCGGACGCGTTTTTACATGTCTCGTGGGCAGGAACGGTAGAATATTCTCTGCGTCTGCTCCGCGCGGCATCGAGAGAGGAACGCGGTGGTTGTTGGTCTGATCCAAGGCTGGCACGTGCCGGAACAAACAAGCTCAAAGCTTGAGCAGCGTCACCTCCGAGTACTTTCTGTAGCTCTCTCCTGCGACAGCGACCACGAATATTACTACACTAGAGTATTATTAGATTAGTCACCCGCCTCATCCCTCGACCAAGCCTCTCGTTTTCTTGAAACCAACATGTCGACGATCCAGAACCAGTCCTCACCCGTAGCAATTCAACCGCTCCATAATCCAGCTCAAGCTGCCTATGTAACTCACCCCGCTGGTTCGCTCAATGCCAGCGACAACCCGACGGTCGTGACCATCCCAAATGTTCCCGCTGGTGCCAACGCACTTCTTGCTAGAAAGGAATTCAAAGCAAGGTAATCAAATTCATTGATCCAACATTATTCATTCGGTTGCCGCAAAGAGTCCAGAGTGCACCGTTTAACATCGGGCATGCTGGGTTCGAGCGAGCTGTGTCTCATAGCCCCAAGAGCTCTCTCTCTTTATACGGACTAGTCTCGTTCTAACGTATCTCTTACAGGAACCCTTTTGTGTCTCCGACCGATAATATGATGACTCCTTGCACTGCGAAGCTGAATCAAGTCAAAAAGAAGCACTTCGCCAAGTAAGTTCTTCCTTTGCAGTCGAAAATCACTCACTCGCTAACTTACCAATAAGGGTGAACCCTATTCGACTCTTCCCGATTCCGGGCACCGATAGTTCAAGCAGCACATCGAGCTCAGGTCTCTTCACCTCTACCAAGCAGGGTGGAATACCTTCGGACGTTGAAAAGTCTGGCAAGGAGAGGGAGATCAGTGGCAGCCAGATGGACCTTGAGCAATTTTGACTCTGCACTCTTGTAGCCCTTATCGGTAACCGGTAGGCAATACGCCCTACTGGCATCTATGTATTCAGTACTACACCCTTTCTAGTATACATTACTGGCGGCTATGGCCTGCCTCGACTTTTGAGCCTATCCGGCTCTTGACCCCTGCCGTTGCCCGCATTTCCAGGCGCATTTAACCATTTTAATCTAATATTCCACCCGCAAATTGCTGTGCCCAAGCTCTTATTCAGGTCTCTCTGTTTCAGCAGAGATCAGGCGGCCTACCTCGAAAGCTTCAGAACGATGACGTATCGAACGTGGACTCTACCCTTTCTTGACTCGAAGTTCAACCCCAAAGTATCCCAGGACACCCTCAACGATTTTCGAAAAGACCCATGGGCCCTAATCGTTCTGAACCAGCCATTCCACCGAAACCTTTTTGAGCACCTGTGGCAGTTTTGTATGTGGATTTGCTTTGAGTCCCTCATTTGCTTTCAAGTATCTCATATATTTAACGACCAGGTAATTGGCGGGGATTCGCAGACGGTGGATCAAACCGCGTTTATGATGTCGTCCATGATGATTGGCGGAGGTAACTATCTTAACTGACTTCCATTTTAGTAAAAATACATTCTGATGTGTTACTAGTTTTAGACCTGATGCCATCGCAGGCGATATGGACTCGATTCGATCGGAAGTCAGAGCAATGTACGAAGAAGCGGTGTGTCCTAGCCGCAAATAGAACCGGACATGGCAATAAAAACTTTGTCGATCCACAGGGCGTGCCAGTCATTGAAGACAAAGATTTGGACTCGACAGATTTCATGAAATGCCTCAACGTGCTGGCAAAGGTTGAGCAAGCGGCCGCCGAGGTATCTATTCTCCTTTACGAGCCTCATTAGACCCTAAAACGCGTTTATAGGAGTTCAACCTCATTCTCCTGGGAGGGTTGACCGGCCGACTGGATCAGACAATTCATACGCTCTCATTCCTACACAAACTTCGTAAACAACGGAAGCAAGTATTTGCGATATCTGACGAGAATGTGGGATGGGTTCTCGACCAGGCAAGCCTCGAGTCAGCTGAGGTTAACGGAACGAATTGCTAACAGGACCGTGTAGGGAGAGCACACCATTCACCTCGATAGGACCTATCTGGGCCAAACATGTGGTCTTCTTCCCGTTGGTATCGATTCCACTGTCTTGAGCATGCGCGGTCTAAAGTGGAACTGGAGTCAGTTCGCAAGATTATCTTATACCCTCTCCACTAGATGCTAACCTGCTCCACAGCTGACCACGAATCGAGCTTCGACGGCGACATCTCAACCTCAAATTGGCTGGCAAGCGATGAGGTGTGGATCAGGACAAGCAGACCGATTTGGTGGACTATCGAACTTAAGGGAATTCCAAAGCCATGAGGGGTTCATCTAAATAAGGAGGCTTGAATTCGCAAGCAGGGACCTACAAGCGATAGAAAGCCGCTGACCTGAGAAACGTCGGTCAGCTTCGCAAAAGTGATCCTTACCGGCTTGCGTAGTAGGGTGGGAATAACCGAGGGCCATTTAATGTAACTGAACAACGAGTTGCAAACCTGTCACTGTCCAGGGAAGGCGCTGAAATTTCATTGGAGATGCCACTTGAAAGGTAATCTCGAGTAGTCACAGGCATCTCTCGCGTTCCAGCAAACCCCTCGTCTTAATATTGGCTGTCTCACCCCTACTCCTCGTCTCTTCTTCTGTGCTGTAGTGGGTACTTCCACCCATCTACTAGGAGCCAGCGGTGAAGATTTTGAAGCGATGGCCCATCTCCAAGCATACCCACATCGCATAGTCGTGATATCCAAGCCAACCACAACGCGAGTTTGATAAATATCTCTCGCTCGCCAGAGAGCATTCAGAAAGCCCAACAGCTGGGTCAGAGAGCCAGACGTAGTAGATGACGTTCTCTTTTATTTGGCGATAAATAGTACATGCGCACAGGAATTCTACCAATTCACCAGGACGACATAGGGTTGAGTGTGCGGAAAGCTACTTAACGAAAGCCCTGGTCAAGTTGCAACTAAAGAAAACGCTCTTTGGACGAAAGCCCGAACTTATGCTTCCCAACTAAGCACATTTTTACCCCCGTGAAAGAATCAAAGAGATATTTTTGTCGGAAATTGGACGTTCGAGGGCTCGTTTCGTCTTCCATGCCCGTGCATCAGGTCTTGGTATTACCCGTGGTCCCTTAGTTTTTCCCGCTGTTTCACATCCGTTTCGTACGCGTTTCGCTTGTCGTTTACCATATAGGCCGTCCGAGCTTACAGCGTAATAAAGGGGGGATTAATCTTGGTCCCTCCGCTCAAATATTATTTCGACAAATTTAGATGTAATACTCGTGACATACGATCAATACTTAACCGGTCTCAGGCTCGAGGTACTATGGCTGAATTAATTCTGGCCCCTGGTTCAGTAACAGCACTTGACTCATCTTGCGAAGCGACTTAAGTGCATTGATCAAGTCTCTGGGTCAGGTTAGAGCGGTGTCATTGAATTTACCTAGGCCGCGTTCGCAAGGGCGTCAATATAGACCACTGTCATGTCAGTACACGGTTTTGCGCACC
>Ga0307513_10010322_pt1 | contig 11714 bp, 15 predicted proteins | sample 15_EM_MG_FD_202174 | JGI IMG/M metagenome (GOLD analysis project Ga0307513, IMG submission 202174) | Populus trichocarpa ectomycorrhiza microbial communities from riparian zone in the Pacific Northwest, United States - 15_EM | ecosystem: Host-associated > Plants > Roots > Unclassified | place... | reverse complement strand
TGGGGATCACGTACTGATATAGCCTATGACGCCGTCGCTGAGGTCGGAGCCGATGAGCTCAACTCTATGGCGTGCATCAGCTCGTGCTCGTCAGACTCGTCGAAAATATGGCACATACTCAACCATGGCATTATATCCACCAGCCATCGCTTGTTCCTCAATGCTATCACCACTGTTTTTTGAGCGGGTGTTCTGGTTGGTGCTGTATGGTGAGATGGCCATCACTTTGTCGCTAAAAGCATCGTCAAAGAACAGTTGCCCCTAAAAACTACGCGTAAGTGATGACTTGGAAAAAAAAAAGTGGGGCTTCTCCTTACAACGTGGACCAGCGACCCGCTGCGAGAGGCGTAGGTTCTAAAAATGGTCGTAATGAGAACCCTAACTCAAATTAACGAGAACCCACTAACCCATTTGAGTTGTAAGTCATGTTCTGGTGAACCATCAGGTGAATATGGATAGTACGTCCAGTGTCTATAGAGAACGTGAGCCCGTACACCCAAGGCTACAAAAAGGCACTTACAGAAGCCAGGATATACAGTGAAGAACTCGACGAGACCATTGTCGTTCGTTTGCCAACCGCCGCGCAAGAAATTCTCCGAGTCGGCCTTGCTCGACCCTCCTCCTCCTCCTCCTCCTCCGCTAGTGCCCGAGGGGGCCGCCCCTGGAGTCATGGACATGCCACTTGGCGCGTTGGAGGATGGACTACCACTGGCTGTGTTGTTGCCACCGCCGCCGCCGCCAGTGCTCCCAGTACCGAAGCCACTGTTAAGTAAAATATATGGGTTAGTAATTCCGTTAAAGAGACAGTAAACACGCAAAGGTGACTGACGAATAATAACCAGTCGCATTGGCGTGCCAAATTTCAACGAGGGCGTTGGGGAGAGGCTGGCAGTTGCTAATATCCATGATACCGAGGTCGAGTCTTAGGGGGATGCCGCCTTGGTTTTCACGGAGGTCTTGTCGGACGAGATCATTGACTAGGTAATAGGGACCCTCGGTGACCTCAGGAGCTACAGGGCGAGGGTAAGACTCGGAAAAGGAGAAAGAGCAGAGAAACTAGCCTGTAACGCATGTTGTCTGATGAGGGTGGAGCGGCACTAATGAGTAAAATAATACGGGAAAAAAAATCTGGATCACTCACATTGGTGATAGTAGATGTCAAGGGCTGAACCTCCGCGGAGGTGACATAGGTATCCCAGTCGATGCGCTTGTCGATTGCCGCACGGCGGGCCATTTTGCGCTTGCGCGTGAAGGCCTCGATCTGGGATGCGCATTCACGTGTCTGTACGTGTCTCTTGTTCGCAGCGAGCTATAAGAGCATGATAAGTAACGGTAGCAGCTCGCGAGGTGAAAAATAACCAACTTGTCGGCTCGCAAGCTCTTGCGGGTGCATAGCACGTTCGAGGACGCTGATCTCGGGACCTCCATGGCCGAAGGCTAGTACATGGAGTCAGTATCAAGTTCTGAGCAAAGGGCGGGACATACCAAAATCTGAAACCGATAAAAGGGAAACAAGTGCGGTGACTAGTGTCTTAGCAGTCATTATTGAATGGATAGTAGCTGGTGTAAGGAATGCTGAGGCGGTTGCTCCTCTGAGCTTGCCTGGTTGAGGATTTTATACCGCAAGGGTGCGCGACTCGAAACATATTCCGCAGCCGTGGGTGAACCAAAAATGCTGTCGACGGACCGGAATATGAGACCACGAAGAAGAGTTACTGCGCTGGGAGTGTAATCCATCACATTTAATTGGCCCGCTGCTGCGCACTAAAAAGCGGTTGACGGCGGAGTCGGTTACTGATCAGATGAGACCCCGCAGCATAGCTATAGCTATAATCTCTTCTTCTTCTTTTTCTCTTATTGTCTACAATCAATTCAACAGTTCAAAATTCTGAGTGCACCGCACGACACAAAATGTAACAGCCATTCACTCTGGCCTACTGTACGGCGTGAGTTGACGTTCCATGAAAGGTTCTGGCAGGTCCTACCGGGCGGATTGTACGCGAGCGAGAAGAAGTAGCTTGAAAGTTTATCCGCTCTGCAAGGCTGCGCAGTCATTTGAGTGGACTGCGGGATCCGCTCAGCGGGGAAGGATGCTGGTTTCAAAACTGACCACTGTGATTGGTGGTTTCTTGATTGGGACTCCCTGACTACTCGGCCCTGCTAAGAATCGCGGAGAAACCGGAACAGGACCGTTCTCGGAATTTTCTGCATTTATTTAGCTGCTGTATGTCTGTGTAGGTTGCTTGTCCATAACATACGAGTTGGACCCGACCACATTCGAGTGCCGGTGTCATCGTGATGCTAATGGCCTCCGCCCAGTATGGACTCCTGACGCTATCCAGGGCTCCGTCTCCGTTGCCCGGATATTTTCCCTATTCCCTCAGTTCTTACCATGTAAAAATTTAGTCGTAAAAGAGATTCTCAGTTCTCAATCATATTCCACTACTTTCCTTAACGACCTGAGGGTCACCCTGATCTTCTCAGGGGTATGCTGAGAACTCCTCAAGATCCCCCTCCCAAGGATGCTGTGAACTATGGACTTCAAGCCGCAGGGCTGTTCAAGTCCAAGGTCATATCGCGTTTGTGATACTGTTATTGGCACTGTATATATGGAAGTGTTGTATATTGATCAAGCACAGGTAAGCGGAAATGGTATATGTCCTTGACGAGGGCTACGAGGCAGGCAGTAGATGCCTGCAATAAAACCTTGCACCTTGCTCAACATAGGGACCAATGCAAATGATGTATAACTACAGAATGCCGCCAATACCTTTCGCCAACTGATTTTAGCACTGGTAGCCTAAGTTTGAGTCCTGCAGTAAGTTCATTATGTTCATCCTTCAACGTCATACAATAACGTCTAAACAGTCTATATGAGTAAACACAATACAGTCACCATCACACTTCCAACCAGCAGAAGCGTTCTCGGGCTTCGTGCCACAACGCCATTCAAAAAACTGTTGTCAATAACTGTCTTTTGATACACTTTGAGGTAGTTAATCGACCATGTCGCATTCTATGGGCCATTTGTAGTTAGAAAACCGAGATTGGGCGTGGATGGATGGATAGTACGAACTATAAAATGTGAGGGATCCATCACACGTTGGGTACACGAACCAGGGCAGCCTGCTTGGGAGTAGGATGTGCCAGCCCAATCACCACAAAGGGTCGTATCTGCTGAAAGGCATTAGCGTCAAAAAGACGGGTGGTGGAAGGGAGGCAAACCGAAGATGATCATCTGGTTTTTGAAGTATTTATCCATGGGGCATCCAATGTGTGACAACGATGCAGATGGCAACCTCCAGTTGGCAGGGTTCGGCAGACCGTCAAGGATATCATCCGGAATAGCTGACCGGTAGAAGAACCCTACCAGGACTCTGTGCTTCAAAAATTTCATGCACCAAAGAGGGAAATATACGCACAAACATCAATAGACAACTCGTCCCACTTCATCGCATAGACGCCTCCGCCTTTCTCGTTGAATGTCTCTCCAAACGAGGCAATACTCTGATCAACGATACCACATCCAGTGTTATAGTTGATGCTCGCATCGCAGGTGATCGCACCCGCAGTGCCTGTGAAATTGCCTGGGTTTGTGAGGATGCAGCCTAATAAGAGAGTAAGGAGAAGAGCAGGGGATGGGAGGAACGGCATACCAGGAAGCGTGTGCCATGCTACTTGATTTGAGCTGCTTGAGTGTACATTTTCGATAATGTCGATCTCGCCGTCGCCTGGCCATTCTGAACCGGATGTCCCTTTCGGCTCATTGGTAAAGTAAAGTCAAGACTGGCGCCGAGATACGTACAATATGCTGGCCTGATGGACTTCAGTATACACAAGGCATCATTGCGGCTTAGACCTCACCAAGTCCCGCATCCCCATGGTGCTTGCGCTACATCGAGAAGAAATAGGCCACCATTGTATTTTTTCTTCGTATGAATACGAACACTAGTAAAGAGAAGATGAATATCCCGTTGCGTGGAGTGCCATAAACGAACCTCGCCCGACCAACACTGGTTACTTGCTCCTCTGTGAGCCAAGTCCAGTTGTCCACTTTCATATGAGCGACTCCGTCAGGAGTTATGAATGCCAGTTTACCCACAGCAGCCTCCCGAGAAAGATATCTGTCTCAAGTAAGTGAGAGCCCGATCATTTTTAGAAAGTAATCGACCAACTGGACGTTTCCGCTGGAATCTGGGTCAATATAAGAGTATAACGGTATTACGCCAATCACACGCACTGTGTGGGATCGCTAGTGTTCCAAAAGTCAAAGGCGCTGTGGGCGGCGGTTAGCTGAGGAGTGAGGAGGGCCTCAAGGCTTACTCGAAGAAGGTCTCTCCATGGTACACCTCTGAGGATATCCACACAGTTTGATTTGCTCGCCTTTGTAGCTTATTGGTTTGAGAGTTAGTCGAGCGGCGGACCCAGGGGATCCATGGGCTGAGGTCCGAAAGCGAAGGCGAAGCAGTAGCTGTTTGGAGACAGAGCAGCAAGGCAATCGTGGGGGTTATATGCGATGGTACCATGGGTAGAATGAGATATAGGTCGTAAATATTCGTCTGGGGTTGTTGGCCGAGTCTGGTTATCCTCCGAAAAGCGTGGTGCGGGCGTGTTCGCCAAGAATGGCTTTGCCTATGACACGCGACTTGGCCAGCGGTCCGAGCGTGTCTCGTTGGACGAGGAAAGCTGGATAGAATTCTGAGCAAGGTCACTGCCATCAGTGGCCAACGTACCCAATTTACGAGGCAGGCGGATGCCCCGGAACTGTTCTCAAGATCGTGTATATGTCGTGAAGATCCCGTCCTAGTCCTCCAAATCGCACGGTGAGCTTTGAAACAACAGAAGCGTTCCACAAAAGCAACCAGGGAGTCTAAGCTCGACGAGTTTGGTCGACCAAATAAATGCGCGTTTTGGACTTCATGTCTCACGACTGGAGCACTAACACAACCCAAAAGGTGACTCTGTTGGTTTATTGCTCGACAAATGGGTCGCGGTGTCGCTCTCCCTGGATAACTACGCATCTGAACCCTTTTCCTATGGCCAGCCTCTTCGCTATCCCGGTCGGAGGGTTGGGAGCGTCATTAGAGGCACAAGCTCTCAGTCACGTCGATCCAATTTACCCAGTCTTCCTTGCTGCTGGAGAAACGCCTCTGTACTCGGCGACACCACCAAGGGCCTCTCGTGATATACCTTACGACAATGAAGCAGGAATTTTCTGGAGGGTACACTATTTCCGGCAATGTTGTCTTCCCGAGCCAGCCCCTAACACAGACATGCTCACTCTGCACAAGTTCGCCATCAAAGGGTCAATGAAGGGAGGACGATCAAACCTCGCTGCTAAGCGCAAGGCCATGTAGCCATATAGCGGAGAGATGCATTTGACTTCACGAACTACCCAATCGGCTTCTTGACCTTGTTGTCTCGACCGCCTCTGATGCGCCTTCTCCCTCAAGCCTTCATGCGCTCCAGCTTTCGGGTCATCTGGCCCAATCTGCCCGACGTCTTTCTCAGCTGGTCCTGAATATCTCCTTCCTCCGTCCCCTCGTTGTTCTATTCCAAAAGCTAGATTTCTTTCTCTGCGTGCGAGAAGTCCTGTAGTGACAGGCCTGCGTAGCCTCCCATTAAACCGTGTCAGGTCGTCGGTGGCCCTATCCACATAGCTGAGATCAGCCGGCGCAGTGTTACTGATTGCGACGAGCGCCTGTCTTCTCCTTACCCTTTGTCGATTCCCCGTCGCTTCCCTCTTCTTCATCATACTCGTGGACCGGTGCCTTGCATCAGACACAGGTTTCAGTCACGTGCGGAGAGTATGCCAAGATTGCCAAAACGGAAGAGGTGGGGGGTTGTGCGCGCTTTGCAGACCTCAAGTGGAATTCATGTCCCAGAACTCCATCAAAGAGAGAAGGGGAGCGTTTGTACGGAGACGTTGTAGAGGAGGTTGGACTGGGTTGAGCGATCATCGAGGGTGGATGTGAGCAAGCTGCCTCCAGACTGACACACTGATTATCGCTTCGAAGTTGGCAAGGCATTCGCATCCTATCCTCAATGAGAATAAGACCTGGAGCCAAATGCAAGCATGATGGGAACGTCCGGCGGAGTCCTGTGTGCACCTGAGCATGACGGTGTCAATCTCCGCCTCCTGCGCGACGAGGTTGGTGAGGAAGAGCTGAGAAGCATTTATGAGAGCCTCCGAGGCACTGCCCTGAACAACACTAAACGATCGGATGTGGGGCGTTGGCGAATATGAGAAATGTTGTTCACCAGAGTTTGGGGAGGAGGGCGGACAGAATGTAGAGTGCATCAGCACCATTGGCAAGGAATTGACTGGGTCAATTTGCTTCCGAATCTCAGTAGCAATAATATTCTTGTGGCTTTCGTCGTGCGGAAGGCATGCGTGTTGGTCAATCCAGACGTTTCGAGGATACCTACTCATCGCGTTCAAATGCTGGCGGTTACCAGTATGTTCTTTCTTGTCGGTTTGTAAATCCGGTTGAAGTGGGTCTTGGGGTCGTCAATTAGTTGCTGTGGTCAAGGCTATCGAGTTCGTAGCGACCAATACTGTTGCTGGTAGGGACATTGACAGTGAATTCAAACAGTGAAGACTTGCACACATTAATCCCTCCAACCAGAACGATGGTGTATGGTGCTTGACCTCGTTCTTTGACGTTTAAATTTCTTCTTTTGAGGCTCTACGTAGAACTGATGCACCAACTATATTGTCGAATTTCCTTGTAGTCAACGTTCATCCTCATGATCAGCACTTGTTAGGGACCTCCTTTTCGCTGGCGGTTCTGCTGGGGCAATGAGCGATGTTACTTAGAGGGTCTCAGGCGAGGCGATCGACATATATAGTTGTAGGAATTGCGAATGCCCAACCCTGGCGATTGAATGGCATAAAGGCTTGAGGTTCGTGAGATCAATGAAAGAGGAAATGCAGGAGCGGTGAGTGTAGTTAAAAGCAATCATAGCTGAGACGGGCGAGACATGTTTCCCGTGTTAAGAGCGAAGACGATAACGAGCGTTCAAGGATGCGAATTACCTTTGTGATTGGCTTAGAAAGAAGAAAAAGGGGTGTCGGAGTGAGAATATGAGATAGAAAATCAAAGCCACCGAGACTGACAGCAGACAGTTCCAGCGCACAAGCCAACCGATGCACGGACGGCGAGTGAGTCAAGTAAAACGGTTTATGTCACGGAAGGCGAAACCAAACAGTAAGCCTGAGGGCTACGAGCAATGCATATTACCCATGTTATATGCAAACGATTGACACGCTATAAGGACTACCGGCCAAAGATGAAACAAATAAAAAGCAGAATTGGTGACACAATGACCGATGCGCACCGGTGAACGGCGGCTCCCGCAGCACAGCTATATCGGACTGAGTCTGAGCGACGCTTGTAGCCTCGCGGAATGAAGCGCAATCCAGTCGGTATGTACTTGGTCGTATTATTGGGCTATGTTAGTACCCATTAATTTTGTTGTTGCCATGCTATTATATTCTGTTGAGCTTCCGAATGTCGCACAGCGGGCAGACTTGATATGCATTGAAAAATTCGTTGTGGACCTCGTTGGTTAAAAACTCGCCATCTGAGCCAGTAGTTATCTAGTATTCTGTGTCCTGGTTCTGTGGAAAGTCCCGCACTGTACGGCCTTGTAATTCCAGACTAATTTGGACGTTGTACCTATGCGAAGAGTTATTAGCATGAAATGACCAAAAACACGAGCTCGTACATGCTGGCTGAATTAGGGGGCGCTGCAAGCCTCGTGAGTCCAAATTAGTACGTCTCAAAAATGATAGAAAACATGGCCTCCACGCTAGTCATGTGGAAATCTTGCACACAAGTGAGCTGTAGGTAAACCGTATATATACACGTACATTGCAAACGAGTGAGCTGGAGATAAAACCATGAGATTCGCCCCTGCTCAGTCGTATGTCTTATATACAAGAATAGATAAATAAGTGAAATAAACTTCCAATTTACGTCACCACCCAGTTGGACTCCCAATAAGCAAACACAAGCGCAGGAATAATAGGTATGTTACTTGTTTATGCGTTCTAAATCTCGCTTTGCAAGGCGCTAGTAACAGCACGCGCAAATATTTCCTGGCCAAATCTGCCCAGCGCTGCCCTCGTGTTCGGTTATGTGCCCTAACTCGTCCTCCCACACTACTCAGGGAATTGATCGTCCGTTATCCCGATGTTTTACGCATATGCGCTAGAATAGCTAGCTACCAATGCAATAAGGGGTCTTTCATATGGATACTCCTTTTAGCCCCCATTTTTAACATGAAGCTCTACAAACAAAACCACCCTACAAATATATAGAAATTGGGTAGGAGTAACATGAGTGCTTCTTCGTGTGAGATTTTTTGTTCTGACCGTGTGTCATAATTTATAGTAACACTGCAGGCGGCAATTCGGTCGCTGGGCTACACAGTCGGAAGCAAAGGTTAGCACCGAGATATATTATGAAGGCGATCGAATGATCCGACTCACCCGAGTGACCCTCCTGTTGTCCCAGCTCAGTCTCGTTTCTACCTCATCTCCACTCGAACCCTGTTGAGTTGAGCCGGCCGCAAGGCTAGTTAAGCGCCTGAGGTACATAGTTTGAGACTTCCCAGAGATAGCGTCGCTCCACGCGTTTGAGCTCAAGCTGTCGACAGTCCGCCGTCGCCATCTCATTCCCCACCTCATAAATAATCACCCAAGCAATGTCGACCGCTCTTCAAGTAAAGTCCAAGCCGTGAGTTTTTTAGATCTGAACCTTGGATAAATACTGAACTTGGGTGATCCTTTAGCGACGAAGTCCCCTCAGACAATGAATCTACTGGCCCACGCGATAACGCCTTAGAAGAGGATAACAACCCCCGAACTATAAAGTGGGTTATGACGATATCCCTGATGCATCGTTTCTGATCGTATTTACCAGCAATGTAGCATCCCTCAAGCAAGGGATCATCAAAACGCTTAAGAATGAGGTCCAAGCACCATACACCATCCTTCTTGTTGGAGAGACTGGTGTGGGCAAGTCCGCAGTCTTGGAATTCATCGCCAATGTCCTTATCGGCAACAGCATTAATCAATATGACTTCAAAATCCTCGACCGGGACAATGAGCAAGGCGGTTCTGATAACCAGAGTCAGACCAACTCTGCCCACTTTTATGAGTTTGTGAGCAAGAGCGGTATAATGGTAAGCGCCAGCGCTATGAACGTGGCGAATGGGCATAACCCATACTGCCTCCTAAGGTTCGTATCCTTGATACGCCTGGATTGGCCGACACTCGTGGTATTCAGCAAGATGAGCTCCACAAGAGGAGTATTGCAAATGAGATAAAGACCCGCATCGACTCCGTCAATGCCATTCTTATTCTCGCCAATGGCACTGTCCCCCGCATCACTGTCGGCACTGACTATACACTCTCCACTCTGTCCACAATCTTTCCCAAAACTCTGGCCAACAATATTGCTTTCGTGTTCACCAATGTTCTGAGTCCCCTCTCTTGGAACTTCTCCCAGGATACTGTCCCACGAGTGCTCAAAGGCGCTCCTCAGTTCCACCTTGACAACCCCGTCGCACTCCAGAAGAAGTACCTCGCACTCAATAGTGATAGAAGTAGGAAGAATGTGAAGGCAGACATGCGTAACCATGTCCAAGCTGGCGAGCAGAAAGCTTTGGAAATGATGGTCAAGCTCTTTGACTGGTTAGACCGCCTCGAGCCGCAGCCGACCACGGAAATCGTCTACCTCTATGAGATGTCTCAAGATATTGAGGCCATGATCACAAACACCCTCGCTCAGATAGACCAAGCGGCGGTAAAGACGGTGGAAATTGACAAGCTCATGCTCGCCCTAAAAAAAAACACGAATGTGAGTTTCTCACCTTGCTCGTACTTGACGCTCAATTTTATTCTCGTTGGATGTAGGATGTGGGTGGTTTGGCCAACTTCGAGAAGACTGTCAACAGGGTTGTCTGGAAGCAGCGGCGTACTCCCACCAACAATATGATATGCGGCCAGACTACCTGCTATTCTAACTGTTACATCGACTATAAGACCAACATCCCCCTCAGTCTGAAAGGTCTCTTCGGACGCCCGTGTAACCAGTGCAAGCACAGCCTTTGGAACCACCATCGGTGCCGTTCAATGTGGGAGCAATTAATTGATACACAGGTGTCAGTCGACCAGAATATGAAGAAGAAATGGGAGGCGGCGAGGGACGGGAAGGAGAAGGGGGCGGCACTCATCGGAGCCAGTGAAAAGGTACTGCACGACCTCAACCAGATCATTAGTCGTGCCACAAATGACCTGGAGCAGCTGGTGGAACGGTATGCCGACTTATCATTGTCGGGAAGCTTTTCGGCACAGGTGGGCAGCGCCGTCAGGCTTCTGGAACAGAACTACGCAAGCCTGGAGAAGGGAGGCGTTGGTCGTGAGCAGCTCCAAAGGGTTAAGCGAAGCTTGGATCACATGAAGAGGAAACTAGAACTCTTGCATATCACCAAGGAGAATGTACAGAAAGAGAGCTCTGGGGTAGGGTCACAGTAGTCCTTCGGCTGCACATAGTTATACCCCGTGTACCTCTTTCCCATATTGCCTTGTACTTTGCAGCAGGACTTGATCCTTTGCCGTATTCTGTCGTATCTGCATGAGCCTGCCTTGCCCACCCTAAGCGCCTTGATCGAGATATGGGCCGGCTGTACCAAGCAAAAGCAGAAGGATAATGGGAGACTATGATCAATAATAAGGATCTTAAGAATCAAGGGGAATACTGTACCGGAATTAGATTATATTTAACGGATTGTCACATTTTGCAGTATCATTATGAAAAATTGGCTCTGCATATGGAACGCATCTCTGTCTGCAATGCCTTTTGGATTGTATACCATCTCTTACAGTCAGAAAACACATAGCGAATTGGGTCGAGATAAAAGCAGAGCCAGATATGAGGTTACAGATTCAGCAGATGCTAGGGTGACCACCAAGAAAGCCAGGTAATATGACAGCACTCAAGCCACAAGCTTTAATATTCCCTCTACAGGAATGTCCGCTTATTGACTATTGGTGTTCTTGAGCCTCAGAGTTGGCCTCTTCGATTAAGGCTCCTTTGGTATCTTCAAGGTGTCACCATCTCCCAAACATACCCACCTTATTCTTTCGCGTTTCATTTGGTGCTATAAGCAGGGCATTCCCATGTGGCGCCTGAGCCGTGGTTTGTTAGAGAGAAAAGAATGAACAAGCCGGGGTTCGAACCCAGGACCTCCCCATTTCTAGAAGGGCATGTTACCGCTACTCGGTCAATAGTTGGAGGAATCATCAACTCCAACATGGTTTTTCTTCATGTCCGAAGAAATGTTTGTCAGGATGATAGCAGTAATAAGTAATTTTAGTTCTTTTTTCCAATACCTTTTTGCCACAAGCATGGACCCTAGTCATCACATTTTGCCACCATAAGAGTCATCACCCGATTCTCATAGTTAGACCCGCTATGATCTGTGCAGCATGTACATAGACCAGTGACTATATAAGCAGAATGACTGGAGACCACCAAAGCCAGCTTTGACCTCCTTGTCTATCAGCTAAACTGCGCTACTCAGCCTGCCTCAACAGGCACTCTCAGTACCCACTCTACCTGTTACACAGTAAGCCAAACCTCCTATTCTTTTAGAATAGTATTCTTCTTAAGTAGTGATGAACTACTGCCCCTAGGGGCTGG
>Ga0307513_10010321_pt1 | contig 11714 bp, 14 predicted proteins | sample 15_EM_MG_FD_202174 | JGI IMG/M metagenome (GOLD analysis project Ga0307513, IMG submission 202174) | Populus trichocarpa ectomycorrhiza microbial communities from riparian zone in the Pacific Northwest, United States - 15_EM | ecosystem: Host-associated > Plants > Roots > Unclassified | place... | reverse complement strand
TATGCAACAACCTGGGTTTAAGATGTTTCGTGACCTGATCGCTTTTCACCCGCCGCCACATCGATCATCCCCCTCTTCCCTGTTTTGCCACCATAAGTTTTCCGATTTTTTCGTCCCTACCCCAGTATTATAGAATGTAGCCTGTTCTAGGAAAGTAGATTGCGATCGGTTACGAAATTGCCTCCTGTTTTTCTCGTCCCATCTCCCCCGGGACTCATTAAGCAACAAGGTTCAGCGGGCAAACCTTCAATATGAAAAAGGAGGAATGTTTCAACGGAATCCCAAATAGGTATTTGAAAACCTTGTCAACAGGTTCTGTAACTGAAATTGAGTGAGGGGTCGTAATATACTTGAGTAGGTGGCTCAAATTATTTTGGGTTTGGTAAGTTCTTCAGAGCAGGGAGATGCTCGATCTCTGGGTGTGGCTGAAGATTCTAGTGCCAGATTTAACCGCATAGCAGGGCCCCACTTGAGACTTTATGCATGGTTGTTGGCAGCAGAGAGCATTGGCTTTGGTGAGCGTCGGTTTTTTTTCCCGCGGTCGCAGTTTCGTCCACCAAGATGCTCTGCATGGGCTCGGGTAAAATTCCCGCCACTCGCTGCCTGCGTGCTAACTTAGCTGCCAGGCAGGGTTTGCCACGTTTTTAGAGCCGGTGAGGCTCTGCTCCCAGCATGAAGGAAGCGAGGGGCAGGTGAGGTTCAGTGCACCATTCACCATTAGGTTGTGCAACACTCTCTGGATGACAAGGTAAATTTATCATGGCAACAAAATTCATCTGCACCCCCCCATTTTACACCAACAACGGGCATTTTGGCTTCACAAAATCTCAGCTTTCTTGATTGCAACACAATTCCAAAACATGCCAGAACCTTAAGAGCCCCTTGGATATTATCACTCATAAGTGACAGGTTCTGTTAGCTAATGCTTATGGTGCGATACTTAGTGCCCTGACGAAAGCATGGTTCGTGGCCACTTTTACGACAAAAATGTTATTTTTCAGTCGTCTAGAACTCGACCACGTGCAGGACTGGTAAATCAATTCTGGGTAAAATAATGGTCCTAGCTATTCTAACCGTGATATTTGACTGTTAGGGCACATGGTGTAATATTGAGAGACTGTGGCTCGGTGAAATTGGAAATTTTCGAAAGATATCACTTTTATAAGGAAGCCCACACATATCCTTGATGCTCAACTCCGGTTTGAAGATGGAAGGTGGGCTAACCAATTGATTAGCACTGTCGACAGAACGAGGGAATTCTTTGTGGAAATGTGAATTCCGAATTCACTAGATCTTTAGCTATCTATTGATATTTCTTTTGTGTTGATTGATTTGGTGGCGGGGATGAGAGTCGGCGTTACGGGAACTATGGAATTGGGTTGTTTTTGTGCGTTTTCAATAGTGCTTTGGCCCACCAAGGCTGACTTTTATCCAAGAACTATACAACTAAATAAAGATCGATTAGCGAGCCGAGCTGTGCAGAGCTGGACATGATATAGAGTACGCATCCAGAGAGCCTCGTGAAAAAAGGAAAGAGAAATGGTAAAATAAGTAAAACACTATTAGAAAAAAAGTGGGTTGTGCGGAAATTTCTATAGGGCTGGGTCAGTGAGGGGGAACGGGAAAAGGGAGAAGGGAAAGTGTAGGAGGGTGTCCTGAATGCTTTGGGAATTCTAGGGACGTCTACCTCGTTTTATTAGTTGGTATTTGCCGTAAGAATGAGTGGGCAGAAGAGGGGGTGTCGTTTCCTGAGAGTGCAGGGATAGGGCTGTGTTGCCACCTCTCCTCATATCCATCACCTGGCCAGGTAGTCGGTCCCAGAACGGAACGTGTTGAGGATACCCTCGCTCGTTGGCAGCACCACGCCTACAGTACGCGTCGGAGGGGCACGCAATCCTTGAAAGCATTTCTCCTGTTTCCCTTTTGTATTTTCCTCGTCTAGATTTTGGCTTCCCCTCTTGCTTCCTACACACTAAACGAGCGCAATCTCGGTCTCCCTAACTGCTTAATCGCTTAATATAAATCCCCGATGTTCAGTTGAGCGAGGTAAAATCCTTCTCTCCGATCATTTCCTCCGATTCCATTATTTTCAATATAAAATATATCCTGGAAGCTAAAAACCTGAAGAGGGGGAACACAATCTACCGGCACCAGCAGCAGGCATAGGACGTGTCATTGGACTGGGAGCTGCTTGAGATGACATTCCTCGCCGGCTACAAACGATGCTCTCTCAAGGATCGTTTAAAGAAACTTCCGAGCCATTGTTACCACGTCACGCCACAAAGTGCTTTTTTTTTAAATGAGGGAAAGAGGATGAAGGGGATTTAGAAGAAAAGCCAGGAAAATAGAGTGGTGGGATTTTAACCTAAGTGATCTGGTAATCCGATAGAGCTCTTCGTGGGACTTGTTGAAAAAGATTTTGCCAAATCTTATAAAGATATGGCCTATTTTGTAAATATTCAAACTATTGTTTTCAGCCCCCGCGAGCCATTATTTGTAATTCACGCATACCAAACAGCCTTACAGCTACAGAAAATGGTTGGAGCCTAAAAAATTGTTTGTGGCCCCCACCAGCATCGCACAAGAAGGTACTTTTTTCTTCAAGACCCAGGATTATTGCGGTTGTCCATCTAGAAACCAAACAATCAAGGACCTGTTGAAGCATCATGACTTGGGGTGATCATGGTGTTTGGCTTCGTTGTGTTTCCTAATGATGGTTTAGAAGGATTTGGGGGGTTTCGGGGTATGATTTACAGATTTGGCGCTGCGATCTATTTTTCCAAAAACACAGTTGTCCGCGAATCGTGATTTAGAAATTTGAAAGTTGCAGTCGTGTTTAGCCGAGGGTTGTTTGCACACTCCAATCTATCTATCTCAAATCGCCGCGAGCCAAAAAGGCCTTGTTCTTTCTAAGCTGCCTGCGGTGTTCTATATATGAACAAACCTGGCCCTATAGAAGCCCTCTTCTTCCGAGACATCGCCCCTACTCCCTTCTCCCTTTTAAGACCTTCCACTTTTCTCCAAAGAAACTCCTTCGAACTTCTTCGAACTTCATCCCCAACGCTATCCCTTAATCCTCAAGTCTGGTTTCTTCCTCTTACACTGTTTTCCTGGTCTCCGTCAATCCTTTACGGTCCTGGTATCTGCCTCGGTTTCCTAATCATCATTGTATAGTATCCATAGGTTTTAGCTCTTAGGTAACCTTAATTCCCGATCTCCGGTATTCCCTAGTGTCAATTCCTGAAACATCGCTAACATTCCTGCTCTGCCCAAATCCTGGACCATACAGACCATCGTTCTTCTGACACCATACGCCTCAATCCTCCATCCTCCGTCAACGAAATTTTGCTCTGTCGTCCACCATCCATGTTTCAACTAGGTCCGAGATATGGAACATTCGTGAATTTTCAACGTCTCCCAGGAGGGCTCACCCGGCGAGTTCTACCCTAAGGGTTGTGCCCCTATCAATGGCTCCCCCCACCAATCTTCTTCAAATCGGGGAAGCCACCCGGACACTCTCGACTTATCGTCGATTGTAAAGCCTTCTCTTCTGCTTATGTTTTTACCCCACAAAAATAATTTTATCCATTCGCTTATAGTCCATCAGGCCACCACACGTCTCTACTTTACAACAAGGTTTCCGGACGTCCGGCCCGGCCGTCTCTTGATCAGGACAAGGCCGATGCCGGATTCTGGGAAGCCACCTGAATGGAAGCCCGCCCTATAGTCAGTCTTAACCTCTGCAACGGACGGCCGGCAGGGCCCTTCAGGTGCCTCGCTCCGAAATACCAACAGGTTGCGGCCGGGTTCTACAGAAGACAACCAGAACACTGTATTTCCGCTGAGGCTGTAGGACCTGGCCGTCAACCCCTAGGATGGCCCTCATTGCGAAAGAAGGTGGCTGTGCCATGGAGTCCTTACCCACACTGCCCTCGACATCTGGGACTAGAAGCCCCCCTGGGCTCCGTAGGGTGGTTGGGATGGTTGGGAACACTACCTTACAATTAAAATTAAATGTCACACGCCCTGACCAACAGGGATGCCTAGTCCCGTATCACCAGGAGAAGAAGTGCCCGGTTTGGGATACAGGTGGCCATAATCCACGGCCGGAACAAGTTTGAATGTAAATTGGCCCCCGATCTGTCCTGGATCGTCGGGGGCATTACCGACTCCGATTTCAAGGAGGAATACCTCCTATACTTCTACGGCATCGTTGAAAGGGAGTTGGGACCGATCGACAATGAATTACGAACCGCTCACCCCAGGTCTCCTTTACGCCTCACATTCAGGAATGAATTATAGTAATGAGGCGTATAATGCTTGGAGCAGAACATGAGAGGGTTGGCGTTGGCCTCTATACTGAGAGTTTGGTAAAGTTTTCCTCTATTCCAAGCCATAGTTACAAGCCATTGATGGGGTTAGATGCGGCACGACCCGGTGTTTCAGACAGTGTTCCCAAGCGTCCAGTCCGTCTGTCTTTAGGTCCGGACCGGACGGACGGCAGTACCCGAAAGGGCGCCCGGGACGGACGGGTATCTTGGCGTCCGTCCAGAAGACAGCCCGGGACGGACTGGCGGGGACTGCGGGTGTCTCAGGTGGCCCAATTTCCGGGCAACTCCGGATGACGGGCGGGCCCTGTAGGTGACTGGCGGGCCCTCCAGGTAATTGGCGAGGACTGCAGATGACGGGCGAGGACTGCAGATGACGGGTGAGAACGGCAGATGACGGGTGAGGACGGCAGATGACGGGTGAGGACTGCATGTATGATTCGGGAGTTACCGATACGTCGAGGACTGTAGGGCCCTACAGTCACTCTCTTAGACGATAGTCTTTCCCAGAAGACGGACGCTCTTGCCCTACAACTTGAGACAGACGCCCGGGGCGCCCGGGACTGCAGTCCTGGCGGTGCCTACAGGGCGGACGGGACGCTTGGGAACACTGGCCGTCTTGTCTATATCTCGTGTGACCCCGGGCCGCCCTAAATTACTCGATCATTATGCAAGTTTTCTTTTGTTCCTAGTTCCCGACCGAATACTCGATAGTATCGTAGCACCCTCCGGTTCTTTTTCTCCTCAAATTCAGATTCTGGGCTACGCAGGTTGGTACTTGCCCTGCCTAGCCGGGAACCCGAACTTTGGGAGGAAATGAATTTGAGGATGCTGTGGTTACTCTAATTGCTCAACTAATGTGTCAATTATGATTATAGGACATCTTCCCCCCCCAGCTCATCCTGGACCGGACCCCTCCATAACGCTGGGGGAATTCTATGCTGGAGACTACCCTGCGACGGTTAACCCGGCTCTCGTCGTTCCTCTAGACCTTGTACTACTTGCCGACGAAGTTGAATTTTATATTCGAAAGAAGGGCCATGTCCCTGCCTAGATCGCTTCCGTGCCACAGGTTTCAGCCTTGGTTGATCCTGTCGCGTTTTCCCTCTTACTTGTTAAAATTCAGCGCTATTGGTTTTTTTGTCTTTGCTACTCCATACCATGCAGTTGCTGTTAGCTCTTGTAAGCTATACGATATGTTAAGGTACGGCTACCCACTTAGGTCATGTCTATGGGTTAGCTTAGTGACTGCCTACTGTGTTTAGGTTAGGTCTATTATTGGTTGTGCGGGAGTGGGCTTGGCATTGGGCGTTTCCCTTGTAGTTCCCCCTTGTACAACCAGTCCATAACGAACATCTCACCTCACACAAGGTACCACATACACACATCCCAACAGTTGCCGTTTCCTTTCCTTTCCTACTCGTATTATTAGGAGATATTCTACTTCTTCCCTTTCTACAAATCCGGATTTGCCTGAGGAGGGGCACATCCACATCTCCTGGACCAATGGTGCAAGGGACTTGTCTCAACTGGTCCTCCTCAATCTCTCTTCACCGCCATTATCTTAGTCCGGGGAAGGTTAAAGGGCAAACCGGATTGGACCAGAATGGGGTTCTGTTTAGGGAGAGCAGGGTGGGTTGAGTGACGGTGAGGGGGTGGGCGGGGGTGAATCCGGGTATGGCTCCAGTGTCAACCATACATCCTGGGAATACCGTTGATGAGTTTTTCGATAGAAGACCAGAATAGAATTTCACGGTTAATTAAAGCAAGCCGAATATGTGTTTGTGAAGATATCCGCACAGTGGGTGGGGGTTCTAGTAGGGGTTTTGGAGCGAACTTGTGATCCTGGACTAATGTTTTTGTCAATAAGCGCCACCGTCATCTTACAGCTGCGGCGGGGTACAATAGTGCTTGGTGTGGGCCATGCGCAATCTACTGGGGTAGCATCGAAATAGTGCGCAGTTAGTAGAGGCTTGATAATAATAACAATTATAATCGCCCGCCTTCTTTCTTGCCCTCAACATCCCCCTGCCACACCTGATCCTGACACATGCACACCGGGCCATGAACCTCGGAAGGATGAACCAGGGCACCGGTGGCGTCGCCGGCCTCTTCTTTGCGATCTCAGGATTTGGCTTGGATGCCACGCGCTTCTACCTCCCTCACCATGGGGCGCTTCACCGACTACGGCGACTACAGAATGCGCACGGTATTTACCAGCTACAAGATGGGCAATATAGACGGCCTAGGAACCTCGCCAGCGCGGGTCGAAGTTCGGCCTGGAACGAGCGGTCAAGCACTGCATCGAAGCAGTGTTCTCAAAGGGGCAGTCCGTCCGTCCTGAGGGCGTACGGCGGTTGACGGCGTTAAGCGGTCCCGTCCGGTCTTTTTCAAAACTTGCCCTGCGCCCCGGTGCGAAGGACTATAAGCCCCGCCGTCCCCCGCCATCCACTGTGAAACATGTTTCATGCCAAGGAACACGCCCGAGTTAGTAAGAAATCTCGTCTCGGGGCAAGATTGCTTATGTCATCCTAGCTTTCCTTAGTGCCTGGAGGCGGGAATATTCTTATTATTCTTATAGCAGGAATCCGAGTGCTAGTATATGATAGAAAAAAAAGAAGCAGGGGAACATACAACGAGCACAACACCACCAGGTTTTTCCATCAGAAGTTGTATACTCCGAAACATTTTCAGAACAGACGCAACTCTTTCTCATGTTACGCCTTCTCTCATATATCTTAGATGGTTTCTTGTGATGCAGGCTCCGCGTGTTTATCCGACATGTTTTCCTAGCTTGGATCAGGGCTTAATGATGCAAGAGAGCAAGAGAAGTAAGAAACATTGCAATAAGAGGATGGTAGGTAGGTACGATTTCAGGATTAAGCGATATGCCCGATGCCCGGCCCTAGCGGTATATTATGGGATATATTCTACACCTATTTATCTCTCCTAGATAGCCTCAGGTTTCTTTTAATCGTCTTAGATGAATTTCTGTATTTGCTCAAGAAGGGTGTCATGAAATGCTGTTGGTAGGATTCATAGTCCCCTGTAGTCACCGGCAGTAACCCACAGTCACTCGCAGTCCCCGGCCATCCCCCACAGTCCCCCACAGCCTAGTGATGGGCACGATCAGATCATGATTGAGTTTTGCTCGACTACTCAGTGATGGATCACGTCGATCATGCTCGGCCCTCGATCACAAGATGATCGATCATTGGTAGTGCTCGATCATGATCGACTATGATCGTGTATGCTCAACTAAACACAATCATGATCGATCACTCCTCTATATATATATAGATCTATTGAAAATCATGTGATATATAATTAGAATAAAATATGGTTTACCCCGCACTGTTGGAACGTGAACTTTGAACAATATTTTTTCCCCATTTTGTTCTCATTTTTATTGAACCAGCAATGGACCACGGTATCACTATGCCTTCTGAAGCAGATACATTATTCCTGGGGGTACGGCAGGAGGCAGAAACAATCTCCGATTCAGCAAGCGAACCAAATAGTCATCGTGACTCGCCTAACATTTCTGACTACCATGACACCTGGAGTGGGCGATGGGGTATTAATCTCTTCTATGAGCCTAAAACGTGAGCATTAAAGTACTGGCTAACATATCCATCAATATAGGTGAATTATTGAATATGCGAACGATTACTGGCCGGAAGGAGCTACCCTTTAATAGTTACCTGTATGATAAGCGACGTATTATGCGGGAAACCATGGATGATGGCTCTGGGCGTCATATGGTCTATTGTTGGCATTGCTGTCATAACTGGGGACCATACATCAGCAAAAATGATACCTTGCGTCCTGTGCGCCCCGTGCGTCTGACGCCCGGGACGTCGGAATGATAATCATGAATCAGGACGTAACGTCGGAGCGACGTCGCGTCCTGACTTTGCGTCACCTAGCGCCATCCGGCCTGACGACATCCAGACACGGACCCCTACGTCCTGTGCATCCGGACTGAGTCTGGGGCTCCTCTATTACCTCCTGACTCCCCCTGATCTACCACTCTTCCGTTCCTACTGCGTCGGGTCCTCCGCTATTGCGTTCTGACTGCCTCGGATCTATGACTCTCCCGCCCTGATGCCGGTTCCTTCTCAGCGAACGTCAGGGCTTCACTCATCTTCAGATCTCGCGTCCTAATGTTTTCACACCCTGCCAACCTCGTCCGGATCCCACGCTCCGCATCTCTCCCTTCCTGACGCCTGCTCACTTCTTCCTGATCTTACGCCCTATATATGCCGCGTCCTGATCCGATCGTGACTCTATCTGACGCCGCGTTTTCATCTGCACGCATCGTGTACTTAGTCTAATGCCATCCTGAATCTACGCCTAGGCACTTCTCTTCTTTCAAACGCTGTCACGATGTGTTTTACTATCCTGATCGCCAAGATGCACCTGTTAAGCGTTGCTTCTATTAATTCTATTCTGAATTCCTTGAGTTGGCTAGACGCCCTCATCTTAATACGACTATGCTCCTGGCACACCTTCCTATATGTGAGAACGCATCCCAAAACCACTACACTACACATGCTGAGCATTCTAACTACCCGCATCTATGCTCGCACTTTCCCCATGCTCCATATCCCACGGATCAGTAGTCTCCTCCGCCGGCTCTAGATCATCAAGGCTGAGCGCGAGCTGTCGCAATGTAGTCGGAGTCACAGCATTGTCCAAAGTTAGCCCCCCAGCCACCTCCTGTGAGCCGTTCGGAGTCTCTAGCTCCGAATCGAGGAAGTTGAGTAGCCGGGTTGCCGACACCTGCGTGAAATCGAAAGAAGTGACAGTTTCCTGTGAATCGTTTCGGTTATCCGGGGCTCCAGCCAGGGCTCCAATACGCAGGTTGCCCGGAGTTTGACTCTCAATCTGTGAAGTTGGACGTGTCTGAATGCGTGGAGTTGGGCGTGTCGAAATGCGTGGAGTTGCCCGTGGGGGGGCCGTCTAGACATCTGACTCTGCACCTCTGCCGCCACTGCTTCCCAATCGTCAGTAAACACTTCACGGCGATCTTCCTGTATCCCATGCTCCTTCTCCATTTTCGCTTTGATGGTCTCGGGAATGTTCTTGAGGATCATTGTCAGTACCCAGTCTGGGCACGTGGCCCACGTCTGGCGCTGGCGGGCAAGAAGGTCTTCCGAGCTCATCATGAGGTTAGCATCCTGGCCGGAACTAGAGAACACCAGGTTCTGGGTCAGGCTCACCTGCTACTGCGTCCGGCTTGAAGACGCATGTTTCAAGATAGATTCCGGTTTGCCATGCTCGCAGAGTATGGCAGAGGATGGCACAGGTTAAACATACCATGGTGCCATTGATGCGACCAAGAAAATCAGGTTCAGCAATCCCACTCATTTTCCTGCCCTTGAAGTACTTTCCCCATATTGCCTCGGGGATCTGGGGCGCGAGGAATCGATTCATTACTTGCTGGGTCAAGTCCATAGGCATTAGTTGTGACCGGGCTATCACAAAATGCACACTTACCTAATACCCTCTCGGGGAACACATGAATCTATCCCTCTCGAGGAGGTAGTCCACCCTACGCGCAATCGCCGTCGGGTCTCGGGGGTGATCGTAATATCTTCCAATGCGTTCCTTTACTTGGAACAGAAACTGGGATCTTACTGCAGAGTGTCTGTCGCGTATCTGTCACATTTAGTAAGCACCCACCACGAGTGCATCAAGTTTGAGTATCAGCGTCCACTTACTATTTTTATGCTTGCCACCTATGGTTCAATATTTCTTGCGTCGGATATGTCCTCGAGAGCCTTCAGCCAAACACCGTGGACCTCGGACATCAATACAGCGGGTGCTGGGAGAGGATTCACAAACAGGGTGTACCATTGAATAAGAGTCTTGGCCCGTACTATTACAGCAGCCTGGGCCCCGGTGGCCGTATTTGGCAGTGAGTTAGTATCCGGCCAGATGTGATGCTGGTATTGTTGATTATTGGAATGGCTGGGAGGACTCAAGCTCCGGACTCCGGACGTAGTGGGACTATGGGTGGCCAGCGGCGACAAATATGGTGGTACACTGGAAGATGTGAATGCCAGTGGAGTGTACGCACCGCCCTGAATTATACGTGGTCGAGCAGCTTGGGTGCGCCCGACTTGCGCCGCTCCTTGAGATCTGGAGGTCGTCGAAACTCCAACAGTTGAAACCCGGGTATTTGCTTGTCGTCTGTCTGCAGTTCGTGATCGGTGACGAGACCCTGATCCAGTGTCGTCATCCAGGACATCATTGTCTTCTGCGTCTGGTGCTGTGTCCGATTCAGTTTTATCAGATCTGCGGGAGTTCTGGTACTCATCGGTGCTCTCATCGCTCAGACGAACTGTCGCTATTTGTTGTTGTGCATCTAGTTCCCCCTCAGGTTCACTATACGCCGTGGTCTGTAAGGTCCTCCTTCTCGCGCGCTTCACGGGTCGTGATGTGAGGCGTCTTGTGGTTTGTCGTGGGGAAGATCTGCGACCGGACGACGGTGTACCGTGGGAGCTGCTTGATTCGGCCGGCAGTTTTCTTGTACTATGGGAGCTGCCTGATTCGGTCCGCTGTGTTCCTGATCCAGATCCCCTGTGTTCCTGATCCAGATCCCCTGTGCGCCGGTATGGCTTCGCGTCTACGCCGCTACAGATTGCCTACTCGTGAAGTTGGCTGACTGAGTGATTTGCCTTGAGGTTGTCTAGACATCGTAGAATACCGGAGACTGATGAAGATTTTTCAGAGAGAATAGGGATTAGAATGGGAGAGTGTAATGTATCCCACGCGATGTGGATATTTGTAGTTTGTAGTTGTTGTGCAATGGAACGCGTCAGGTCTTATACTCTACGTCTTTTGGGGGGGGCGGGGGTGTGAGATTCACGTACTATCACTCGGTATTGAAAGAATCTATTCAACTCCAAAAAGGTGCTTTCTGATTGTTCAACATTATGTTCGTACTCTGGACGAGCTCAGTTATGATGTTCGTCTACGCTCTGGTATGAAAAGGTTCGAGGTGTCAGTAAAGTAGGATGCGTCGCTAATATCAGTGGTGCCTATGCAAAAACGAGCCACAACGAGTATCCGTTAGCGACACTAGGTCTAGCAAGATACAAGCCACGACCAATGCCGATTAGATATCTCAAACCTCATCTCCCGACGTCGAATCAACACCACTAAATCTGTAGATCTCAGTTTTCACATAGTGCATACCCCAGTCCTTTTGGCTAACGCCAGTCTAGTTATGCACAGAGAATGCGAGTCCAACCCAAAGCGGAAAAGGTTATCAGACATCAGCATAAGGGGACGTAAGGATGAGAGAAGCTGAAGCAAGGGGCGCGCAATGGTATCATTACTATACTAGCTAGGAATCATAAGGAGAAAATAAATTAC
>Ga0307513_10010320_pt1 | contig 11714 bp, 7 predicted proteins | sample 15_EM_MG_FD_202174 | JGI IMG/M metagenome (GOLD analysis project Ga0307513, IMG submission 202174) | Populus trichocarpa ectomycorrhiza microbial communities from riparian zone in the Pacific Northwest, United States - 15_EM | ecosystem: Host-associated > Plants > Roots > Unclassified | place... | reverse complement strand
ACCCGGAGCTGGTACGACACTTTTGCGTTCAGCTGCGGCGCGCCCGGGCCGTGCTCGTTCGAGGAGCTCGCCGCCAACAAGGCGCAGTACGCGACCGCCAAGCGCAGCATGTTCGACGCCTGCGGCACCACGAAGGTCAAGGGCATCTCGTGGGACCACGGCAAGGCGCCCGATCAGGAGCACCCGAGCGACCTGGTCGTGCGGCTGACGCTCGACATCTACAAGTTCGCGGCCTGGAAGCCGAGCGGCGACCCGACGTGCGGCCAGGGCGGCGGTCGCGGCCCGGGCGGCGAGCCGGAGCCGCCGCCGGCGGAATCGCCGTGACATCGCGGCGCGCATCGGCCATACCGGGGCCGCGATGACCTACGAGTACCCCGACGGCTACGACGTGATCGTCGTCGGCGCCGGCCACGCCGGCTGCGAGGCCGCGCTCGCCGCGGCGCGGATCGGCGCGCGCGTGCTCGTGTTGACCGGCAGCCTCGAGATGGTCGCGCAGATGTCGTGCAACCCGGCGATCGGCGGCGTCGCCAAGGGCCACATCGTCAAGGAGATCGACGCGCTGGGCGGCGAGATGGCGAGCGTGATCGACCAGACTGGCATCCAGTTTCGCCGGCTCAACGCCTCGAAGGGCCCGGCGGTGCGCTCGACCCGCGCGCAGGCCGACAAGCGGCGCTACCGCGACGAGATGCGGATGCGGCTCGAGCGTTGCGATCGCCTCGCGCTGCGCCAGGGCGAGGTCGCCCAGCTCCACGTCGAGCCGAGCAGCGGCCGCGGCGAGCGCGCCCGCGTCGTCGGCGTGACCACGTCGATCGGCGTGCGCTACCGCGCCCGCACCGTGATCCTCACGACCGGCACGTTCCTGCGCGGCGCGATCTTCGTCGGCGAGGCGCGCGCCGCCGGTGGCCGTGCCGGCGAGGCCCCGGCGGTCAGCCTGTCGCACTCGCTCGACGGCCTGGGCTTTCCGCTCGCGCGGCTCAAGACCGGCACGCCGTGCCGGCTCGATCGCAAGACGCTCGACGTCTCCAGCCTCGAGCTCCAGCCCGGCGACGATCCGGCGCCGATGTTCCGCTGGATGCACGACCCCGCGCAGGAGCGCGGCGGGCAGGGCGCGGGTGGCAAGCCGGTGCTGCCCCAGGTCCCGTGCTGGATCACGTACACCACCGAGCGCACCCACGCGATCATCCGCGACGGCCTGCCGCGCTCGCCGCTGTACCGCAAGGACATCCAGGGCACCGGGCCGCGCTACTGCCCCAGCATCGAGGACAAGGTCGTCCGGTTCGCGGACAAAGAGCGCCACCAGATCTTCCTCGAGCCCGAGGGCGTCGAGGTCGGCCTGGGCGGCGCCGGCGAGGTGTATCCCAACGGGATCTCGACCTCGCTGCCGTTCGATGTCCAGCTCGCGTTCCTGCGCACGATCCCGGGCCTCGAGCGCGCGGAGATGACGCGGCCGGGCTACGCGGTCGAGTACGACTTCATCGATCCGCGCGAGATCCTGCCGACGCTCGAGACCCGCCGCGTCGCCGGCCTGTACCACGCCGGGCAGATCAACGGCACGTCGGGCTACGAGGAGGCGGCGGCGCAGGGCCTGCTCGCCGGGATCAACGCCGCGCTCGCGCTGGGCTTCGGTCCGGGCGACCGCGAGCCGCTGATCCTGCGCCGCGATCAGGCGTACGCCGGCGTGCTGGTCGACGACCTCACGACGCAGGGCACGACCGAGCCCTACCGCATGATGACCTCGCGCGCCGAGTTTCGCCTGCTGCTGCGCGAGGACAACACCGTCGATCGCCTGATGCCGATCGGCCGCAAGCTCGGCCTCGTCGACGACGCGCGCTGGCGCAGCTACGAGGCGTGGCGCGCCGAGCTCGCCGGCGCGCACGAGCGCGCGCTGCGCGCCTCGGTCACCGGCAGCGACGCGGTCAACGCGCAGCTGGTCCGCCTCGGATCCTCGCCGATCGTCAGCCGCCGCGTGACGCTCGCCGAGCTGCTGCGCCGGCCCGAGCTCGACTGGCGCGCCGTCGAGCAGATCGCCGACGCCGGCGGCGTCGCGGCGAGCGCGGCGGGCCCGGCGGCGCTCGAGCGGCTCGCGATCGAGCTGTGCTACGAGGGCTACCTCAAGCGCCAGGAGGCCGACGCCGCGCGCGTCGCTCGCGCCGACGGCGTGCTGGTCCCGGCGGCGCTCGAGTTTCGCGACATCCCGGGGCTGTCGAACGAGGTCGTCGAGAAGCTCGAGGCGATCCGACCGCGCTCGGTCGGTCAGGCGTCGCGCATCAGCGGCGTGACGCCCGCCGCGATCGCGATCCTGTTGACCCACATTGGGCTGGTGGAGCGTCGTCGGGCTGAGGTAGCTTCGCGTTCTGCATGAAGCTTTACCGACTGGTGTTTTTTGTCGGAGTTTCGCTGCTGCCGCGCATTGCGGCAGCCGGCGGCCTGGTCCTGCCAGGCGCCGGCGCGGTCTCGACCTCACGCGCGGGCGCGGCCGTTGCGTCCGCAGATGATGGCGAGGCGATCGCGCTGAACCCGGCCGGCATCGCCAAGGCGACCGGCACGACGATCACCCTGTCGGCCGCGATCATCGACTACGCGATGGAGTTCCAGCGCCGCGGCACCTACGACGCCGTCGCGACGGAGAACTATGCCTACGCCGGTCAGCCCTTCGCGCTCGAGCGGAATGACCCGAAGCCGCCGCTCGGCATCGGCTCGTACCAGCCGATCCCGGTGATCGCGGTGATCAGCGATCTCGGCGGCGTCGTGCCCGGCCTGCACGTCGGCGCCGGGTTCTACGCGATCAACGCGTACCCGTTCCGCGACATGTGCACCGAGCAGGCGGCCGGCTGTCAGAAGTACGTGTTCAACGACGACGCGACGATCCCACCGCCGGGCGCGCGCTACGACATCGTGAAGCAGGAGGCGGCGATCGTCCTGCCGTCGCTCGCGGTCGCCTATCACATCCAGCCGATCGATCTCGACGTCGGCCTCCGGCTGTCGGCCGGCCAGGCCACGTTCAAGTCGACCACCGGCCTGTGGGGCACGCTGGACGGCAACTACGAGGAGGACATCAAGAAGGACGGCCAGTTCACCGTCGACGCCAAGGACAGCTTCGTCCCCGCGTTCGGCCTCGGCGTGACCTACCGGCCGCGTCCCGACATCGAGCTCGCCGCGGCCTACGCGTCGAAGCTGAGCGTGCACGCCAAGGGCGACGCGACCTCGGTGCTCGGCCCCTCGGCGGGCATCCCCGGCATGCAGGTCACCGTCGCGCCGATCCCCGATGAGGACGCGCGCTGCGCGACCGGCGGCTCGGGCAGCAACCTCAAGGCCTGCGTCGACCTCGCGCTGCCGCAGAACGCGCAGCTCGCGGGGCGCTACAAGTTCCTCGACGCGCACGGCCGGCTCAAGGGCGACATCGAGCTCGATCTCGACTGGGAGAACTGGGGCGAGCAGTGCTCCGACGAGGACTTCGCGAACGGCAGCTGCGCGAGCCCGAGCGACTACCGCGTGATCGTCGACGCGTCGATCTACGTCCCCGCGGTCGGCGGTGGCATGACCGCCGCGATCGATCTCAACGAGAGCGTCGTCGCCCACGGGCTACAAGACACGTTCGCGGCGCGGCTCGGCGGCAGCTATCACCTCGCGGTCGGCGCGCCGCGCGCGGACCACAGCTCGAACGAGGTGATCCTGCGCGGCGGGCTGGGCTACGAGACCGCCGCGGCCAAGACCGGCTGGCTGCGCGCCGACTTCGACGGCGCGGCGCGGACGACGATGACCGTCGGCGCGGCGTATCGCGCCAGCCACTTCGAGATCAGCGCCGGCGGCGGCGTGATCCTAGAGGGCTCGCCGAGCAACCCCAACGTCGGCGGCGGCGCCCAGCCGTGCAACCCGACCGATCAGGCGCCCGGCTGCGGCGTCGACGAGCGCCAGGGCCCCGATCCGATCAACCCGGCGCTCAAGTCCAACGTGCAGGCGGAGAGCCCGGTCAGCCAGGGCGACTACAAGGCCCACTACACGCTGCTCATGCTCGGGGTCTCTGCGTGGTTTTGAGGCCGGGCGTGTCATAACCAGGGCATGACCAAGGCGCTGATCCGATCGAGCCGTGGCCGAAGCGGTGGAAGTGACAACGTGGCGGGGGTCGTGCCGGCGGTGTGCAGCGCGGTGGTCCCGGGCGTCGGGCAGCTGCTCAACGGCGAGACCGACAAGGCGATCGGCGTGTTCGTGGTCGCGGCGATCTCGGGCGCCAGCCTGATCGGCGCGCTCCCGCTGATCGGCTCGGTCGCCGGGCTGGTGTACGGCGCGACCTGGATCTACGGCGTCGCCGACGGCTTCCTGTCCGGCCGCAAGAAGCGCGCGGGATAGCCCGCTCGCGCGGTTTCGGCCGCATTCAGTCAGGGCTGACCGTTTGTGCGAAAATACGCTAAGGTCGGCCCAATGACCGACGTCTTCGATCAGTTCGATCAATTCCGGGGCACCGCCAGCTACATCGCCTCCGACGAGCTGCGCCACGCGGTCAATGTCGCCGTCGCGCTCGCCCGCCCGCTGCTCGTGCGCGGCGAGCCCGGCACCGGCAAGACGCTGCTCGCCGAGAACCTCGCGAGCGCGCTCGGTCTGCCGCTGATCCGCTGGCACGTGAAGTCGACCACCAAGGCCAAGGATGGGCTCTACGTCTACGACACCGTCGCGCGCCTGCACGACAGCCGGTTCGGCGGCGCCGACGGCGCCAACGTGCGCGACATCGCGAAGTACATCAAGCTCGGCCCGCTCGGCGAGGCGCTCGCGGCGCCGTCGCGCGTCGTGCTGCTGATCGACGAGGTCGACAAGGCCGACCTCGAGTTCCCCAACGATCTGCTGCACGAGCTCGACGCGATGAAGTTCAAGATCGACGAGACCGGCAAGGAGATCGCGGCGGTCGAGCGGCCGATCGTCGTGATCACCTCGAACAACGAGAAGGAGCTGCCCGACGCGTTCCTCCGGCGCTGCGTGTTTCACTACATCCAGTTCCCGACCCGCGAGCTGATGACCGAGATCGTCAAGGTCCACCACCCCGACATCACCGACAAGGTGCTCGACAACGCGCTCGAGGTGTTCTTCGGCCTGCGCGCGACCCCGCGCCTGCGCAAGAAGCCGTCGACCTCCGAGCTGGTCGACTGGATCTGCGCGCTCAAGAAGGCGGGCGTCGATCTGTCCCGCGTCTCGGGCGGTATCCCGTTCCTCGGCACCTTGCTCAAGACCGAGCAGGACGTCGAGCTGGTGGGCAAGCGAGCCAAGGCCTAGCGGTGCTGATCGACTTCCTGTTCGAGCTCCGCGCGCGCAAGCTGCCGGTCTCGACCCACGAGTGGATGGCGCTGATGGAGGGCATGGCGCTCGGCCTGCACGAGAGCTCGCTCGACGGTTTCTATCAGCTGTGCCGCACGCTGTGCATCAAGGACATCGCGCTGTACGACGCCTACGACGAGGCGTTCCTCGCGTACTTCAAGGACGTCCACACCGACGCGCTCAAGCTCACCGAGCAGCTCCGCGAGTGGCTCGCCAGCCCCCGCGCGCTCGAGGGCCTGACCGACGAGCAGCGCGCCGCGATGGCCGCGCTCGATCTCGACAAGCTGCGCGAGCTGTTCGAGCAGCGGCTCAAGGAGCAGAAGGGGCGCCACGACGGCGGCAACCGCTGGATCGGGACCGGCGGGACGTCGCCGTTCGGCACCGGCGGGCAGAACCCCAACGCGATGCGGGTCGGCGGCGGCGGCGGCCGCAGCGCGATGCAGGTCGCCGACGAGCGCCGGTTCCGCGAGTACCGCCGCGACGTCGTGCTCGACGTCCGCCAGATCGACGTCGCGCTGCGCGGCCTGCGCCGGCTCGGCCGCGACGGCGCCGAGGAGGAGCTCGACCTCGAGGAGACGGTCGACCAGACGTGCAAGAACGCCGGCGAGATCGAGGTCGTGTTCCGGCCGCCGCGGCGCAACCGCGTCAAGGTCCTGTTGTTGATGGACGTCGGCGGCTCGATGGATCCGCACGCCGAGCTGATGAGCCGGCTGTTCACCGCGGCGTCGCGCGCCGGGCGGTTCGCCAAGTTCCGCAGCTACTACTTCCACAACTGCGTCTACAACTCGGTCTACGAGGACGCGCAGTTTCGCAAGCCGGTGCAGGTCGCCGAGCTGCTGTCGCACAGCGATCGCGACGAGAAGCTCGTGATGGTCGGCGACGCACTGATGCACCCGGCCGAGCTGCTCGATCCGGGCGGCGCGTCGTTCATGTACTCGCAGACCCGCGCGTCGGGCCACGAGTGGCTGCGCCGGCTGTCGGCGCACTTCCGCAGCGCGGCATGGCTCAACCCGGAGCCCGAGCGGTTCTGGTCGGGCACGACGATCGAGGTGATCGCGAGCGTGTTCGCGATGTGGCCGCTGTCGCTCGACGGCCTCGCCCACGCCGTGCGCTACCTGGTGCGCGGCGGCGAGCGCCCCAAGATCGGCGACCCGGCGCGCTGGATGAAGGCGATGGTCGGTTGAGCCGACGGCTCAGGGCCGGCGGTTGAAGTCGGGCTCGGGCTCGACCGCAGAGCCGGTCGTGCTCCCCGTGCCGCTCGGGCTCGTCGAGCCGCTGGCCGATCCGCCCGATGCGCCGGAGCCCGTGGTGCCGCCAGCCGAGCCGTCGCCCGGCGCGGTGACCGGGGCATCGCCCGATCCGGCCGCGCTGCCGGCGTCCGAGCCAGCCCCGGGCGGCTTGGCCGAGCCGCTGCCCGTGCCGGTGTGGATCGGCACCGGCGCCGGCTGAACCGAGAGCTTCTCGTTCAGCTTCCAGCTCATCCGGACATCGTCCTCGGTCATCTTGGCGAGCTCGACGACGCGCTCGAGCGAGCGGAACCCGCTCTTGCGGAGCTGCACGCGCACCGTCTTCTTGGCGGCCTGCGCGGCGGTCAGCTCGATCTCGAACGGCGTCGCGTGACCGGTGGCGCCGCTGTCGACGAAGATCAGCGCGCCCGACGGTTCGCTGTCGACCGTGATCACGCGCGGCTTGGCGACCAGCTTCGCGGTCTGCTTCTCGTCGCCACCCTTGAGCTCGAGCGCGAGCGGCAGGAAGCCCTTCGCGGTGACCTTGGCCTGGTACGGCTTGCCCTTGTCGAGCACGGCCGTCAGCGGCGCCGGGCCACGCTGATCGGTGCCGGCGATCTCGACCATCGCGCCTTCGACGCTCGCGGCGATCACCGTGTCGACGCGCTCGACGCGCGGGACGTTGCTGCCGGTCTCGGCGCTGCCCGGGCCGGTCGCGATCGCCGCGCCGGCAGATCCGGCCGAGCCCGTCGAGCCCGACCCGGGATCGGTCGCCGGGGCCGAGCCCTGCGAGCCGGTGGTGATCTCGTTCTCGGCGAGCTGCCGCGGGCGGATCACGAAGAACCACACAGCTGCGCCACCGGCGGCGACCAGCAAGAGCAGCAACAGCAGGACCGGCGCCTTGCTGCTCGACTGCACGGCGGGCCGCCGCGACGGCTCGGTCTGCTCGGCGGCGACCGCGCGCGCGCTCGACGGCGACAGCAGCGGCGGCGCCTCGAGCGCGATCTGGCCCGACGGCGTCGACAGCCGCGCGCGCGGCGGCTCGACGCCGGGGCGCAGGCGCGTGACCGAGTCGTTGGCCGACGGCTCGATGCGCGGCGACGGCGAGGTGTCGAGCAGCTTGGCCGGCTGCGGCTTCGCCTCGGGCGCCTGCGGCAGATCCTCGGGCTCGACGATCTCGGCTTGTGGCTTGCTCGGCTCGCTGACCGGCTCGGTCGCGACCGCGTCGCCGCGGCCGGTGACGCGACGATCGGACGCCGGGCTCGGTCGCGCCAGCTGCTCGCTCGCGGAGCCACCCTCGGCGGTCTGCGCGATCAGCTCGTCGAGCGCGCGGACCTTGGTGGCCTCCTCGAACGCCTCGTCCGGAAACTCGTCGGCGTCGGTGTGGAACGGCATCGGCCGGGGCAGCGGCGTGTGCGAGTCGCTCTCGTCGCCACGCCGGCGCGGGCTGCCGTCCTTGCCGAGCAGCGCTTCCTGGATCGGCGGCGGCGCGACCCGGGTCGGCGTGTCGGTGAAGATCGGCGGCTTCGCGGTGTCGGTGGTCGGGCGCTGCGGTGCCTGCTTCGCCTTCTCGGTGAGGATCCGCTCGAGGATCCCCTGACTACCGTCGGCGAGGCGATCGAACCGTACGCCCATGCCGGGCGCGATCGCCGGGCGGCTCGGATCGTTCTCGCGCGTCCACACCACGGTGCCTTCGCCCGCGATCAGCGGCGACGCATCGCGAAGCTGGAACTCGAACTTCATCTGCGTCCCGACCGCGAGCGGTTCTTTGGTCCGGATGAAGATGCCGCCCTGGCTGACATCGACCGCGTAGCGCTCGATGAATTGCTCCAAGGTCTCGCTCTTGAACTTGATCTTGAGCGTGACCGGAGTGCGTTTCCCTTGTCGGGTATTTGGATCGACCAAGCAAATCTCCGCAATCCTTGGTCGCGTTCGACGCCTTATCGCGCCCACGCAAGCCGCGGATTTGGCTCGATTCTAGGGCGGGTACGTGCGCAATGCAACGCGACCACGGTTTTGTGTATTGTCCGCGGCGATGACATCGCCGTTCCGGTCGATCCGCCGCGTGCTGGTAGCCAACCGAGGAGAGATCGCCGTCCGCGTGATGCGGACCTGCAGGGAGCGCGGGATCGAGACGGTGGCCGTCTATAGCGACGTCGATCGTCTTGCACCTCACGTCCAGATCGCGGACCACGCCATCGCGATCGGCCCGGCGCCGGCCGCGCAGAGCTACCTCGTGATCGAGAAGATCCTCGCAGCCTGCCAGGCCTCGGGTGCCGATGCGGTCCATCCGGGCTACGGATTTCTGTCGGAGAACGAAGACTTCGCCGATGCGTGCGGCGCCGCCGGCATCACGTTCATCGGCCCCTCGGCGGACGCGATGCGCAAGATGGGCAGCAAGACCGAGGCGCGGAAGACGGTGTCGGCGGCAGGCACACCTGTGGTGCCCGGCGACAACGGCCCGACCGGCGACGGCTTCCCGACCGCGGCCCAGGCGCTGGTCTCGGCCAGGAAGATCGGCTTCCCGGTCCTCATCAAGGCGGCCGCCGGCGGCGGCGGCAAGGGCATGCGCCTGGTCGGGGGCGAGCCCGAGTTCACCGCCGCGTTCGATGGCGCGCGCCGCGAGGCGACCTCGGCGTTCGGCGACGGCACCGTGTACCTCGAGAAGGCGATCGAGCGACCGCGCCACATCGAGATCCAGGTGTTCGGCGACCACCACGGCAACATCGTGCACCTCGGCGAGCGCGACTGCTCGGTCCAGCGCCGCCACCAGAAGGTGATCGAGGAGGCGCCGTCGCCGGTGGTCTCGCCCGAGCTGCGCGCCCGGATGGGCGCGGCGGCGATCGCGGCGGCCCGCGCGGTGGCGTACATCGGCGCCGGGACCTGCGAGTTTCTGCTCGGCGCCGACGGTGGGTTCTACTTCCTCGAGATGAACACCCGGCTCCAGGTCGAGCACCCGGTGACCGAGATGATCTACGGCGTCGATCTCGTGAGCTGGCAGCTCGACGTCGCCGAGGGCAAGCCGCTCCCGTTCACCCAGGCCGAGCTCGACGCGCGGCGCCGCGGCCACGCGTTCGAGTGCCGGATCTACGCCGAGGACCCGGTGAAGTTCTTGCCGTCGCCCGGGATGATCACCCACCTGCGGATCCCCGACGGTCCGTACGTGCGCAACGACTCGGGCTGCTACGAGGGTGCGGAGATCCCCGTGCACTACGATCCGATGATCTCCAAGCTCGTCGTGTGGGGCGAGGACCGGCCGCGCGCGCTCGCGCGGATGCGGCGCGCGCTCGACGAGTACCAGGTGCGCGGCATCGAGACCAACCTGCCGTTTCACCGGCGCTGCGTGCGCCAGGCCGCGTTCGTCGCCGGCGACTACGACACCGGCTTCATCGGCCGCAACACCGCCGAGCTCACGCCGCGCGCCGACGACGCCGAGCTGCTGGCCGCGATCGTCGCGGTCGCGCTCGACACCGTGACGACGCCCGCCGCGCGGCGGGGCAACGCGACGACGACCCAGGCGCCGGCCGCGAGCGCGAGCAACGAGCCATCGGGCTGGCGCCGGCAGCTGCGCTAGTCACGACCGGAGAAGGCGCGAAAAGCTCGGCGATCCGGAGGGTGGGATCTCTGATCATACGCCCGCGCCAGGACTGATCAATGATGAAACCGCCGCCGGACGTGCCCGCGCACCGTCGCTTTTCGCAGATCCTCCGTGACGGCGCCTCTGCGATTGCGCGAAGCGTGAGCAGTCGGTAGAACGCTCCGGGCGCATGGTTCTCGCGCCACAGAGGGCAGCTATGGCGCAGCAGACCAAGTTCGTGTTTGTGACCGGCGGTGTGGTTTCGTCGCTCGGTAAGGGCATGGTCTCGGCGTCGATCGGCGCGCTCATGGAGAATCGCGGCCTCAAGGTCGCGAACATGAAGCTCGACCCGTACATCAACGTCGACCCGGGCACGATGAACCCGACGCAGCACGGCGAGGTGTTCGTCACCGACGACGGCGCCGAGACCGATCTCGACCTCGGGCACTACGAGCGCTTCGTCTCGACCAAGATGTCGCGGCTCAACAACATCACGACCGGCCAGGTCTACTCGTCGGTGATCGGCAAGGAGCGCCGCGGCGAGTACCTCGGCTCCACGGTCCAGGTCATCCCGCACATCACCGACGAGATCAAGGCGCGCGTCCTGCGCTGTGCCGAGGGCCTCGACGTCCTGGTCGTCGAGGTCGGTGGCACCGTCGGCGACATCGAGTCGCTGCCGTTCCTCGAGGCGGTGCGCCAGCTCCGCATCGAGCTCGGCGCGCAGAACTCGGTCAGCGTGCACCTCACGCTGGTGCCGCACATCCGCGCGGCCGGCGAGTTCAAGACCAAGCCGACCCAGCACTCGGTGCAGAAGCTGCGCGAGATCGGCATCCAGTGCGACGTGCTGATCGTGCGCTGCGAGCAGGCGCTGCCCGAGGACTCGATCAAGAAGATGGCGATGTTCTGCAGCGTCGCCGGCGACGCGGTGTTCCAGTCGGTCGATGTCGACACCGTGTACCGGCTGCCGGTCGTGCTGAGCGAGCAGGGCCTGGATCAGAAGCTCGCCTCGCTGCTCAACATCTGGTCGCGCGCGTCGCGGCTGTCGGGCTGGGAGGAGGTCGTCCACCGCATCGTCGCGCCGCGCCGCAAGGTCACGGTCGGCTTCATCGGCAAGTACGTCCAGCTCGTCGAGTCCTACAAGAGCCTCAACGAGGCGCTGCTGCACGGCGGCATCGCGAACGACTGCAAGGTCGAGATCAAGCACATCGACAGCGAGGAGCTCGAGAAGTCGGGCGTCGGCTCGCTGGTGGGCTACGACGGCATCCTCGTCGCGCCCGGGTTCGGCGCGCGCGGCACCGAGGGCAAGATCGCCGCGGTGCGCTACGCGCGCGAGAACAAGATCCCGTTCTTCGGTATCTGCTTCGGGATGCAGCTCGCCTGCGTCGAGTTCGCGCGCCACGTCGGCGGCCTCGAGCGCGCCAACTCGACCGAGATCGATCCGACCACGCCGCACCCGGTGGTCGACCTCATGCCTGACCAGCGCGGCGTGACGGACAAGGGCGCGACGATGCGGCTCGGCGCCTATCCCTGCGTGCTCAAGCCCGGCACGCGCGCGGCCGAGGCCTACGGGACGACCGAGATCAGCGAGCGCCATCGCCACCGCTGGG
>Ga0307513_10010319_pt1 | contig 11715 bp, 5 predicted proteins | sample 15_EM_MG_FD_202174 | JGI IMG/M metagenome (GOLD analysis project Ga0307513, IMG submission 202174) | Populus trichocarpa ectomycorrhiza microbial communities from riparian zone in the Pacific Northwest, United States - 15_EM | ecosystem: Host-associated > Plants > Roots > Unclassified | place... | reverse complement strand
CCGACCATCTAGTATAAGAGAGATAATGATGCGAACCCTAGCGGAACTTAATGGAATTTGCGAACCCAAGATCTATTTAATCCAAGTTTGAGTATGAAATTGAGCTTATCACAATGAAAAACTTGCTCCAAGACAACAAGACTATAAATCACCCAATCACAACGCCTACACTAGGAGACAAACAAAAGAAGTATAAAATCACTAGCAAAGATTGGCCAATTCTTTGAAGAGTTGAAGTTCAATAAAAAACCAAGAGATGCAATATTTTTATTTTTCAAAAAAAATCTCTCTTGAAATATTTTTCACAAATATGCTTATACTAGAAAGCTAAGAAATCCTAGTTTTCCTAATGGGTTACACATAAACCCAATTTAAACAATACCCAAACCAAGCTAAAACTAGCCCAACTAATTAAAATAAATAAAATAAACAAGTCTGAAACTTAAACAAGTGTTGCCGCACAAAACAAAGATAGATCAATAGCCCAACTAATTAAAATAAGACAATGTTAGTTTTTCTCGTAATTTGCTAACAACATCAAAGTCCAACTTCAAATGAATGGTTCTCTCTCGTATTAATTCATTAGAAGGCATGCCATATATCATTGAAAGGGTATAGAATTCTACTTTCCATCCCAACTAGATTTGTATCCAAATTCAACCTGTAGCTCCAGTTATGATCAAAACAGTAACTAAAGGTCAAATTGTTCAATTTGAGTCTTCTTATCTCAATCCTTGTGTAATGGCCTTGGTTCCACCAACAAGCCCTTCTTGAACATGAATTAAATTAATCAAGGCTTGCTCTTCATTATTTATTACCCTCTTAAAGTCCACCTTAGCTCATGTATCTCGAAGAAGTCCATTGAAAGCCTCCCTCTCCAATCGATCCAATATGTTATCATCTCAATATTTTTTAAAAAAGATGTTATCGTGAATATTTTTTTTTAACCAAACTATATTTTTGTTGGTTATCCAGATTCTATTTGGACCTGTCAAGTTGACCAGGACATGTTAGGACAATTCATACGCAGTTTAATTTGAAATATAAGCTAGGCAAATAATCAAGTTAAAAGATTTCAAGTTTGATATGTTAGGCCAAACTTAATAACAATCCTAAATAATTTCATGTATTCTAAATATTTTTTTATGTTCAAAAACATTTTAGTCCAATCCACAAGAGAATTTTTGTTATATCAATCATATTTTTGTTTGTGCATTGTCTTATACAGCAGCAATATCTTTATCTATTTATTTTAATTTATACTTAAGAGAGATGATAGTATCAGAAAGAAAAAGAAAAAAAAACTTGTGTCATATGTCCATTTTTGTAGCAAGTTATCTTTGAACTATTTATAAGGATTCTCAAACAGGTATTGAGCTGTGAAGGTTTAGAAATTTCATAACCAATTCGTTATTGCACAGATAAACCTAATTGAGGATTTATTTTTAATATTGTGGGGACCAAATTGAGAGAAAATATTCTTTAGTGGCTTAATTGAAACTTAGGTTATAATCGGAGACTAATTTGAGAATTTAAAACCAGAAGAAAGAGGTGTCAACTTGAGGAGAGAGATAGCTCCTCTGTACCAGAAAGACTTTGCCAGTTTTTGAAGGTTAAATAAATATAAATATTATTTCAATTCACGCATTCGACGCTGCCTTCCTTCCGACACACCCTCCTCCCCTCTCCTCTCCGTCGCTTGAGCTGGAACCGTATTCTTCACTCATCTCCAACTCACTCATGGCGCGACTGATTCAACTCACTATCCTTTTCATTCAATTTTTTTATTATTATTACATCACCACCACCACACACGGCGTCTCTTCCAATGGAACCACCTTCCTCCTCGACAGTTCCCGCTCTGCCATGATATTACCACTCTTTCTATCTCCTCCAAATCCGTGTACAAAATTCTCCAGTACGCGTCGCCTTCTCCAGAGATCCAATGCTAATGCTCTGCCCAACGCGCACATGAGACTCCACGATGATCTCCTTATCAACGGGTATTATACAACAAGGCTATGGATCGGGACGCCGCCACAGAGATTTGCGCTGATTGTTGATACAGGCAGTAGTGTTACTTACGTTCCATGTTCTTCTTGTGAGCAGTGCGGCAGGCACCAGGTATCTTTTAATTTTTATTAAATTTGAGAAACAAAAATGTTTTTTGTGTTGGAAGTATCAATTAAATAATGGGAGATCTAGTGAAAAACTATGAGCATAATTCAATTTGAATGAATGGAGTAAGAGCGTTGTAAGACTTGATGGTCTTGTGCCATCAGTGCAGTGGTATAATTAGTTGAGATTAATGGGCAGGAGTCTTTTTAAGGACCTGCGTGTAAAACATGCTGACAGAGTCGTTGTGGGATAATATAGTTTTCCTCTCTTTTCTTTTGCTTTCATCGTTTTGGAGGATGACTTATTGTCCAACATGCTTCTGTAACGCTGGAAATGTTCCTTTTCTTTTTTAATAAAGTTTTTTTCTTTGCTATTTTTGTTATCTTTCACCAGGATCCAAAGTTTCAACCAGATTTGTCAAGCACTTACCAATCTGTAAAGTGTAATATAGATTGCAATTGCGACGATGAAAAGCAACAATGTGTTTATGAGAGACAATATGCTGAAATGAGTACTAGCAGTGGCGTTCTTGGTGAGGACATCATATCCTTTGGCAATCTAAGTGCACTTGCTCCTCAACGTGCTGTTTTTGGTTGTGAAAATATGGAAACTGGTGACCTTTACAGTCAGCATGCTGATGGCATAATGGGAATGGGTCGTGGGGATCTTAGTATTGTGGATCATCTTGTTGATAAAGGTGTGATTAACGATTCATTCTCATTATGTTATGGTGGAATGGGAATTGGTGGAGGTGCGATGGTTCTTGGTGGTATATCGCCCCCTTCAAACATGGTTTTTAGCCAGTCTGACCCAGTGCGCAGGTGTGTTGTTAAAGATTTTTTGTCTTAGAGGTATAACACTTTTCAAACTTTCCTAACAAATACATTTGGCACTTCTCCCTTATTTACTCTAGTTTCGGGATGGCAACAGTCCATATTACAACATTGATCTGAAGGAGATACATGTTGCGGGAAAGCCATTGCCTCTAAATCCTACAGTGTTTGATGGAAAACATGGAACCATCCTGGATAGTGGTACAACATATGCTTACCTACCAGAAGCAGCTTTCGTGTCATTTAAGGATGCTGTAAGCTACTTTCCTTTGAGTTATACCCTTTATTTCTTTTTTGGCTCTTTTTGTACAGAACTTTAGTGGAACTTTGTTTCACAACAATATTTTGTTGGAGAATCATTTTTCTCTATGCTAAATAACATGATAAGGTTGAATGAGCTGCCTGCTATTTCTCCTTGACATTGTTAATGAATGGTGCATTTCGAGTAGCATTCAAACAAAAATAAGAAGTATTTGCATCTATCTAATATTATGGCAATATATATCACCAAAAGTGATGCAGCCAACGAGTAGCAAGTTTCTGAATTATGTTATTTTGATTTTTAGATGTGTTTCTGGTAATCATACAATTTAAGAACTTGTTTTACCCGAAGCTGTCATACATCACTAAGTCCATCTTATGAGAATAAATTTTGACCAAATGCCAAGATATGTGTATTGTCTCTCCTAAACATTCAAGGTTGGTCGAAGTTCAACATAATTATTCTTAAATTCTTAATCCATGTATTTCAAGGAATGGTTGCTAAGCATTTACTTTAATTCTCATCTTCATTCTTTTATCCTCTGCGTTCCCATGAAATATATTTTTGATACCTCCGATTTCACAATGAATGTGTATTGAATAAAGCAGATTAGTTTGATAGACTATTAATGATATAGTGCATCAATTTGTGATTCCTTGCTCTTGTAGTTGTTCCTAATATTGTGTTCGTTGTTACCATCTTTTGAGATGGGCATGCAGATTATGAAGGAGCTTCATTCCTTAAAGCCCATCCGTGGGCCTGATCCAAATTATAATGACATTTGCTTTTCTGGTGCTGGAAGGTATTGCATTTAGATAAATAGAAGGTTGTAGCTTAAGTTCATCACTGGATTTTTATGTCATTACTGTTGTGTAGTTAACAGTGGTAAATAATTTTCTCTCCAGTGATATTTCCCAACTGTCAAGCTCCTTTCCAGCGGTTGAGATGGTATTTGGAAATGGGCAGAAGTTGTTACTGTCACCAGAAAATTATTTATTCCGAGTGAGTAATTGGTTTTTCTAGAATTTTTCTTTAAGAATGGTTGGGGGACAGAGATGTATATATCCTGTAAAAAGCTGCATGTTTCCTTGTTCCTTTTCTTTTCTCTGATCTCACTCACTATGCTATTTTATTTATAGTTGCTGATTGAGTCCTTATTCTATTCACTTTGTTTTTTCTTAGCATTCAAAAGTGCATGGTGCATATTGTTTGGGTATATTCCAAAATGGAAAGGACCCAACCACTCTTCTAGGAGGTATGCAAAATTGCTGAGCATGAGTTTTGATGATTTATTATATTATGCTCTCTGTTTGAAAATTTGCCCTTTTATTTTCCATCAGCAATATGCTGCAATGTATTCTTGAGGTATTTTTCTAGTCCTGAGTTGTGTTGGCTTGTGAACTTTTGTTTGTAACAGGAATTGTTGTCCGGAATACTCTTGTCTTGTATGATCGTGAAAATTCAAAGATTGGTTTTTGGAAGACTAATTGTTCGGAGTTATGGGAAAGACTTAATGTAGATGGTGCACCGCCCCCAGCACCTTCATCTTCAAATGGAAATAACTCAAATACAGAAATGCCACCCTCCGTGGCTCCTAGCGACCAAAAACATTATGGTCTTCCAGGTATGTCAAGTTCCAGATCTCTGAGCAACTCCTATATTGGCAATGAACTTGAAATCATTGTATGAACATATACCTTTTTGTGCTCACACCTATTGGAACTACTCTGGTTCTAGTGGCTTAAGTAGCATAAGCTGCATAACTTTCATGACTGGTTCAATATCCTAGCACTTCAGCAGAGTTTCATTCATCGCGGGCTCAGAAATTTGATGTGTTTGAAATTGAACAAATGGTAACAACCATGGCATGGATTTGCAGGAAAAGTTTCATTATGCATGGTTGTTACCATTTGTTCAATTTCAAACACATCAAATTTCTTGAATTTTTATTTAAGGAAATTATACAATTTCAAACTTTTTTTTTTCTGTAAGCCAAAGCATTTGGATTTGTCATGGCAAGTTGGTCTTTTGTTATCTTCTTTCACCATATTCCTCATTTAGTAAAGATATACTTTTAGGTTTAATTGACAGTGTATCCTTACAGTCAATTTGGCATAACTTGTGAGTGCCTTTGAGTTATTTAAAACGCTACTTTTGACATATTAGCTCTAAGAATTATGTCTATGAAATCATTTTCACAGCAATGTTGTAAACAACTTAAAGTCATAATTTTGTTTTTATTCCATATTGAGTGATGATCAATGAGTAGAAATCATGTATCTTGAAGTCATATTTCAAAAATTGCTTTTTCATAATTCATTTCTGATATATTATATATAAAAAATATGTTTAACACTATTGTAAACAACCTTTATTTTATTTTGTTGTATTATTTTTTTGTCATATTTTAGATTTTGTTCCAATTTAAGTCATGATCATTGAGTGAAGAAATTTTGTTTTTGCCCCCGTGTTTTTCTACACAAATGAAGTCAAAATTTTGTCCCGTGTTTTTTTTACACAAGTTTAGTCAAAATGCTTTATAATTCTTCACTCATATTTTTACTCCAAAGTCAAATTGCATTATAAGTTTTTTGTTTTCTTACATAATATGTATAGAATAAATAATCCATTTTATGTTAAAAAAGATGATGGTAAGTACTTGAAATAAACCATACCCAGCAGGCTCCTGGAACAGGAGGGATTAAGTTTCATGCCATGAAATATTGGTTTGAATTGGGCCAACTGTGAAACGTAAAAGAAGAACATTTACAGAGAACTGTCCCCAAGTCTAAAGCATGTGCTTTAAATCCTCACTCTATATTTCGGTTGAGATGAATCAGGTTCCAAGATTCTGAAGTTATACTAGATACACTTGTTGACTCTTCAACAAATCATGTTTCCTCTTATGGTCTGTTATGATAGTTCAATCAAGATGCTTTCTGGTCATATTTAATGATTTACTTTCATGGACAGATGAAAAGAAAATTGGACAGATAACTTTTGAAATGATGTTGAATGTCAACTACTCAGACCTGAAGCTTCACATTTCAGAACTTGCTGAATCCATTGCTCAGGAGTTAGGCATTAACAGTTCACAGGTTAGACAAGTATTGTATTGGAATGCAATGCAGGTATATTGCTTCATTGATGTAGATGCAAATAATATGGGAGTATATAATCATCTTCTCAATAGGGGAAAAGAAGTTAGTTAAAAAGCAACTTTGTAGTTCATACTGGCTTTGCTGAGGTTTGCTTTAGGAGGCCAATAATTTTAGGTGCATGATTTCAGGTCTATATTCTGAATTCTATGGAAAAAGGAAATGCTTCGTACATTGAATGGGCTGTAGTCCCTTCCGGATCTGCTGACTGCATTTCCAATGTCACTGCTCTTGTAAGTTTGTTTGTATGTTAGTACAGCTAGTGACCATGCCTAAAATTAGAACTGTTTGCTTGATGTTTTTGGTTTTCCCCACAGAGCATAATTGCCCGTGTTGCTGAATACCACTTGCACCTTCCTGATACATTTGGAAGTTATCATTTGATTAACTGGGAAATCAAGGCTTCAGCAAAACGGTAGGTTATTTTTTATTTTGTTGACAGCTATTTCTCCACTTCACTTGGTTTATGATTCTTTTTGCTTCATTATTTTTATTTATTAACTGGGTTCATTTTAGTGACTTGTGTTCAACTCACCATGTCATATAGCATTGAGTGATGTCCTCGTATGTAAAATTTTATTTCATGGTTCTTGAAGATGTATATACAATCACCTGAGAGTTATGGTTTTTTCTTTTCGTTAAAAAAATAAATAAATAAAAAAGAAGAGGAAGAAGAAAAGTTATGCTCTTCTCATTTATAAACTACTTTCAATATGGAAGTTGCTAAAGCACCTTATGGGTCATTGCTTGCTTCTTTCCAGATTTCTCAGCGTTCATATTGTTGGATTCTTTTCCCTCTAGTGGTTGTTTTTAGCGTTTAGGCCTTTCTACTTTTTTATATGGCTCGTGCCTCATGGTATTCTGTAAACATTGTGATCTTATCATATTATGCAGGACATGGTGGCAGCAACATTTTCTATTGGTGGTTTTAGCCAGTGCTGTTACGTTTGTTTTTGGATTATTAGCTTTTGGAATATGGTTTATATGGAGACACAGACAACGAGCATTGAATCCATACAAACCAGTCGATGCAGTAGTTACTGAGCAAGAACTGCAGCCGTTGTAGGCTTCTCGAGGGTCGATGAATTATTTTATTTATGCTGCAGTGTGTAAGATTTTTTTTGTTCTTTGATTCAGGAGCTGTAAATTCTGCAATCCGAGTGACCAAATTTCTCAAGATTTTATCAATAGACAAAACAGCCCTATCAACTGCTTTATTGTGTTATTCAGTAAACAGGGCGGTGTCAAAAGAATAGCTTTCAGTCCAAATTTTGTATTTTAATACTCATAACTTCGTCTGTTGAGCGGAGGGGATTCTTTACTCTTCTTTTTTCAGAGCGTGAGGATTTTGGGTTAGCACGCCTTTCTAGCATTGAATTGCACGCGCGCGCGCGCAGGATTCAAGTTGGTGAGTGCCTGATTATTCAACAACTATGGGAATATAAACAGAAGTAACTAGAATATATATATATATATATATTTCTAAACGATGATAGAGTTTACGAGATTGGGTTACTTATTTGAATAAATTTAGGTAATTTAATAATATATTTTAAAAAAATTAACACCAATAAAAATATGATAACTAATTAGAAAAAAAAACTTGTCAATATTATGGAAATATATTTTCTAAATATTCTTAAAAGCTTATAATAATTGTATTTGATAATAAAACAAAAAAATAAGAATATGATAACCTTATAAAGAGAAAAATTAAAAAAATAAAACTCATTTACTACTAAATTAGAAGGATGAAATGAAAAAAAAAAGATTAAAAAAAAATCTAACTCAAGTCACTATGTTAAGTTTATGGTTTAGTCGTGAGACCAATATAACCTCATACAAAAGCAATTGAATAAAACAATAGAGGTTAATTTTCAAGCAAACTAAATAATAAAAGAAAAAACTAAAAAAAAACAATTGAAAAATATGTTCTAAAAAACTCGAGTTAACTAGACTAACCTGCGCCGAGACATGAGATTAAGATAATTTCATAGAAAGGAAAGAGAAAAAAAATATGAAGCTCAAGGTCCAATAACTTAATGTCAAATGATGAAATTGAAAAAAAAAAACTCAAATTTTAAAAAATGACCTAAAAAAGAACCAAAGTTAAATTTGGCTAATTTTTGAAACCCGTGACCCGTGTAGAAGCCAAACACGAAAAAATCATTAAGTAAAATTCTTAATCATCCAAATATCAAGGGATGAAATGGAAAAAAAAATCAATAAAAAAAGGATAAAAAGACTAAAATAAATAATAATCAAAAGAACGAGGACCAAACCTGATATAAAAATTAAATAAAATAAAGTAATGAGGGAAAAAATTCAAAATTAAATAAATCAAGAAAAAAAATAAAAGAAAATGAGGACCTAATTGGATAAAAAAACTAAATGAAATTAAATGCTAAAAGACGGAATTGAAAAAAAATCAAATTAAAAAAGCATTAAAAGTAAAAAAAATAGCAATAGAAAAAAAATAAAGTCCAAAATTGATGCAAGACAAACTGATGTGACACCTTTAATTTTTGAAAGGATAGGCATTAAACTTTAGACGATGAGAGAGAAAAAAGGAGAATAAAATAATTCATTAGAGCCACATCGTCAATCATCTACCGACACACGCCTAACACCTAGAAAAGCTTGGTGTGTTGCTCCCAATGCCACTGTGGAAGTCAGTGTTTGGCAACTGGAAGACGTTGCACGCGTCGCTTGAAGAGTGTCAATATATCCAACACACTGGCGTGGATGTCGCACACTCCAACCCATAGTCAACTTGATTATAAAAAAAAACCAGAATAAAAATACAAAAAAACCTTGGACATTAGTTATGTTTTTTTCTTCTAAAGATAAATTAGTCAGTGTTTTAAAAATTCAAAGAAGCCCTTTAATATTTTTTATGCTTTTACATGTAATTTATTCATTACACTATGATTAAAAATATTAAAAGATCAATTTATCCCCTATCATTCTGATAATGATTAATGAATCTTGTGAAAAAAACTATATTAGCCAATTCAATGATTTTTCTTTGAAAGATAAAATGACTATTACATTGTTCTAATCCACAAAGTATTAAATCTGGATGTATAGCAAAAGACTAAGCACTCTTAGTTTTTTTTTTACATACAAAAATGATTTTGAAAATTTGTTTTTATTTAATTTATGACTATTAAAAGAAAATATTGAAAGGATTTTAATTATTCAAATTTTAGAGTAAGAATATATTTATTTAGTCAAATCTCTTTCTTTTTATTTATACATTTCTTTATTTTTTTTTCAAATATCCAGACCTTTTCATCAATATAATAGTTTTTTTGAATAAAACTTCAAAGCCATTTAAGTAGAAATTCAAAAGAATTGAAATGATATAAATTTATGAGGAAAATATTATTTATATGGAGAAGACTCCTTTTTCATTACCAATTCATTTTTATTGACAAATAATACTTTCTTTATCTTAAGCTTATTATTTCATATAAAAACCTTATTAATACCTCAAAAGCAAACAAAAAAAATGTCTTGATTATTTTAATGCAATTGTATGGAAAAATAAAAAAAAAATTTACATATAATTATTTATAAAGTGAATCTTAAATTTTCGGAAAAAGCTTTACTCTTATTTGAAAACTATGGCACAATAAAATCATTTTCTATCATTTGTTTCTCTTATTATCGATTAACCAGGGCATTAGTCTCATTAACTAGGATAATTAGTTTCTCCAATAATTTAACATTTTCCAAATAAAATCAAGATATATTTAAAGAAAATAATGATTACAATTTAAATAATATTTTAGTTTTAAGTTGTTAAGCACCTACCTAGTACTCTGATCCCATGAGATCCCTTCATGGAAGTTCCTGTTACGAATGCCCTTTTTAACATCTATGAGAGATATCCTGATTAGTATATCAACAACTTATTTCATGAAGTTTATACCATGCATTAATATTAACCACATATATTTTTTATATTTCACATAACAAATTCAAATTCTCACAAAGTCATTAACTCGAAGTTTAATTTCTTCAACTTATCCATTTAATTTAACTCAATCCTATTTATAAATTTCCTCACACCTTAACATTTAAAACAAAATGCCAAAACAATTCAATCAATCATGGTTACTTTCTTAAATCCTCTTAAATTCTTTAAACTATAAATTTCACTAATTTTAACAAGACTTGCAATCTTTCCATATTCTTTTTTTTTTCAAATCATTATTCCAACATATTAGGTCTTAATATCATTAGTCATAAACATTCACACTTTTAGCGCGATAACTTTAATATATACATGTAGCCTTTCGACCATAATTGTCTTCACCTATACCCACTCATAATTTTTATGATAGTTCTCAGTTTCATGCATTTATGGATGCCATAATAGCCCATATTTTAAACACTTTTAGGCTATCAATGCAACCCCTAATCTCACATATTTATAATTGCCACGACAACCCATTTTCACATGCTTTTGGGTTGTTGTTGTTATAGCAACCCCTACACATGCAAGTTTATGGCTGTCATAACAGCCTATGTTTGTACAATTATAAGCTATCAAAAAAGCCCTACACGCTCAAATTTTTATGGGTGTCACAACAGCCTTTGTTCGAATATTTTTTAGCTATCATAATAGTCTTCACACATGTAAATTTATGGTTATCACACCAGCCTTTAATCATATATTTTTAGGCTATCAAAACAGACCTACACACTCAAATTTATAGATGTCACAATTATATTTCTTCTCTACACATTCAAGTTTCTAAATCTCACATATACACTTTTTTTACACCACACACAACTTACCAACATGCATTTTACATGTATAACTTTTTTCTTTAAATACCACTACTAAAACCTTTACATTATCCTACCATTTATCATTATAAGATACACAAGCTTCAAGTCCATATCTTTCCCAAAATCCTTACATCCAAAATTTCCATAACACACAAGGAATAAAAAAATTCACTTATTTTACTTAAACCTCCATTTCACATGAGTTACTTAAACTTACTTATCAAAATAACACAAATTTGCAAGGAATTCAAACAAAATTTTCATCTTCACCTAATACCTCTCATAGCCAACCTTAGGTATAGATTTTACCCAATATTTTTCTTTCAATAAATTTCATAATTTTTACTCTATCTAGTACTTAATTCATGTCAAGTTAACAATTTTACATTAAACACACTTTTTTCTTGATTTTTTTCAAGAACTCTAATTTGAAAAGGTTAGAGATTTCATTTTAAATTGCCCAAATTCAAATCAACAATGAAATTAGTAATGAAGAACACTTTACCATTCAAATTTGTATCCAATTTCTTGATTCCTTGCA
>Ga0307513_10010318_pt1 | contig 11716 bp, 11 predicted proteins | sample 15_EM_MG_FD_202174 | JGI IMG/M metagenome (GOLD analysis project Ga0307513, IMG submission 202174) | Populus trichocarpa ectomycorrhiza microbial communities from riparian zone in the Pacific Northwest, United States - 15_EM | ecosystem: Host-associated > Plants > Roots > Unclassified | place... | reverse complement strand
AGGAGTTCGCGGGCCCGGGTACAGAAATACGGCGGCGACGCGAAATGGGGCGCGAACGAGTGCGGTGGTGCATAAGAAATGGAAATGGCATAATCAAGGATGCAAGACTCGTTACTCGTAGGTCGACGCATCGTGGGGACAAGGATGCGTGATTATGAGGGACGGGCACTGCGGCGGTATGTAAAGAGGCGAGTTAAGATGCTCAAGGATGCGATCCTGTGTGGGGCGGCTGGAAGTGAGATATTGCAAGCTGTGATGACAGCCAGTGCTCATCCATGATGGATTAGGAGACCTGCAGGTAGATATGTAACGGGAAATCGGGCGCTTTCTGGGCCGCAGCAGGAATTAGATCAGGCGGCTTCTCTTTCTGACGACGATCACTAGGACACGAGTTCGCGTCAGACAAGATGCATGATACAACCAGCTGGCTGATCTTTGGGGCTGGCTAACAAGGCTGATCGGTTGCTCTCCGTCGACGATCGGTGGAGATCCTTGGGATGTCGAGACAGTTTGTCTGGTTTGCTGCCCATACAGCCATCGAGCCGGGACATGTTGAATGCATATTGTGTCTGCTTCTCCTCACGGACGGTTGCGCGTCACGAGTGTGGACGAAGGTGGTGACAGATGTCGTCGGACCATGGCCCAGACGACTGTTTGGAGGACGCGTGGGTCGGTCTCTGGGTGAAAACAGTCACTGGGACGCGATGTGGGTGGACGACACGGCTTGCGGAGTCAAGCTAAGTGAGTGAAATGTAAGGAAAGTCGATACTTAGCTTTGAGAGTTTTTGTGGGTAAGTGGGAAGTAGAAGCGAAACGAACGCTCTATACAAATCATGCAATTATGACACACGTGACGCAGCGGCAATCACCGAATTGCCATACATAGAAGTTAGGGCAATGACATAATTTTAAACCAACCACCCACGCGTGAAGCACTACCGCCGTCTGCCCAAAGTCGACAAAGAACACAAAAGACATTCAGAGTCAACATACTACTGGCTCCCTTACTAAAATTTAACCACCTGGATGCCCCCGAAATCAGGCTACTCGTTTTTAGTAAATCGACGACGAGTATTCAAATATTCAAGCTCAAGGAGCAACCCCTCCCCAGCAATTCACTTGTTCTGATTAAGACCTTCTCCAACCCCCAAAGCACCTCGATTCACTGATCGCCCCTGACCATCCACATGAAACCTCAGGCCTCAGGCCTCAACCACTGCCGCTCTACCGGCAATTCTCATAGAACAGACAGCCCCGAACAGCGGCCTTTGAGCTTGGGCAATATTCCTCCGCCTCTGACGCTTATCTCGACGTTTCCGTTTTTTCGTCTTTTTGGTCGTATTTTAAATCACCCCAGGAATGGCAGCGCCACCACAGCCGGTATAAATACGTTCATCCTTGAGACGATAGAGTTCTTGACTGAGCGCGGGGCCAGGCATGGATTCATATAATGTGTTCAAGATGTCTAGAGCTGTGTTTGGGGCGGTGACGAAGGGTAAGCGGTGTATGAGGCTCCTGAACTATCTTTTGGAAATGGCACACTCCATTGACTTTGATTTTAGATGTCCGAGCACCGTTCAGACGCCTTCCAGCCCAGCACTCTTTGAATCCACGTAAAGATGCTTTATTGCGTCCCACACCTTCGATAGAAACAGTGCACGACATGACTGTACAAGATTCCCGCTTCCCGTCGTCTTCGCGCTCGCGAAATTCAAACACGAAACATCATAATCCATAGTTGCCGCTACACCCCGCAGGCGCCATCACAGATCTCAATTAGCCGACGCAGATACACCCTCTAGTCCAGCCCGTCCCCTCCTTCTCTGTTTCCCTCCCAGGACCTCATCCCCGCCGCATTCGCACCCCCAAGACTCCACAAGTACAAAACACCGTCGTCTGTTGCACCAACATGACACTGGCGCATCAGTTTCCCTCGCCACATCCGGCTGCGCCGTACCAACGATCTTGGGAATCCGATAATCCTGGATTGGACCAGGTACCCGTTAGTTCAGATCCTACTCTCCCTCATTCGGCTAATGGTTACGGAGTTCAGATTCTGCACGAATAGTTTCGGCTTTGGTGGGATGAGAGGATTCGCGGACGGCTGTTGTTGGACTTTGACAGACTATCGAAAGAAAAGAATGGAGCATTGAGATCGGATTCGTTCACTACTAGGACGATGATGGTGTTCTGGAGGTGCTCAGTAAACCTTTTGAGATGAGTGTGGTACAAAAGGTGGGTATTCGATCTCATGTTCGGCCTTTTTTGAAGTGTTCACGTTACTTCTACACTTTCTTTACAGAGTACGTCCCTTGCTGCATCCCTCCGCCCACAGAGACGCGTACCGCTACCTACGCGCGAAGAGCCGCCTAGTTACTGGAATTCAAGCAACCCTTCGATCAGTAGGCATGCCCCAGCACCCGACTTGTTTTTATTGACGGTTGCTTTATTTAACTCCAAACCATTCGACTTCCCAACTTCCGAACCTTCCACAAAATTCTCACCACCGCCGATGACGCTTTATAGCGTCACTACCGATGTCCCAACCTAGAGGATAGGTCAATAAAACTCATGGTGTATGGAAGACCCAAGTTTTTCGACGTTTCGGCCAAGTTGTATATTCAATCCCTTGTGTTTTCGTGGCCTTTTAAACCATGTACGCCCCTGTATTGACATACTGAGTATCGGGGGAGTGAGGAGACTCCGAGAGTGGAGATGGGTGAATGGGCTCTCCGAGCGGTAAGTTTCTTCGTCCTTGTATCCTTGAAATCTGAGCCATCTCCATTCACTTAGGGCATTTTTGTGACTCTTGGTGTACTCGTCTCAAGATTGATCCTTCATTCGTGGGTATTCTTAGACGAAGCGAGAGGTGGGGCTAGGTTACCATAATCAGGCTCGACTTTTACCCTTCTTTCAATTTACAATTAACTTTTCTATGGCATGTCGTTCTGTTATTATCGGACTCAGCACAACTTGGTAAATCGTATGCCTCCTTTCATTTTCTACCTAATATCCCCCAGATAAACCCCCTGTACTTACCAACTGACATGAACCTCGCCCAGCGTGTACAGCGAATTCAGCATTCTCGGCAGGATGGATTTCTGGTCTGGTCGACGCAACCGCGGTGCATTATCTCAGTCTAGAAAGTTGGATATCTGGATCGATCCCTCTTGACGCTTTTCGAGTACGCCCCATGTGTCTAAGCCCTGTGCCCCGACCTCTAGGCATATGGTCCTACGCGTCTGTCCGCCGGTCATTGCCTTTCATTAGTAACTTCCCCCCGGCTCTGCCAACTTCTGCGCTATATTCAACTTTGCCGTTTCTTAGACTCTGCCATGAGCTCTGTCGCACTCCTTCTGCACTTTCACGCTCTGATTTTGAACTTACACCAATCTCGCTTTTCGCAATGTTGTTGGGCGCGGTCACTGGGATTTGAAATCAAAGCTACCTCAACATAGCGCCCGCCTCTGAATGTAAAGCCTTGTAATGTGTTCTTGTATTCGAATATTATCATCAGTGACGTGTCTTCTAATCGTCTCCGCGGTTACATACCTCACTCGTTGGTGGGATGCAAATTTGCCATTCTTGGAATTAAATCTGTTGTTGCCGACGTTCTCGATCCCGATTTCCGGGTTTCCGTATGAGACGCCCGCCATTTTCTCGGATTTTCTTTTCTGGTATGGCAAAACCCCTGGGTAATATGATCCGTGTGGGCTTGGTGTGGAAATTACGAGGAACGAGAGACGCCCAGGTGTCAAAAAGATCCTTGCGTTGGAACTCGGTGGCCGATATAAACTGGGAGCAATCACTATGGAGTTCGATTACGCATTGCGAATAATGGGTTCCGCGCTTTCAGGATATCTCCTGAACATTCCTTCCCACTTGAGACACTAACTAGAAAAACATTTCGGGATTTCTTGTTTTGTTCCCTGTTTTATTGACCTCTGACTGACTCTTCTTAGCGACCATTATTACCTGCGTACTGGGAAACACAAAAGTTCTTAATTCAGTCTGTGAGCTAGTCCTTATTTTGTTCTAACGCATGATTGTTCCTAGTTTAGTCTGCCAATACGTTTCATATGCTCGGTTGGGATAAACAATATGATTCCTTAGTTTGTTTGTGGACGACTGCGGTACCTATGAAGTTTCTCCAGAAAAAAGAACGAGAAACGAACCACACCCAAGCCCAGATGACGGGTGCTGAGAACAGAAGTTCAAGGCGCGCCATCCAGAATCCACAGGAACCCAATCCATCCATCCATCCTTTGGCACCAGCACCGCAGATCTTCCACCCCAAGCTGTTCCCAGTCGGTCGTTTCTGAGTCATCTTGGAGTCCTAAAGCCAGAAAGTCAATGGGCCAGGGAGTATTCTCGGGCTGGAACCCCGCGCTACGCCAACGAATTACGGGTCATATGCTTCCCTACCCGTATCACTTGGATGACGAGAACAAGGAACATTCAATATGACCAGATATACAGACCCGTATTCCAGCCCGCCGACGCGGTGTCAACCCCACTTCACCCGAAGCTAGGCAACAAGCAACTATCCGTTCTTCTCATGTTGTCAATTGACGTCAATCGTGTATACGTGAGTGTATTCACGTTGTAGAAGTGGCCCATCTGCATGGGGTGCATGAATGGGACCAATTGCGGCAATACGAATGAGAGAGAAAAGGAAGGGGGAAAAATCATATGACCCGAGCAGGATGAGAGTATGTCGTAGAACTGACTGAGGAAAAAGTTAGGATGCGCTTGAACTACACGGAAAGATGTAAACGTAACCTATTTGGGAAGGAGAGGCATTTGTAGCGTTTGAAGTCACCAAGGCGGTTCATCGATTTAGCCCAATAAATTCGGATGAGACAGGTGGCCGGTCATAGTATGCGGGAGGAGTGTGGGATGCGGGTTGTGGGACAGTGGGATTAGGGTTGATGTAGCTGGTAGCTGTTCGTGGCGAGGACCTACAAGTAGTCCATCATGGTCGAATCAACGAGGCCATTCCAACGAGACTGATAAAATATCGAACGGTATACTTAGCGCCGCTTAAAGACTCACCACGGCCAAAAAAAACCACCCTGATTGATATTGTCATCCTAAACCAAACGTACTGGGTGAAACGGCATGTATGATGAGAACTTTTGTGGCTTTTCGTTGGGTAATGGATGTGACGGGATGGGTGAACGTTGACCAAAGCCACACAATGACTGTCCGTATCTCTCCGATACACCACGACTACTAGAAATCAGCCGCGTTGTACATGAATGGTGCGTTTCCGGACTCACTTTATAAACAATTTATTCTGTTTTGCTCCCTCCTTCTTTCTGCTTGTACTTACCTTGTCTTCAAAGGTCAAAAAAGGCGAGATGAAGGCTGGAGAACATTATTCATTGTCAAACAGCCTTTGTTCTTCGCGAACCAAGTGACCTGTTGGGTTTCAAATCGGATGTATCATTGCCTGTCTCTGCTATTTCAACTCCTTCCTTCCCACTACTTATAGATCGAGGTTATGAGAATTTCGAAAACCATGCGATATCTATCTCTATCGATTAATGCCTGCATCCTGCTTTGCGATGAAAGCATGTCATGTCAAGTATAAATCTAGTTCTTCACAAATGGGGATCAATGGTTTTCAGGCTCCACAACCGGGAATCTTCTTTCGTGTCTGCACGATGATCTGGCAGAGGTGATCTCTCCCTTCAAGACATTGCTCTAGGAAAACTCATCATTTATAAATTCCCTTACTTGCACTGCTACGTGTATACTTCAGGTATGTGCTTTGTCGCTACTTATCTATTTACGCTCGCTGACCATAGCCTACCACGATAGAACTTGCTTATGCACGCTGAAGTGATCGAGAACCGAAATACCCACAATCTGGACAACTCAAAAAATTGGTTCTCATAGTGGGGTTTAACGGCTGTCTCTTTTTTTCATTTCCTGCCCGATCCCGTTCCATCCAGGGTAAATTTTTGCACTCTCAATATCCTTCCGCGCTCGGAAAGAGGTCTTTGGATGACACTCGTTTTCTTTTATTATGTATTCGTTTGTGGAGACTGAAGGTCAGGCTAATCGATCGCCTTTGACATTTCTCCGTCACACTAAGTATAATCTCAATTTTCAGCTCGGCGCCCCATCCCCGAAATTAGCTCATCCTAAGATATCAATCCCAACTTCCATATCAATTTCTCGCTAAACCCGGACTATTCATCGCGCAAACCGTCCGGTGGTCTGCGAGATACCACCGTAATATACCTTCTATAACAGCCGAGACTGAAACACCGACAAGAGACCATTTCATCAAGGCGCGTGGGTGGGCGACCGCTTTGATATGCGGTTGTACGACGATGTGACGGAGGACATGATGTTGGATGGGTGGGTTGATCATGATGTTACACCGGAACTGGCGAAGGAGGTCTTCTTGATATGGAAGAGCGAATACGAACTTGAAGAAGAGGAGTTCAAAGAACAACTCGACAGTGCCTTGTAAGAATTTCACGGAGTCAGGCCAGAGTTATGCGGGTATATTGAATACATGTAGAAATTTGATACCATTCTTATTGCGATAAAATCGAGGAAGAGATAGACACTGATCGCGTGTTTTCGGAACAAGGCAACACTAAGGAGAGGCTTAATAAACCTCCAATGAACAGGATTGGTTCGTGATACAGAACATCCAACAGGAGGTCGATACGCCGAAACTGCAGTCAAGCACACCATGAACCAAAATGAGTCGAACAATCCCGGTTGAAGATGCCCTGTAAAACGGAATTCTGGTGTAGCCGCCATGGCGGCTCCTCCACGACAAAAAAAAACACAGGTTAAAGAAAGATAGAAGAGATTCTGGAGAAAGGGATTGCACGTCTTACCAGTGCAAATTCAAAGAATATTTCCCGGAACAGAATGCGAGCGACGAGACGGGGTCGACGACACGCAAAGATGACTTGCTGTTACATCAAGAACAATTATAGCGGGCACAGAAAAGGATGCTAAGGCAGCAACAGTATAGAAAGTTGACGACCATGAATCCCCAAAATGAGGGGCCCAGACAAAAGAAGCCGGTGGAGAAAGGCCAAAAAGCTAGGCGGCCGATCTGCGTATATTCTCGGGACTTACTTCTCGGCTTCCAAAGTAAGAAAAGACGAGGGACCGGATAGAATCTACGAGGCCTAGAAAAAAGTATTTAGCTTGAGGTATAATCTGCGACATGACTGTGTGGCTCTGGATTACGTGGTGCTTTAAGACGTAACGGTTCTAAGGCCAGTTTTTGAGCCACAAACAGAAAGAAAGAGCGGCGGCAGACTGCTTGTTATCTTATCAATCAGTACATCCTGGTGAGAATTGGAAGGAAACAAACCAAACAGGACGGCACATGTGCAGGAATGGGTGAACTAGTCGCGGGACTGAGGGGCAGATAGGCGAACTACTGGAGGGCGAGGGTTAAAAGGTATAAAGTGCACATGAACTAAATTCACCTCGCTAACTCTCCTGTCCATCTTACCACCACCACCACCCCTCACCGCATCCAAACTCCCGTCAGATATCCTAATCAATCGAGAGGTAGATGCTAGTAACGAGGCATCGATCACGAGAACTCACCTGCGAGGGTTTTCTTGAAGATACGCTCAATGAGATTTCGATCGTTGGCGACGTCGAGGGTATACACCACAATTTCACAGACAAATACGACTACCGTCATCGTACATCATCACCAGGTCGTTAGATACGATTTAACAACCGGGGCCACCGTCAACGACTCGCGGCGCGTTGAGTTCAAAGCGAACATGAAGGTCACCGTCTGTCACAGTCAACAAGGTCAGATGACGAGCGCTATCACCTTGAACAGCGAAGAACATACCTTGACATCGTGCGCAGCACCCACCCCAACCAACACCACTTCTGCGCACCAAAACCATCCCACTGCCAGCATTAGCCGACGTTCCCATCAATCCTAGCTGGCTTACAACCCTTCCAAGGTCACCCATGAGTACGATCTCGGACTGCCGCTCATCGCCGCGCATCTCATGCTCACCGCCAAGGCGCACGCCAGTCATCGCGATTGGAGGCAACAGCCAGCCAAGAACCCGAGTACGGTAGGGTCTATGACGATTGTTGTGCCCGGTTTGGAAAGGGTCGTCGTCGTATTCCCCACCACGTTGGATAGTGCGGTGGTTACAGTCGGTGACGTGATCGTCGCTGTGCACCGTGCTGTGCAGCAGTCGGCCTTTAAACATTACAGAGAGTTTGGCTCGAAACGTGCTATCGAGGGAGAATAAACCTTCCAGCATTGGCTCAAGCTGACTTGACGGCGAACGCCTGTACTCTGGCCATCGAAGAACTTGGTGAAGACCATTGGTGGGCGGGCCTATATCCATGTCACAACGAGCGGGATATATGGGTTCTGCACACACGAAGGATCGATCATCGATGAACGTTGAACGCTTGCACTGTCAAAACCGCCCTCCACTCACCTCTCCCGAAGCCTTTAGAGTCTCTATATCGATACCTATCGACACCTACCTCAAGGGGGTGTCAGAAAAAAAATTAAGGATATCACGTCGAAATTTTTTTTAATGGACAATTTGGTGGACTAACTAACTGATCGTGAGAATAAACTTCCAGATATAGTAATTTCTTAATCTAATCTAATCTAGATAATTTAAATTCTTACTTTCTGACTTTTTTTCTGGTTTCTTAGACTCTTTTCTATTGTCATATCTTCTATTTATTATGACTAAAGTGTGTATTTTTATTTTTTCTACACTTGCACTAACTTTGGCCAAACAGATTGTTATTATAATTTGCTATGTCATTCCTTCTTGGCAGCTAAGATACAGGTTTGGAAGATTTTAGCCAAATTTCAAGCTTTTTAAAACAAAAATCCAGCCTATATAGATCAGAAGTAACTCCAAAATCATATTTCTGCAATATTCTTAGTAGGTCCAAAAAATTTTTAAGGTCATCCAGGCTGGACTAACTAACCAACATGATATCTCAGATTTTTTTACTGTCACCCCCTTGACCTACCTCTGACTTCAAAAGAATTACTGGACCTCGCTGTCGGAAACCCGTGGGAAGCCGGATCAGATGACAGGCTGATCACGGTAAGTTTTCACATGATCAAGGACTCGCGCAGGCCCTGATCATGTTCGGTGCTGATCGGGGACAATTCGGCAGATCAGCTAACAATAGATCGCCGATGACGCGATCGTCGTAAAGGCGGGTTCCAAGGGTAAGGAGCGTTTTCGTAGGTACCTTGGACATTGTAGTCTGGATATCTTTAGATTATGTTATTGCAAATAAACACCCAATAAAAAACACCTCAAGCGAGTTGTTAGAAGTGATACAACAGAAGTTGTACAACAGTGCCAAAGGCAATGTTTTATCTTGTATTAAATTACAATGGTTGGTATCGGTCTTGCGTGTAAGAAAAAAATGGAGGCGCCTCTTTTCCTGTGAGTCATATTTAAACACTGGGGCTACCAGAACTTGGGAAACCTGACTGGGAATGCTCAGCGTCTGACACGGAATATTAACGTTAACAGATTTTAAGGTTCAGTTGAATCAGTCACTCCACCAAAGAGTCAGCGGTGCAAGGATGATCTGCCTTTACATGCGGAATGGGTTGCTTGAGGCATCCAAGCGGATAATTTATAAATCAAGCGACATGTAGTTCATCTGGCTGTCAAGCCACAGCAGAATCAGTGGCGTATTGATAAGCATGGTAATTTCTCACTTACAGAATGGATCTTTTGAGGGATTCAGGCGGAAAGATAACAAATAGAACATCAGGTAGTTCAGCTGGCCATCAAGCTACAGAAGAGTCAGTGGTGTAAGTATTGTAATATCTCACTTACAGAAAGGGTCTTTTGAGGGATTCAGGCAGAAAGATAACGAATAAAGCGACAGGTAGTTCAGCTGGCTATCAAGCCACAGAAGAGTGAATCAGCAGTGTAAATACGGTAATTTCTCACTTACAGAATGAGTCTTTTGAGGGATTCAAGCGAATGAAACGACGTGTAGGTGGGACTCAAAGTTCATTCATATTTGCTTAAATATAAGTGTCTTTCATGTCGAAAACTCAGCTTCATATTACCTCGCAGCTCGTACAATATGACTGAACCAGTATCTTCGACTCTGCGGAAGTGCCAATACTGCGCCTTATCCTTCAAGCCGCAAGGCCATGCAACTCACGAGCGACACTGCCGGAAACGACAGAATCGCCAGGTAAACACGCCTACCACAGCCGGTCCTTCGCATGGCAACACTGATCCTGTTCCTCAGCCAATACTTGTCAATGATGCACTTCAAGCCATTGTTCAGCAACAGCGAGATGGGGGTGTGTAAAATTCCTTGTCCTACGAGCTTGATCTCCCATCTCACTTACTGACAATACTCTTGGAATTATATGTATTAATATAGTAATTCATGCGCTAGATATCGCATCGGGCAGAGAGCCAGTGGCTAGACCCCAAACTCCTGTTATAAATGTCCAGCAAAACCAGGACGATGGTATAATTGAAGGTACTTAAAACTAAAATATTGATAATTGACTCAGGGCGTGAATTTGTTTTCTAGCGCCCATCGGCGATATCCGCGATGAACCACAAGATGAAGCGAATGCGCTCCCCGTTCTTCGTGCCCCCGAAGCAGATGACATCAAGGTACAATATCATCCCGGCGCAGGTGTGCTTAACCCAGTTCAAATATTTTCGTTCGACGACTATAAGGCAGCGGGAGAGGACCAAGTCAATCAAGACGCACCTTTTGAGCCTGCCTACCCACCCTGGCACCCCTTCCCAATGCGCTTCGACTTCGAGCTTTCAGAGATTATGTTGGATGCTCATATGAATGAGGGACAGATCAGTACTTTACTGATGCTGGTTAACAATATAGCCCCAGAGTCGACCTCCTTCACCATCACAAATTTCACTCACCTCTCTAAAATCTGGGAGTTTGCTAGAGGCATTCACGCCTCACAGGTGGGTCACTATTTCCTTCATAATCATGAGTTTCACTGATGCCTTTCCTGTGCATTAATAGTTCGTGAAGTCGCCTATCACTGTCAATTATGACGGCGATTTATTCCCATTCGATGTCTATTCCCGTCCTCTCTGGGATTGGTGCAAGGAGCTTTTAATGGATCGCTCCATTGTTTCACAGTTCGAATGGAATGCACAGTGTCTCTGGAAGTATAATGGAGTAAAGCAGAAGTTTGTTCGATTCTATGATGAGCCCTGGACTGCCGATGATTGGTGGACATACCAGGTGAGTACTAATTAATAAACTTGTCTTGATTTCATGCAGTTTGATTATAATCACGCTATTTCTACAGGATACCATCCCTATCGGGGCAGTGCCCTTTGGTATCATCATATGGGCGGACAAAACAAGACTGTCTTCCTTTGGAACTGAACAGGGCTACCCAGTCCTTGCTTGTTGTGCGAACTTGCCAATAGGAGTGCGTAATGGAACAGGTGTGGGTGGTGGGCGGCTAGTTGGTTGGCTCCCAATTGTACGTCGTCCCATCCGTTTGAAAATATAGTCGACAATGCTAAATTATTTATGTACAGCCTAAATGGGACTCAAGCGAAGATCGAAAGCCTCGCTATGTCAATTTCAAGAGACAGATCTGGCACGCTGCTGTTCGCGAGATCGTCAAGTCCATTCAACCCTATGCCCAAACCGGCTTCAGGTTTGACTGTGGCGATGATGTCAC
>Ga0307513_10010317_pt1 | contig 11716 bp, 10 predicted proteins | sample 15_EM_MG_FD_202174 | JGI IMG/M metagenome (GOLD analysis project Ga0307513, IMG submission 202174) | Populus trichocarpa ectomycorrhiza microbial communities from riparian zone in the Pacific Northwest, United States - 15_EM | ecosystem: Host-associated > Plants > Roots > Unclassified | place... | reverse complement strand
TCAGGTCCTGGAGCGACCGATTCTCTGCAACCGCAGTATACTTGAATAGTGGCGGGAAGGCGTTGATCGAGTTCCCGTCGAGAGAGGTAGCGGAGGAGGCGTACGATAGCCCAAGGCTGCGCGATGGGCCGTACAAGAGGGCTACCCACGTCAGGGTGTTTTGGTACAGACCCCAGGTGGAGGGTGCCTCCCCAATGTCCATCACAAGTGGAAACGCGAATGCCACTGAGGAGGTGAAGGATGGCCCGACCGACACAACCTCCAACAAGATCACCACGGCCCCTGAAGAACCTATGCCCATGGACATCGATGCTCTGGCCCCGCTAGTGGAGACCACTGAGATTGAGAAGGCTCAATCGAAGGGGAAGGGGAAGGAGAAGGGGTCTTCTTTGCCACCTCCAGGACGTGACCCGCCGGATATCAATCTTCCTGTGCGGTCCTCGACGGTTCCTATGTCCGCCTCGCGACAAGAATATCCTTTTGTGAGCGTTCTGTCCAAGACCGATCAAGGAGAACAAGGACAACGGTCGAGTCCGGTAGATCGGGCCATTCGTAGGCCCCGGGGATGGTCCGAGCACACGCCTTCACCTACTTCCCCTACAGTATCCGTGGCATTGGTTTATTGTACAAAGGTTCCATCCCCCCGCCTTCGCTCATTCTCGCCGGAGACAATCCAACGAAAGCGAACACCGACCGAGTCCCCACCTTCACTTAGGTACCCCAGCTCGACCCCAGAAATGACATACGACAATGGCAGAGTACCCTCCCCGAGTGGAGAGACTTCAGCACACGACCCTCCATCTCCCACTTCCACTTCCGAACCGTCTGCGGCTGGAGACCCCTCTTTGGAGCAACAGCTCCGGATGAGGCTATTTGCGATGAAACAGACCAGAATCACGAATAGGAACAGCGAGCGGTCTTCGCCGACATCGACTCCATCCACCACCGTCGACCCTGGACCTGATGCTCTTTTCAAGGTGGCCTCACCCCCGCCTACACCACAAACCCCTGGTGGCATTGTGATCTCGGATAGCCTGGAGCTGCTTGCAGCTTCATTCATAACCGACACCCTACAGGCTGCTCAGGGGCTACACAGTGAACCGGATAGATTCGACGCTGCTATGAAGGCGCGCCTAAGCAAGAAACGCGGATCTGGCGATGCATTCGGGTCGTCGGCGGACATTGCATTCAAGCGACAGCGACTTGCTCAACAGATCGAGGAGTCGAAACGGATTATGGAGCGATTGAAAGCTGCCAAAACTAAAGAGGAGAGGAACCAGATTTACGCTCTGTGGGAGGAATCGAATCGGTTTGTTCCGTTGACTTGTGTCGATTGTGCGCTCATTATGCTTCATGACCCTTTTTTCCACCGTTATTTTTAGGTCTGTGGAGTTACTTTCGAAGCCCACAGCTGTGCCATTCCAGTGGCCATGCTATGCGGAAAGGTGTCTTATTATCGACAGCGATGATGAGGAGGCAATGGACTTGTCTTGATCGACAATCCCTGTGTTCCTCCTGTCACCCTTTTTGAAGTATGTTTTCTGCTGCCCCTCTTAGCTGTGTGGTATTTGCACGTCTATTGTCGTCTCGTTGCATTTCTATTGCGTTTCCTCGGCTCTCTTAGTCACTTGCTTTTCCCCCGCATCGCTATTCCCCATCATAATTTGCTTTCTTTTCGTGTTATCCTGCATTGATCTCTGCTTCTGTGACTATCTTAGCCCGCATTGGTTTACCACCACGCGGCACTTTTGTCTCTAACCTTGGTGATGGTAATCCACTTGGTCGATCGCCGTCGATGGATTGTGGACTAGGTGTTGCTATCTGTGTAGGGTTAGCCGTATCGATGCATTCCTGGATCAGATGGTGGCATCGCCATGCAAAAATAGAGGGGACGATCGTTCCTTGTACAACCGAAAGCGAGAGTGCCTGGCAGTCGCCCGATATGGAAATTCTCGTGCATGCCCAAGCGACCACCGGCCGTTCGGCGGTCCGAATGCAAGCGGAGATTTGTGTCCTCTCCCCACTTCGTTTCCCTTGTTCCCCACCGTCATGAGTGCGTTCCGTGTCCTTGATCTCTGCTAAGAGCCAAGGCTGACTCGAGATATCAGCTGCCGTGTGCGACCCTGGCTGGGACTGGGCCTCGAATTCGTTTCTTCAAAACCCTTGTGCCATTGCCGGCGCTCTCGAGGCACCATGCAGAGGGCTAGGTCCGTCCTTGCATTCACTGTCCTCCCAGTGTGTAATTCACATCACGAATAGCTTCCTACACTCTGGGTCCCCTCAACAACACGAACTACGTCGCACCTCCCAGGGGTGAAGCGCTCCCCTGCGAATGTAACACCGTCATGTACTCGTACGTCGCCCGTGCCTCCCTCAGATGTCTTCGCACGGGTAGTGTGGCTGATACTATGTGATAGGCTTTTTATGGCGTGCACCGAGTGTCAAGGAGAAAATGTTCAAAGGTGTTTATTCCGTTCCCTGCCCCCTCCGTTGCGGACCGCGACCGTTACCCCGCTGACCCACTCCCTCCCGCTCCCCCACAGGTGGTCTTTCTGGGAACAATATTGCGATTCCGTTTTCGTCACTCAGTATGTTTCTTTCCCCAAAACTCCGGTTGTCCTCATCGCGATTGACTCCGGTGGAAATGATCAGGTATCCGTTGGGTATGTGACGAACTTCGCGATTTCGTCGGTCCCAGTGCCGACCCACGCGTGAGGGTACATTGGCCACTGATTGTCACATAACCTCTAGATATTCCTGATGGAACTGCCGTACCGCACTGGGCGTACCTCAACGTCACAGTGACTGACATCTGGGATCCAGCCGCTGCCAGTGCTGTTGCGGGTCAGTCTTTACCACATTTTCAGAGGCGTTCTCTTAGCCGACCATCGCGTCTTCGCAGACCAACCAGAATCTACTGCTGTATCGCCCCCTGTGTCTACCCTTCCACTTTCGACAAGTCTTAGCAGTTCTGGCACCGGGACTGGCATTCTTCTCCCAACGAATACCTCCCAAAATTCCCATGGGGGAGGGGGTTCCAACGCCGGTGCCATCGCTGGAGGTATCGTAGGAGGTCTTGCTGGCCTCGGTATAATCGCTGCTCTCGTCGTCTGGTTCGTCATGAAGAAGAAGCGTTCAAAGGTTGCACCTTCTAGTGCTTTCATCAACAATTACCCACCCCAGAACAACTACCCCAAGTATGAACACCCACCGGCCTCTCCAGGACCCTTTGGCCCACCCCAGGTTGTCTATAACCCGTCCGACCCTTCCACGTTCCCAACTGCGATTCATGATTCTTCGTTTATTGGAACTACTCCTTACCCCCAGGCCCTGCACGACCCTCGTGGGCCGAGAGGTCAGTACAGCGGTGCCCCAGAGGTTTAAGTAGGCTCTCCCTTGTTCCGCATTGGGGTTGTCCGTGAACTCCCCCCCTTCTTTCTTCCTTCCACTTGGTTTGATGGTGATGATCGTACTTACTTATTTAGTGGTATCATGAGGCGCTCCGGGTTATGTTAGTTTTGGCGGCAGCTCGAGCTCTCTACACCTCATCGACACATTTTGTACTCTCTTGCTTTCGAGATCTCCCTTGTTTGTATTTGCTTCATCTATCTTGTTTTGACCTGTGGATTTACTGGTTTACGATGAATCTCGAGTGAATAAAATAATCTGAGGATCTGGTTACTCAGGAGTTAAGTGGGTGACTATCCGTGCCACCAGATAATATTATTTCCGTCGTAGAAGGGTGCCAGTAACCGAGGTTCGCGCTGCCCGCGACCCGGCATGATGGACGGGGTCCTGACAATTCCCTTAAAAGGCACTGGATATTCGTTTATTCGAGGATAAAAAGCCTACGGATAGTCACCCAGTGTTACGGAAGGGGAGGTACTGGGTGACTATCCGTAAGACTAGAGATATCTCTAAACATCGTAGAAGGGTGCCAGTAGCCGAGACTCGCGCTGCCCGTGACCCGACACGACGGACGGGGTCTTGACAGTTCCCTTAAAAGTCCTTTGATATTCATCTAGGATCGTGTGTACACGGCGTAACCTTACGGACAGTCACCCACTAGGTTAATGTCCACAGGATACAGACGCAGTAGACCCAGCTCAGATGACGCTGTTCACTCTAGTGGCCTGAGCCAGCCAAATGACCACTTCTCGCACCAAACCGAATAACTAGTACTTACAAAAATCAATTATGCGGGGTCGCACCCTAATGGTTACAATATTGTCAGTCCGACTCCCACCAAACAGTACGAACAATCCGGAGACGTCAAAAAGCGGGGGAAAAAAAGTATGCCCGGAAGGTGGCGAGCCGGATAATGCTGTTATTTCACCTCCCTTCTTCGCTTTCTTGCCTTTACAACGCTGGTTTTCAAGGATGGGCTTGGGCTGAGGGTTGTGTCAGTAGAGGTGTAGAAAAATACGAAAACCTCAAACCATATCCGAAACGAGAAACTCTCGAGCAGAATGCGATGCCCAAGTTGAAGGATCGTATCCCCCTTCACGCTTGTACCGGATGCAAATGAGAGGGGGGCGAATGTGTCAAGTTGTTCGAACATCATTCCACCTGGAGAATGTGTCCCAGCCGATGCTAGCTTCGCCGCAAGACCACCCAAGGTTAGCGGAAAGACTGGGTGGAGGACCTAGGCAGGAGGCGCGATAGTGACAACCGTTGGAGAGGTCAGGTCGGCATCAGTGAGCGGTCCCCTCAATATCTGACTGCTGCTCGGTCCAATCGCGAATAACCGACCCCGCAAGCAGAGTGGTAGATGGCTGGAAAGCAGAGTCAAACGTCGAGGGCGGGATGTGTCTCGGTCGATAACTTGCCTGCCAGAAGTCTACGGTGAGCTCATCCGTCCGGAACTCAAACTCACCCTTGAGGAGGGCGGCCCATCCCAAATTCTCTACATTGGTCTCCAACGAGTAGCCAAAAATTATCATGGACAAAACTTTACTTCTAGCATGCTGGATTGAAGAACAACCAGTTGATAGCTTTTGAAGGGTTGGCGCGGGTGCTTTGACTCATCGACACGGAGGTTGGTGGTAGCCTGTTGGAACCGTAGATCTGCAACAACCACTCCGGCGGCCCGCTCGTTTGGACAACTCCTGGGGAAGTGGGATCGTCAATCAAGCCGCAGCATTGCACAAGTGCTACCGGTTTACATGTGTACGTGGGGAAGGATGGTAAATAGTGAACGAGCGATGTAAATGTAGGCGAAGGTTAAGTACGATAAGGTGGGTGAGAAACCCGGTGTATGCTACAGTCCCCAAAAGAAAAATAACATAAAATCAAAGTCGAACAAGACACAAAGTCGGTTCGGGAAGGTCGAGGCCCTGGAGATGTGTTACGGATTCAACTGCTGGTACACCTCAAAGTATGTCGTGTACTCTTCAGGCGTCATCAACTCTTGATGTTCTTCAGTGACGGTTGAAAACGGCGTAGGCTTTCCGTTCACTGCACGGCAAAGCGACGGGTAAGCACCACGGAAATGAGGAGGCTAATGCCGTGAGGGAATAACGTGCCAGAAACGATCGGATCTTCCCCTTGGGGTAGCGGGACCTCCACGTCGACTGGCTGTTCTTTTACCAGCGCCTCCAACACCGGCGTCGCAGATGCAATGATCGGACCTGGCCCTGGAGTTTCGTAACCAAGCTTAACTACTTTCTTGCCCGAGTTCGAGGTAGGGAATCCGATGTCCTCCGTGCTCCTCGATCGCTTCCGGTACTCGTTTAGCGAGTTGAGGTATTCGATGGATGGTTTGACGTCTTCCTCCTCTTCCCCAAAGTCGCTCCCGCCTGTTTCCAGTACGGGTGTAGGTTGTGAGGAAGCCGCGAGGGATGCGTAGTACTGGTCATAGACTGGGCCACGGTGAACGTTAGGTGTTTCCGCAATTGGAAAGGAGGAGACTCTCACAATCGTGCTCTCGTTGCTGCTGCGATATGACCGGCTTAACATCCTCCTGTTTGACTTCCAAATACGACTGATCCACGCTCCTCTGCAAACTCTTCGCTCCTAAACTCCTCAGAATGTCCTCGTTCGACGAAGGTGCCGTCACCGCCGCAGCCTCAGCATTCCTCGCGTTCTCAGCGATACCGAGCGCCGTTAAATCGCCAGATATCGTACTCTTTAAATGCCACGAGGGTAGAATGTTCTGTTGTCGTTTGGCTTCCGCGGCCTCTTGACGTTCCCGTCTCCGGGTAGCCTCGTCTTTGTCCGTAGCCATCTCGATCGCGATCCCTTCGTCCTTGTGCTGACCAGGGGTCGATCCAGCTATCTTGAGACCGTCTCCAGATATGGCTTCGCCGGAGCGTTGTTGAGCCGTCTCTTGGATATGTTGTTTTATCCATGCCACGACGTCAAAGCTTGAAAGGAACACGCCCGGGACACGATTAGTCCTCCCGAGGAGGTGGGAGTAGTTGGGAAACTCACGCGGGGAGAATCATCTCTTCTGTTTTTCGTAGCCCCTCACGAATAAACCTCATTTGAAAGTTAAAACGTTGCATTCGGTCTTGACTGCCCTTTGCGGTGTCCGCACTCTCGTTATCGATGAGCTCTCCGCGACAAACGTCGCAAATGAACACTCCGAGGTTGAAATCGATCAACCGGTCCACTTCGAGCGTCGAAAACGATTTTCCGCATTGAGGACAGACGTAACCCTTGCTGTCGAGTTCCTATCCGACATTTTTAGCACAGCTGGGAGCGAAGGAAGGAAATCCAGGGAGAACACACGTTTCGTAAGCCGGTATCGATGATCCTTCGCATTTCCGCCACCCGCCACTTGACGACATTGCAAAAGTGCTGGTAGTCGATGTAGTAGTACTGTCGACCGACCGAACGCTGCGCGCCCTCTTTGAGCTCGTTCTGGCGGTGTCTGCGTATGGTGAGTATGGTGTATCCAACGGTCTTGCGACAGGTGGAACATACGTTTTGACGAGACCAGCTTTGTCAAGCACTGTCACTAACTTGGTGAGCTCTTTGAGTTGAAGGCCCAAACGTCCTGCGAGTTCGTCGTCTTTGAGACTATCGGGGTTGAACGCTGCTTTACAACAAAGTGCCATGTCAGGGATTATACTTACACAGGGTTCCTTGCGAGCTGGTCCATTATGATCGTGAATTTCGGCTCGTAGAAGGCTCGAGAGACGTATTGGACGAGGAGGCGGAGGGTGTCCTGGTCCTCCTTCGTGGCCATGGTGGGGAGGGAGAGGGATGCCGGCGGGAGTCAGCCGAAGAAGAAAGCGCGTGGATCGGGACCTAAACATGATTGACGAAATCACTCTGCCACAGCCTGCTACTTTTTTCCCACTACCACCACCTCCATCCCTACTCACACCCTACACCCACTTTTTGCATGGGACCACCGTACTGGTCCCTTGTCGTGACCGTCTTCGAGGTGAGCTCGCGCTCGAAGTCCCCGCTCCTGTCTCCCCGCTTCCCCAGAAGACTAACCATCTGTAGTCCATTCTCGAAGTATTCATCCTCTGCGTCGCCGGCTACATTCTCGCGAGACATGGCATCCTAGACAAAAAGACTCAGAGGGTGTGCAGTTTCACAACCTCTGTCGCCCCAGATTCTGACGACACTTGATAATCCACTAACAGCAACTTAACCGGCTTAATGTCTCCCTCTTCACACCGTCTCTGCTCTTCTCAAAGGTCGCCTTCTTCCTGACACCTCGTGCGTCATTATATTCGTCACTCCCATGGCGGAACCTCACGTAACGCCACAGAGAAGCTAAAGGAGCTATGGGTTATCCCCATATTCTTCGTAATCGTGACTGTGCTCTCGATGGCTGTTGCCTTTATCCTCGGCTGGACCCTCCGACTCAAGCGTTCCCAAAGAAGTTTCGCAGTCGCGGCTTCGATGTTCATGAACTCCAACTCCCTCCCTATCGCTCTCATGCAAAGTCTTGTCGTAACAGTTCCTGCACTCCGGTGGGATGCCGACGACGACAAGAATTCGATGCTTGCGCGTGCTTTGACATACCTCGTTCTTTACAGCACCCTTGGCATGGTGGTCCGTTGGAGTTATGGCGTACGCTTGCTGTCACAGGCCGATCCAGAAGGCGTGGAGAATAGTCCCATCTCGGGTGGCCCGATGCGACCCGAAGAGGAGCTATCAAATAATCCAGATTTGTCTGATAACGAACACGCCCCTAGAATCAAAGTCTTGACCTCCCCGTCACTCCTTGGCGCGGCCCCAAAGAAAAACCCCGCCAACGTGTTCTACTCGTTCCCGAATACTCCTACCCACTCGGTTGTTCCGCTCCCAGATGACAGTAGCCTTTTCCAGAGTCCCTATGGATCTGACGACGACGATGACGGCAGCGACGAACTCCCACGACCTCGAAATATTACGGGGCCCACACGGTCTAGACTACACTCGATCCTTCGGAGAACCAAACGAAGGATAGTCAAATCTGCCAAGGCGCTTAATGAATTCATGACCGTACCACTCTGGGCTGCGCTCGCATCTTTCGTCGTGGCATGCGTTACACCTCTGCAACAATTCCTGAAGAATGACATCCAGCCTATCAAGGGAGCGCTCAACAATGCTGGACATTGTTCTATTCCGTTGACTCTTGTCGTTCTTGGGGCTTACTTCTATACACCACCTTCCGAGGAAGACGAGAATCGCCGCCGAGAGAGCACACACAGTGACTCTACGCTGTCGTTCGCGGGCAGCATCCGAAGCATGCTCAAGTTCACTAACACCTCGAAGGGCAAAGGAAGATCCTCCGGTAGGGAATCCAGGGTTGGAGAGAGCAAGACCGTGATTATAGCGATCGTTTCGAGGATGATCATCACACCCGCCTTGCTGATGCCCTTGATCATCTTGTGTGCCAAACACGATTGGCATGAGGTATTCACCGAGTACGTTTCACGTTCGCCATCTCTCTTCGTTTAACCCACCCTTACACACGTTCGTTATCGCCAAGCCCCGTATTCGTCGTATCAAACGTGCTTTTGGTCTCGGCCCCCCCCGCTTTGACGCTTGCCCAGGTATGCCAATGCCCGCTCTAGCCGGCTACTCGAGCTCACTTGAATCCAGATCACCCAGGCTGCCTCAGGAGACGCCTTTGAGCGCCTTATCAGCAAGACTATCTTCTGGTCCTATTGTATACTCACACCTCCACTGACCATCTTATACGTCGTGATCGGTCTCAGGCTGGTCCAGCTGTGACTTTAAGACCATCCAAGGCCCCTTCCTCTTTTCTTCGTGCTTGTTTGTTGAAGCGCCTGTACTTACGAGTTTCCTCTTTCATGACACATTTCATGAGATTCCTAGACGTATTCCCTCCACACTTATCTGTGGTGGCCAGCTAATAAGTATACTATCTTCTGTCCGTATGTGGGTTCTGTTGTTCATAGGACGCTAACGTATCTTTGTTCATTCTCCCCAACCCCTTTCCCTCCTTTATTTATCCCTCAGTACAATTTTAGAACAGATAGAGTTAAGGTACTCGCTTATCCATAGGCAATACAGTGGGCCGTCGTGAACAAAGGCTGGCCTTCGCCGTGCAATCGGTGGGCAAACCTTGGCGGACCGCTACGGGCGACCACAGATGGCCCGCAGTGGCTGTAGGTGATAACCGCTCTGCATATCAGAGCCACGGCTACCTACCCGGTCATGGGATCCGTTCTCATATCGTACCCTCCCAAGTCATCTACGGCGAACAAGCCTGGAAATATCTGTAAAATATCGTGGAAGTCCCCGACACCATCATCTGCCCCTGAGGCCCGCACATTCGACAAATCTTGGCACGCTCCGGAAGAAGCCCATCCAGCAAACGCAGGAACTGTCTCGCTTTTGTGGTCACCTAGAAACCCGAGATTGGTCCATCCCCCCTCTCCCGTCGTCCGTAGAACCTGATCTTCAATCAGGAAAACCCGTCTTTGTGATCACTCGCGGATGCCCGTAGCTATCAAACAATGAGAACAACGTTTGGGACCTGGGTGTTTGTGTGGATGGGACGTCGCGAGGGGTACGCGTGCTGACCGAAAGCCCTTCGGGTCTTCGGGCCGAGGGCAGCTGCATGGGTGGGTAGGACCACCTCTCTGCAGCCTTGCCGGTTTTGGCCAGCGAGGGTTTGAAGGTATCCGCGTGGATGTGATGGTGTCCTCTGAAGAGAAACATGTGCCGACCCATCACCTCCGGTGTCGCAAAGATAGCAGAATTATCTTTGCGCTGATCGTTCCTCCCTTCGCCGAGACTATCAATTTTCTCGATCCAGTCTTACGCGCGGCAGCTCGCACTCGAGCTCCCCACGGCGTTACAAGTTGAGCCAGATAAGTTATGCGATCCTCCACCAAGCCGAGATCTCCTGATTCCTACTCCTCGATAACCACCGGCCCGACGGGATCTGGGGTTGGGATCAAAGGTTGATCGCCGCCGGATGACACCCAATCAGCCAGTTGTTAGGCAGGACGGTGGATCCGGGGAAGGGGATGAGGGTTCTTGGGTTTAGGGTGATCGCCTGGGTTGACAACGTTGATGGCCCGGCGTATACACCACAGTGGACGAGATAGGGGGACGCACGACAGTCCGGGGCTATTCGAATATCATGGTACTCTGAATTCGAACACCCCAGCTCCGCTCGAGTACGCTCACAGCAAGAGAAGTGGATGAAATCGGGATGATGGGTCAATCTGCGTGGTTTCGAGGCGTCCTGGTTGTTATCTCCGGGACTGTGCCTCTTGCAGCCCGGGCCGATAGAAAGGGTGTCGAATGCGAGTTCGCGAGTGATCAGCTAGTCGCCGGAAATCTTTAAGTTGCGTCCTGTTTCCCTTCGGATGGCCCTGACGCAAGTTTTTACTGACGCGACGATGGCTCAGCGCTTCTCGATATGTTCGTCTTGGACCCGAGTTTGTTTCACCGGTGCGGTCTACCGTTGAAGGCACAAGGGGAGGATCGACGGACCCGGCGGTTCTCTTCGTGGGAGACGTTGGACAAAGTCGACGAATCCCCAACCAACTCAGCGTGGGTGGTCCGTTAGGTGCGTGACAAAACCTGGCGTTGGATCAAGATGCGTTGTCTTCAGGCAGCAACCGCTTGAGCGGGCGGCCATTGTCCATCAATAATGTCCTGGGGGGTTCGGCGGGACAGCGACCTGGCGTTGCGGGATCAGAGTTCTACCCCATTTACAGTGTGGCGGTCAAGGTGGACGTGACATTACTAAACCAAACCTCAACACCGGGGGTAGTATATAAGATACATAAGTGCGAAACAAGAATGGTGCGGGAGACGGGGGAACATTCAGCCCCAAATGCAGATCAACGACAAGTAGAGGGATAACGAACATGAAGTGATCTGTGCCAATAAAAGGGGATGGGGATAGTATTGGCATCCACTGATGGTAGATGCAGCGAGGGAAGTTGAAGATGTTGGTGACTCGCGGGGGGATGCACATGAAGCAATCGATGAAATCGCCGACGCTATCATTCGATTCCCTGAGCTTAGAAAGCCAAGTCAGTACACACGGAAGTGGCACCGTTTCGAGGAGCTCACTATTTTCCATCGCCTCTTCGATCCACTGAAGAAGCTCTCTACAATCCTCCAGACCCTTCACAACCCCGAGTTTCCCGTAAACGTCGGCGGCGCGCAGAGCCTCAGACTTCGCCTCCTCATACCTACGTTGTCGATACCAAAAGCCAGCCTGAAGTTGCATCGCGCGACCCAAGTTGTGTGCGCTGTTGAATGCATGCGACTTGGCTCG
>Ga0307513_10010315_pt1 | contig 11718 bp, 9 predicted proteins | sample 15_EM_MG_FD_202174 | JGI IMG/M metagenome (GOLD analysis project Ga0307513, IMG submission 202174) | Populus trichocarpa ectomycorrhiza microbial communities from riparian zone in the Pacific Northwest, United States - 15_EM | ecosystem: Host-associated > Plants > Roots > Unclassified | place... | reverse complement strand
CACCCTGCCGGTTAAGATGGTTTCGCTACCACATCTTAAAGCAGGGTGTTGATGCCGAAGGGGGGACTCGAACCCCCACGAGTTACCTCACACGCCCCTCAAACGTGCGCGTCTACCAGTTCCGCCACTTCGGCTGATGAAATTGTCAAAGTCGCTCGCTGCCGTCGTCGAAGTCGGGGGAGACGACACAAACGAGTCGTTAAAGTTACTTGTTCTGCTGCGGCGACGACTGAGGCTGAGCGTTATTGGCGTTGCCGTCCGTCGCGTTCGTGTTCGCGGCGGGCGCGGTCGCATCACCACCGCCTTGCGTCGTCCCGGTGGCGGGCGCGTTCGTGTTCGGCGCGGGCACGGCGGGCGACGCGGCAGGCTGCGCCGGTGTCACGTCGGACTCGCCGGAGACGACGGAGCGCGACCCCGTGACGATGGGCAGCGAGAGTACCAGCGCGACGAGCATAAAGAGCGCGGCGGCGACAATCGTGATCTTCGCGAGAATGGTCTGCGTGCCGCGCGGCCCGAAGGCCGTGCTCGACACGGAACTCGTGAAGAGCGCGCCCGCGTCGGCCTTGCCCGGCTGCAACAGCACCGCGACGACCAGCACGAGGCACGACAGAATAAATAGCCCGTATAAAAGATAAGTCAACAAATCACGATCCTCGGTTCAAAGAGTTTCAAGTTAAAGAATGAGCAACCTTCAGACTTGAAACTTGAAACTTACATATTGTAATGCACGATCCGCGCGAACGTCTCGGCTTCCAGACTCGCGCCGCCGACGAGTGCGCCGTCAACGTCGGGTTGTTTCATCAGACCGGCGATGTTGTCCGGAGTGACCGAACCGCCGTAGATGATGCGGAGCGCGTCGGCCAACTCCGGCGAATGCCTCTCCGCGAAAACGCGCCGGATAAACGCATGCATTTCCTGCGCTTGTTCCGGCGTCGCGGTATGTCCGGTGCCGATAGCCCAGACTGGCTCATACGCGATGATGATACGGGCGAGGTCGGAGGATGTCAAACCGCGCAAGCCGCCCTCGACCTGCCCGCGCACGACCGATTCCGCGTTCCCCGATTCGCGCTGCGCCAGAGTCTCGCCGACGCAAACGATCACCGTCAAATCCGACGCGAGCGCGGCGTGCGCCTTGAGATTGACGAACGTGTCAGTCTCAAAATAGTGCTGCCGACGCTCCGAATGGCCGACGATCACGTGCGTCGCGCCCACGTCTTTCAACATGTCCGCCGCGATCTCGCCCGTGTGCGCGCTGTGCTTGACCTCGGTCGAGCAGTCCTGCCCGGCGACGCGGATGTTCGACCCTTCCAGACGATCCGCGACGGTCTTGAGCGACGTGAAGGTCGGGGCGATGATCACCTCGCAATGGTTCGCGTTGGCGACGAGCGGGCGCAGATTGATCGCCGTTGCGACCGAATCGGTGACCAGTTTGTACATCTTCCAATTTCCGGCGATAACAGGTTTTCGCATAAGTCAGCAATCAGCCGTCAGCCGTCAGCTTTTCGTCTCAGTGTTAAGCTGAGGGCTGACGGCTAAACGTTACTTGTCGTTGAGTGCGGCGACGCCGGGCAATTCGTCGCCCGCGAGAAATTCGAGGGTCGCGCCGCCGCCGGTCGAGATGTGCGTGATGCGGTCGGCCACTCCGGCCTGCGTGACGGCGGCCACCGAGTCGCCCCCGCCGACGATCACCGTCGCGCCCCTGTCGGCTGCTTCCGCCACAGCGTGCGCGATGCCAATCGTCCCCTGATCGAACCCGAGTTCCTTCTCTTCAAAGACGCCCATCGGGCCGTTCCAGATGATCGTTCGCGCGTCTGCGATCGCGCGCGAGAAGTGCGCGACTGTTTCGACGCCGATGTCGAGGCCGACCAGACCGGCGTTTGTGAATTCGATGGGGATCGTCTTTTTGCTCTTGAGCGGTTCGTAGCTGTCAACCACCTGATGATCGGTCGGGAGCAACAATTCGACGCCAGCCCGCTCGGCCTGTTCTTTGATTTCGCGCGCCGTCTGCAACTTGTCGTCTTCGACGAGCGACTTGCCGACCGTAAAACCTTCGGCCTTGAAGAACGTGTAGGCCATCGCGCCGCCGATGAGAAGTTTGTCCACGCGCCGTTCGATGAGCGCCTCGATGACCGCGATCTTGTCGGACACTTTTGCGCCGCCGAGGATGGCGACGAACGGGTGTTCGGGGTCGTTGATCACGCGCCCCAGATAGTCGAGTTCCTTTTGCATCAACAGACCGGCGGCGGCTTGCCCGACGTGCTTCGTGATCCCGGCGGTCGAAGCGTGCGCCCGGTGCGCCGCGCCGAAGGCGTCGTTGACGTATAGGCCGTCGCACAAACTCGCCAACTCTTTTGCGAACGACTCGTCGTTCTTCTCTTCCTCCGCGTGGAAGCGCAAATTTTCGAGCAGCAGCACGTCGCCGTCGGCGAGCGCGTCAACTTTCGTCTGCGCCGCTTCGCCCACGCAGTCTTCCGCGAAGGCGACTTCCCTGCCCAGCAATTTCGAGAGGTGTGCGGCCACGGGGCGGAGGCTGTACTTCTCCACGCGCTCGCCCTTCGGCCTGCCCAGATGCGAGGCCAGAATCACGCGCGCACCCTGCCCCGACGCGTACTCAATCGTCGGCAGCGCGCCCCGCACGCGCGTGTCGTCCTCCAACACGCCCTCCTTCAACGGCACGTTGAAATCGACGCGGATGAAAACGCGCTTGCCCTTCAAGTCGAGGTCTTTGATTGATAGCTTCATAAAGCGTGTGAGCAGTAAGCAGTGAGCAGTGAGCAGTAGAAGTCAGTTTTGACTGCTTACTGCTCACTGCTTACTGCTCACTTTCCTAGAATCCTTTTTGCGCGATGAACTTGACGAGGTCGCGGACGCGGCAGGAGTAGCCCCACTCGTTGTCGTACCACGAGAGCACCTTGATCAGGTTGCCGCCGATGACTTTGGTGTATTCCGCGTCCACGATGGACGAGTTCGGGTTGCCGCGAAAATCTATAGAGACGAGCGGCTCCGTCGAGAAGGCGAGGATGCCTTTCAGGTCTTCGTCTGCCGCGCGCTTGAGCGCGTTGTTGACCTCTTCGGTCGTCGTCTCGCGCTCGACCTCCATCACCACATCGACGAGCGAGACGTTCGGCGTCGGGACGCGCACGCTGATGCCGTCGAACTTGCCCTTAAGTTCCGGCAGGACGAGTGCGACGGCTTTGGCCGCGCCCGTGGAAGTCGGGATCATGGAGAGCGCGGCGGCGCGTGCGCGGCGCAAATCTTTGTGCGGCAGATCGAGTAGTTGCTGGTCGTTCGTGTAGGAGTGGATAGTCGTCATCTGCGCCGTCTTGATGCGGAAGTTTTCGTGTATGACTTTGGCGACGGGCGCGAGGCAGTTCGTGGTGCAGGAGGCGTTCGAGATAACGTGGTGCGCCGCCGCGTCGTACTTGTCGCCGTTGACGCCGAGGACGATGGTGATGTCCTCGTTCTTGGCGGGCGCGGAGATGATCACTTTCTTGACCGTGCCGCGCAGGTGTTTGCGCGCGTCCTCGGCGTTGGTGAAACGGCCTGTAGATTCGATGACGACTTCCGCGCCGACCGACTCCCAATCAATCAACGCCGGGTCGCGTTCGGAGAAGACGCGCACTTCGTCGCCATCGACGGTGATGCTGTTTTCGGTGGAAGTGATCTCCTGTTCGAGATTGCCGAGCACGGAGTCGTATTTCAAGAGGTGCGCGAGCGTCTTTGTGTCCGTGATGTCGTTGACGGCGACGAAATCAATCTCACTGTCTCCGAGCGCGGTGCGCAGGATGTTGCGCCCGATGCGGCCAAAACCGTTGATGCCGACTTTCACTGCCATGTTAATCAAGCCTCCTCACCATCGTTATAAGTTAAGAGCGAAAGGGCTTTTACCTTTCAGAGCAACGCGCCGGAACGCACGACACACGACGCGCCGCGCCCAGCCGGAATGCTCTTGCTCTTAACGTGAAAATGATGTTGCAATATAAGATTGGCAAGATAATGCGCGCGCGCGGCGACTGTCAAGGAAGCCCGCACGCCGCGCGATTTTCACGCCTGACCCGCGAGACGCGGCGACGCGCGCGGCGTTTCGATATTGGGATGACTGTTTGACGTTTTCGCGAATCCGACAGGGGCGAGCGACGGTGCGGGCGGCGCGCTTCCCGCAGAAAGTGCGGGTTCGGCGTGGCCTTCGAGTTGCATTGACATTACGTAATTTTGAAACTCCCCACGGAGAGGCGTCGTAGTAGTGAACTGACCTGCTGTGGTAAGTTTGAAGGCTTGAAATAGACCCCGCCCGCGTTGGGAAGATAAGCAAAGATTCAGTTGAGGAGTTTCCGGTTTGATGTTCAGTAATCGCATGCGTTCAACCTTGCAGACCGCCACGATTTGGATGGCAACCTGCGCCGTCGCGCTGGCGCAGACGCCCGCGCCGTCTCAGCCCAGCCCGGCGCAGCGCGACGCGACGCGGCCTCCGGGTTCGGAGCAACGGCAGACCGTCCCCGATCAATCGCGCCCGCGCCCCTCCGACCCGACCGCGCCTCCGGGCACGCAGCGCATCTCGCCGCAGACGCCGCCGGGCACGACCGATCCCGCGCGCCGACCCACGAATCCCGTCGTTACGCCAGCCCAGCCGCAGACGCCGAGCACCATCGCGCCGCAGGTGTCGCCGACGCCCGACGCCTCGCCGCTGCCCGCCGACGCGACGCAGTTGCCCCCCGGCGCAACGCCCGACGAACCCGTGTTCCCGCAGGCCGAACGACGCCCCGTGCCGCCGCTGCCGTCGCTCGTCCGCCTCGGCGTCCAGAGCAGCAACACCATCGCGCTCACGCTCAACGAAGCGATCCGCCGCGCGCTCGCCAACAACAACGAGATCGAAGTTGCGCGCAACGACGTGCGCTTCGCCGAGTCAATCCTGCGCGGGCTGGAAGGCGTCTACGATCCGGTGCTCCAGTTCAGACCCGAAATCGACAACTCCGTCCGTCCCGTCATCAACATCTTCGGCGGCGCGGATCAGTCCGGCACGGTTTCCACCACCGACTACAACGGCAACCTTCTGGTGACGAAGCAGTTCGGCAAAGGCGGCGGCAACTATTCCTACTTTTTCAACAACACGCGCGAGAAGACGAGCGCCAGCAACACGACGCTGAACCCGTTCTATTCGGCGAGTCAGGGCATCCAGTTCACGCAACCGCTGTTTCGCAATCGCTCGATTGATCGCAACCGGCAGCAGATTCGCGTCCAGCGCAAACGCGTCGAACAGTCGGACGCCGACTTCCGCATCCGCACCATCGGCGTCATCTCCAACGTCCAGCGCGTCTACTGGGATTTGGTCTTCGCCCTGCGCGACGAGCAGAACCAGATTGCGAACCTGAATCTGGCGCGCGAGAATTTTCGCCGCACGGAGGCCAGCGTCGCAGCGGGCGCATCCGCCCCGCTCGAACGTGCCGAAGTGCAGACCGAACTCTCGAACCGCGAAGCCTCGCTCCTGATCGCGTCGCAAAACGTCTCCATCGCTGAGAACAATCTCAAGCAACTCATCCTGCGCGACCCGCTCGCGCCCGAATGGTCTGCCGCGCTCATGCCGACCGACGAACCCGCGTTTGACGAAACGCCCATCAATCTCAACGACGCTCTCACCGAAGCGCGTGCCAACCGCCCGGAGTTGCGCCGCCTGAAACTTCAGGAAGAGATCAACAACATAGACATCCAGTTTTTCAGAAACCAGACAAAGCCCGTCGTCGACTTTACGGGCACGTTCTCCACGACCGGCCTCGCCGGTTCGCAGCAAACGATCACGGGCACGGGCACGCCCTCGGCCCTCATCTCCGGCAACCCCAACACGAACGCCAGCGCGTTCCTGCTGCGCCAACTCCAGAACAATAATCTGATCATCGAACCGATCCCGCAGGTCACGCCGACTACGGCTGCCCCGCCCCAGTTTCTCGTCGGCGGCTACGGGCAGACTTTGCAGAACCTGTTCGGCTTCAAGACCCGCAACATCGTCGCGGGCGTGACGATCCAACTGCCCTTGCGCAACCGCACGGCGGAGGCGAATCTCGCGGGCGCGCGCATCCAGAGAGATCAACTCGTCGCCACGATGCGTTCGCAGGAACAGGGCGTGGAAGTCGAAGTGAGGAATGCGGCGCAGGCCGTCGAAACGGCGCGTCGGCGCGTTCTCTCGGCGCGTCAGGCGCGTGAGAACGCCGAACTCCAACTCGCCGGTGAGCAACGGCTGTATCAGGTCGGGCGTTCGACCACCTTCCTCCTGTTCCAACGCGAGAACCAACTCGTCAACGCGCGCAATCAGGAACTTCGCGCCGAAACCGACTACAACAAGGCGCTCGCCGAACTACAGCGCGCCACCTCGACCACGCTGCGCGCCAACAACGTGATCGTCGAAACGCCGACGATGCAGTAACACACTTTCCGTCGTCCTCCGGCGGCGACCGACCGGCGATGGCCGGGTGACGCTTGAACAGCACCGCTCTCAAGCATCACCCGGCCATTAAACTTTCCCGCCCTCGCCGCCTCGCGCATCCCTCTCAAGACCGGCCTCAGGGTTGACGCTCTCCCGCCCCTCTTCGTATCCTCCACACGAGCACGACGATCACACGTCTCTATCAACCCGCGTCCATTAACTTGAAGACCACCGCCACGATCATCACCTTCAACGAAGCCCGTCACATCCGCGAGGCGTGCGAGTCCGTCAACTGGGCTGACGAGATTCTCGTCGTCGATGCCAACTCCACAGACGCGACGCGCGAGATCGCCGCCGAATGCGGCGCGCGTGTCATCCGCCGCGCGTGGCCGGGCTTCGCCGCGCAGAAGCAGTTTGCCGCCGAGTCGGCACGCCACGACTGGATTTTCAGTCTCGACGCGGACGAGCGCGTGTCGACCGAACTCCGCGCCGCCATCGAAGACCTGCTCTACACCGAAGACGACCAACTTGCCGACGGCTATCGCATCGCGCGTCGCTCCTTCTACATGGATCGTTGGATTCGCGGCGGCGGCTGGTATCCGGACCACCAGTTGCGCTTCTACCGCCGCTCACGCGGACGCTGGGTCGGCGCGCACGTCCACGAGTCTGTGAAGTTGGAAGCGGGCGCGCGTGTCGAGACGCTTCGCAACGGCGACCTGCTCCATTACACGGGGCGCGACGCCTCCTATCACCACCGCATGATCGGCGAACGCTACGCCCCGCTCGCCGCGCGCCAGATGTTCGAGGCGGGCAAGCGCACCACGCCCCTGCGCATCGCCCTCTCAGCCCCCGCCGCCTTCGCGCGCAGCTACATCCTCAAAGGCGGCTTCCGCGACGGCTTCCCCGGCTATTGCATCGCCCACTTCGCCGCGCACCACGCCTTCCTCAAAAATTTATTGTTGTGGGAAATGCAGAAGAAGTGAGCAGTGAGCAGTGAGCAGCAAGAGCCACGAAGCGGCAGTAGTGAGTTATGAGCCGCGAAGCGGCAGTAGTGAGTTATGAGCCGCGAAGCGGCGGTAGGTAACAGCCCCGCCCGTGCGCGCGGGGATCACGAGACGAAATAGAACATGGAAGCCCCGAAGGGGCGACACATTTATTGTCGAATGTGCCGCCCCTTCGGGGCTTCGTCATTTTATCCGGCATCCTAAACCCCGCCCTCACGGGCGGGGCTATTACCTACCGCCGCTTCGCGGCTATTACCACTCACCGCTCACCGCTCACCGCTCACCGCTCACTGCTCACTGCTTACTGCTCACTGCTTACTGCTTACTACTGTTCACTCTCAAACTATTCGGCGGCAACAACTGGCGGCGCGTCTCTCTGTCCATGATGGGCGCGGGTTGGTGGCCGTTGATGGTTTCGGCGAGAAGTTGGTCGGCCATCTGTTTGTGTTCCCAGATGCGGTTGCCCTGCGCGAGGATGGCGAAGAGGATCGGCTCGCTGTCTCTGGTGAACACGACGCCCGCGAGATTCGACATGCCGCCGTCGGTCGTCGTCAACGTCCCGGTCTTGCCGACGAGCGAACACTCGAAGCCCGTGCCCTCCATGCGCCGCCGCACCGTGCCCCAGTCGCAACCGGCGACGGGCATCAGGTCTTCCGGTTTGAGTCCATGCCGCCCGGCCTCTTCCATCAACGCCTTGAGCACGACGAGCACGCCGCGCGGCGTCATGAGGTAGTGGTACAATCCTGAAGTCGTTTCGAGCGAAACCTGTTCCGGCAGCAACTTCAACTCTTCGACGAGGACGCGCACAACTGCCTGAGGGCCGCCGAGGAACGCGCCGAGATGGTCTGCGACGAAGTTGTTCGAGTGCGCGTTCATGTAGAGCAGGATTTCGCGGAGCGGATTGGAATCGAGCGCGAACAACTCCTCGCCCTTCGCCTCTTCCATCCCCGTCGCCGACTGTTTGAGTTGCATCACGCGCGCCGCGAATTCAGCCGACTCATCCGTGCGCTCGTTGAAGTTGAAAGAGAAACCCGGCGCGGCGAGGATGCGTCCCTTAACGCGCTTGACGCCGCGCGCGCGCAATTCCTTCGCGATGGCATTCGCCGACGCGTCGCCGAACGAAGGGTCGTTTCCCGCAAGGTAGAGATTGCCGTCGAGCACGCCCGACGCGTCGATTTTCCCGTCGGCGTAGACGCGCGTGGTGAAGCGATAATCGGGGCCGAGTCTTTTGAGCGCGACGAGCGTGACGGTCAGTTTGGCGAGCGAGGCGGGGTTGAAAGTCGTGTCGGCGTTGTGCGACGCGAAGACGTGTTTGCCGTCGAGCGTCTGGATCAGGACGCCGTGCTTTTCCGGTTCTTCGCTGCGTGAGCCATACCACTGCGCCACGTCGTACTTGGGCACGATGGGCTGGCGCATCTCCGCCTCGAAGGCGGGCGGCGGTTCTTTGCCGAGCGAAGTCTGCACGGCGGCGGCGACGTTGTGCCCCGCCCGCTTGACCATCGTGAGTGAATAGGGGACGAAACTCAGGACGGCGATGATGATCACGCCGACGCCTGTGAGTGCGATGATGGGCCTGCGCGAATTCATGCTGCGCGTTCTTCTCCCGTGGTTCGTTAAAATTTAGGTCTTTCGCAAACCCCTTCCGAAGCTTTAATATGCTTAAAGTTTGGTGCGGGCGTCAAGCACGCCGCCCAATCCGGCGATAACTCACCGGCGCGTCTTCGCGCGAATTACACCGACAGGATGGTTCAACTGCAAAACTTAACTTCTTCCGCCGCCCCTTCGCTCGTGCCCTTCCCGCTCGCACTCATCTTCGTCTCAACCATCGGCGCGCTCATCGGCAGTTTTCTCAACGTCGTCATTCATCGCGTCCCGCGCGAAGAGTCCATCGTCTTCCCCAACTCGCGCTGCCCCGGATGCGGCACGGCGATCCGGCCTTACGACAACATCCCCATCCTCAGTTTCCTCGTCCTGCGCGGACGCTGCCGCGCCTGCGGCGTTTCGATCTCCGCACGCTACCCGGCCATCGAAGCCCTGACCGCCCTCCTCTTCGGACTCGTCTTTCTGCACGACGGGCTGACGCTCGCGCTCCCCTTCGACCTCGTCTTCGTCGCCGCGCTCGTCTCGCTCGTCTTCATCGACGCCGAACACATGATCCTGCCCGACGTGATCACGCTGCCCGGCTTCGCCTTCGCGCTCGTCGCCCGCGCGCTCGTGCCGAACGTCTACGGCCTCGCATTTTTGAGCGAGGGATTGATGGAGGGCTGGCCAGTCTGGGCGGTGTCGCTCGCGGGTGCACTCTTCGGCGCGGCTGTCGGCGGCGGCTCGCTCTGGCTGATGGGCTGGCTGTGGGAACGCCTGCGCGGCGTCGAAGCGATGGGACTCGGCGACGTGAAGATGCTCTTCATGGTGGGCGCATATCTCGGCTGGCCTCTGACGATACTCACGATCTTTCTCGGCGTCGTGGGCGGTTCGGTCGTCGGCGTCGGCCTTATGCTCTGGCGGCGCGAGCGCGACATGCAGATGCTCCTTCCCTTCGGCATCTTCCTCGGCGTCGGCGCGCTCCTGAGCCTCCTTGTCGGCCAACAAATCATCGACTGGTATCTCGCACACTTCATCCCTTAAAGCGGAGGTTAGAGGTCAGAGGTTGGAGGTCAGTTAAAACCAAAACTACTTCTTACTAACTTCTGAACTCTAACCTCTGACCTCTATTTTATGTTGCCTCGTTACGAAAATCGCGTGCAGTTGGTGCTGGCGTTGGTCGTCGGGATGCTGCTCGTCGCGAACCTGTTCACGCTGACTCTGGTGGCGATGACGCCGCCGGACAGAAGCGTGCGCGCGCCCGTCCTGTTCGCGGTCTTCACGGTCACGCTGCTGGTAAGTTTGCCGGGCATCTTCCTTTTGCCGCGCTGGCTGGTGCGCCCCTACCGGCGACTCGTCGGCGAGGCCGAGCGCGCGCCCGTCGCCGCTCGACCCGAAGGCGCGCGCGACGAGACGGAGTTTGTGCTTGAGACGTTTCAGGCGGTGGTGGCTCAGTTGCGCGCGCAGCAGCGCGAGTTGGAGAAGTTGAGCGCGCAGGCGAGCGCGCGCGCCGCGTCTGCCGAGATGTTCAACGAGCGCGTGGTGGCGAGCGTCCCGTCCGGCCTCGTCGCCTTCGACGCGCGCGGCATCGCCACGATCATCAACCCCCCGGCGCGCGCCCTGCTGGAAACCGACGCGGGCGCGGCGGGGCAACACCTCACGACACTGCTGCGCCTCTCGCCGGAACTATCGGGCATGGTCGAGCATTGCCTGCAAACGGGCGAACTCTATCGCCGCGTCGAAGTCTCTGCGACGACGGGCGACGGGCGCGTGCGTCGTCTCGGCGTCACGGTCGCGCCGGTTGACCCGCAGCCCGCGAGCGGCGACGCGGCGCGCGGCGCGCTCTGCCTACTCACGGATATCACGGAGGTCGCACAGTTGCGCGAGGCGGTCGCGCTCAAAAGGAATCTCGAAAGTCTCGGCGAGATGTCGGCGGGACTGGCGCACGAATTCAAAAACGCGCTCGCCACGCTTCACGGCTACGCGCAGCTTCTACAGAATCTCGAACTCGACGAACGCGGGCGCGGCGCGGCCTCCGCACTGCTCCGGGAAGTTCGCAACCTCACGCAGATGGTCACGGCGTTTCTCAACTTCGCGCGCCCGCAACCGCTCCAACTCTCCGAAGTCTCTATCCCCGAACTCCTCGCCGATTGCGCCGCCGAACTACAACCTGTCTACGACGAGCGGCGCGTCGTGTTCACCGTCTCCGGCGCGTTTCCCGAAGTGCGTGCCGACGAGTTGATGCTTCGTCAGGCGTTGCTCAATCTGCTGCGCAACGCCGCCGAGGCGATTGACGACTCGCGCGGGGAGCGGCGCGTCAGCGCGCACGGAAGCGTGGAAGCGGACGACAACGGCGGCGAATGGCTCGTCGTCTCCGTCGAAGACACGGGCACGGGACTCTCCCCTTCGGAACTTCAACGCATCTTCATTCCCTTCTTCACCACCAAGACGAAAGGCCACGGCATCGGCCTCGCCCTCGCGCATCGCGTCGTCACCGAACACGGCGGCACGCTCTCCGCCGCCAACGCGCCCGCAGGCGGCGCGGTGTTCACCCTCCGGTTGCCGTTGCCGGAACAACTCTAGGGGCAGAGACAAGTCCGCTGCCCGTGTGTTGGCGAAAGACACGGGCAGCGGACTTGTCTCTGCCCCTAGAGCAATTTTCAGATGGAAGTAGAACAATCGCTATAACTGTAGGGGCAGGGCTTGTCCCTGCCCGTG
>Ga0307513_10010314_pt1 | contig 11721 bp, 11 predicted proteins | sample 15_EM_MG_FD_202174 | JGI IMG/M metagenome (GOLD analysis project Ga0307513, IMG submission 202174) | Populus trichocarpa ectomycorrhiza microbial communities from riparian zone in the Pacific Northwest, United States - 15_EM | ecosystem: Host-associated > Plants > Roots > Unclassified | place... | reverse complement strand
GCGCTATGGCGTGCATCTGATGGAACTGCTGATCAACGGTCTCCTGAAGCAGGGCGCCCGGCGCGACCGGCTGGAGGCGAAGATCTTCGGTGGCGCGAAGACGATCTCGACATTCTCCAATGTCGGCGAGCAGAACGCGGCTTTCGCCGTGCAGTTCCTGAAGGATGAAGGCATTCCGGTGGTCGGCTCCAGCACCGGCGGAGAGCATGGACGCAAGCTTGAATTTTGGCCGGTTTCCGGTCGTGCCCGGCAATACCCCCTGACCGGCGCCGAGACCCAGAGAACCGTCGCTCTCGAGCAGCGTCCCGCCGCTCCGCCGAAGCCCGCCGAAACCAGTATCGAATTTTTTTGATAGTGAGGATTTTCATATGACATTTACTCCGATGATAGAGCCACCGGCGCCCGTCGAGGCTCTGAGCGACATTTTGATGCGTATCGTTTCCGAACTGCATGATGTCGCCTACCTCATCGAGCGCATCGAACCGCAGCTTCTCGAACTCGGCGGCGCCGAGGTCCTGAACTCGCCCGATGCCATGAAGGTGATGCAGGGCATCGATCTAGCCGTGCAGAAATCGCGCGGTCTTGCCGAATTCATCGACACCATCACCGGCGAAATCCCGCACGGCTGGACGGTCGATGTTGCAACGGCGCTCAGCCTCGTCAAGCTTGCCGAGATGCAGAAGGCGCTGGGCGGCGCCACGCGCCATGGACATTCCCAGCCGCTGAGCAAGGCGGCCGGCGACTTCGATTTCTTCTAGCCGCACGGCCTTCACGAAACGCTCGCACAAGTTTCGACGGTTATTCGTCTGATGAGGCAATAAGCCTGCTTTGTCTTTGACGGATCGTGCGAGAACAGAATGAATCTGTTAAATCAATTAGTTCAAATCTTTAAGAACTTTGGTGCCTTGGGTCGGACACGCTTGATGATTCTTGGAGGCGTCGGCGCCGTCTCCATCGCAATCGTCCTTGCGGCGGCCCTTTTCGTCAACAAACCGGCGCAGGAAACGCTCTATGTCGGTCTGGACAACCCTGATCTCAACCAGATCAGCATGGCGCTTGCCGAAGCCAATATCAATTTTCAGGTCGGTACTGATGGTTCCAGCATCTCTGTTCCGGCCGGCATGACGGGCAAGGCCCGCTTGATGCTCGCCGAGCGCGGCCTGCCGAACAGCGCCAATGCCGGTTATGAACTCTTCGACAATGTCGGTTCCCTCGGCCTCACTTCCTTCATGCAGGAGGTGACCCGGGTTCGAGCGCTGGAAGGTGAAATTGCCCGCACCATCCAGTCGATCTCGGGTATAACAGCCGCCCGCGTCCATATCGTCATGCCTGAGGTCGGAAACTTCCGGAAGGCGGAGCAGAAACCAACAGCCTCCGTTATGATTCGCGCAAGTGCCACCACAGGGCGCAGTGCCGCGACCTCCATTCGCCACCTCGTCGCCTCGGCCGTGCCGGGGCTTGATGTCGATGACGTGACCATCCTCGATTCCGCCGGCCAGCTGCTCGCGTCCGGCGACGAGGCGAGCAACAGCTCGCTGAACCGCTCGCTCACCATCGTCCAGAACGTCCAGCAGGAAGTCGAATCCAACATCGACAAGGCGTTGGCGCCGTTCCTGGGCATGGACAACTTCCGCTCCAGCGTCACCGCCGACCTCAATACCGACGCCCAGCAGATCCAGGAAACGGTCTACGATCCCGAATCCAAGGTCGAACGCTCGGTCCGCTCGACCAAGGAAGCCCAGCAGTCGCAGCAGAAGCAATCCGACAATGCGACGACGGTCGAGCAGAACATTCCGCAGGCCGCTCCCGATGCCGGCGGCGCCACCGGACCCGAATCACAGGACAAGTCCGACAAGCGCGAAGAACAGACAAACTACGAAATCAACAGCAAGACGACAGCGACGACCCGCAGCAGCTACAAGGTCGAGAAGCTTTCGATCGCTGTGGTCGTCAACAAGGGCCGCATCGCCAAGATGGTCGGCGAGCCGGCCGACCAGGCCAAGGTCGACGCCTATCTCGCCGAAATGCAGAAGATCGTTGCTTCGGCGGCCGGCATCGACGCCAAACGCGGCGACGTCGTCACGGTAACGGCCATGGACTTCCTCGAGAACCAGCTCCTCGAAGATGCCACCGGTGACGTCCGCATCATGGACATGCTGAGCCGCAACCTTGCCGGCATCATCAACTCCCTGGCATTCGTCGCGGTCGCCTTCGTGGTGGTCTGGATGGGCTTGCGGCCTCTGGTCCGCAGCGTCAACAACAGCGGCGCCAGCGCGGTTCTCGGCGACGCCACACCGGAAGCGGCCGGCCTCGAGCTCCCGGACTTCGCGCCGGCAGGTGGAGCTTCCGGAGGCGCTCTCATGGATGGCTTCGGCTCCGACTTCGGCTTCGACAGTACCGAGGATCTGCTCAGCCTCGGCGACGACGACGGCAACTTCAACCGCCGCGTCAAGGAAGGCCCGGAGCGCAAGCTCTCCCGCATGGTCGAGATCAACGAGGAACGCGCCGCGAAAATCCTCAGGAAATGGGCCATCGACGACGCAGCATAAGAAAAAGGCCGGGAAACCGGCCTTTTTTCAATTCGACATCCGGCGTTGTCGCCGGTAACGGAATTGTTACCATCCCCTTCGAGACGACGGTCAGGCATCTTATATCGTCGCTCACCTAGGAGTCATGAGCAGAGGCTTTAAAAATACCGCATCTCCATAAGTATCTCTTAATTGAAATCTGCATCGACATATAACAGAAGAAGATTTGAGTTGAAGTCGCCGAGCTCTCATCGAATTCTATCTGGTATAAATTTTGCGTGGAAATTCCAATGGAGTCGATAGACTCGAGTGCATTGAAATGAACTCCGGAGAATACGGATAAACGTGTTGAGAGTGACTCGCGTATAACGCGAATGGTGTTGCGGCGTTGCAAGAATCGCCTTAGCCTCTCTACCTCTTGAGGGGCGCAAAATGGCGCTCGAATCAGCGCATGGACGGCGGCAAAAGTAAATCCCCAGAAGTCGGAGATGGCGATTTGCATTGGGTGGCTTACCCTTAAGTGATTCGAAATGGGATTCGAGTGGGGCTTGAATTGAATCCCTTAGACAAATTGCTGTTGCACAGCGTTTGACCGTTTCTCAGCCGCAGGAAATTGCCAATGGATATGAATATATTTCAGGCGCATAAGGGCGAGAAGCAGATGGCGAATTTCGCAGGCGCGGTGGCGCCGGGTCTTCTGCCGCGCGACGAGCTGATCCAACGCCTTCACGGTGTCGCCGACACCGGCAGGTTGCAGTCGGGTCTGCGCGCGCTAACGGAATATGTCGGTGCCTCGCACTACCTCATGGCGCGATGCGATCTCCTCCAGGAAAGCGGTCTCGATTTCATCGTCTCGTCGGACTGGCCCTTCGATCTGGTCAAGGATGTCGCCAACGATCTGGTCAGCGGTTATGCACGCTCGACTGAGCTGGAAAAATGCATGCAGGTCTTCCAGCCGAATTTTGCTCTCCTGCCTGATAGCGCCGATGTGCCGGATGGCGCCAGCCGCCAATATTGTTCATTGACCTTCAATGTCGGCCGGTCGCGCCTGGCCTTGATGTTCCTGTTCGGCGAGGGGTTCATCCTTTCGCCGGAGCGCCTGCGGGATGTGGGTCTGCTTGCCGGCTATTTCGCGAGTTTCCTTCGGTGCGGGGGCACGAAGGTGGACCGTGATTTCGAACTGACCGACCGAGAGCTGGAATGCCTGTTCTGGATCGCCGAAGGCAAGACCAGCGACGAGATTGCAATGATCCTTGGCATCTCCCGTAACACCATCAACAACTACATCACCAGCGTGATGCGCAAGACGGCGACCAAGACGCGGTCCGAGGCCATTGCCTTCGCCGTCCGGAATAATCTCGTATAAGGGGCACCCATGGGGCATCCATCAGGCCGGGCGATGAGCAATGCAGAGCAGATGCGCATGATGCGCGTGAACAGAATTTCCAGCCGGTCTGATCTTTTTCCGCGGCTGATCGCGATGCAGAAGCTCGCCGATGCCCAAGGCTTTGCAATCTACCGCGTCAGCGGCTCGGGCATTCCGGCAAAGTTGCGCCTGGTCTGCGAGCTCGAGAGCTGGGGGCCTTCCAATGCCGGTTTCGGCAAGGCCTTCACTGATGCCTACGGCGATATCCTCCTCGAGCATATCGACAAGTCGCTGCTGCCGCTGTCATGGGCCGGCGGTTACAACAGCGCAGCCCCGGGACCGGCTGACTTCTCGCCGTTCATAACACGGCTGAAGGACGGTATCCTGCCTTTTTCCGGCCTCGCCTTTCCAGTGCGGCTCGGCGCCGTCGGCAACGGCTTCATCCTTTTCACCGGCGATGAGATCGATCCGTCGAGCGACACGATTGTCGAGCTGCACGGCCGCTGTTGCCATATCATGATGGATCTGCTCTCGCTCGACGAACGCCGCACGGCGGCCGCCGAAGCGCTGAGCGAACGCGAGATCGCCTGTCTGCAGCTTGCCGGCGACGGCCGCATCAGCGAAGAGATCGCTGACAAGCTCGGCCTATCCGTTCACACCGTGAACGCCTATCTCGGCTCGGCAACCATCAAGCTCGATTCCGTCAATCGTATTCAGGCAATCGCCAAGGCGATCCGGCTCGGCTATATCAGCTAAACCGGTGCGCATGCTTTCTCCCCTCTGCCGAAGGGTGGGTGAAAGCTAGATTGTCCCAGGAAGACGTCAGCCGGCCAGCGCCTGCGGCGGCTGGTTCACGTTGTAGCGCGCTTCCCGAAGGCTCTTTTCGAGGAAGGCGGTGTTCTCGTCAGGATCGGCCGAGGGATCCTGGAAAGCGATATGGTTGATCTCGATGCCTGCGTGATCTTCGGCAAGTGCGAGCTGCGCATAAACGGTGACGCCGCGGGGTTTGATTTCCAGATCGAGAACGACTTCCGGCTTGCCGCCCCACTCCAGCGTATAGTTGCCGCCCAGGCCGAAATTCACCGTGCCGGGGTGAAAGAAAAGCTCCGCCGCCGACGCGACGAGATCGGCAAGGTTCGCATAATACTCGAAACGCAGCAGCGAAATAAGGTCAGAAGCATCCAGAAGGCGCAGTTCCGTAGCGACCGGGCTGATCGCGACTGCGAGGATTTTTTCACGCTGGGCAGAGTGGGGGCATTTTTTCATTCGACTTATCTTACCCGTTTGTTCTTGGCATCTGTGGCGTAAACCCGGTGTATGAGCTCCGCGACGGCCTTGTAGAAGACTGACGGTATGACACTATCGACCGAGACTTGCGCAAACATGGAGCGCGCAAGCGGCGGATCCTCGAACACCGGTATGGCGTTCTTCTCGGCGATTTCCCTTATTTTGAGTGCGATCAGGTCCTGGCCCTTGGCCAGCACGACAGGTGCGTCGTTTTCTTCGCGCACATAACGCAGCGCCACCGCATAGTGCGTCGGGTTGGCGATGACAAGCGTCGCGCGGTGCACATTGGCGATCATGCGCCGGCGCGCGCGGTCGCGCATCAGCGAGCGCTGCCGGCCCTTGACGAAGGGGTCGCCCTGGGCCTGCTTGTTTTCTTCCTTCACCTCGTGCCGCGTCATCTTCAGCTCGGTGAACCAGTGGTGGCGTGTCCAGAAGAGGTCGACGATCGCGACGATCGCCGTCGCGATCAGCACGACGATTATGATCTTGCGCACCGCCGTCGTCATCCGCACCAGGATCGTCTGCGGATCGGAGAACATCGCGTCGATCGAGCTGAAATATTCGCTCCTGAGCACGAAGAACAGGATCACCCCGACGATGACGACCTTGAACAGCGACTTTCCGAACTCGATGAGGCCGGGCAGGCTGAAGAGCCGTGACCAGCCCTTGATGGGTGAGATGCGCGAGGCCTGCGGCCGGATGCGTTCGAGCACCGGCGTCGGCAGGTTCTGGAAGACGGAGGAGGCGACGCCGAACACCATGAACAGGATGAAGGCGGGGGCGAGAAACGCCGCACTTGCCCAGCCGAGCCGGGCAAACAGCGCCAGGACATCCGGCCCCGTCTCGATTTTCCACTGGTCGGGCTGCTCGAAGATGTCGCGTAGCGTTTCGCTCATGCGGCCGACGCTTTCGGGAAGGAAGAACACGAGATAGATGTAGGTGGCAAGGATGGTCGCAAAGATCGACAATTCACGCGAAGACGGCACGTTGCCTTTCTCGGCGGCATCAGCTCGCTTTTTCGCGGTCGGGGCTTCTGTTTTGCTGTCCTTGTCATCGTCTGCCAAGTCGCGGCCCTCCGTCAAAGAAATAGGCCGCAGCTAATGCATGTCGCCCAAAAGTGTGCAGCGGTTTTGGGATGACGACATGCATCAAAACAAAGACCTAAATCGCGTCGCAGGAACCGAGTTCCATGCGACGCGATTTAGAGCGCGGCCTATTGCGGGAAGGGTAGTCGCCTGTGGCACGGCGATCAACAGCCGCCTTACGGCGCGCCGGATTTGTCAACAGTCTCGAAGCGCCAAAGCATGTCGCCCAAAAGTGTGCAGCGGTTTTGCGACAACGACATGCGTAAAAACAAAGATCTAAAGCGCAAGGAGCGAATCTGAAAGATTGCGACGCGCTTTAGGCGGCTGCCGAAGCGTCGCCTTCCTTCTCCTTGAGCTCGATCTGGCCGGAATTCGCCAGGCGAATCGCTTCTTGCGCAACGGCGCGGCGGGCAATGGCGATCTCGCGCGGATTGGTGCCGCCCATGCCGCTCTGCAGATCCGATTCGATCATGCGGCGCTGGCGCGGGCTGATGGCGGAGAGAACCGATTCGCGGATCTCGGGGGGCGAGCCCCGCAGCGCGACGGTGAGCACGTCCGACGAGATGTCGTTGAGCAGCATGACGCGGCTGCGCTGCGGCATGTACATGAGATCCTCGAAGAGGAAGATCTTCGGACGGACCTTGTTGACCGATTCGCGGCTGATCGATTCGAGCGAGGTGAGAAGCGTGTCGACCTGCGGCTTGTCGAGTTCGTTCATGAGATCGGCGACCTTCGTCGAGCCGGATGCATTGCGCTCTGCCTCGACCTCGGCAAGCAGCGTCATGACCTGGTTCTCGATGATCTGGGCGGCCTTCGGGCTGACGCTCTTCATGTTGACCGTGCGGTTCATGATGTCGGCGCGGCGGTTGTCGGGAAGCTGCAGCAGCACCTTGGCGCCAAAGGAGGAGGGCATCATCGAAAGAATGTAGGCGACGGTCTGCGGATGTTCACGCAGCAGGAACTGCGCGACGAACGACGGTTCGGCCTCGCTGAGGCGATCCCAGATCGAGGTTTCGTAGGCCTGGAATGCGGTGCGTCGGCCGAGCAGGCTGTCGACTTCGTCGGGCGTCAGGCCTTCCTCGAGAATGGCCTCGATCGCCTTGGCGTTGTCCATCAGGCCGGCGCCCTCGGTGAAGAGGTCCTCGAACTCGGCGACGAGCAGCAGGAGTTCGTCCGGCGGAATGGCGCGGAGCGACTGGGCGGATGAGATAATGGTCTGAAGTTCGGCCTGGGTGAAATATTTCAACAGCCGGCCGGCGACTCCCTTTCCCATGGCGAGAAGGACAGCCGCCGCCTTTTCAGCCTGGGTCAACGGTTTCCCGGCTAGTGCGCCGCCGAAATCGTCAAAGTCCATCATGGTCTAACCTCTCCGTCCCACACAGGGATCAGGCTTTTTTGGTGCTCAAAACTTCAATCAGTTTCACGCCGAATCGCGTGTCATCGTTATCTAGGACCGTAATTTCGCCGCGCGCAATCCTGCGGCCGTTCACCATGATCTCGACCGGTTCGCCGATTTTCTTGTCGAGGGCGATCGTCGCCCCCTCATTGAGGTTCATCAGGCCGGAAACCTGCATCCGGCTCGTGCCAAGCACGATCTGGACATCGATCGGGATGTCCATGATCAGATCGAGGTTGGAGTTCAGCGCGCTGCCGAGCGGAGCGGGCGACGACTGGAAGGAGGGGGTGGCCCCGAAATCCATGCCCGCACCTGAGCCGGCATTGCTAGCGCCGAAGTCGCCGCTGCCAAAATCGCCGCCGCCGAAATCGTCGCTGCCGAAGGGGGTCTCCGAAGCCTCGCCGCCGAAGGGCGACAGGTCGGTGCCTGCTGCGAAGGCGTCGTTCTCAAGGTCGCCGTCGGCATCCTGCTTCAGCACGCCGCGCAGATCGTCGATCGCCTGGTCGAGATCTGCCTCGCTGCCCGGAAGATCCAGGGAGAGGTCGCTGTTCTGCTGTGTTTTCTTCGTAGCCATGAAATCACTATTCCAGTTGAAACTTGCCTCAAACTGCCTTTGCAGCCCAAAGGCCAGAGAACGGATTAATTCATTAAGTGACGGATGAGCTCGTCATCCGAGTTCATCGTATCCTTGACCCGGACCATGTAGTTTTCGCCCGAACGCCCGAACTCGCACACATACAATTCCTTGCTGTTGGCGCTGACCTCGACGCGCACGTCGCCGTGGTCGTGGAAGGGAATGACGTCGCCGGCCATCAGCTTCGATATCGTGCGCAGCGTCAGGTCCTGCAGCCTGATCTTGGCCTCGAGTGTGACATGCGAGCGGCGCACCTGGTCGCCAAGCTGTTCGGTCCATTCCGGCGACTTGCCGCTCGCCTGACGCTTCGGCTTCGGCGGCGTCACCGTGGTCTTCAGCAGCGCCGTCTGCGGAACGATCAGCGAAAATTCCGAAACGATGCCGGCAAGCGTGATCGACATGTTGATGGCGGCTGCGAATTCGTCCGGCCGGTCCTCCGGCGGCCTGATGCGCGTCTCGTGGGCGTGCAGGGCCGAAAGGCTCGGTTCGAAACCGCCCGGCGCGTTGACGGTCGAGCGCAGCACCTTGGCGATCTTGTCGAAGACCGTGACCGCCAGATCGAGTTCGATGATCGAGAGCAGCCGGTCGGCCGGTTCCTCGATCGTGTCGGCCGTGGCGCCGAGCAGGTGCTCCATCAGCGTGATGACGAAACCGTTGCCGCAGGCGATGGTGATGTTCTGCGACCAGTTGCGCAGCGTCGCGTCGACGAGCGTCACGTTCGCACTCAGGTCGTCGATCAGATGGTTCTTGTAGCCGATCTCGCAGCCGAGATAGCCGACCGTGACGTCGAGGCCTGTTTCGCTCTTGATGACGTCGGGAAAGAATTCGCTGTAGATCTCCCCGAAGGAACTGCAGATCTTGGCGACCTTGCCTCTGTCGCCAAGGCCGCCTGTCAGCTTGGCGAGAAGGGCAGGATCCATTGCCGGGTTGTCATGCGAAGCTTTGCTCATAGTCATTTAAGCCGCCTTGTTTTCGCCACCTGGGTTCATCATTTCCTGTTCGACAGCATCGATCGACGGACGCTCGTAAGCCGAGATCGTCTTGCGGCCGTATTCGAGAGCGACCTGCGGCACCGAGCCGTTCATGTAGGCAAGCAGCGTCTGCTTGACGATGACGTAGAGGCGGTGCTGCTTGTTGCGCACGATCTTGATCTGGGAGATCAGCGGCGTGCAGACGCAATAGGACAAGATGATGCCGAGGAAGGTGCCGACGAGCGCCGAGCCGATCAGGTGACCGAGCACTTCAGGCGAATCGTTGATGTGGGCCATCGCCTTGATGACGCCGAGAACGGCCGCGACGATACCGATCGCCGGGAAGGAATCGCCCATGATCTGGATCGCATAATAGGGCTTCATCTTGTCGTGCAGGATGGTGTTGATCTCTTCGTCCATCAGCGCCTCGATCTCGTGGCTGCGGGCATTGCCGATGATGATCAGGCGCACGTAGTCGCAGATGAACGCTGTCAGCTCATTGTTCTTCAGAACCGTCGGAGCCGACTGGAAGATCGTCGATTCGGCCGGGTTGTCGATATGGGCCTCGATTTCGTTTCGCGACTTGGTCCGCAGGTCGCGCATCAGCGAATAGAGCACGCCGAGCGTATCGAGATAGTTGCGCTCCTTCGGCACGGAGTGCTTGAAGGCTTCACCGAGCGCCTTGCCTGAGTCCTTCACCACCTTCATCGTGTTCGCCATGATGAAGCTGCCGAGACCGGCGCCGCCGATGATCAGGAATTCGAAGGGCTGAAATAGAGCGTCCACTTCGCCGCCCATCGCCATGAAGCTGCCGACGATACAGCCGCAGGTCACTATAAATCCGATAATGATATTCATCGTCAGCCCAATCTGAACGTTGCTTTTCATTGAGACGGATAGGGTTTCTGCCTTGCGTGAGGCTGATGAGAGGGCCGCATGCAGGCCATTTCCGCGTGCCAGCTTCGCGCAAGCATCTGCCGTCAGGGTAAAGGAGACGAATGGGTGTCCCCACCCGTTTCTGAGATGCCGCCTCAGCGAAATCCCGGCCGAAACAGACAGACGACGCCCGGCTTTTCGTTCCGTTCATCGCCAATGCTTGGAGCTTACCGACATGCAAACCGGTCTTTATGTTTCACTGTCGTCGCAGATGGCGCTCGAAAAGCGCCTGAACACCATAGCAGACAACATGGCGAACGTGAACACGACCGGCTTTCGCGCCACCGAGGTGAAGTTCGACGAGATGGTGGCGAACAACAAGAACAAGCTGAACACCAAGGTCGCCTTCGTTTCCCAGGGCAACGATTACCTGAACGAGGAACACGGCGAACTGCAGCAGACAGGCAACATGCTCGATTTCGCCGTCAAGGGCGATGCCTGGTTCTCGCTCGATACGCCGGCCGGCCGCGTGCTGACGCGGGACGGCCGCTTCACGATCAAGGATACCGGCGAGCTCGTGTCGATCAGGGGATATCCTGTTCTCGATGCCGGCGGCGCGCCGATCCAGCTCAACACGACAGGCGGCGAGCCGTCCGTCGGCAGCGACGGTATCATCTATCAGGGCGGCCGCCAGGTCGGCTCGCTCGGCCTGTTCGAGGCCGATATCAGCAAGGGTTACCTGCGCTACGAAAACAGCGGCATCATGACCACCGACCAGCCGCGCGCCGTCGTCGACCGCTTCAATGTCGGCGTCGAGCAGGGTTATCTCGAAAATTCCAACGTCAACGCCATGCGCGAGATCACCCAGCTGATCGAAGTCAACCGCGCCTTCGAAAGCGTGTCGTCGCTGATGCGCGACAGCGAGGATTCATTCAAGGAAGCCGTCCAGACGCTCGGAGGCAGCCGGTAGATCCGGATGATTTAGGCCGGATCGGCCTAAATCTGAATCCGCATCTCAATCAAAGAAGGAGAGCATGATGTCGTCCGAAAACCGCTCACACTTTTCGGCATCATGCGCTAGGCGAGAACTTAAAGCATGAGCACCACGCTACTGTCCGAGGGCAGCCTTTCTCCGAAGCTGGCGCATCTGGCGGGCCTCGTCGACCGATACGTATCGCCGGAATTCGCCGTCACCCATGGCGGTCGCGTGCAGACCATCGCCGCCGGCCACTACACGGTCCGCGGTCTCTCGCGTCATGTCCGTCTCGGTGAATTCGTGGCTCACAAGTCGGCGACCGGCATCCATCTCGGCGAGGTCGTCCGCGTCGAGCCGGAACTGATCTATGTCTGCCCGATCGAACCCGGCGAGCCGATCGGCATCCATGATACCGTCATCCGCAAGGGCGCCTTCCGCATTTCACCGTCGGACAGCTGGTGTGGGCGTACCCTTAACTCGCTTTGTGAGCCGATCGACGGCCTGGGTCCGATCACCGAGGGCCTCGACCGCCGCTCGATCTCCAATACCGCACCGCCGTCGATGACCCGCCAGCGTGTCGAGACAGGTTTCAAGACGGGCGT
>Ga0307513_10010313_pt1 | contig 11722 bp, 11 predicted proteins | sample 15_EM_MG_FD_202174 | JGI IMG/M metagenome (GOLD analysis project Ga0307513, IMG submission 202174) | Populus trichocarpa ectomycorrhiza microbial communities from riparian zone in the Pacific Northwest, United States - 15_EM | ecosystem: Host-associated > Plants > Roots > Unclassified | place... | reverse complement strand
CTGTGTCGGCGTCAGCGGGTCGGCCAGATCGGTCTGCATCAGCTCGGTGAAGCCGAGCACCGCATTGAGCGGCGTGCGCAGCTCATGGCTCACGCGCGACAAGAATTCGCCCATGCTGCGGTAGGCGCGTTCGGCCGCGTCCTTGTCGAGCTGGAGCTGGGCGGTATGCACCTCGTCGCTTACGTCGCGCAGGATGCCCACCATGCCGACACCCACACCCTCGGCGCCATCCATCTCATCAAAGCGAGCGCACGAGTTGGCCTGGATGTGGCGCACGACACCGTTCAACACCACGCGGTATCGGATGGTCACCGGCATAGGGTGAGCGATGGTCTGGCTCATGGCGGCACGGAACCGGGCGACGTCGTCGGGATGAAGGATGTCACGCGACAAGGTGCCGGCCTCCACCGTCACCGGCTCGGCGGGCAGGCCGTACAGGGCCGCCGCCCGCGCGTCCAGCGTGGCCTGCCCGGTGCGCAGGTCCCAGTCGAAGAGGCCCATGCCCGCGGCGTCGGCCGCCAGCGTCCAGCGGTCGTTGCTTTCACGCAGGGCACGCTCGACGCGCGATTGCTGCCGCAGCATGTGACCCGTCAGCAGCACGCCGCCCGCGGTCAGCCCGGCGGCCAGCAGCAGCGTGACGACGATCACGACACGCCTCGCGGTGCGCGAGGCTTCGCCCAGCACGGCCGAGAAGCGCAGCGCCCGCTCGGTGAGCCGCTCTCCCAAGCCGGGCACCCGCTCTTTCAAGGCCCGCAGCTCAGGTGAACCGGTGTCGCTCGCCACCACACGCTCGTGAATCTGCCGCGCCAGATCGCCCAGTTCCATGATCTGCAGGTCGGCCGTGCTCCAGATCGCGATCGCGTCTGACATGAAGCCGACCCGTCGGAAGCGCAGATAGAGCTGGATCAGGCCATCGACGTCGTCGGCGTGGTTGCCGCCTTCCAGGAACCCCTGGCGGGCCGCATCCAGATCGGGTGGCGTCTGCTCCAGCGCCAGGCGTGCCCGGCGATCTCCCAGCGGCACGGCCAGCGCATTCTGGAAGCGCTGGTAGTCGAGCGGGTCGTGCGAGGCGACGTAGCGGCTGAGCTGGTAGACCGCCTCTTTCTGGCCCTTGGACCACAGGCTCTCGCCACCCACGAAGGCGCGCACGGCCGACAAGGTGTCGACGCTGACCACCGCCGACCCGGCGAGCAGAGCCACGACCAGGAGAAACGGGCCGATCACCAACCAGCGAATGCGCCCCTGCTCGAAAGCTTTTCGAAGCACGCTTCTCCCTGCGCGTTGGAAGACTTTGACGGCGTGTGTACCACGACAGAGGCCGCGTTGTCATGAGCAAAAGAGAGGGTGCTGTGCATTGCTTTACCCGATAACGGGCAGCATGCAAGGAGCGGCTTGACATCTCGTACGATCGTGCGAAACTCAAGCCATGGAAACCAAGACCGAACGCAGCGAGCTCACCCTCGCCGCGATCCTCGACACCTCGCTGGCCATGGCTGCCTCGGACGGGCTGGACAGCCTGACCATCGGTGAAGTGGCCAAGCGGCTGGGGCTGTCCAAGAGCGGCGTGTTCTCGCGCGTCGGCTCGCGCGAGGCGCTGCAGAGCGCCGTCATCGAAGAATACGGCCGCCGTTTTTTGCAGGACGTGTTCACGCCCGCCATGCGGGAGCCCCGTGGGTTGCCGCGCCTGAACGCGATCATGCGGCTGTGGCTGCAGCGCGCCCGCGATGTCGAGATCCGCAGCGGCTGCCTGTACTGCGCCGGTGCCTTCGAGTTCGACGACCGCGAAGGGCCGCTGCGCGACCTGCTGCTCGCCCACGTGCTGCGCTGGCGTGCCGCCCTCAAGCGCACGGTGCTGCAAGCCATCGAGGCCGGCCACCTGCTGGCCGACACCGACGCCGACCAGCTGGTGTTCGAACTGGACGGCCTGTTCGTCGCGCTGATGCGCGAAGCGCGCTTCCTGCGCGACCCGCGCGCCGCCGACCGGTGCTGGACAGCCTATGAACGGCTGATCCAGTCCGTGCTGAGTTCTTCCTCGCGTTGACCGTTGCCATGAGCTCGATCGGCGTGTTTGCTGCAGCCACTTCGCACGAACGTGCGACACAAGGAGTTTTGCCATGCTGATTGTTCTTCTCATCGTTGTGGGCGTGGCCGCCGTGCTGGCGCCCGCCGGTCTGGCCCTGCACTCGCTGTGGTCGGCCATCCCCAGCAGCAATGCCGATTTTCAATGGCTGGACGTCTGATGAGCAGCCCCGTGCCGGCCAACCCCGCAAGCGCCTTCTACGCCAACGGCATCGCCCGCACCCTGGGCCTGGCGCTGCGCGTATCGCAAGGCGTGGCACCGGCCGCCGCCACGCGCCTGGCGCTGCGCCTGTTCTTCACGCCGCTGCCGCTCAAGCTGGTGGCGCGCCGCCGGCCGGTGCCCGCGCCCTGGCGCGTCGAGCGCTGGCCGTTCGAGCACGGCGCCATGGCCGCCTACCGGCGTGACGATCCGCACGCACCCGAACGCCCGACCGTGCTGCTGGTGCACGGCTGGGCCGGCGACGCGCTACAGATGCTGACGCTGGCAGACGCGCTCGATCGGGCCGGCCTCAACCCGGTGCTGCTGGACTTTCCCGGGCACGGCCGCAGCGAAGGCTGGCGGGCCACCTTGCCGCAGTTCGTGCGTGCGCTGTGGACCGCTTCGGCGCGCCTCGGGCCGTTGCATGCCGTGGTGGGGCATTCGCTCGGCGCGTTGGCCGCCGCCCACGCCGTGGCCAACGGCTTGCCGGTGCAGCGGCTGGCCCTGCTCGCAGCGTCACCGCCGCCGGCCTTGTTCCTGCAGTGGTTCGCGCGCAGCCTCGGCTTGGGCGACGGCGTGCCGGCGCGCATGGGCGCGGCGATCGAACGGGTCGAAGGCGTGCCGCTGGCGCGCTTCGAGCCGGCGTGGCTGGGGCCGCGCCTGGCATTGCCCACATTGATCGTCCACGACGAGGGCGATCGCGTCTCGCCGCTGGCGGTGGGGCGGCGGCTGAGCGACGCCATTCAAGGTGCGCAATTTCTCACGACCCAGGGCCTCGGCCATCGCCGTGTTCTGGCCGATGAGGCAGTGGCTCACTCCGTCGCAGAGCATCTCCGGCTCGACGGGCGACCAAACGGGTCAGGGATGTAACGTCGTTCTTACGGCCTCGTCACAAAATGGCCGGTGAATCGTGAAAAGGCGGCGTTTTTTGTCTGTTGGCAGGCCAGCGCGCTGCCACAGGCACTGGCATGGAAGCTGCGCTTTGGCTTGGCATCAACCGCCGCTCCAAGGCCACCAGCCTTCACGCGACAGACATCACAAAAGGACGTCGTGCCATGCCTCTGTTTCACCGCTCAGGTTCGTCTGTGTCTTCCGGCTCGCGCCGCGTTGCTCGACCCGCGGCCCCCAGCTGCCGCGGTGGCGCCTCGTCGATGCTGCGCCTGGCCCAACCGGCCACGCCGCGCCAAAGCGATCTCTCTCACTGGCTGAGCCGCGCCGCCAAGGTGTTCTCGCCGCCCGCCGCCCAAGCACTCGCCGTGAGCCACAGCGAATTCGCCCCCAGCCGCTGGCTGGTCGGCCACTGAGCACAGGCCATGAACGAGCGTGTCGTCAAGCCGATGCAACGCATCGAGAGACTGCGCCCGCCGGCTTTGCCGGCGCGTGAATCAGGTTGGGCCACACTGCCCGCCGATCGCACCTTCAAGGTCTTGCAACCCAACCGCGCACCTGCGCAGTTGTCGCTGTTCGGGCCGCCGGGGCAAGTGATGCGCCCCAACAAAGCCCTGCCATGAATTCGCAGCTTCGCTCGGCAGCGCCGGCCGTGAATCCTCCCGATGCCCATTGGTATCAACGAGGCTACCGGCTGAGCTGGCGAACGAAGCCCTTGTTTTCGATTGCCGGCCTTCTGGCTGGGCGCAGCACCAGCCGCCCGCCGGAGCCGCTGATGTCTTTACTGGTTTCTCGACGCATGTGACGTCCAAGGGAAGCGGGCAACCCGGGGTGGATTGAGAGCGAGCTCCCGGCCTCTGTCCCGCTTCCCTCATTTTTTTCACATCGTTGCGACCTCATCGCAACAGCGAGACAGCCCCACCCTCCTCTTGTGGCGCCGCAGCTCAGCGCGGTGAACGCTCCTGCTGTTCGTCGATGCAACGCAGCAGCTGCGCCACGTTGAGCGGCTTGGTCAGGTAGGCGGTGAAGCCGGCGGCCATTGCGGCGCGAACCTGGTCGGGTGCCGCGTCGGCCGAGAGCACGATGCGCGGCATCTGCCGCAGCACCGGGTCGCGCGCCAGCCGCTGTGCGAGCTCCAAACCGTTCATGTCGCCAAGATGCATGTCGACCAGCAACAGGTCGGGCCGCTCTTGCTGCGCGATGCGCAGCGTCTGTTCGCCGTTGGCCGCCACCAGCAGGCGGCAGGCCGGTCGCATCTTGAGCACCTGGCGCACGAGTTCCACGTTGATCGGGTTGTCTTCGGCGTAGAGCACGGTGTAAGGCGGCGTGGCCGGGGCGGCACCGGGCGCCTCGGCCTCTGCGCCCGCGTCGGATGCACCCGTCGCCTGAGCCGGCGGCAGCGATGCGGTGAAGAGACTGCCTTCGCCGACCACGCTTTCCACCGACATCTCGCCACCCATCAGCTGCACCAGCCGCCGGGTGATGACGAGCCCGATGCCCGTGCCCTCGATGCCGCTGCGCTCGATGCCCAGGCGGTTGAACGGCTCGAACAGATGCTCCTGCTGCGTGGCAGTGAGGCCGATGCCGGTGTCTTGCACCTGCAGGTGCACCTGGCTCGTCGCAGCGTCCTCGGGCCAGCGCAGCGTCACGCTGCCGCCGGGGCGGTTGTACTTGATGGCATTGCTGAGCAGGTTGACCAGCACCTGCCGCAAGCGCAGGTGATCGGCGCGCACGCAGGTGGCATGGTGCGCCAGGGCCGGAACGCTACGGTCGACCTGCAGGCTGACCCCCGCGCTGGCCGCCGCGGGTGCCACCATCGCCAGCGCCTCGTTGACGACGATGTGCACCGGCACGTTGGCGGGCAGCAGGGACACGCCGCCGCTTTCGATGCGCGACAGGTCGAGCACGTCGTTGATCATCGCCAGCAGATGCGCGCCCGCCTGAGAGATGTGCTGCACTCGCGCCTGCTGCGAAGGGCTGAGCGGCTGGGTCGAATCGAGCGCCAGCAGTTGCGAGAAGCCGAGCACGGCATTCAGCGGGGTGCGCAGCTCATGGCTCATGCGCGAGAGGAATTCGGTCTTGGCGGCATTGGCGCGCAGCGCGGCCTCGGCCGCGAGTTCGGCCTCTTCGGCGCGCTTGCGCGCGGTGGTGTCGATGATCAGGCCGCGCAGCAGCGGCGGGCCGCCTTCGGTGCGGATCACCGTCACCAGGCTGCTCACCCACATCACGCGGCCGCCGTGCGCGATGAACCGGTAGTCGATGGACTGCGCCGAGCCGGCTTCCGCCGACGCCATGATCTCGCGCAGCGCACGGTCGCGGTCGGCCCGGTGCACGTGGATGTACCAGAAGTCTTTTTCCAGCCATTCCGAGACCGGGTAGCCGGTGATCGCCTCGGCCTTGTCGCTCACATAGGTGAAGCGGCCGGCCTCGATGTCGGCCTCCCAGAAAATGCCATCGACCGAGTTCACCAGGTCTAAAAAGCGCTGCTGGCTGCTGCGCAGTTCGGCTTCGGCCAGCATGCGCCCGGTGATGTCTTCGGTCACGCCGATGAAGTAGTCGGGGCTGCCGTCGGGCCTGCGCACCAAGTTCATGTTGCTGCTGACCCAGACGGCATGCCCGTCGGCATGCAGGTAGCGCTTCTGGCTGCGGTACTGCGACAGCTCTCCGCTGAGCAGCTTGTTTCGCAGCGCCATTTCGGCGGGCAGATCGTCGGGATGCGTGACGTCTTCGGTGCGCAGCTTCATCAGCTCGTCGCGACTCAGGCCCACCATGTCGCACAGCCTCTGGTTGACCATGCGTGCCGTGGCATCGAGGTTCAGCTGCACGATGCCCACGCCGGCCAGGTCGAAGGTGCCTTGCAGCTGCTCCTGCTGGGCGCGCAGTGCCTGCTCGGCAAGGCGGCGCGCGCGTTCGGCCCGCACTGCGCCGGAGATCGCGGCCACGCTGGTGAACAGCGGCTGCAGATGGTCGATCAGCGCTTGGTCATAACCTCCCGCGCGGTTGGCCATGCCGAGCATGCCCACCATCTCGCCGCCGTGGAACAAGGGCACGCCGAGAAAGGCGTTCAGCGGTGGGTGGCCGGGCGGCAGACCGCCTCGGCGAGGGTCGGCGCCTGTGTCGTTGCTGATGACCACTTCACGCGTGAGCAGGGCCGCACCGAAGAGCGTGTCGAGGTTGTGGAACTCCAGCGCGTCCTGCGGGCCGCCGTGCATGTGCCGCTCGACCAGCGCGCGCGTGGCGTCGTCCCACGCGATGTTGGTCAGCACCTCGATGCGCAGATAGGGTGCGTCTTGAGCGTCGTGCAGCACCTCGGCGAGGAAGCCGTATTCGCTGCCGGTCCACTGCAGCAGATCGGTCAGCAGCGGCTCGAACACTTCGCGCGGCGGCGCGGCGCGGATGTAGCGGGACTGCACTCGCCCGATGATCTCGCCGAGATCATGCGTGCTCAGGGGCAGTTCGCTCAGGTTGGTCACGCCGGAATCTCCAGGTGTCGCCTCAATGTGGCACAGCCACCACGGCTTGGGAAGGCCCGGAAAACCCACCTTCATCGCGCTGCGGCACACTCACGCGCATCGCCCTTTCCTGGAGTTTTCCTGATGCACCGCAACAACCAAGATCTCTTCACGCGGCGCCGTCTGCTGGCTGCCTCTGCTGCACTGGCCGCGGCACCCGGCGCAGTGTTCGCGCAGAGCGGCTGGCCCAACAAGCCGGTGCGCGTCGTCGTCCCGTTTGCACCCGGTGGCACGACCGACATCCTGGCGCGTGCGTTGACGCCCGAGCTCAGCCAGGCCTTCGGCCAGCAGTTCATCGTCGACAACAAGCCGGGTGCAGGCGGCAACGTCGGCTCAGACCAGGTGGCCAAGTCGGCGGCCGACGGCTACACGCTGCTGATGGGCACGGTTGGCACGCACGGCATCAACCAGTCGCTGTACCCGAAGATGCCCTTCGATCCGATCAAGGACTTCGCACCCATCACGCTGGTCGCAGGGGTGCCCAACGTGCTGGTGATGAACCCGGCCAAGGCCGAGGCCAATGGCATCAAGAACGTGGCCGACCTGATCAAGTACGCCAAGGCCAACCCTGGCAAGCTCAACATGGCATCGAGCGGCAACGGCACCTCGATCCACCTGAGCGGCGAGCTCTTCAAGAGCATGACCGGCACCTTCCTCGTCCACTTCCCGTACCGCGGCTCGGGCCCGGCGCTGCTCGACCTGATCGGCGGCACCATGGACCTGATGTTCGACAACCTGCCCTCGGCGATGCCGCAGATCAAGGCCGGCAAGCTGAAGGCGCTGGCGGTGACGACGTCTCAACGCAGCGCCGCCTTGCCCGATGTGCCGACCATTGCCGAAGCTGGCCCGGTGAAGGGCTTCGAGGCGAGCTCTTGGTTCGGCCTGCTGGCGCCTGCCGGCACGCCGGCCGACATCATCAACCGCATCCAGCAAGAAAGCGCCAGGGCCCTGGGCACACCGGCCCTGAAGGAACGGCTGCTGTCGCAAGGCGCAATTCCGAGCGGCATGAAGCCGGCGGAGTTCGCGGCCTACATCGCGGCGGAGACGAAGAAGTGGGCTCAGGTGGTGAAGGTGTCCGGCGCGAAGGTGGACTGAGTGCAGCCCCGACCGAGCCCCTCTTGATCCGGAGCTTTCTTCGGTACGGCCTGATCGGCGGCTTCGCCACCGCCGTGCACTACGCCGTGCTGGTTCTCTGCGTCGAGGTGTTCAAGTGGCCGGCATTCATCGGCTCGGGAACCGGTGCGGTGGTCGGCGCCCAGGTGGCCTTCTTCGGAAACCGCCATTTCACCTTCGCGCACCGCGGCGCGCTGGGCCCGGCGTGGGCCAAGTTCCAGGGCACCGCGATGCTCGGTGCGTTGGTTGGCATGGGCGTGGTGGCTCTCGCGGTGCACGCAGGTTGGCACTACCTGTTGGGGCAGATCCTTGCGACGCTCGCCGGGTTGGTGCTGACCTTCGCGGTCAACCGCGCGTGGACGTTTCGTTGACGCTGCGTGGTGGCCGCTACGTGCGCACCCAGGCCGCCCCGAGCGTGACCTGCGCTTCGGCCAGGTCGCTCACGAAAGCGGCGCTTTCCAGGTAGGCCAATTCGCGCATGCGCGCTTCGCCGATGGCGTCGCCGGCGCCCGCCGTTTCAGCGGGGTGGCAGAACAGCAGCCCGCCTTCGCGCGGTAACTGGGCGAGCCATTGCCGCATCAACCCACGGTAATCGGTTGTCGCAAAGTCATAGGCCCCGAGCAGGCTGGCGTTGTGGCGCAAGCCGCGGCGAGCGAGTTCGCGCTTGAGCGCCCGCCCGCCGGTGCGCTCGATGACGAAACGCTTGAACGCGAAGCCAGGGCCGAGCAGGCGTGCCGTGCTGCGCACCGCCGGCCGTGGCGCCATCGGCGCAATGCCATCGAGCATCACCTGGCGCAGCAACGGCAGATGATGCACATGCTGGTGGCCGTCGATCATCTCCGGAGGCCGCCCGGTGGCTTGCACGAAAGCATCGAGCTGGGCCTGCCATTCGAGGCGCAGCGCCGCCATCGGCAGCTGATGCAGGTGCGACAACAGTAAGAGCTTGGGCAACGAAGGCAGCTCGGGCCACGCGCGCGCCAGCTCAGGGCTGAGCGGTCGCCCTTCGGTGAGGTTGAAGTGCAGGCCGACCGTCACCGTGCGCGGCAAGTCACGCAGCGAGCGCGACGCTTCGCGCCAATGCGCGGCATTGGTGATGCATGAGATGGCGGACAGGCGCTGCGCACGCGCCAGCATCGCGATGCCGCGCGAGATCGGAGCCGACAGGCCGAAGTCATCGGCGCACAGCGTGAGCACCCGGGCGCTCATCGGGGCTGCATCTCTTCGGCGAGTTTGAGCCCCGTTCCTTGATTGACCACGCGGCGGTTGAAACAGCTGATGGAGGGACGCGCAGGACGAGGTAGAGCTTGCATGAGGCAGAAGGACACCGGAACAACAGCCCGGGACTTTACGTCGACTTCAGCTGCGGGAATCGTTCTTTCAGCGCCTTGATCAGCTCACGCGCCGCATCGGGGCTGTCGGGCAGCGGGTGCCGCTCGGCCTTGATGCGTTGGATGTCCGCGACCATCGTTCGCAACTGCTCGAGCGCGTGCTCGCCTTCGTTGCCGAGATTCTTGGGCTGCATGCTGGCCACCACGGCGAGCAGCAGATCGCTCAGCACGCCGATCTGCTTGCCGTACGACGCCACTTCTCGCAGCGCGCGCACTTCGATCTCGTCGCTGCCCGCCTTGGCCAGCAGGCTGGGGTGGATGTCTTGCGTCACCGAGCCGCTGAACGGCCAGTGCACCTCGGGGTTGAAGTTGAGCCACGACACGTCAGCCTCCCTCTCAGTTGGATGTGCGATGGTGCGGCGCAGCATGTGCGGCGTCAAGCGACGAAGCGGCCGTGCTCCGCATTCATCGCTCCGGGGTCTCCGACACAATCGCTGCATCCGCCTCAAAGCAGTCGCCACCGCCCCACGCATGTTCGCCGCCCGACTCCGCCTCTACCAACAAGCCGGCTTGCGCGACGACGTGGTGGCGGCGCTCATCGTCGCGGTGCTGCTGATCCCTCAAGGCCTGGCGTATGCGCTGCTGGCCGGGTTGCCGCCGCAGGTGGGCATCTACGCGAGCCTGTTGCCGATGGTGGCGTACGCGATCGCCGGCTCGAGCAGCGTCACGTCGGTCGGCCCAGCAGCGGTGCTCGCGTTGATGACGGCGCAAGCGATGGCGCCGGTGGTCGGCCCCGAGGGCCTGAGCCCGTCGTGGGCGGCGTTGGTGCTGTCCACCGAGGTGGGCCTGCTGCTCGCGGCCGCCGCAGCGCTCAAGCTCGATGCGCTGGCCTCGCTGCTGAGTGCGCCCGTGCTGCAGGGATTTTCCACCGGCGCGGCCGTCTCGATCGCCTTGTCGCAACTGCCGGCATTGCTCGGCAGCCCGGCGCAGGGCTTCAACGCGCGCGAGCTGCTGGCGTCGGCGTGGCAATACAGTCGCGCGGGAGATTGGATCGACATAACCACCGCCGCATTCGGTGTCGGCGCGATGCTGCTGCTCACGGTGGCGCGCCGGGCGTTGCAGCGCACGGCGGCTCGATGGCTGTCTGCGGAGAACGCCGTGCTGGTGGGCCGCACGGCGCCACTGGTGGTGATCTGCATTGCTGTGCTGCTGGTGTGGGCAACGCCGGACGCATCGCGCAGCGTCGCCGTGGTCGGGCCGCTGCCATCGCTGGGCTTGCCGCTGGGCCTGCCACCGTTCGACCGAGCGCTGTGGTGGCAGCTGCTGCCGGGTGCGTCGCTGATCGCATTGGTCACGTTCGTGAGCAGCTTCGCAGTGGCTGAAAGCCTGGCGCTGCAGCGCGGCGAGCACGTCGACGGCCGACGCGAGCTGGCTGGTTTGGCCGCCGCCAACCTCACCGCTGGCCTGAGCGGCGGCATGCCGGTGGGTGGCAGTTTCTCGCGCAGCGCAGTGAATGCCGAGGCCGGCGCGCGCACCCGCATGGCCGGCGTGTGGGCCGTGATCTTCATGGCGCTGGCCGTGCTGCTCGTGTCCGCGCCGCTTGCCTTGCTGCCGCGCGCGGTATTGGCCGCAAGCATCGTGGTGCCGGTGCTGAGCTTGATCGAATGGAGCTCGTTCGAGCGGGCATGGCGCTACTCGCGCAGCGAGGCCGCAGTGATGTTCGCCGTCGCCGCGCTGACGGTGCTGCAGGACACGCAGTGGGCGCTGGGGATGGGTGTGGCGGTGTCGATCGCGCTGCTGCTCAAGCACACGGCGCGGCCGCATGCTGCGCTCATCGGCCGCCTGCCCGGTACCGAGCACTACCGCAATGTCGAGCGCTACGCAGTTGAGTTGACGCCGGGCGTGATGAGCCTGCGCATCGACGAAAGCCTGCTCTTCACGAATGCACGCCAGCTGCTCAGCGTGGTGGCCTGCCTCCTCGACGCGCACCCCGATACGCGGCGGGTTCTGCTGCAGATGGCACCCGTCAACCGCATCGACCTGAGCGGCCTCGAGGCCCTGCGCGCGTTGCAGGGTGTGCTGCAGGAGCGTGGCATCCGGCTGGACCTCTCAGAGGTGAAAGGCCCGGTGCTCGACGCCTTGCGCACGGCAAACTGGTCGAGCTGGTTCCAGGGACGCCTGTTCCTCAGCCACCACCAGGGCGTGAACGACGAGCAGGGCATGGCAACCTAACAGAAGGTCAGCGGAAGGCCTGCACCTTCTTGCCGGTGAGCGTGCTCAGGTGGGCCGCGAGGATGGAGGCATCGGTCGCATCGCTGCTGCTGGCCAGATGCAGGTGCGAGCGCCCGCCCATGTGGAGGCTGACATTCCATCTATCGGGCCTGTCGCCGCGGCCGTCGCGCTGGATGTCGATCGATTGAATGGACGCGAAGCGCGCCATCACGCGGCCGTTGCGCATGACCGCGCTGAGCCGCTGGTCGGCCACGGTCTCGCGGCCGCGGCTGCGCCAGACCAGGCGCGTCGGGATCTGCTCGGCAATCTCGATGCCATGCCGGTAGACGAACACCCGCTTGGCCTCGGCGACGAGGGCGTGCGCGAACGCA
>Ga0307513_10010312_pt1 | contig 11722 bp, 8 predicted proteins | sample 15_EM_MG_FD_202174 | JGI IMG/M metagenome (GOLD analysis project Ga0307513, IMG submission 202174) | Populus trichocarpa ectomycorrhiza microbial communities from riparian zone in the Pacific Northwest, United States - 15_EM | ecosystem: Host-associated > Plants > Roots > Unclassified | place... | reverse complement strand
GCCCCCCCCCCCCCGCCCCCCCCCCCCCCCCCCCCCCCCCCCCCCCCCCCCCCCCCGGGGGGGAGGGCGAGTAAACCTCCGAAAAGCTACACTTGGTGCAAATGCCTAGATGGGGTTGGGTTGGTTTCGTGTAGCGCTAATCTGGCCATTACCGGATGGTACGGCGTATTAGTTGGGATGTCTATCCGGAGGAGCCTGTTAAACAGGGTGCCTTAAGGTGTGTCAACAGCGGTGGGGGGGGGGGGGGGGTTGGTTGGTTGGTTAGGAAATGATTTCGTTGATGGTTAACATCATCACCAAACTCGTTGGTGATGTGCTACGGAAAGTAGGGAAAATTGTTCTTATGAGAGAAGCTTAACGACTGTGTGGAAAATTTGGCTTTACAATCCGCGGGCATGGCTGTAATGGCCGCTGGTAGCAACATTAAAAGACCTGTAGCTGTATTCAAGGTCGGCCATGGCCAACATCCTTGGATAATATCCGTACACATCTCTATCCAATTTGTGAGAATAAAAGACACACATAAGTTATCCCCTGGCCTCACCAAGCAGTGTTAAAAATTAAGGTATAAAAATAAGCATTGAAGAAGCAAATCTCTCCTTTCCCCAGTCCCCCATATCCTCCGACCGTGATATTTCCACTACTGCCTATACAGCATAGACAGAGTTTTGCGATTGAGGTTTGCCCAACTCTCGGCTTTCCGAATAGTTTCGTTTCTGAGAGTAGAGGCCACTGCGGCCGCTCCTTTGACGATAGAGTAGATTTTGAAAATCAAATTCTCCATCTTTTGCTCCCCCTACCTTGGCGATGGGGGGATAACCTGAGCATGGGCTGTTCTTGCGTGTTAGGCCGAGTTGTGTCTTGTTCTTGCGGGCAAGGCATCTCGGGGTCTCTTACAAGCACCATTTTCCTGAGAGCACACCGCAACTTCATTCTGAGTTTTATCATCCATTTGCGTTGCCAGATGATGACCATTACTGTCAGTAGAAGTATTGCAAGAAATATGGGAGTTGTGGTCTGCCAGAAGTAGCCAGCGGACACTTGGGGTGTGCTACCGCCGAATTCCTTTATGGTCTGCATGCCGAAATACTGATAGGGTTTCTTGTCAGGAGGCACTTAAGTTATACCTAGAATAGGGGGTAAAATACCGAAGTACAAAAGTTGAGAGGAAGGAATGCTAAAGTTATGAAGGTGAAACCATCTACCGTACGCCCTTGCTACACAATTTCGGCATGGGTCTTGTTGAGAGTGTCCTCGGTGCGCTTCATTGTGCATAGCGCTTCTTGAGCCGCTCTCTCGCAGGCGGCTACTTTAGCCTGATCGAAATTCAAGAATGCAGAAAGCTGCCCAGTCGTTAGAATTCTTGCTGTAGGCTTAGGTGTGGAAACTATACAATTTTTCTCTGGATATCCATATTCTCTACCAATTCCTGGGCTTTCTTAATAAAAGATTTCTTCTCTCGAACCACATCGTCAATAGTGTTCAACGTATTCGGCCATATCTGGTCACAGTTTTCCGAGAGGATAGGGATTGGAGCAATATTCTTGTAGAAGGGATTTTCACGGAGTGGGTACCCCTTCTCATAGTCCTTAATTTTTGTTCGACAGCTTGTGAAAAATAGATCTTGTAGATTCTGGAGAACGGCAATCTGTCGTTCAGACACACTGATAGCAGCAAGCAGACTTGCCGAAAGCCTGTTAAGAGAGGCAAAGAGGCCTTGGATTGTCCTTTGCTTTCTCTTCCAAACATTATTCTGCCGGACTAGCTCATGGTCCCACTCCATTGCCATTTCTCATCCACTGTAAGTCTCATTTCTTGTGATGGCACTAGGTGTTGAGGGTAATCGTCGGGAATTCTCTCCATCCCCTGGTTATCTTCGTGGATTCTTGCGCCTGATATCATTTTGTCGATATCCTCCTCCTGATCGCCCTCAAAATTAATGATTAATTCATTTGGCCAAGGGAGAGAATAGACTAACTAGTTTGCACAAACGGGCTTGGAGTTTCTCAAATATCCATGATTCCCCGTCCATACGATTAGCAATCATGTGGACCATTGTACGAAAGACACCGGTGCGCTCTTGAAGATGGTGAAGTGGGACTTGGTTTTTGGGACTGTCCTCCTTGGATCTAAATATCGCCATAGTGTCTTCGGGGGCTACTTAGCGACGGTGTTTAAGTAAGCAGTAGGGGGAAGAGTAGAGCTTACGGTTGTCAAATATCATATATCGTGCCTGATGCACTAGTATCCCTCCGATATCTTTGTCTTCCAGATTCACTACGGCACGGTGGTCAGGAACATCATCTCCCAGGCTCCTGAAATCTAAGAGTTCAACGCTCTCGCTTTCCGGACCCATCGATATACTACTGCTAGATTTTCCGAAATAAGGAAATGATACGAAAAGGGTGATTCTGTCTTCCGATGGACCTGGCTTGGCCAACTCCGATTGATTTTTGGGAGGTACCCGTAATGAGAAACCTGTTCTGAACCTTCCCCGACCAGGGAGAGCTAGAACTCTGTTTGAATGTGCTTCCCCGAAAGTAGCTGGATTTGGAAGGTGGAGCACTTTCGCCATCGAATTTAGTAGATTGTCATCCTACTTCTAGTAAGAAATTGCTTTACGAGAAAAGCTCACTACTGGGGGCCATAGCACTCACAGATGTATCATAACATTGGGGAAAGTCTCTTCAAAAAATCCCTCCAGTATTAGCATATTATTCAGGATAAATTCGACGCCCGCAGAAGCTACCCAGTTGTATGTAGCACAAGATTGCTCATAGCATAAATAGGGAATGGGGGGTTGCCCCTTTGGAGGTAAACTTACATGATACCCAACCGCCCCCCTGACTGTATTAGTCGAGATTCCTTCGTATGGCTAATTACCTGGCTAAATTGCTCCGACTCTATGAGCATATTTTTGGGTACTTGAGAGAATCTATCATCATCTCCACCGGGGCTTCCCGAGGAAGGTCTGACCTCCCCAACTGGAAGATTTCCATTCGGGCGACTCAACGAATAGTCAAAAATCACGACATCGTCCTCTTTCCTATCCTTTAGTTTTTCCGTCGTGAGGTTGCGGCTCAGGCATAGGAAACCTTCCTCATCGTGAAACTCCTGTTCACCGATAGTTTTCCAACCATCAAAGTGGTGAGGTGATTCCTGAGCGAGAGTAGGAGGTAGCGGTGATGCTCGGGATGATTGGCGAGCGGATCCTGGCGAGGGTTCGAGGGTCGAGCTAGGGTTCAGCGGAACAGCAGAGTTTTTGCTTGGGTCTCCCATCTTGACTTAGTAACTCAGAGCTTGGTGGAGGGATATCGAGGCGGCTTCCTAGTTTCTCACTCGCACGGTAGCGGTTGGTTAGGGAGCTCCGCTCTTATGTAGAACATTCAGTCCGGCTGGGGCACTCACAAGTCTTGCGGTTCTCGCTAAAACCTTTGACTGCCCGGGTGGCCAACCGCTCTGGGCAAGGGGAGGCACACTCCAATTCAGAGGAGGGAGAAGCCATCCGGGAGAGCCAAACATGGGCAGTAAGTGCACCTGCCGAGAAGTGTACTGGGGGTAGACAGAAGTCATGCCCGCCTCCATTACGAAGGTGCCGTATCCGTATCTGGGCTAAGCCGGGTTAGGAAATTCGAGTGATAGGGAGTGAGTATTTTTTGGTGTTGGTAAGAAGTTTGGCGCGGTAACACAAGCACTCACTACCTTTGCTCAAGAAATACTGCAAAAGCTAGTGTTATCTACTACTCCGCCTGGCTTCTACTCGTAATTTTCTGACGTTTGTAGACACAACTGCTATTGCATAATAGGCAAGAAATCGACCAGAGCCTCAGGATTTTGGTGGTATGCAATATCTGTAGTATTTACAAACGTCGGAAAATTACGAGTGATCTCCATCAATCCCTGCCTCTCAGCTTACAGCAGGTTTAGTTTGATGAGCTCCCCTCTCAAAAGCATTGTTCCACACCCAGTTTTCGCGCAAAATTCGGTGTGGTATATTCATTAATTGAAATAATAATAAAGGAAAATTATTAAAAATTATTAAAAGTATGATAGATATTTAAAAGGAGAATATTTTTCCTATTTTTATTTTATCTTATTTATTTTACAAGTCTAGTATTTACTTTTATAATATTATGATGGTATTTAAGCTGGTGTGGGCGCGGATTTTACTTTTTCACACCACCCAAGGGAGACTTGAGATGGCGGTGTCGCAGACATACCGGAGATCTGATGAAGCTCCTTCCGCTTTTGCTGAGCGGACGAAATGGGGTGTGGATAGGGATTTTCAGCAAAGTAACCCTTCTTGATTGATCTTTAAATAAATGACGAAAGGTCTCGAAACAACGCCTTAGTAAATATCCTTGAAAATCCTCCTCCCTCTTTCTCTTCAGCTGTCCGGGCTCGCCTTTTGGAGTTTCTCATTCTCGGCCACTAATGGACGATTACCCTCCAACGGGTCTTTCGCGTCGCTCGTATTCGGTAAAAGCAAGTGTGGCCTAAAAGTATGTGATATTATATAGTACCGTCCAGCATAGTACAAGAAAAAAGGAAAAATCCTTTGATGGCTATAAATGGACATTTTTAATTGTTGGTATACCAAACTTTTAAACTCTACTATGCCATATTCTCATACCTTTCGGGCTCCAAGGTATATTCGGAATGAATGAATAATCTGAAACCATGATGCTTATCCCCCGAGAAAGGCTCGAAATGAACAGGGGATTGGATAGGACCATGGAATGCCTTGGGGAATAAGAAAGAGAGAAGGCGGTAATAGTAGCACATATCTCCGAAGTCAAACCTTCAATCCGAATGCATAACCTCCCGAAGGGCAACCAAGTTCGCAATTCCTGCTATTGATGCCGATTCTCGAGCCGGAAAAGAATCCTACTACTAAAGATCTGCAATCCCTTCGAAATATACAAGACCTATTATGAGCTTCTGCTGTACGATCTTGGAGGTGGCTGTGGGGTGGAGATTCTTATTATAGGACGATGAGAAGATAATTATTATGTTAGTTACTACCCTAGAGGGAGTGAGAATTTGGCTCGTGAATCAAATTCTAGTTAATTGTTAATTAACTTATTGCTGGGAATGCTCACCCAAAATAAGGTTATTTATTTATCTCTATCCAATTTTCCAAAGCGAAAGAAATGCATTACAAGGTTAAGAAAGTAAACTATGTCAAGGAAAGTACAGAGAAGGCTTAGTAAGGAAAACTACCGAAGCAATGTCCACCATGTTTCCCTACTGCTAGTTTTCGCGCAAGATGAGTTCCACTGTCGGAGGCTATGGTGAGGGTTTCGCTGCCCTTGCCGCTGGGGGTCGTTGCCACCGGAATTTCCCAGGGTGGCAATATGGGCGCAAGGATATCCGGAAGGGGAGGCGGGTGGGGAATAAAGAACGCGGGCTATAGGAAGTAGGAAGGTTGTTTGGCTGGTGTTGTCGAGAAGATACACGGTAGTGTCTATATGCTGGGGGCACACAGACCCCTCGTGTCGGAGCTATGGCCCCGCCATTGTGGTGTCCTGGCAACCGGCTATACATTAATCCGCTAACCACCGAGATCTGGCTCACGCCCCCGAACCATTGCCGACGCTTTGCCCAATTGGCAACGGGTTCCCCGAACCCTTCATATATGTACTGTCCGTCCCTATCAAAATTCAATCTCAGTGTACCATCTGATAAGCGTATAAGAAATATTTTCAACCTGAACTACCCACCACGATGCCTACTTGCTTGCTGGGAGCGGACCCTCCCACCCGGCAAAAATGAGGCATTCCTAGAAAGCCGGGCGGAATACAAGCAAGAAAGAAAGAAAAGAAAAAGAACAGAAAAGAAAAAAGCCATCACAAAATACTAGAACGAGCAGAAGGCAATAGTGAGATAATACACATGGGAGCAAGTATGGAGGCTCGAGGTCTCCAGTGGGGCTTTGCTAGCAGTATCGTACGAGAGTAACAAGCGCACAGCACTGATTCTGTTTTAAAATACTGAGAATCTCTCATTAAACACTTAAGAGTAAGAAACACCTCCGTTGAAATCTACCAGCAACTCGGGAAGAGACACTACTCACCCATTAAAATCTCAAAATCGGGCTTCCGGTATGATAAATATTAGTTCCCAAGTTGACGTTTCATGAAATACCTAGCTGGCGCAGTGGTTAACACTCCTGTCGCAATTAGCGGGAGCCCAGGAGTTCAATCCATGCTGACAATCAGTTATTATTGAACGATCCGTCATGTAGGGCAGGAGAATTAAAAAATCCTGCCCTATGGGGACTGGGAGATTGGAGAACTTAGCCTTCATCAATAGGGCTGAGGGGTTTATCAATCCTGCTACGAGGAGGTAGAATCCGACTCTAGACCTTAAAGGTTGGCGATCGGCGGGTAGCAGAAGCGAATGGGAGGGGGGTTGGCAAAGAAAGAAATACGAAAAATAGAAATGAAAAAAACGTAAATATAAATATTGTAAAATATAAAACAAAATAATAACTCCTTCTTTTACCTTGGAAAGGCAGCTATTTCCCCTCTCCTTATTTATTGCCTTGTATACATAGCTTTTTTTCTTAGCAAAGCGAGGTAGTACTGGTCAATTTAGTACCGCGTTATAATGATGGTCTTGTTTTTCTTGTCTCATCACAATTGCTTTTACCAACTATGCACGACAAGATATAGGAGGGTAACCGTAAATAGCGTGGGGTTGGACGAGAAAAGGTATGGGCGGCGTATGCAGTATGGGTTGCCTGAGAACTGATATCGTAACCTGAGCTTCGGGCATTCCTGATTCCACCGGGATTCTCTAGACTCCACCCACTCACAGAATATCAGTCCGACGGGCCCGAAAAGGGGTTCGCTTGCAGCTTTCTGCACACCACGGCGATCGGTCGGGAATTTCATCCAGGACCCGAAAGCCCGGTACTGTAGTATGAAATATGAGAGCAAGTTTCCCGGGAATATGTCAGGATCGAGAGGGAACTGGGAGAGCTCATCCTAATTCACAGCATTTGCTACAATAGGTCGGGGCTGTGAGGGGGGGGGCTAACTTTTCCATGCTTATTCGCTAACTTGTCGCCATACCCGCGTATCCTGTCCTGTGCGGTTGCTCTCCTAACCGTTATCTGGGGGGCACTTGTAGTTCACCTGGTTGCTAGATCTCCTTCACAGCTCATCACTCGTGCTAATTGTTGATGTATGTGTTCCCCCGGACTAGAGAAAAGAAGCTTGATTTTCTAAGGAAGCGGAGGGCGTGCTATTTATGCTGCACAACAAGAACACATATCCACTGTAGAAAAGAACTTCAAGGAAACAAAGAAGACGAAAGAACAATCTGATGCGCATAGAGTTACATCTATGATTGACTGATTAGGCAGCGAAAATAAATGAAAGATCCAAAACAAATGAATTGAGCTTAGGCTCTGACTGCATTGAAATGAAACTAGTATGAACTAGGAAGTGCTGTTGTACTCAAGAAGATAGAGAGCACATATCCGAGAGTATAATTTCAACAATGCGCAGCTTAGAAAATTGAGGAAGTAAAGGGAGACTAAGGAAGCAAACAAGAGTAAAAGAAAACTACTCCTGTACGGCGGATAAAACTAAGTCCAACACTAATTATTATTCGTTTCGCTAGCGGGGTATCTTTTGGAATCTGTTATTTTTTTCGGGGGCACTTGGTAAGGTGTGTCGTAACCCTCGTTTGGACTCCCCGGCATGTATCGTTTGCCCGGGAGAAGTCATCCGGGAACTGGTCGGCGAGTGGTGGGATATTTTCTGGGGTGTCTGGTTATGCGACAGGGCCTGGCTTGTGCCCTGTATTCGAATTTCTGGGTGGAATTAGGAGGGGAGGGCAGCTGGTGGTAGTGGAACGGGGTTGGGTTCGGACTACCGATACCAGGGTATCATTTCATAAAAGACTGGCTGGAACTCCTGGTGGGGTCGATAGATATACCCTTATCCGGGAAAACTCTAGTGGGGAAGGTTTCACCATTTTGGCTTCTTGTCCGACACGCGTGGTGGAGATATGGTATCAACCCATCCGCGGTGCTGGCGTTATGGGATTATCTGGCCTTGAAATTCGTGCCCTCCCCAGTTTACAGCAGAAATGGGGGGGTTTGGGCACTCATAGTTCGTACAGAAGGAGTATGGAGTTAGTGAAATCGGGGTGTGGTGGAGGTGGCTTACTAAGCTTCCTTGCTCTTATAAAAAATCACTGCAAGAACTGAAATTGGAACCCGCGCTAAGACGTCCGAAATTCCCTCTCTTGGTTGGGGGGGGGGGGGCGAGCGTACGGCGAAAACTTGCCTCCTTGGCCCTAGCTTAGGACGGTAAAAATGAAAATGAGCTGGAGCTTACCGGCAAACGCGGATCCAAAGCCGAGCTTGAGGTTCAATTCCGGTTCTTGCGGTATGGGGAATTTCCCACTTTGGGGTGCGTGGCGTGGGAGTTGTGCTGTAATTGGGGCTTGTAGTTGTTTCTCAGTGCTGCTGTGGGGATTGATTGGCAGGGCCTATTGCGTGCAAGGTATCGTAGTAGTAGTTTTTTGTGGCCATGGGAGGGGGAGTCTTGTCGGTGGCGCAGCCTCACATTGTCCGTACCGTGCCCGCTCTCGGGGTAGGGCTTGATGAGTGGAGGGGGGGTAGATGAAACCTATCCATACAATTAATCCGGAGTGAGATGGTAGTATAATAAAAAAAATCCAAATGATATGATAGCAGTAGTATCATCGTTACCGGTGGTCCCTCTGGTGCCGCGAACTATTCAGCCCTTTTGCGTCGGTTGGTCTGGAAACTCCGGTAGGCATAGTAGAGTGACGGGGTTTCTTGCTGGTATTGCCTCCTTCGGGTGCCGCTCATGTGTCTTTTTCAGCCCTCTCCGGAGGTCAGGAATGACTGGTGCTGGAGCCGGGAGAGCCGATTGAGCTCAAGCTACGTGTTATCAGGATTGAGGTCAAGGGGTAGAGGCAGTGGTCTTCAAGATCAAATTCTCGCACTGGTGGTTCTGCGATCATTTGTTGGTTTGTGGCGGGGATTGGTGGGAGTAGAGTTCTTGTTCGGGGAGATTGTTCGTTCTTATTACTGTTGTTTAGGTTATGGTACTAGCTATGATACATGGGGCAGGGGGTGTAGTCTGTTGCATAGGGTGGTTGGGTTAGTGGTGACCTGGTATAACTAAAAGCTTTTGTCTAGTGGCTGTATCTACTAGAGGATGGCTCTAAAGGCTCTGGGGGATTTTGGCATTTTTGTCGAAATGGTATTATACTTTTAGATATATAATCCTTAAGCCCTTGAGTGCGACATAGCCGGTCCAGCATTATTTAGTCAGTTTGAAGCTGCCTGATTTTAGCTGATTCTATTTGCTCGAGTGCCTCGCCTCATATGTTATCACTCGACCAATTGATTAGATGTGTAATCCTGTTCTCACTCGCTTTCTCTTGCTTTCTATACCGCTACTGTTTCCGTTAATCACTGTTCCACTGCCCCTACATGATGCTGATTCACTGCATAAATGGTGAGTCTCTCAGATAGCACGAGGTCATTAAGCATCTCTCTTGCTCTCCCAAGTCTCCGGCATAACAGCTCGACCGTTCGATCTTTTACAGAGTTATTATTTTTGGAAAGCGACAAGGGTGAGATTTTGTGAGGGGGGGAGCCTGTTTTTGGTATAAAATGGGGGGGGGGGTTGAATCGGGTTTGTCGCCAAGATCGGGCAACTTGGCCAATGAGAGGGCAAAGCAAGCCTCCGAATCGCCGCCTCAATTGAGCAAGTATCGAGAGGTGGTTGAGCAGGCTCCTCAATGGCGATAATATGACTCTTACTGAATGATACGGTGTACCGGTATTATAATACTCTCCGAAAAAAAAAGGTCCGTCCCAGACCCCCACCCACACCCTGGGAGGGTAGTTGGGAACTGCGCTTCGCTTATGGCAATAGGTAGGGTCCTAATAATACTCGAGTAGGTAAAGGTCGGGGACACTTTCTTTTTTGGGGGGGGGGAGTAGTTAGGGTATTTATCTGGGGGACCACGTTACGTGGGTCCTTTGTGTTTGTCGACAGCTGTAGCAGGGTTTGGTGGGGGGGGGGGGGTTGGTTAGGAAACAGTTTCGTTGGTGGCGAACATCGTCATAGAACTCGTTGGTTACGTGCAGAGCTACTGGAGCAGAGGAACTTTTTCTTATGGGAATAACTTAATGATCGTGTGGAAAATCTGGCTTCACAATCCTCACACACAGTTGTGGCGGGTGGTAGTAGCATTCTCTGTGAGAAGAAATATGTCGTTTTACGATACAAAGTCCATCCTCGCCAACATCCTGTCTTTCATTTCGGACCATAGGAGCTGCCGCTGCGCTCCCCGGACGGCAAAGCAGAATCTGACAGTCAGATCCTTTATCCCCCTCTCCCCTTGCTAGGTGAAGGAGGTGCTAAAAAGGTAGAGCCTGCTCTTGCGAGTTAGGCCGAGTTGCGGCCTGGCCTTGCGGGGCATGCATCTTGGGATACTTTATCATTTTCGTAAGAGGCCAAAGCAAAGCCCTCCCCAGACGGTGTCTGAGTTTTACCGTAAATGAGCGATTCCAGGTGATGACCAATGCTGCCAGTACCGTTATTACAGCAACCATACAGCCTGTGATCAGCCAGAATTCGTTGAGGGTCAGTTTATTATTGTCGTCCTCTATAGTCTGCATGCCGTAATACTGATGGGGCCCTTTGTCAGAAAGAGCTTGTATCGCAGATAGGAAGTAGAATACCGAAGTACTGAAGCCGAGAGGAAGGAAAAATACAGTAAAGAGGGTGAAACCATCTACCGTACGCCCCTGCTTCACAATCTCGTCATAGGTCTTGTCGAGGGTGTGTTCGGTGCGCTTTATTGCGTTTATAGCTCCTTGAGCCGTTCTCTCGGATGAGGCTGATTTGGCCTGATCAGACTTCAAGAATGCGGAAAGCTGTCTAGTCGTTAGCGTTCTTGCTATAGGTTTTTTAAGTGTGGAAATTATACAATTTTTCTTCGGATATCCATGTTCTCCACTAACTTCTCGACTTTCTTAATGAAACATTTCCTCTCTCGAACGACCTCGTCAATAGTGTCTAAAGCATTCGGCCATATCTGCTCAGGATCTCCCGAGAAGATGGGGATTGTGATAGTATCCTTGTGTAAGGGATTCCGCCGGAGTGGGTGCCCATTCTCATAATCTTTAGTTTTTGTTTGGTAGCTTGTTAAACATACCTTGTGGAGATCATCAAGAACAGTAATCTGTCGCTCAGCTACGCTGATAGCAGCAAACAGATCCGCCGAGAGCCTGTTAAGGGCTCTGAGGAGGTCTCGGACTCTCTTCTGCTTCCTCTCCATCCCTTGATCATCCTCGTAGCTTTCTGCACCTGATAACATTTGGTCGATATTATCCTCCTGGTATTCCCTGAAAATTAATGCTGGATTCCTTTGGCCAAACGAGAGAATAGACTTACTAGTTCGCACAAGGAGGTTTGAAGTTTCTTCATCGTCCATCTTTCAGAGTTCATATGATTAGCAATCATATGAGTCATTACGTGAAAAGCGCCGATAGGCTCCTGAAGGGAGTGAACTGGGACTTGATCTTTGACTCTATCCTCCTTGGATCTGAAGGCCGCCATTGTATCTTTGGAAATTGCTTAGTAACGGTGTTTGGGTCAACAGTGGGTAAAAGGGCAAAGCTTACTGTTATCAAATACCATATATCGTGCCTGGTGAA
>Ga0307513_10010310_pt1 | contig 11724 bp, 8 predicted proteins | sample 15_EM_MG_FD_202174 | JGI IMG/M metagenome (GOLD analysis project Ga0307513, IMG submission 202174) | Populus trichocarpa ectomycorrhiza microbial communities from riparian zone in the Pacific Northwest, United States - 15_EM | ecosystem: Host-associated > Plants > Roots > Unclassified | place... | reverse complement strand
GGTAGTGAGCTCGATAGTATCCGAGTCAGAGGCGAGAAGGGTACGGTATTCCTCGAGGCGAAGCTTGATACAATCATACGAAAGGGAAGTATCGGGGGATAAGATGGAGAATGTGACAATGGATCTGGTTGGATTTGCAACGACCTGAAGGGGTTGCAGATTAGTATGTACCTACAAGCATGGAAGGTGACCCACCCTCGTCGTCTGGCTATTGAAACCAGCCGGCTCAATTTGGGACTGCATCGAGAGAGTACGAGCACGTTGTCGGACTGGTGCCTGCTGGAGCATGGTGAGTACTTGCTGGAGCAGAGCTGTCGTTTCGTTTTGAGCAGAGTCCATTCGCCCAAGGATGATTCTCGTTGATGCGAGTGTGCAGACTTGCAGTCGCATCTGGGCATGATGATGGTCAGCACGTCCTGCCTCCTCAACCTTAATACCCCTCGTACCTGCCATCGAGTGCGGATGCTACTGATCTGAGCATTTGATGCGACCAGCTTCTCCCGCAAATGTCCGGATTTCCACAGTTGCCTGAGACCCGGCAGCGTCTTCTTTCCCAGGTCCAGGTTGATCGAGTCCAGCCATTCGTCGAGGTCGCTTATGATTCTGCGTATCGTTAGACTCGCCCGCGAACGGGAGAAAAGACCACACTCTGCGAACTCCTTCAGGTCGGTGTCGAGGTTGTTCTGATCCAATAGTGCCTTGTTGTTATTGTAGAGTGACTCGAGGAGGTTGATATCCTTTTCGTATTCGGTGAGTGCTGCGAAGAGTTCTGCTTTCTCCGATGCGACCTGCGAACACGAAGAAAGAACCTATATGAGTGCTCCAAGGGTACATAGAGGGTGAGGAGGATAACGGACCAGCTTGATCCTGTCCCGCAAGGCTTTTGCGCATTGAAAGATCGGAACGGCGAGGCCGACGATTGCACTAGTTGCGCTGAGGGCCTCCATCGGTGGTTGAGAAGCGAGCTGGTTGAGAGAGCTGCTGGTGGCACAGTATACAGATTAGGGGCGATTCAAGCTGCGCTGGGAACTGGCGTCTAATGAATCTCCAACCTGATTCTCATAAGACGGTGGCTCAGTTGACAGCGAGTGTACACTGCAGACTCAAGGTAGGGTATTGGATATTGCCTATTGGCGACCATATTCCTCACATGTCACACTGGCACCACACCTATGTATATCCCACAGTGCAGATGGTCTATTCCCGATTTATTTACCCCCGGAATAGTTACTTCCAACGTTGTGTGAGGTACACTGTTCCCGTGGAACAAGTGCGCAGTGGTAGCCAACGCAATCGCTGGGTGCAAGTCAGGGTCCGCACGTGCCTAAAACAACTGGCAACGTGACATACAGCAGTACTCGAAGTAGGGAAAACACAAATCCTGACAACATCATGTAAAATTGTTTATCAATTATACAAGGAGTGTGGGATTACAATGTGTGCATTTCGGCGAGCTGGCGCTGTATACCCCGCTTCACCGTTATGAGCACATGGATTAATTACTTCGTCATTCTGAGACACTCCTGGAAGGGACATGCGTGAACCCGTCCGTCAAACCATGGATCCTGTTCTCCACGAGGCAAGAGGAATAGAAAGCGGTGCCCCTTTCCCAGGACTGCGGAGTCCGGAATCTCTCTTAATTACACGCAAGAGCGGCCGTGATGCATCTTCAAGCCTTTAAGATCGAATCATGTCGTCTGTAGAAGTCAGAGAAGTCGGGACGATCAACAATGTAAAGCATATTGCGCAGAAATGTCTGTTGAGGAGCATTCCCGAGGATAATGGCACTCCATATTTGCACCCAACCGCAGTATACTAAATAATAACTAAGCGTGCTATAGTTTACGATGACTCTAAAATATCCGAAACCCGTCCCATGAGGCACCTGGTCCCAACTCCGAAGAACAAACGGATCCAGAATCTCTGGGAGACTTGATGGAGGTCAAGTCATTGCCTGGATGTGTGAGCGGTGAGTCAGAAGAGAGTATAACACAGTACTACAGATTACGGACCTAAATGGCCTTTGGGGGTTGGGAGGAGGTGTAAGCCGGGGGTGGCGGGCTGAGTGTACCGTTAGGAAGGGGGAGGCTTGAAGGTGGCGGTGGTGGAGGCGTGTTAAAGTGGCCGTCCCCGGGTTTGGGAGTAACAGACGGAGGGGGTGGAGGAGTATTGGTACCAAGAGGGGCCGGAAGGCGAGGCTTGCTTGCGTCTCCGTGATCAGGGTTGGGAGTATCAGGTGGAGGAGTACCGGAACGGCGTGCCTTGCCTAAGCCTTCATTCTCGGGTTTAGGAGTATCAGATGGAGGCGGCAGCGGAGGATTGGTACTAGACGGGGGTGGTGGCGGAGGCTTGCTCGAGTGCCCATGCTCAGGTTTGAGAGCATCAGGCGCTAGAGGTGGACGAGTATCAGAACGGCGCGGCTTGCCTGAGCCTTCATGCTCGGGTTTGGGAGTATCAGACGAAGGCGGCAGCGGAGGATTGGTACCAGACGGTGGCGGTGGTGGTGGCCTGCTACCGGTCGTTGGATAGCCGCTTGGGGGAGGAAGGGGGTTGAATGTCCCACTCGGCGGGAACTTGGGAGGGGGCGAAAGCGGAAGCGGAGAAGAATTCAGATTCAAGTTGGGCGTAAGATTCGGTTCCTTGTTGTCTATCTAGAGGAATAGTCAGCGTTGTCCGGCAGAAAGCGGTCGATCCACTCACCGGAGCGCCTGCGACGAGGACAGCGGAGGCGACAGCGAGCAGAGCAGAGAAACGCATGTTGGTATAGTACTTGAGCACTCGAGTGTTGGCGTTACTACTTTAATTGGACATCCAACTCGTCTCTCGCTTGTTGCTTTTATACCCGAGGGGCGTCCAATTCGGGCAGCTGTCGGGTTCGTCGTGGAACAATACCCGCTTGCCTAAAAGCGCAGTTCAGGGTCGATGAGAGTCATGTCCGTGGTTGAAGGTGGGAACTTGGATTAATTGGGAGTCTGGTCGGAGTTGGTTTTGGAATGCAGTGAAGCTATTTTTGGAGTAGAAACATACTACGTATGTCAGGCGATATGATCCGTGACTCCCGAAGAGGCATAAACGCGACATTACTGCGGCGTAAAGGGAGCAATGCAGCAACATCAACCGACGAAACGAGTAAACGAGTTGTGCCAGAACAGAGGATAGCAGTAATGGTGATCGCCCAATGCCTGAGTTATCCTCTATTTAATATAGTAATCGGGTCTGGTCGTCCAATATACAAAATGAAGATACGCAGGGAGAAATATTCGAGCGTGCTCAAGGATTTTATTGAATCCTTATTTACATATCCCGAGTGTTGTGTTACCTTGAGCTCCGTGTCATCGTTGCTGCGGAGACCAGACATTACAGAGTGATAAAATAGGTTTGTGAGTAGACCAGTCAAGAGAGCATGTGACCACGACACCTGCGTGCACTTCCTCTCCGTCCGTTCGGAAGACAAGGCACACAATGATCTCGATCAGGCCAACAAAAAGTGAGCCTTGCGAGTTCAAAAGTTTTGGGGTCTCAAAATACGCGTCAAGACCGGTCTTCGTCTAGCTACTGCAACCGCGACACGAAGCGCTGCGCGTTGATCACCAAAGGGAGTCGAGATGGGATGAACCACGAAGATCCTCCGCTTCACCCCACCCCTGATTCTGTTATAAGATTCTAGCGTTGAGAAGAGCGGGAATAACGGCTCCAACACCAACGCTGCGCACCCGCGATGCGGAAAATTAGGCACGTTCCAAATCAGATAAGGCCGCTGCGACTCCGTGAGAGTGAAAAAAATACGATTGAAATTGTTCAGGTGCTTTCTGTGCTGCGGCGACGTCCAACTTAGCCGATTCTGGGTGAATCGCCGTCTTTGAAGTTGTCAGGTCACTGTTCACTTGCTGCGTGTGGCTTTATTGACCCAGCAACTTGACAATGCCACTGAAAGGCGAAAACGAGCGGGCTGCGGAGGTACGACTCTGTTCGTGAAAGCAGAGGTCGGTATGGCGACGTGAGTGAATGATACGGAAAGGAGAGATATGCATAGAGGCCCTTGCACCGGAATATCAATGCGATTTGGCATGCTTTAGCGTATACTCCTTGTTGATCCCAGCGAGATCTTGTGGGAGTGGAGAGGCTCAGCCCCATACTAGCCAAAACCAAAACTGAGGCATCTTGCTGACCTAAATCTGGTGTGAGACCAGCCGGCATAGGCTATGTCTGAATTATGAATGAGACATACAGCGGACACATACTATGAGGGCTACACTAGGTACCAGGAGTGGTATGAGTCGCGTGGTATGCTTTGTCTGATGCGGCCAGAGGTATGAATATTAGAGTAGCTTGCGACTATCGGTCTATTTGAGAGAAGGCTTGCCGTCTGAAATCTGGTGCCGGACGTGCTACTGTTATCCTGCGTTAAACCTAGCTAGGATTGCAATGTAAGGGCGCTGCAATCGCAGGATACATCTTGCGCGCCTGGTGACGGTGGGCAGTTGCAGTTGCAGTTGGAGCTTTTAAGGGTATTGACAGTTGGCACTTCTTTTTGCTCCAATTACTTGTAGATTCCGATCAACTTAGAGACGCGCTCAACTGCGTTTAAATGCCTAAACTGCTTCATGACGACGTCGCCGATGACCATTTAGACCAGGCCACCGTTCCTGTCCAAGATGTCTAGTACCACTAATAGACCAAGGATGGTGATGGCACATACCGCTCAATTTCGTCAAACTTGTCGCGAGAATCGAACTGTTCGCCTAACCATACCAAAACTCCACTCAACCGAATCAAATACACCATATTAACGACTCTCTCCACCTTAATATTGTGATTGTGACGAAAGAGAAATTTGTTTGCAAAGGTTGGGGAGTAATTGCAACAACGCAGGCGTCCGGTGTTTCTGCGTGATATCCTGTTGCATATGCATAAGAACTTTGTCAAGTCGCAATAGAACCACAACAGACCAATAACGTAGCACAAAGGACCATTCGTCCAGCGCACAATTTGTCAACGAGTTCTCGCTTTGGGTCGCCGCTTGAGCCCTTTTCCTCGCCTTAAAGAATGCAGTATTTACTGACTAAGATAGCATAGTCAGGCAGCTTAAGAGCTGTGTTCGTATTTCGGTTGCTATCGCGAATAGGTTTTGCCTCCGAGAGGATGAAATTGACATTGTGTGAAATATTGATGTCGTAGGTTGTGTAGAGGCATTCTGTACCGCTTAGCAGAGGTAATAGTCGTATGGCGGTTAAGAAATGCTCGGAAGCGCCTACGGCGTGTTCGTCTGCGCTGACCCGGAACAAAGTCAAGAGTTGTTGAGCACTGAATGCGTTCCTAGAAGACTCCCTAGAGTAAGGGACACATAGGCGATCGAAATCTTCTTGCGGTATTGGTATTTTTTCTTGGTCTTTGTAAGCGGCTGTTGAAGATGGACGCAGAGTATTTCCACGGTTGTGGGTGGTACGGGCCAATTCGTTGGTGATATCAACTACATCCAATGAGAGACTAAGACTTAAGATTTGCTAGAGTGACGTACCTTCGGTTTTTTGCCTCCTGGGCAAGCATGAGGTTTCCTCACTTCGAGTACGTACAACACCGCAACTCATTGGGAGCTTCCGCTTGAGATCTAGTAATTTCGTAGAGTGGTTGGAGGGCACACAATACGAGAACGGACTCTCTGAGATGTCGCACGCGAGGCTGTGTACCTCTAACGGTTCTTGCCATGCAAAAGAGGGTGCCTGGCGGTACGAAGGGGAGCTTGATGGTGGCTCCTCATTGGTCAATTGCTAACGGAGCTGGCGCCTCGGCGATGGCGATGGACCTCGGACTTTCTTGTACGGGCATATTTAATTTATCGGACACCGAACTCCTCAAGCCTTATAAACGAAAGTCACTGTAGTTGTTCAAATCGTGGTGTGGGCAATGCGTTCAGTGTCCTTTTGCTCCCCGCTACGTGAGATGGCGTTTGCGTCACTGCTGTCCACGTGGTTTCCATTACTCAACCTTGCGGTTATCTGTGTTTCGAAGTGTGGGACCGAAGTGTGGGACCGGATTTCCAATAGCTCCATTCTCTCAAATGAATTTTCATTTCACTCACGTACCTACCCGGATGGAAGGGCACAAAGAACGAAAGACGAAAGCTCTCAGGCTCCTTTAGTGCCCCTGTTCGAGCTCGATACCATCTCATCTCCTGTCTCATCGACACCTTCTATTCGACATGGCCATCGACTGCAAGGAAGCATGCTCCGCACCTTTTACCTCCAGCTTCCTCGCTTCCAAAAGGCCCATTTCGCCTACTGGAACCGCTTGGAAGCGTTGCTGGAGGTGTGCCAGCTCCCATGATCTCCGCACTGACGGAAACGCAATGAGCACCCAATGGGGGCAAGAGAAATATATTACCATGACTAAGGAATGTAGATCTCACCATAGTAGTGTAATAGTAGTGTAATGAAACGTCCTCTCTGGTTACTCTGAGACTTTTGAGGCTTCTTGAGTTCTCCCCGGTTCGTAACCAATAGGACGGTAAGGAACCGACAGTCCACGGAAAGAAAGAAGCACCTGGCGAGCGCCCGGTAAGCGACCTCAAAACTGCACCGATGCTGTCAGGCCACATTCAAACGTCGCCCCTTCCTCCTTGGAAGGCACCAGTTCCGATTTGATGCTAGCTCGCACCGCCGCGCGATATGCTCCGATTCCCAGTTCCAAAGCGTGGATGCCGCTCGTGTTGGCGGGGTGGATGTGGGCAGTTGTCCCTGAAAATTGAAATGATTGGCCGAGGAAGAAAGGCGGGCAAATGAATTTCACAGCCGGCCGGTGATAATTGCGTTATAAAAAATCAGCAAATATTTAAGAGAAATACGATAAATAATAATAATGTAGTGTGTGAATAGGGTTACCCAAAGATATTAGAAATCAAAGGTGCCACTGTTTCACTGGTAATTCACCGTACAGCCTTGATTGATAACCACCACCTAGCGCCTTTTGGACCTCGCCGCGTTGCCGCTTTCACCCTTGGCCTGCTCACCCGCCAAAATGGCCAATCTTCAACTGTACGTCCTATATTCTCAACCATCCTCTCATGAATTGAGCGAACAGGTCTCCAGAACGCTACGGCAGCCTCCGAATGTCGATTTTGTGATCGGTGAGCTTGAATTTTCCCGGAAGCAGTTCCTATTGCCTCCTCCTTAACACTCTCATACGCTCTAGGGTATCCGGGAATTGCCCCGGGACCCCCAGATCGGCCACATGCCGCCGTTCAAGGGGTAAGTCTTCAAAGCTGGCACCGCGCTCACGCCCCGCTCACACGCACTCGACCTGTATCACAGACGCTCGAAGTACGCTGTCCCCAGCCAATGAAGGCCAAGTGGGTCCGCGTTGAACTCCGTAAAATCGAGCATTTGCCAGGCGGTGCTCAGGTTGTCGACCATGTTGGCCAGAGCCCATTCACAGTCTGGCAACCCCAAGAAGGAGAGTGGGGTGTCCTAAACTCTGTAAGTCCCGTCTCTGACGCTTCTCGTTGTGTCTGACTGCCAGCCTCTCACACCGCCCGTTCGAATCTAGCGCGACTTCGAGTTCAGCTTGCGAATTCCTGAATCAGTCCCACCGACAATAGAGCTAGAGAACAAGTCTGGCATCCATTACGAACTTATCGCGACTGTTTGCACCAAGGGCAAGAAGTATGTTTGTTCCTCTTGATGGCTTTGACAGCAACACGAGGTCCTACATCGGTCGCCTGTGTTATAGGTCAGACAGGATTTGCTTGAGCTTGCAACTTGCCTTTCGGGCGGGGAAGGCAACTCGGTTTCGAACTTCGCTGCCAAGGGCAGTAGCAGACCCTTTCGAACACGGTAGCTGACGGACTATATTCTCCACCTTGTGTATTTATCAGGTCCTGGTGAGCACGTTCTCCTTGGCACCTCTGTCTGCTTGCGGGCATGGTGCTCTCTGAATTAAGCAACCTCCTTGGTTGAACCGACCTGTTGCGCGCTCGCAGTCAGAATGGTGATATTTGGGCATCATAATGACATGCACTTCTAGGGGCATCCTGCGTCGAGATGCAACACCTACAGTTTCAACCGCCCACCCCATCATCATCCTCAAACACGAACTCCATTCGAATTGGCCAGTATATGCTCAGCACGACCGCAAGGAGACCAGCAAGGAGGGACTTACTCTAGTTGTGGAGCGGTCGCGCACGTGCATTGGACCCGGCGAACCACTCGAGCTAAAGGCAAGCCTTAAATCTGAGAGCCCCATTCCATTCAGCTTTAGGGGGTTCGATATGACTCTACGAGAGAACGTCTCCTTCAGGGCGCACCCTGGTGCAACCACAAGCAAAAAGGTCAATATACCTCAAGCGCGAACGACTGTCATAGGCGACCAAAAGATAGCCGCGAATGTAATCCTCCACCACGGCATGCAACATGTCGCCACGATTACGTGCGCCCTTCCCCAGAGCTACAATGCAATGACAGTCGACGCCGCGCGCCTGATCGACATTCGGTACACGATTCACGTCAGTGCGGTGCTTGAGGGCGGCCGTGTGCTCGACCTTCAAATTCCTCTCACTGTCTCGCCCTTCCCGAGGCAGTACTCAGAAGAGGTGCTCTCGTAAGTTCTAGTTTCAGCTTCCTCCAAATTTACTGGGACGCCAGCGAATGAAATAACCTCACGTGTCTTGGCAGACGTATCGGGCTACCACCTTCGGCACTCGATCACCCTTCCCGCGCATACTTACACAATACCCCTGCACCCACTCCCACGCCATCACAACAAATCGTGGCTATGGCCGGGTCGTCAATGGTGCAGCAACGGCCGCCACTGCAATCGCAATCGCCAACGCAGTCGGGTTACCACATCCAACAACGAGTTGGTGGTGGACGGGCCACTGCACAGACGTTCACTGCTCCTCTGACGGCTCCTCCGCCTATGACGAATGGGGGGCCGTCGTACAATGAGTTTGGGCTGGAAAATGGTGCTCGATCCCCGAACGCGAACACACACAATGTGCAGTACTCTCCACCCCCCTCCGCCCCGCCCAACGTTACGTCCAGTGTACCTCTGTCGCCGCCTGTGACATCCTCAGCACCTTCTATGGGTCGATTCGCGATATCTAATTTGCACGCTGGAGATGAGTTGGACTTGCCACCGCCTGCCCCGGGAGGTTCCTACCTCTCCGCCGACGAGGAGAAGAACAGGCTAAAGGCGACGTTCGGCCAGCCTCCCGTGGTCACCCAGTCGTCTTCACAGTCGTTTGATGCACCTGCAACGGCCCGGCCGATGGAGCAGGGTACGCCGCCTGTTAAGAGCAAAGAGTGGTTGTCCGCTGAGGAGGAGAAGAAGAAACTCTATGAGAAGGCTAAGGCCGATGCTGAGCGTGCGCAGAGAAGGGCTGCGAATATGAGCAGTGGGGGAAGTACCAAGCCTTCTCCTAAGGGAAGCCAGGTGAGTTGAATTCTCGATTGGCCGACGTCAGGGGACTTAGAAACGCTGTAGTTCAATTCGACGAAGGATAATTCGGTTTCTATGCAGCCTGCGTGAGTACCGATGTTTGTAGGGCCTTGGAGGTGTTGTTGATGGATGAGATATCTCAGCGCCGCGAGGACGACCTCCCCTGCCCGTCACTCTTCTGATTGGCTCTCTGCCGAAGAGGAGAAGAAAAGACTCTATGAGAAGGCGCAAGCTACCGCCCGAAAAACGCAAGCTCGCGCTCTCGCAGGCGGAAGTCCAACAGAGGCGACCTCGGCTTCCACGAACCAGGATATCGTCAATCCTTATACCTATACCCCTGCTCCGTCCATCAATAGCGGTGTGGATCTGTACAAGAGCGCGATGAAGAATGTCAAAGGCCCTTTAGCGGCGTCTGCGGTTGCTAGTACTCCACCGAGGGTCCAGAGCCCTCCGATTGCCCCTCCTCAGACTTCGAGTTCACAATACACCCATATCTCTGAGTACTCGACCAGCGGGAGTGGGACAAGCAGTGGGAGCCATCCCCCGCCACCTGTCGCTAGTGCTTCTGCTTTCCCAAGTGCGGAAGAGGAGAAAGCGAGGCTGAGGTACGAGGAAGCCAAGAGAGCTGTGGAGAGGCATCAAACTGTGGTGGGCGGATCTCCAACCAGCGGATACGATGCGTCTTGGGAACCCTCTCCTCCCCCGCAGCCCTATGGCACACCACCTCCTCAAGTGTACGCTTCTGCTTCCTCGCAAAGCATAACAAACGGACTTCAGTTAGCCAGGCAGCCTTCGCTTCGGGTGCCCGGATCTCCCCCACCGTTCACCCCGCCTGTTATGGGATACACCGCAGAGTCTGATCTACCAGAGAAGGAGAAGATTAAGCTTGCATTTGCTAGGAGAGACGCGATGTTGACGCAGCAGCAAATGGATATGACGAGCGAGCCTCCGCCACCGGATTATGGAGGCCCCCCTCCCAGAGAGCCGCTTGCTGCGTTTAGTGGCCCTCCTCCACCTGCTAGCTTCGTTCCGCTTACTGCAGCGGAGGAGAAGGCGATGTTAAAAGCGCAATACGAAGCCGAAGAAGCAACGGGTAGAGCGGGAGCGGGTGGGTCAGGTATGAGGTCGCCTCCGCCTGAACCTCCGAGTTATGTTGGGGAGACGAGGACACTCGGTGCCGTCGAGGAGAAAGCGTATCAACAGGCGAGGATGGCTGGTGAACAACCGGTGGGAGCGAGTCCCCCTGCTCCCCCGCCTAGGCTTAAGAGCACACCTTCTGCATCTGGAAGCCCTAGACTACCATATCTTACTTATCAGAACACCGGCTCGAGTGTCTCGGACTTTGCACCACGCGACCCTTCTATATCAGCGGGCAAGCAAAGGGCCGCATCGAACACGAACATGCCTGCACATGGTGGCTTGGGACGAGCACTGAGTATGGCGGTATCCCCACCACCGATGCCAGTTATTCCTTCGCCTGCACCTCCGCCGCTTGCCCCACGGCCACCAAAGGCGTATATACAGCAGACGCAAGAGGAGGATGCGAAGATCCGCAGGCTGACCTCTGACCCGGCTGTTTTCTCCGACACGTTGCGGGACGAGCAGCGAACCCGAACCAACTCGATGGGTGTCCCGCCAATGCCAATGCCAGGGTCACCTACTCAGACTGTTTGGCTCACAGAGGGTACAGGGTACCTTGCATCCCCGCAGCCTGACTTTGCGCTGGGCTTACGACCGTTCTCTCCCATCGACCTCTCCCTTGATGGATTGAATGGCAGCAAAAAACCGCCTACCAACGCGAATGCGTACTCTCGACAAGGTTACGAGATTTAATAACTATCTTCCTGATAGCATCCAACGCGACCTCCCCATCTCTTCTCAAGATTTGTTTCACGATAATCTCTTTTCCCTACGTTTTAGCCTATCCAGCTTTGTGATACCTGATAAATTATACTTGATCGTTTACGAAACTTTGCTGTATTTTGGTTGTCTCCCACCTTTGTTCCTCGTTATCTCTGTTCTATTGAATCGGACGGACGTGTCCTCTTTTTTGATCTGCTGTTGCTCCTTCCCGAGGTGTTCGAACCACTGCCTTCTTGAATAATGTATCCTTCATACATGCTCTTGTTAGAAGTTGATATTTTCCCAAGCATTGACACTGCCCATGGCTACAGTAGGCTTTGTCACTGTCAGTTTCTCAGCCTCATGGATATACAAGTTCTCTCCACTGTGACTCGTTGCTTATAAATATTATTTTTGTCCTTTTATAGGTAAATATCAGAACAGGCGTTT
>Ga0307513_10010309_pt1 | contig 11724 bp, 9 predicted proteins | sample 15_EM_MG_FD_202174 | JGI IMG/M metagenome (GOLD analysis project Ga0307513, IMG submission 202174) | Populus trichocarpa ectomycorrhiza microbial communities from riparian zone in the Pacific Northwest, United States - 15_EM | ecosystem: Host-associated > Plants > Roots > Unclassified | place... | reverse complement strand
TGATTATGAATGGCAAACCTATGGACAGGTTTTTGATCGTGTTTGTAACTTTGCATCCGGGCTTATTATGTTAGGGCATAATGAGGATGCTCGTGCTGCAATTTTTGCTGATACTCGGGCTGAGTGGTTGATTGCCTTTCAGGTATCCTCGTGTTTGCAGTGCTTATATGTTTCCTTTTCTTTTTATCCCTGAGAAATGATGGCTGTACAGTCAATACTGAATGTTGTTTTTGTTGGAGTACAGGGATGCTTTCGGCAGAACATTACTGTTGTCACTATGTATGCTTCTCTAGGTGTGGATGCTTTGATCCATTCCCTCAATGAGGTATGAGATTCTCTTCGTGCACTTGCTTTACCTGATTAGATTATCTATAATGTAACTAATTTGTGGCATTTAAATCATTTACTTGTTTCTCTATGAAAGTTCAGATTCTTATGGCTCTCACTTGAATTTTGAAAATGCGGACAGACTCAAGTATCTACCCTGATCTGTGATCCCAAGCAGTTGAAAACGCTAGCTGCAATAAGCTCAAAAATAACAACTATTAAGAATGTCATTTACTTTGAAGATGGAGAAACTACAAATGATTTGGGCTTATCTGCAAGCACAAGCTATTGGAAGGTTTCATCTTTTTCTGAAGTTGAGGAACTGGGGAAGAACAGTCATGTTCCTCCAAGCTTACCTACAAAGAATGGAATTGCTGTTGTTATGTACACAAGTGGCAGTACAGGCCAGCCAAAGGTTTGTCCGGTGCTGTAGTTTCTCACATTTTGCATAACTGATTGGAACTCAATGCATGGTAAATCTTGCCAATGGACCTTACTGTAAAGAAGATGAATCAGAAGATCACTCTCTGGTTGCATATGTCCAAACAGAAAATAGGCTTGAGTCCAGTATTTTATTTTTCAAGACACAGAAAATAATGAAACTCCAAGTGGAAGTTGTTCGTAAGAATGCAAAGGCTTAATTTTGTATATTGGGACAAGTAGGAATGTAGTAAAGAGCATTGCATTTTTATTCTCCTTTACTTTTTTCCTACTAGTACTGAATTCCAACTTCATTATTACTTCATCACTACAATTACATGCTTTCTTTTGATCTGACCCTGCATCCTGGTTGCAACCTAGGGAGTCATGATTACTCATGGCAACATTGTAGCCACTGCTGCAGCTGTTATGATGGTGATTCCAAAACTGAGTAGCAATGATGTATATTTGGCTTATTTGCCCCTAGCCCATGTTTTTGAACTGGCAGCTGAGGTACTCGATTACATATACTTCTTTCCTGTGCTACTTGTTACATATAACATATAAATACTAAATTTTGTGGTTGTCCAGTCTGTAATGTTGTCTGTAGGTTGTGCTATTGGCTATGGTTCGGCATTGACTTTGACAGACACTTCTAACAAAATTAAGAAAGGAACCAAGGGTGATGCATCTATATTAAATCCTACTCTCATGATAGCTGTTCCAGCCATACTAGATCGTGTCCGGGATGGAGTTCTAAAAAAGGTGTGAACTGAATCAACATTAATATCTGCACTATATAGTTCTACAGTGCTGGTTATTAATGCATTTGTGCAAGTTGAGAATGCCCTCATCGTCAGGTAAATAATTTCTTTAATGCCGTTTTGATTCACATCAGGTTGAGGAGAAGGGAGGGTTAGCAAAGAAGCTTTTCAACATTGGATGTAAGCGCCGAATGGCAGCCATAGAAGGAAGCTGGTTTGGTACTTCGGCACTGGAGAGAATGCTGTGGGATGTCATTGCCTTCAAACAAATACGTGCTATACTTGGAGTTCGTATGCAATTCATCCTATGTGGCGGAGCCCCTTTATCTGGGGATTCACAACGGTTCACCAACATCTGCATGGGGTAATGACATTCTCATTTACAAATACCAAGATAATTAAAGGAAGAAACTTCTATATTCATTCTGATTTTTTCTTTTGTAACTCCTTTCATTCCCTTTTCCAGTGTCATCTTTAGGAGACAATATATTATAGTTGGCTGTGCTATTCATCAGAACCTAATCAATGTTCGGCAGAAACCATCTTGTATCCTGGACACCAGGAAGTAACTTTGTTGTGATCTTGGATCTGCTATTGTATGGTCAGATAGCGGAGATAAAAAACCTAGATACTTATTACCAGTAATTGGGAACATAAAACATGTACGTTGACATGTGGTGTTATTGAATTTTAAAATCCATGAAATACTAGTTTGGGATGACATGCATTCATGCATGTCTGCAAACCGTGTAAGAATAAGCTCTCTACCATGCTAGATCAGTCCTTCAGTGCTTAAAATGGTTTGCTTATTTAAAATGGTACTTATAACATACTATATTTCCACTCTCAGTGTTATCAATTTAGGTTGGTATTCAGTGCACAATTATTGTCTTCAGGGCTATAATTGGTCAAGCATATGGGTTGACAGAAACATGTGCTGGAGCTGCTTACACTGAGTGGGATGACCCATCCGTGGGCCGTGTTGGACCTCCTCTTCCATGTTGCTACGTTAAGGTATGCAATCTTTCTACAAAAGGATAAAATTATTTAGTTTCACGATCTGAACCAGACTTGGTTTTCAGAGAGAATTCTGAAAAATCTATTTAGGTTGCTGCATCTTAACTTGCACTAGCCTATACTCCAAAAAGAATTTCCATTAACCAATCAACCAAAAGCTGTTATTCATGACATTAATTACCTTTTCAAGGTTATGGTCAAACTGAACCTCACATTTTGTGAAAAAAAAACATAGTTGCAGAGGCAGGGATGCTCACTTTGTAAGATTTTTGAATATTAATTTGAAGAACTCCTTTGTTTTGGTATTGTAGCTTGTTTCTTGGGAAGAAGGTGGGTATACAGTAGCCGACAAGCCAATGCCCCGGGGTGAGGTTCTAGTTGGGGGATTCAGCGTGACTGCCGGTTACTTCAACTACCAAGAAAAGACTAATGAGGTCTACAAGGTATTCTTTAGTGTGCTTGCATGAGCGCACACGTATGTTTTCTGTATGGGTGAGAATGTGCATTTTCCTTTTGCTTTTACTCTGCTGTGTGCTCAGACATGGAAAACTGGTTCTCTCGACCTGCTATAGGTTGATGAAAGGGGCATGCGTTGGTTCTATACTGGCGACATTGGGCAGTTTCACCCTGATGGATGCCTTGAAATTATTGACAGGAAGAAGGATATCGTCAAACTTCAACATGGAGAGTATATCTCTCTTGGAAAGGTGTTTATAAATCTTAATCTGAAAATTTGTGATAGTATTTCTAAGGTACATACATATGCATTGATGTGCCAATAATGTTGATTTGTGTCCTGATTGCAGGTGGAGGCAGCATTAACATCGAGTGACTATGTTGATAATATCATGGTACATGCAAATCCCTTCCACAACTATTGTGTTGCCCTAATTGTTCCATCACATCGCATACTTGAGAAGTGGGCCCAGGAAGCTGGCATCCAGCACCAGAACTTTTCTGAACTGTGTAACGAAGCCGATGCTGTCAGTGAGGTTGAACAATCACTTTCCAAGGTTGGTTTATTTTGCTTGCTTACTGGAGAGCTATTTGAAATCTTATGATTAGTTAAAACTTTCATACACGGGAGCTCTTATTATTGCTGAATTCGTTCATTTTCCAAGCTGAAACATGAATGAATATTGACATACCTTCTGATTTGGTGATGATGATTTGAATTATCTTTGCTTGTCTACGGGAAAGCTATTTGAAATGCTTTTGATTAGTTAAAACTGCTTTACACAAACGTGTGAACTCTCTTATTGTTGTTGAACTCGGTCATATTTCCAAGATGAAACATGAATGAATATTTCCATAGCTTCTGATTTTGTGACTATGTTTTGAATTGCATGTGCATTTATGACTCCCGGTCTTCTGGCGAGATGTGCTTGCCTCATCTATCAAGATGTACCTGATGTAAATTCTTGGATGGAAATTCTTATACATTGTTTCATTATGTGATATTTTGAATCTGTTTGCATTTGTCTACATAGTTGGAATGAAAGATTTATGGTTTTTTGATGTCAGGCAAGCACATTTGCAGTTGTTAATATATTTAGTGGAAGAAACAGAATCCTTGCTGTAGATCTGATAGCATTCTATCTCTGCAGGTAGCAAAAGCTTTGAGGTTGGACAAGTTTGAAACTCCAGCTAAGATCAAGTTGCTGCCAGATCCATGGACACCCGAGTCTGGCTTGGTTACTGCCTCCCTCAAGATAAAGAGGGAGCAGCTGAAGTCCAAATTTAAAGATGAGCTCCAGAAACTGGGTGAGTGAGATAGAAGCTCCCTAGTGCCATGGTCTTGAAACTTCAATAAATCCTCAACTGGTGTAGAACAAAATGCTCCTATTTGGATGTGTATTATGGTCCTGGAGACCGTGGCTAGTTTATCATTGGGAGGGAGGGAACTTGCCTTTGCTAGCTCGAAATCATGTCAGACAGCCTTTGTAATGACTCTACTTACAAGTTCAATGTGTAATGCTGCTTGCTTCAGGATTGTGAGTGCTTGTTGTTGGGAACAGGCGCAGGATCCATGACAAAACTCTTAAAAGAGCATAAATCAAGAGAAAGAGAAAAATAAAAAGAGAGGGAGTAACATATTGGTTTTGATAAAATTGTCTGCTCTGCACGATGAGGAGTACACAGCTGACGAGAGTAATACTCCTCAAAACCCAATTAAGTAGCTTTTTCACACACACTGCTGTACCCTTTGTTGTTATATATGTTACGGTTCCAGAACCTGAAGCACAAAAGAAGCCGACCTAGGCAAGGCCGCAGGGTTTTTGGTTTGCTTTAATCATTTAAACCTAAGCTATCAAGAGAGCTACTAATGCTTAGAGGATATTCTTTCTTACAAAGAAACAAATGACTTTTATTCTTATAGATACAAAATAATTTTTATTTTTTATTTTTATAAATACATCATGTAAATACAATTTATTTATATCAAATATAAATTACATTGAAACATTGTAAAAATATAAAGTAATTATAAAAAACCCTAATATTTAAAAAGGTGAATTGAACAATTAAAAAAAGAAGAAGCAAGAGAGTATTAATTTAATTTTAAATAAAAAATTAATAAAAAATAAAAATACTTAAAAAGAGGGTATTAATTAACATTTTTTTTAAATAATCAAAATCTAGAATAAAAATAAAAAAAGGTTATGCACTATTGAGTTCAACAAGCTAGTCCTACACACTTTACCATCCGTCCAAGAGCACAGGCCCCCTGGGCTGGGAAACCCAGACCCACGTGCTTGAGCTATTTTTTTTTTTGATGGAGTTGACAAAGCATTGTTTGCTTCATTTTTTTATACTGAATGACAGGTCGTTCACTATAACAGCCATCAAAATGTTTTTCAATCACCATTGGTTTGGGATCCTAAAAGCCCATTTTCAACTTATTTTTCACCTGAAAACATCTAAAACTATCATAAAAGCCTTTCAAAAATCCATTTACAATCACAAAACAAAATATAATCTCTCTAAAAAATAAAAAAAATCAAATAAAAAAAATATTTTGCAACACCGATCTACTTTTTCCAGCATTATAAGAAGGAAAAACTACCTCCATTTTTCTCTCATAAAAAGCCCAATCCATTGATATCAAGATCATCCTTTTTAGTGGCTGGAATGTCGACAACCGTTAACTTTCTCTTTCCCCAATATTTTTGACTACCTTTTCTCTCATCTCTCAACTTTCAGGGACTGAAATGTAAAAAAAAAAAGTTTTGGATCATAAAGTGAAATGTTAAAATTTCATGGACTAAACAATAGATAAACTGGAAAGAGTAGGGAGAAAATTAAAATTTTCTAAGCCAATATCAAAATACAGGTTGTTTTGTTTGTGTTTTTAGTCCTTATTCTTCCAATTTCTCTTTTTAACTACCGATAAATTTTTATTTTGCAATTGATCTTCAATTCATCATCAAAAAATCCCAAAACACTTTGTGTATTTTAAAAAATAAAAATTAAAAGACATCCCAACCTATAAAATCATGATCATATTTCTTAGAAGGATGAAATTAAAAATAAAAAAGTTTGAAGATTAAAACAGAAAAAAATATGTGAACACCCTAGTTCTTTTAATATATTTGTCCTAATTATTTTTTTTGACATCGTGAGAGGGAAAAACCACCTTCATCAAACTCCCATAAACAATTCCAACACATTGACCCCAAGATCACCTTTTTGTTAGCTAGAATATCAATAACTTATAATATTCTCTCTTTTTAATATTTTATGATGACTTTCTCTCTCCTTTCTCATCTTCCAAGTACTTAAATATAAGAAAAATAAAGTTTTAGATCAAAATATAAAATATTGAAATTTCAAAGCCCAAATAATAGATAAACTAAAATGTATAGGAGCAAATTGAGATTTTTCATACCAATATCAAAACGGGGTCCATTTTGTTTTGTTTATTACTTTTGGTCCTTATTTTTTTAATTTCTCTTTTTAACTACCAATGAATTTTTATATTTATAGAATTGGTCTTTAATTCATTACGAAAATATCCTTAAATATTTTATGTATAAGAGAAAATATAAATCAAAAGACACCTCGACCTATAATATCATGATCATATAACTTAGGAGGATGAAATTGCAATTTAAAAAGTCCAGGGTCTAAGATTAACCAATGTGCACCCTAGTTTTTTTAGTATGTTCGTCAATTAATGTTAATGTTAGTTGTTAATTTTAATTGCTAACATAAAAATATTCTCTTCCATATATGTCTTGGCTATCTATGCTTTAATTTGTCAATATGAATTCAATATAGAAGAGGAATTGACTATTGCATTTGTAATAACATAACCTTCCAAAACTTAAAGACATCATAACTTTTCAAAGCATGATGATCTTTAACTAGTATTTCTTTTAACACAACAAGAGCAGTTTTTGCCAACTTCCAATACTCCACTTGCAATAGAGTATTTAAAACCTAACACGTGGGCAAGTTCTATCAAGTGCTTATAAGAATATTCATCCTTATTCTTTGTTGGTTCTAGCAGAAGCATGTGTTGCTCTTTACGATATTCAATTAATAAGGGATGATAATTGGTTTAATGTTATACTGGAATCAGACTCCTTGTATTTGGTGAACTAACTAAACAACTCATCTAAAGATGGTTCATTCTCATCCTTGGTGGTTGTTGTAGCTGACATAGTTTACTTGACTTCTTGTTTCAATGATTTTAGTGGGAAACATTTTAAAAGAGATGGCAATGTTGTGGCCCACGAATTAATAGATCTAGCTAGAAAACTAGATAAGTTCTGTGTGTTACTCTGCAGGCCACCTTTCAATGCCTTGAAAAAGTAAGATTTCATAGTGTATTTTGCAAGGGTAAAGAAAAATACAAAGCAAAATAGCTTAAGTAGGATCGTTAGGTGCTAATGATACCTAATAAAGCAAAGTCATAAAGTCATATACAAAATTTTTAACAAAAATGTATGCAAATAAAGATAGGGTTTCCAAATTTTCTATGCAAAAGTGAGGATAAAACTGCCATTAACTCATCTATTGAATGAACACATCTACGAGATTTAAACCATTCATCCTACAACAAAAAAAATAATATAAGTTTTGTGTGTGAACGTGAGAAAGTTTAAAAGGCAACTCCTTGAACTAGGAGTTGCTCAAGTTAGAAAAATCATTTAGCGAATATGAGTGAAGTACATGCACTATGTAAACAAAAAGAAAAAAAATATTTTTTTTTTCAAAGCACAAATATAAATGATGGTGATGGGTTGTAAAGAAAATTCTTGTAACCTTACACAACAAACAACCTAATTTCTTTAAGCATAAATGAAAGACTAAAACTTATTAGATCAACAATGCAATGACATTTAGGAGATTCTTATAACACATGCTTAGTAAAAAGAAAGGACAATAATATAGGCATATGGTGTTTGATGGAACTCCAAAGTAGAGATGCGCCCTACATGGTACATAGTAAAGATACATATATGGCTTAAAAGGAGTATAATCATTCTTAAAAAAAAAGGAATTTAATGTTATCTATGTTACAATTAGAATTTGAAACCAAGGTTACTAACAAACTAGGTATTGGTATATCTCACTATTACTCATCCAAATATTGCATATAATGTTTATGTTATTAGTCAGTTTGTTGCTTCTCCTACTACTATTCATTGGGCAGTTGTTCTTTGTATTTTATGATATTTTCAAGGTACAGTCTTTCAGAGTCTTTTATTTCTATCCATTTCTTCCTTGGAGCTGCGTGCATGCTCTGATGCTGATCATGACAGTGATCCCACAGATCATAAGTCTGTTACTAGTTTTTATATCTTTTTAGGTGATTCTCTTATTTCTTGAAAGAGCAAGAAACAATCTATTATTTATCAATCTTCAACCAAAGCAGAATATCGTGCTATGACATCTACTACCAAAGAGATTGTTTGGTTACGTTGGTTACTTGCGGATATGAAAGTCTCATTTTCTCATCCTACTCCTATTTATTATGATAACTAGAGTTTCATTCAGATTGCTCATAACTCAATTTTTCATGAACGAACTAAGCATATTGAGATCGATTGTCATCTTACTCGACATCATCTCAAGCATGACACCATTAATTTTTCTTTTGTTTCTTTTCTTTGCAGATTGCAGATTTTTTTACCAAGTCACATTTCATTTCCTGTTTTCATTTTCTAGTTGGCAAACTCTCGTGCTTATAACTGCCACATCGTGAGTTTGAGGGGAGATGTTAAGAAATGTATTTATTTTATTTTATTTATTAAGAGTATAATAGTATATTTAGTTTGATCTATATATAATATTTTTGTATTTAGGTTAAATGATAAATTTCAGAATAAAGTGATCTATGAAACCCTAGCCTCCTCCTTTCTTATGTTTGTTTTTTTCTTTATTTGATTTGAATTGTTTAACAATCTAGAGCAAAATCAGTTTATGATTTCTAGCAGTCCAAATCCATGACTAATATACAAGGCTCTTTTCAACAAAACGACCCTGTTAGAAAAAAAATGACAAATAACGATCAACTATATAAAAAAGTGAATAAATGAGTGAAGTATCTTGAAAAGACATCCAAGAAAGTTGATATGATGAATCAACTCAGTTTCAAAGAAACAACTTATGCACTTGTAGATAGCTACGATACCATGTAATATACAAAACTAAAGCATGCATGTACAAAATCTTAGTACATGTTTGTAAACCAATACAATCAATGATAGTATAAAAAATCTCATACTATGGGATGTGCAATGTTTCTTTATTGGTTTAATTTTCTTACATCTGCGATTGAATGGAACTTCGAAGGTTGTTGCAGTCCTCAAAAGCTTAAGAAACTGAAAAGGATGAATGAAGATATGACAAACCTCAACATATACACACCATGGGGAAATCTTATAATAGTATCTCAAAATTCATCTATTGTTATTACATGTTATTCTGAACACCTATCATAGTCACTTTCATAATCCTTAAAAGCCTTTCTTTAGCCATTGATAGAGTAAAAGCAATGTTTTATGTTTTTTAGTTAAATGTTGGTAGAGTTCTTACGGGAATCCTCAACAATAATACAAAATAATTTTAAAAAACAAGCTTTTATGATTGAAAACCTCTAAATGCACAACCAACTATGAAATCAAAATTAAATATACATGTCTTTTGCTTGTAATTAGTGAGCCGACATAATCAAAGAGGCAAATATCTTTAAGGTTAAGAACAAAGAAGTTTCGAAGGACACCACAAGGAAGTTATATAACAACATGCATTTTTTTTAATCTTATCATGGTTATAATAACCATGATGGCTGATATGAAATTAGTTCAGCACACTTATTTGAATCCCTAATATAATCATTTTCATATTTCTTTATACTCCTTTTTTAACCATTGACAAATCATAATCAATTCTTCATATTTTCTATTGAAATGCTAGAAAGGTTCTCATGGGCAGTATCAATAACCACCAAAAAATAATCTCAAAGAAACAAATTTTTTTTAACACCAAACTCTTGTGACAATAGAGATATAACCAACAAAATAAATGAAATAAAAAAAAAGATGTTTTTAGCTAGTAGCTTTTTACTTGACATAATCAAAGAATCAAATTTCTTCAAAACCAATAATAAAATATCAATTATAATTGATAATGAATCCCAAAACAAATAGCAATAAACCAAAAAAACTTCAAAAAATAGAAGCTAAGATACACAATAACAATTCATTAAAAAAGATAATAAGAGAGGAAAAGGTAGCAGACAAAATAATAGATGCTCGTAATTTCAAGTACAAAACATTAAGATAAATGTTTGTTTAAGACCATGATAATTATATACAAAATACAAAAAAATCACTCATGAAGTTTATTTCCCAACCAATCAACATCGAAGAATGGAACCGAAAATAATAAAATGGTTTTTAACGATTATTATTGATATCATTAAAAGACCAAATTGCCATTAAAATCACGGTTAACCCCCTAAAATCAAGTTTTAAGAGTGAAATTTAAGAAAAAAAAAACCCTAGACACAAGTTAAGTATTGTTTTGTTTTTTTAAGTGTGTTCAAGTAATTTAACTTTACAAAAAAGATGTAAAAAGATAGTAGTAACCTTGATTAATTTAAGAATAAAAAATCTTTTAAACCTGGATTAATATTTTAGATTTACAACCCGTGAAATTATAGATCCAGGTTCAATTAAGACTAATTTAATATTAAACGATGAAATTAATTTTTTTTTAAATTAAAAGACTTACCAAAGTAAAAAGAAAATAATATATATATATATATATATATATATATTATATATATTGATTTTTTTAAAATTTATTTTTAACATCAACTTGTTAAAATAATTTAAAAATATAAAAATATTAATATTAAATAAATTTATTTTTAAAATTTTCCAGCACTAGCTACCTAATATCAAGAGAATTTATTTTTTTAGCTCGACTGGCTTAGTCATGATTAAGTTAATGGGTTGGGCTCACAAGGCAGTGAAATAAGTTTACAGCCCACCAAATACTACAAATTTCAGACCTTTCTCCTTCTCTTACATCTCTCTTTCCCTGATCATTTAAACCCTAAGAAAATCTCCAGCTCACTGCAATGGAGGTCTGTAAGTGATGCAAGATCCTTCTCTCTCTCTCCCTCTCTCCCTCTCTCCGATTCAATTGGGGCCAAATCAATTGCGTGATTGGTCTTGAAAAGTCATGTATGGTGGTATTGGTCTAGGGTTTGGGAAAGCAGTTATGTCATGTGGGAGACACTTGCATACAACAGTGTCCCGTGATGGTGCCACGGAAACTCTGAAGAGAAGAGTAACGGAATTGGAGAAAATAAGGAGGTCAAAGAAGAAGTCTAAAAAAAAAGACGACATTTTTGTCCAGGTTCCAGAATCCTTGTCATTTCTTGACACTGCAACTATGCCCATGATTCTCACTGTTGTTGGAACTGCACTCTTTGCAAAGCTACTCATGATGGTATGTCGTGACATTCCGATTTTAATTGGTTTTGGATTTTGTTGATTAATGAATTAAATGGATTGATTTTGTTGTCTGGTAATTGAACTCAAGTATGATGATTCACACTCACAAGAAATGATAGAGCGCAAAATTAAGAATGCCCCAGTTGGTCAAGGCACAGTTAGGATGCTTACTCGCGAGGAATGGGAGGAGTTTAGAGAAGTGAGGCCTAGGACTCCTT
>Ga0307513_10010308_pt1 | contig 11725 bp, 10 predicted proteins | sample 15_EM_MG_FD_202174 | JGI IMG/M metagenome (GOLD analysis project Ga0307513, IMG submission 202174) | Populus trichocarpa ectomycorrhiza microbial communities from riparian zone in the Pacific Northwest, United States - 15_EM | ecosystem: Host-associated > Plants > Roots > Unclassified | place... | reverse complement strand
ACTGCCCCGAACCGTCCGAAGCGGCGCCCGCACCCACGCATTCGGGCCGCCGCCTTCCGCCAGCCGCCCCTTCGGGTTCGCTGCCTGTCGGCCTGCCCAGCGGCACCCCTGGCCTCAAGCGCGCCCGCTAACCCCGCTTCGGTCCGTCTCAGTCCGTCGCATCCGTCCCCGCACAGGTCAGCGCGGGGACGGATCTCCTCCCCAAGACGGATCACTCCGTACCTGCCGCCCTGTCCGTACCTGTCCTGACCAGCCCTGCAACGCATGGGACGGACGTGACAGGGCCCCGCCACACGCCACCGGAGCACCACCATGCACGACACCAGCAACGACAACCACCGCCGCAGGGGACTGCTCGGCCTGGCCCGCCGAACAGCAGCAAGCTGGAGCGAACGAGCCTCTAACGAGGCTTCGTCCGCGCTTGCCCCCGCCCCAGGGGTGGCGGAGGAGGAGGCCGAGCGCCAGCGAGCGCCCGAGCCAGAGGAGGAGATGACCGCACCCAGTACCGCGCTCACCGCCAACTCCGTTGCACCGTACGCCGAGCCGCCTGCCGTCAACCGCTCCCCTGTCGAGCAGCCCTCCTGGCGCGAGCCCGACGCCCCGGAGCTGCCTGCACTCATGAACCGCAAGCGCACCACCGAGAAGCGCGACCAAGAGAAGACAATCCGCTTCACCCCGACCGCAGTCCGCATCATCGCCACAGAGGCCGAGCGGCGTGGCCAGAAGTTCGCCGGGTTCGTCGGCGACGCCGCGCTCGCCGTCGCCCTCGGCAAGGCTGGCCTGGTCGGCAGTCCGGAGGACGATCCCATCCGTCCCCTGATCGAGGCCATCGAGGCCCACACGGTCGCGCTGAACCGCGTCGGCAACAACCTCAACCAGATCACCGGAGCCATCCACCGAGGAACTGTTCCTGAGCACGCCGAGGCGATGCTGGCCCGCGTCGAGCAGACGGCCGAGGCCAGCTACCGGCTCATCGACCAGCTCCTGGCGGGTGCCGGCCATGGTGCCTGACGTCTCCACCGGTTCCAGCACGCTGGGCCTGATCAACTACCTCTTCGGCAAAGGGCGGCGCGACGAGCACACCGACCCGCACATCGTCGCTGCTTGGGACATGGCTGGCGCCCCTGACCCCGGCCGGGATCCCGAAGCCACCTACACCCAGCTCGCCGGGCGCCTGGACCACCACGTCAACCTGCGCACCCGCGAACTGGGAGGCAAGAAGCCCCCGCAGCACGTGTGGCACTGCCCGGTACGCACCGCGCCCGGCGACCGCTACCTCACCGACGCCGAGTGGGCCGAGGTCGCCCGCCGCGTCGTCGCCGCAACAGGCATCGCGCCCGAAGGTGACGAGCAGGCGTGCCGGTGGATCGCGGTCCGTCACGCCGACGACCACATCCACATCATGGCCACCACCGTCCGCACCGACGGCCGCCGCCCCCGTACGAACCGAGACGGCTGGCGGGCACAACGGGAATGCCGCAAGATCGAGGCCGAGTTCGGGCTGAGCCGCCTGAAGTCCGGCGACCTCACCGCCCCGCGCACCCCTACCGGTGCCGAGCGGGCCAAGGCCGAGCGCCAGGGCCAGAAGGAGACCGCGCGGGAGTGGCTGCGCGAGCAGTCGTACGCGGTCGCCGCCGCCGTACGCAGCATCGACGAGTACTTCACTGTGCTGCGGTCCCTCGGCATCCAGGTCAGGCCACGCATCGGCCCCGAGACGGGCGAGGTGACCGGCTACAGCCTGGCCGCGCCCGGAGACACCGCCAGCGGCGAGCCGGTCTGGTACGGCGGCTCAAAGCTCGCTCCCGACCTGTCCTACAACCGCCTGCGCGAACGCCTCGCCACCCAGGACCTGGCCGACCGGCCCCAGCAGGTGGCGGACCCGGCCGAACCATGGCATCGCACCGAAACCGCCATCCGCCAAGCCCACGCCTTTCTCGACTCGGACGACGACGCCGCGGCTCAGGGACACCTGGATGCCTTCGGCGACACCCTCCACAACCTGGCCCTCGCCACCCACGGCGCGCACCGGGACGAACTGCACGCAGCGGCAAGGGAGTTCAACCGAGCCCGCCGCTCGGCGATCCGAGCCGACCATCGGGCCGCCACCTACCTCCGGGAAGCCGCCAAGGAACTCGCCTACGCCACACACGATCCGGGTGGACTCGCCATCGCGCTAGTCTTCGCCGCGCTCCACCTGGCGCGCGCAGCCGCCAAGTGGCACGAGCAACGCGGCCATGAGCAGCAGGCCGCAGCAGCCGAAGAAGCCTTCCGCCACCTACAGGCCGGTTACCAGCAGGCCGCGCAGCCAGTCCTGGCGGATCTCACCCGACGCGCCCCACGCGCTACCACCATCAGCCGCTTCGAGCAGGATCTGCGCGCAGCCCTCCCAGACCACGCCGACCGCGTCCTCGCCGATCCCGCCTGGCCGGCCCTCAGCACAAGCCTGGCCCGCGCCGAGACCGCCGGCCACGGCCCCCGACACCTCTTGGCCGAAGTCGCCGCACAGCGAGAACTCGACACCGCCGAACATCCCGCCGAAGTCCTCAACTGGCGCATCACGGTGCAGCCGAACAGCCGGGCACGGGCAGCTCGCAGGCGAAGCACCCGCACAGGCTCGCCCGTTCTGCCCACACTGCAGCCCGCGCCCTCGACGGTGAGCGATCGGTCTACGGAGCGCAGCCGCCACCGATAGCCGAACCAGCCCTCAGCGGCGGCAAACGAGGATGCATACGAGGCACGTCATCTCGGAGGCTGCCTGGGGCTCAGGCCGCTGAAGCATCGTCCATGTACCTTCCGGCCCAAGTCGCGATCGTATGCAGGTGCTCAACCTGCAGACCTACCCGACAAGCAGGCTGTACGAGCAGCGTGAGGCTCCCCCTCGTGATACGTCGGTCGGCCCACTCGTGGTCCAGAGCGGTGAAGTCGTCATCGATCCAAGCGGCTGGGGCGTCACCGAGCCACATATCGACGTAATCGCGTTTCCACAGGTAGCCGTTGGGGTGGCTGGTGGTGATCTGCGGGCGCGGCAGGTCGATGTACGGCAGGGGCGGCAGGCCAAGGAGCGGGCCGACGAGGGTGGTGGCGTCCTGGCGCCAGCTGCTGCACCAGACCGGGGTGACCAGGCCGCTACGGATGATGTTCATGAGCAAGGAGCCGTGGACGGGATTGAGCCAGATAGTGACCGGGTCGTCGACGCTCCGGCCGCTAGGCACGACGTCGTGGCGGGTGTGGGTCGCCGGGCTGGTTCCCCCCGCATCCGGGAAGGGTATGAGAACGCCGTCGACATCGAGGAGTAGGTAGGGCGGGCGCATCGGTTTCTCCCTGGGGAGCCGGGGTGGGGGTCAGAGTTTTCGCGCGGTGATCAACAGGGTGGTGGGCCAGCGGCGACCGTGGCGGGCGTCGTGGAACTCCTGGGCCGAGGCGAGCCAGAGCCCGGCGCGGTCGAGGTGTTTCTCCCAGCGGTCGGTGTCGAAGTCCCAGCGGGCGATGGGTAGTCGGCTGCGGTCGGGAAGGGTGACGTAGTCGCGGCGGGGTCGGTCGTCGGTGGCGGGGCGCAGGCCGCCGCGCTGGGGGTGGGGGACCGAGAAGGCGAGAGTGCGCCCGGGTTTGAGGTGCTGGGCGATGGCCGGGAGCAGAAGCTCGGGGGCTACGAGCCCGATGGCGCCGAAGACCGAGTAGACGGCGTCGAACTCCTCGTCTGTGGCTTGCAGGTAGTGCAGGGCGTGGCCGGCGACGAAGGTGAGGTTGTTCAGCCGGCCGTAGTGCGAGCGGGCTCGGCGGACCTGGAGGCCGACGAGGTCGACGCCTGTGACGTGGGCGCCGTAGCGGGTGGCGAGGTGGGCGACGTTGTGGCCGGGGCCGCAGCCGAGTTCCAGCAGTCGCTTGTGCCGCAGGTCCGGGCCAACGATTTCGGCGCCGGGCCCGCTGCCGGGCCGGGTTGTCCATTCCATCCGGGCGGGCACGGCCAGCGGCTCGGCGGAAGCAGCCGTCGTGCGCTGGAGTGCGTGGACGTACCAGGGGGAAGCCTGGGCGAGCACCTAGACCTCCAGGAGGTGGAGGACGTCGGTGAGGTGGCGGCGGACCGCCTTGATGTAGGCGGGGTCGGTGGCCGGGTCGTTGATCCAGCGGATGGACTGCTCCATGAACCACTCGACGGCCCACATGCGGTGCCAGCCCAATGCCCACTTCTCGGCGGGCAGCCCGCCGCGTTCGGCAAGGGCATCGGGGGTGCCGCCTTCGGTGACGTAGGTGTCCAGGAAGACCCGCAGGCGCACGGGGTCAGGGGTGTCGAGGGTGCCGTGCCAACTGGCGAGGTCGAGCAGGCTGGGGCCAGCGAAGGCGCGCGCGAAGTCCAGCAACCGCCAGCCGTGCCGGCCGATGTGGAGGCTGGTGGGGTGGAACTCGGAGTGCACCCAGCCGAAAGGAGCCACCGTCGCACCGGTCGAGCGCGCTTCAGCTGCCTGGGCGATCTGGTCGAGCGCGTCTTCGACGTCGTCCGTGTCCTGCCACCGGTCGGCTTTGCGCAGTTGGGCGAGGTGCTCCAGGGCTCGGCTCGGCAGGGTGCGCAGCCGTTCCTGGTCCAGGACGCGCAGGGCGGAGGCGGTGCGGGCGCCGTGCAGGACGACGGCCGCGGCTGCGCCGTCGAGGTCGTCGGCCTCGCGAATCGGAGCGCCGAGGTCTTCCAGCAGCATCCCGAGCCAGCCGTCCAGCACTGCGGAGGCGTGAACGGCGGGCACCGGGACACCGAGGGTGTGGGCCAGTCGGAGGGCCTGGTCCTCGCTGTCGAACGGCCTCTTGGCGTACTTGAAGATGGCGGTGGTGCCGTCAGGGAAGGTCAGGCGCTCGACGCCGGACATGGACCACACGCGCACCTCCTCGCGAACGGCGGTGGTGCGGCTCGCCAGGGTGAGCAGGTTGTCGAGGAGTTCGGTGCTGGGGTTCGCGGTCACGTGGGGGCTCCAGGGGGTTGGTGGCGTCCGGGGCGGGCGAGAGGTGCCGGCCGCCCCGGAGCCAGGGCGGTGGTGCTACGCGGCAGGGCTCACGCGGTGGGCGTAGACCTGCTCGATCCAGCCGGACTTGAAGGCGGCGAGGTCGTCGCGGAAGGCGGTCATCGAGGCACCGTAGGGCGCCACGACCCCGCCGGACTGGTCCGGCACGGACTGGCAGCCGTGCACGAGCCGTCCGCCGAGGGCGGCGTGGGCCTTGATGGCCTCGATGCGGCGGTGTTCGTTGAACCAGCCGCCGTGGTAGACCTCGTCGAGCATGCCGCCCGTCTCGTCGTCCAGGTCGAAGACCACGGAGGTGGCGGCGGGGAAGAACCAGCACGGGCCGACGTTGGAGATGTGTCCGTCCAACTCGACCTTGTTGAGCGCCATCAGCGTGGCCGCCTCGCGCAGCATCCGCAGGTGGTCGGCGGTGAACTGCGGCAGGCCGAGGCCGGCGAGGTGCTCGTCACGGAAGAGGTACGCGTACACCTCGTAGGCGGTGGCGAGCACCCGGGCGGCGTCCGAGGTGGACTGGGCGTGGGTCTTGATGAACTCCAGCGCGAGCTGCTCGACCGCGCTCTCGGCCGTCTCCTCCACGTCCAGGAGCTGGGACTTGACCAGCTCCCAGTCGGCGACGAGCCACGTGCTGGACTCGAAGCGGAAGAAGTACTCGGCCGGGTCAATGGTGATGCGCCGGCCGTCAATCTGGATGCCGGGCAGGCGGCTCCAGCGCTCGTCGAACGCCTCGGGCAGTACGACCGTGATGGCCGCGGTGTCGATGGTGGTCACCGTGTCTCCGTCTCTGATCGGCCGGATCCGGGCACAGGAATGCCCGAACCCGGTGTAGGCGTACGGAACTTCGTGGGCCGCCCGGCCGAAGGGGGAGCCTGGTCACGGTGTCGGACCGGGGCCGGGCGGCTGATGATTAGTGAACCCTCCGTCACGCACAGTGGGTACGGTGAGAGGCAGTTGAAGCGGTATACGCGGTTTACAGCCCCGGACGGGAGGCGAGCGTGGCAGCGCCGAGAGACCCCAACTCCCGCCTGCGCGACACCATTGCCGCGACCGGCTGCACCTACGAGGCCCTGGCGAGAGACGTCCGCCGCATCGCGGCCGAGAACGGCGAGATCCTCCAGACCAACAAGTCGGCCGTCTCCCACTGGGCCAACGGCACCCGCCAGCCGACCGGCCGGACCGGTCAGTACCTCGCTGAAGCCTTGTCTCGCCGAACGGGCCGCATCATCACCCAGACCGAAATCGGTCTACGCGCACCTGATGGCGAGGAGTCGACCGAAGGGGATCCCGTTCTGGCCGCAACTGGCCTCGGCCGGGCCGATGTTGAGCGCCGCCGCTTCCTCGCGGTGGCCGCTTTCACCACCGCCGGGGTGGCCATGCCGCTCGCTCACGACCACGAGGCCACCGCCCGCATGCTCCGTGCCCGCACCGGCACGTCCGTGGTCGGAGCGGAGGACGTGGACGTCGTACGCCAGATCACCGCGGCCTTCAGCGCGGCAGACGAACGCCTCGGCGGCGGCCACGGCCTGACCACGGTCACCGCCTACCTCGCCGACACCGCCGCCCCCATGCTCCGGGGCCGCTACCCGAGCGAAGCCTTACGACGGGCAGCCTTCGGCGCCGTGGCCGAACTCGCCTACCTGGCAGGCTGGAAGCACCACGACCTCGGCCAGGAAGGCGCCGCCCAGCGCTACTACCAGGTCGGCTACCAGCTCGCCTGGGAAGCCGACCCACACGGCCACGCCGCCTGGATGATGCGCGCCCTCGCCCACCAAGCCCTGAGCCTCAAGCAGCCCCACCACTGCGTCGACCTCGTCGAAGGCGCCCTGACTCGCGGCCTCGGCCACGTCGACGGCCAGACCGAAGCCCTCCTCCACATCACCCACGCCCGCGCCTACGCCGCCGTCGGCGAGAAGCCCGCAGCAGCCGGCGCCCTGCTCGCCGCCGAAGACGCCCTGCTGCGCGACGACAACCCCCAGCCCAGCTACTCCCGCGTCAGTGGCCCGGCCGCCGGCACGGTCGCCAGCCACACCGCCCGCACGCTCACCGACCTCGCAGACCACATCGGCACCGAGCAACAACACCGCGACGCCCTGATCCGCTGGGACCCCGAGAAGTACAAGCGCGTCCACGCCCTCACCTACGCCGACCTCGGCGACAGCCTCGCCGCCCAGGCCCGCGCCGACGAAGCCGTTGCCGCCTGGGCGCAGGCCCTGACCCTCATGGAGGGCATGACCTCCGACCGCACCCGCAAGGCCATCACATCGCTTCGCTCCACCCTCTCCATCTACCAGCGCCGCAAAGTGCCCGGAGCCGCCGAACTCGCCCGCCGCGCACGCGAAGCACTGGCCTAAGCTGCCCACCAACCGGCCGACGAAGGGACACCAGCCGTGGCTCAGCGGACCACCGACGACCAGCCCAAAGCCCTACCGCCCGCCCTCGAATCCATGACCCTGCTGGTCGCCGCCGTCATCGTCCACGACAAGGCCACCAACCGGGTTGTGCTCCTCCAGCGGAGCCAGAACGCCAAGTTCGCCCAGGGCATGTGGGACCTCCCCGTCGGCAAGAGCGAACCCGGCGAGCCCATCACCGAAACCGCCGTACGCGAGCTCTACGAAGAGACCGGCCTGACCGTGAAGCCGGAATCCCTGAAGGTCGCCCACATCATCCACGGCGCCTGGGGCGTCGAGGCCCCCAACGGCTTCCTCACCATCGTCTTCGCCGCCCATGAGTGGACCGGCGAACCCGAGAACCGCGAACCGCGCAAACATGCCCAAGTTTGCTGGGTCAACACCGACACCATCCCCAAGGACTTCGTGGACACCACTGCCAGCGCCCTCCGCTGCTACCTCGCCGGCGGATCCCAGGTATCGCTGGACGGCTGGAAGTAGGCAAGGAGCTACCTCTGCAGGGCACGCGTGCCAACAAGTGCGGACGAACTGCCCACTGAGCAAGCCGATCTGCCACGGCTGTCAGTGCTCTGCGCCAGGATCACCCCCATGAACATTGACTGGGAGCGCGCAGCCGCAATACAGCGGTCAGTAGTAGGAGGCGTACTCCTGGCCGCCATTGTGGTGTCGACTTACCGCCTCCTCGCGTGGATCACACGCCGGATCCAATCCCTGCAGGCATGGTGGTCGTCCTGGAACGCCGATGTCGCGGAAAGGGACATGGCGCCAACAGCGGAGGCTCTGCGACACCTTGGCCTGGCGGATCTGCCGATTGAGTCGTTTCGTGAGGCAGGTCGCAAGACTGCTGCGAGCGTCAAACTTCGCTATTGGCTGCTGACGTTCCTGATCGGCCTCGGCACTACTGACCTCGTGGTGGCCGTGATCAAAACGATCGAGACACGGCAGCTGCAGCCGAGTCTGCAGCCATCGGCACTCGTACTCGCTGCCGTGACGTTGCCGCTTCTGATGTGGGCGGCCCGGCACAGCAAGGCCATCGCGGGATACAGGCTTCTGCTCTCGATCATGACTGCCATTGAGGCGTGCGATGGTGTGACACGCTCGGATATGAGTGACCGGCCCCAGGCGCTCCGACATCTGGACGACGCTTGTTCCACAGTGCGGCGCTCACTTCTGCGCGTCCACCGGATCACGAACAGTGTCGGCCGAGGATCTCCACGGCAGCGGAACGCGAAGAACCATGCCGCCCTCGTCGTGGCCAAACTTCAACTGGCCGAGTCACTAGTCGACGCCAAGGGCGATGGAGCGCTTCGGAGTCTGGCCTCGCTACTGGCAAAGATCGGGAACAGCTTCGCTGCGGGAAGCGTCAGCACGCTCCTGCCGGAGCAGTACCTGCGCGGCATCGCCCCGGTGGCCAATCGTGAGGGGCTTCGGCTAATGGCTGTGGTCGTCGCTGCCGCGGGGTCGCTCTGTCTCGGTGTGCTGCTTGGGCTCCCAGCGGGTGTCGACGTCGTCTTGGCCGGCAGTACCGCCGTGTTGGCCGCAATGGTTGCGTACGGCCCCCGAGCCGCAATCGCCAAGGCGAGCGAGATCATGAGCATCCTGCGGCAGTAGCTATGTACCTCACAGCGCCAGAATCGCCTGCCCAGGCCGCTACGTGGTGACCGCACCAGCCATCAGGAGCGCTCCTACCCCATGACCGGCTCCACCGCCCGCGTCCGTCGATTGACGTGCATTGAACGGGTCACTTACGCCAAGATGCGCCCCGTGTAGCTTCGCTCCATTAAAGTGGCGTTTTCGCACGATGAGGTGATCAACTCCTTGGAGTTCAAATGGACTTAGCGTTCGCCGAGCTGGCACTTGCGGCTCTGGGCGGTGCAAGCGGAAGCCTGAGCGAAGCCGTGGTTACGGATCTGTGGCAACGCCTCCGAGCCCGCTTCTCCGGCGACGACCAAGCCGTTGCCGTCCTGGACGCGCGCGATAGCAACGATCAGGCTGCCGTCGCCCTGCTCAGCGACGCGCTGTGCCGTGAAGCTGCAACCGACCCTGAGTTCCGTCGCGAGATCGAGGACTGGCTGTCACTACACAGCCAGCCCACGATCACCACCATGAACACTGTGAGGGACTCCCACGGCCTAAATGCGCCTGGAGCGACGTTCAACGGCGAGGTGCACATGTCCTTTGGTCAGTCCGAGCAGGCGCGATGACAACGGACCCGTCTGAATCCGCTCCCGACGCAACAGCGAACAGCGTCATAGGCTCCACGGGCCTCAACGCTCCAGGGGCAGTTTTCTACGATGCGGTCAACATCAGCATAGCGACGGGCATTACCACTCCTACCCCCTCCTTCCAGGAACTCATGGCTCTCGGCTCAGTGGAGGCTCCCTACGGCAGGCTCCCAGAGGCCGTACTGGGCCGGGACGGAATCCTCACTGTCCTCACGCAGACAGTGGACGAACCCTGCGTCCGCGTCCTTTCTGGGATGGGCGGGGTGGGCAAGAGCACAGTCGCTTTGAGCGCTGCTGAGCGGGCTAAGAAAGACGGGGTTGAGGTCTTCTGGATTCAGGCAGGGTCCGCGGCGTCGGTGGCCGACGGGATGCGGCACGCGGCTCTCATCTCGGGGGCCACAGCCGATGACGTGGCCCATACCTGGGAAAAGGGCGGACGCCCAGCGGCTGACCTCGTCTGGCGTCATCTGATGAACATGGACCGGCCATGGCTACTCGTGTTCGATGATGCCGATGATCTCGACGTACTGTCTTGCCCCGGCGCCGCGTTGGCCGACGGTACGGGCTGGGTCAGGCCCCCAGTTGGCAAGTCGCAGGGCGTTCTGGTTACCACGCGCGACAGTAACAAGCGGTCTTGGGGCGAAAGGATCGCCCACTTTCACCAACTCGAAGTTCTGGAGTCCCAGTTCGCAGGCCAGGTCCTCCAGGAGCTGGCACCCAAAGCAGGGGAAGCAGATTCCGCCCTGGCTTTGGCCGACCGGCTTGGTTCCTTGCCGCTCGCACTTCATCTGGCTGGCACATATCTAGCCATGGCGCAGGGCGATCCATTGGCCGAAGCTCATACCTTCGCCGCGTATGTCGATGTGCTCGGCGACTCCCCTCTGTTCCTCGACGACGCGACAGAGGGCATGCACGGGGATCTACGCAGTAGAGAGGAACGAGCCCGTCAGACCATCGCGGGCACATGGGAGCTATCCCTCGCCCTCCTCGAACGACAGGGCGCCGTACATGCCCGTGGCCTGCTGCAATTGCTGTCATGCTTCGCTCCAGCCGCCTCCCTGCCCAATTCCCTGCTCAACCCGTCCACGATTGCTAGCCTCGGAATGTGGCCACGGGATCTGACGCCGCGCGCGATCAGAACTGCTCTGGGCGGGCTGCGCAGGTTCGGACTTGTCGGAGTCGATACTCTTTCGGCGGAACCCGCCTATCAGATCCATCGTCTGGTGGCTGAGGTATCGGTCACACTCCTCCTCTCAATGCCCGAGGAGTATCAAGAGGTGTGGGACTCGGCCGCTGATCTGCTAGTCGCAGCCACTCCCTACGAAGAAAATCCGCGCGATCCGAGTTCCTGGCCCTCGTGGCAGGGGCTCATCCAGCATTGGCTAGCACTGCTAAACCGATTGCCGCGATCGGACGCTCCTGCCGACGATCGTCTTACCGCAGTACTGCTCTGTTCCGGCGTTGCCGTGTCCTATCTGCACTTGCGGGGTGAATACGCAGCGGCCCGCAAACTGGCTGATGAAGCGCTGGAACGCTGCCATGCGGCAGAAGCCGACCCTTGGCTCGGCGTAAACCTGCAAAGGCATCGGGCAATTGTGGTCAAAGAGATGGGTGATCTGAGGGCAGCTGAGGCCGAGTTGGACCTCATCGTACAAAACTGCATGGACTACTTTGGGACGGATGACCCCACCACCTTGTCCCTACGCTACGAGCGAGCGCGAGTGGCCGCGCAGCGAGGGAAGCTAGTCGAGGCAGAACGCGAGTATGACGAGGTGATCCGCCTCGAATCCCAGCTGTTCGGTGCGCTAGCTCCTCAGACATTGAGTTCGCGGCACGCTCGTGCAATCTGCATCCGAAGCATGGGCCGTCTCGACGAAGCTGCCGCTGAAGGAAAATTGGTGTTGGAGGCACTGCGAGATGAGATCGCAGATGATCACCCTGACGCCCTTGAAGCACAGCACGAATTCGCAATCTCGTTACGAGACCAAGGGGAGAACGAGCGCGCCGAAGAGGTCTTCCGCCGAGTACTTCAGCTAGAAGAGGCTTCCCTTGGAATCGAACACCCTTCCACTTTGGTCACTCGGGCGAA
>Ga0307513_10010307_pt1 | contig 11727 bp, 20 predicted proteins | sample 15_EM_MG_FD_202174 | JGI IMG/M metagenome (GOLD analysis project Ga0307513, IMG submission 202174) | Populus trichocarpa ectomycorrhiza microbial communities from riparian zone in the Pacific Northwest, United States - 15_EM | ecosystem: Host-associated > Plants > Roots > Unclassified | place... | reverse complement strand
GGCGCCCGGAACCTGTCAACCATCGTCCGCGACCTCTTCGGCTACGGCAAGATCACGCCCCGCCGAACCATCCCGACCATCACGACGGACCTGCTCTGCAAGCGGTCGAACTTGAGGGAAATCCGCAGGGTGCGCGACGACCTTAGCGCGACGCCAGCGCTCTGGATGGGCTTGGACGACCCGGCGAACGACTACTTCGAGTCCTGCCTCCTGTTCGGCATCTACCTGCGGTTCGACATCCCGCTCGAGCATCCCGACGACTTCATCGTTCCCATAGAACTGCAGGCTGTCTGAACATGCCCATGGAATGGCCTGAAATCCCGGCCGCGGGACCGCCGACAACGACCGATCCCGACAACTTCGATGTCCGCGCCGACGATTGGGTCGAGTATCAGGAAGACCTCGGCGAAGCGCTGATCGAGAACAGCCCGATCATCGAAAGCGCCTACGACACCGCGGTTCTAGCCAACGCCACAGCCAACGCCGCAATCCTTATGGTGCTAAACGGCGCGCTCCTTCTGGGCGGGTCGACCACGCCCATGACGCTTGCGACCGGCGCCAAGTCCCCAGTGCTTGTGCAGTCCAATCTCGCCTTCCACGATGGCGACGAGGTGGTGTTTATCGCCCGCGTGAACGGCAACGCACGTCTCTACGGCGTCATGGCGGACTTTCGAAATCCGCCCTCGGTCACCGACTTCTCGGTTACGTCCGTAGCTGGCACTGGCGGTCCATATTCCGACTGGTATGTGATCCCGAAGGCCTTCGAGCCCTTCATCCCGCCGGATAACCCCAATCCTGTCGAGGCGATCCTGATCCCGGTGTGGTCGGAGGCCTATGCGTTGGAGGCGGGGACGAACAAGGTTAGCTTCCGCATCCCCTATGCCTTCGAACTGACGGGCGGCGTGCGGGCCAGCCTTTCGACGGCCCAGGCCTCGGGCTCCGTCGTGACGGTGGACATCAACGTCAACGGCTCGACGATCCTCTCAACGAAACTGACGATCGACAACACCGAGAAGACGTCCGTCACCGCGACGGCGCCGGCGGTGATCTCGAACATCAGCATCCCAGACGATGCCGAGATCACCATCGATATCGACCAGGTCGGGTCGAGCACCGTCGCTAAGGGCCTGAAGGTCGCCTTGATCGGGCAGAAGCCCACATGATCGGCGCCGCAACGATCGTGAACGAGTACGATCCCGACGCCATCGCGTACTTTGTTCGAATGGAGTCGGCGGGGGCTGCTCCCGATAGCGCGCGCCGAACCGTCCTCAACGCGCTCTTTACGTCCCTGAAGGCCCCGGCCGGGTCCGACCCCGCTCCATGGGGAAAGCTCCGTCACCTCGCCATTCAAGGCAATCTGAACAAAGCCTGCGGCCTGCTCGACCTGAAGAACAACTTCAACCTGACGGAGGTCAACGGCAGCGGCGGGACGCCGGGAACGCACGTAACCGACCGAGGATACACACCCGCCTCGGGCGGCGGGGCGCTGGACTCCGGCTTCACGCCGAGCGCGCACCTAACGCAGACGTTTCCGCCCCCGGGTCCTGCGCCCTACATCGCGGACTTCAGCCTCGGGATGTTCATCCGCGGGACGATCAGCGCCGCTGCCTCGACGTCGGCTGGCTGCACCGACAACACGAATTTCTGCCAGTTCATTCCGCTGAACAGCGATCAGCTGTCCGTTCACGCAATGAACAAAACGGCTGGCGCCGCCTATCGGCTGGGGACATCGAGCGCCAGCCTCACCAACCCCTGTCTGATCATGGGGGGTGATTTCAACAACGCCTACGGCTTCCTCAACGGGGCCGCGATGACCCGCTCTGGCGGCCCTACTGGCGGTTCAGATGCGCTTCCCAACCGCTCGATCGTCTTTGGCGGCTACAACCAACCAGCCGGCATCACGACCTTCGCCGCGCAGGCGCTAGCGACGATCATCGGCCTGGGACTGACGGCCGCCCAGGCGCTCGCGATCTACAACGCCCTGAACGCCTATAAGACTGCCATCGGCGCCTAGCCGATCCACCTGACAACCCGAGGAGACCGTCGATGGCTGACCCCGTCTACGTCGTCGCGTCCGCGGCTCCGATCCTGCGGTATGGGCGGTATTTGGACCCCCTGCCGGTCTATGCGGTGCTCACCCAGGCCGCGGTGTCACGCTACGGCGTCTACGACGCGCCATGGCCGGTGGACGTGGTCGCTGACGCTACCCCGGTGCTCGTCACTGGCCGCTACGTCGATCCGCAGCCCGTCTACGTGGTCGCCGACGCGACCCCCGTTCTTGATAGCTCCAACCACTACATCGACCCGATTCCGGCCTTTGCGGTGACGGGCGATCTGGGTGGTGGGGGCTCCTACGCCGCTGTCGTGAACCTGAACGACCCCCGCAACAACTGGCTCATCGCCGTTCTATTTGAGGACTTCTAAACATGGCGACTATCAGAGGTCAGGCGGCATCGCCGGGCACCGATGACATCCAGCTACCGAATGCGAACGGCCGCGCTGCGGCGACGGCTTCGCGGCCGACGGTCATGGCGAACGAGGATTTCGCGGCGATCGGTGCGACGAACGAAAGCACGCCAGCACTCGACACCGACGCATCCGGCCTAAACGGTGGGCTGAAGCGCCTTGCGGCCCGGTTCACCACCCTTCTTGCACGGTTGCCTGCCGCGCTAGGGCCGCAGGCCGATGCCACTGCGCTGGCGGTCACCTTTGCTACCGACACCGCCGCGCTATTTACTGGCGTCGACCCCGCCCCGACGACGATCCTGACCACCTTCGGCACGAACACCTTCACGCGTCCGGCGGACACGACGGCCTATGCGGTCAACGACATCATCGCCAATAGCACGGCGGCCGGTTCGGTCACGCCGATGGCGGTGACGGTCGCACGGGAGACTGGCGGCAAGGGCGCGATCCGCGAGGTGAAGATCGAGAAGGCGGGGCCTGCGGCCGCGACCATCCGCGCGCACTTCTGGAAAACCAGCCCCACGGTCTCGACGGCCGGGGACAACGGCCCGCTCGACGCCAAGACCACCAAGGCCGGATACCTCGGCTATATCGACGTGATCCTGCAGTCGTTCAGCGACGGCGCGTCTGGCAAGGGCCTGGGCGAACTCTACTTCGACCTCGCGCCTGGCGTCACCGACGTCTACTGCCTGCTGGAGGCGCGGACAGTGTTCACGCCCACAAGCGCGAGCGCCTACGTCATCGAAACGACGTCCTGGCCTGAATAATGGACCGGCATCGCCAAGTCCTGCTGGCCGGTATCCCGACGCCGGTTTCAGCGCCGCCAGGCTACGAGTTCGCCCAGAAGTTCTACGCCTATAGTGACGTCTCAGCTGGCACGATCACGATGCCTGCGGACCTGGTGTCGGCCTATATGCTCGACGCGGTTGGCCACAGCGGCGGCATACCAAGTGCGGCCGAAGCTGTTCTCAATGATCATGGCTCGGGGGGCGCTGGCGGCGGCGCCTTCGCTCGCTCACTCGCTAAGAGGCTCAAGAACATCGGGGCGGGGGACGTGCTCCCCGCGACGATCGGTCAAAACCGAACGTCGACCGTGTCGTCGGCGCTCACCGACAAAACCGGACAGGTCGTTATCTCTGCCGACTATGGCCGCAATTGTAGCGCGGCAAGCGGCGGACTCCCGGGCCTCAAAGAGAACTGCATCGGCGATATCGTCCGCAGTGGCGGACGCGGCGGTGACGCCGCCTCAGGCGGCGGCGGGCGCGGCGGCGGCGGCGGCGGCGGCGCGGGTTGGATCGGCGGCAACGGCGAGGACGGCGCGACGACCGCCAGCAGCGGCGGCGGCCTCGGGGGGCGCGGCGGCGGCAAGGCTGGGGGAGTCGGGGGTGTCTCTGGCGTATCGGACGGCGGCCCCGGCGTCGCAGGTGACACGTTTGCTGACGCGCTGCACGGCCCAGGGTCAGGCGGCGGTGGGGCCGCTGCGACGGGCGCCTCGACGACGAACCCTGGCGCTGGCGGCCAGCTGGGCGGCGCACCCGGCGGACTTTCCTGTCGCACGGCTGGGGTCGGCGGAACCATACCGTCGTCTTCGGCTGGCGGCCTCCACCTCACATATCTGAGGCTGATCCCCTAATGACGAACCGAAACCCAGCGGTCGTGTTCGCGAACGCGGCGAGGGGCGTCGCCCGAGCGCGTGCGGCGACCATCGCCCTCAACCTTGCATCGCTGCAAACAGCGACGCCGGAAGACACCTATATCGGGTCGGTCAACGTGACCGGCTGGCCGTCGACCTATCGCGTGATCCAGACGATCGATGCTTCCGGGCAAACCAAGATCGTCAACGGGTATCAGCTCGTCGCCGGTCCCACGGCGTCCGACTATACCTTGAACCCATCAATCTCGGTCGGCGGGCTGGTGTTCTTCTCCAACGGCATGGTTCGTTCTTGGAGCGGCTCGGTCAGTGTCCTGGCGTCGATTCCAGTCGACCCCACGCCGCTGCTGGCCCCCAGCGCCGCATGGAACGGGACGGCGAGGTCCGGCTATACGGCGGCGAACGGCTATGTCGGCGATGTGCCGCCGACCGACCCAACCCGCACGACGGCCAAGCCGGTCATGAAGTCCTGGCAGGCGCAACCGTACGCCTTCGCGGCCGACTATCCGATTGGCTTCAGGGCGGGCGGCAGGGGCGGTATCCAAAAGATCATCGTCCACTATGAAGGCGCCCGCTACGAACTGACCGAGCAGACCGTTCGTACATTCACCGATCCCCGTGGCGGCCCAGACAAGAGGCTGATCGGTTTCTGGTTCGATATCGACCATTCCGCCCATGCGGTCGATGGCGAGATCAACTTCTACACCGAGACCGTGCCAAACGACCCGGCGATGCAGCGGCGGGTGCAGGGACCCTACGTCTACTATCGCCGCACGACGCTCTACGACAAGGTGATCCACGTCGCGCCGTCGCTCGCCGACGTCGCGGGCACGCGCTACAACACGCTGGGCAAGGCTATCGCCTATCTTGGCGGGCAGTCGACAGCCCACAACAACCAGATCATCATCGACGAAACCGGCCTCTACAACGTCAACAGTGGGCTGGCGTCGGACGTCACGACACGCAAGGGCACGACCAAGATCCAGGCCGTATCAGGGGTGACTGCCACCGTCGGGCTGTCGGCGGGTAGCGGCGCTACATGGCCCAGCATGACGCCGCGCTATGCCGGCCTGGAGTTCTATCAGGACCAGTCGACCGGCACGTTGATCATCGACGCCGCCGAGTTCGAAGCCATCACCAGCCCCGGCGGGTTGACTGGAACACAAAGCACCAGGGCCTACGGTATCGAGATCACTAACTCCAGTGGCCCATACCCGCTACTCAACAAGGATCTCGCCTCTGCTGCGATCCAAAACCCTCTGGAATTGAAGTTCTGTTACATCAACAAGACGACGTCGAACTATCGGACGGCCTACATTGTCGGCAATACCTTTGATCAGGTTTGGGGGGACCTGACCAACCAAGTGCCGATGTTCGGCGCCAACATCATGACCCGCTGCGATCCATTCGGCTATCGCAACGACGTCAACGCCTTCACGGCGACCTACACCGGACCCGGCACCTCGGCCACGATCGCCAAGACGGGAACGAACGGGTCGGCTGGGACGGTATCGCTCGTCGACAGCGTGAACGGCACCACCACGATCCAGATCAACAACACCCGCGGCAGTGGTATTTGGACGGTCGGCGGGATCGTGAGCGCGATCAACGCCGTGCCGGGATGGGTCGCGGTGTTGCAGGACAACAGCCGGCCGTCCGATACGATCTCTAGCCCAGGCAACAAGCATGCCTACGGCCCGGTGAGCGCCAAGTCCGTAGTTATCCAGTTCATCACCGCTTTCGATGTTCACATGGATTACTTGCAGCAGGCCACCGGAACGTTCAACAACGCGATGCGCTGCGAGAATGTCTGCGTCGATGGTTTCTACCAAGAATTGCTGATCGGCGGGTCGGGCTATCAGCAGGACATCTGCTTCCTGAATGAGGTCCATAAACTTGCGGGGTCTTCGACGACGGAAAGCGGGCTGATCGCGCAGTTCGTCGGGACCCAGGTCTCACACCTGTATTTCGAACACTGCACGATGGTGAACCAGAAGCTCCAGACACGCACGGGCTGGGTGTTCGACGCCTATTCGGCCAACAAAAACTGCTTGTTTCGGCGCTACGACAGCGGAAATAACGCCCACTCGGATGGCTCGCATTTCATGCTCACAACTGCCCCGAGCGCGATATCCGGTGGGACCAGCTGCACTTCCGGCGGGACCGCGACGTCGCTCATGGTTGACCCCGACAACAGTAATTTCAAGCCCCAGGGCGCCTTGCTCTCAAACCTGGTGGCGGCCAACCAGCAATGTGCATTCGACGCCTACGGCATCAGGCCGAAGCCCACAATCATTATGGCCCAGACTGATGGTTCGGGGATGCCGCTGACCGAAACGACCGCGTTTGCGAAGTCCCAGACGCCGTAGAGTTCCTGCGTCGGATAGGTGTTGCCGTATAGGCCGTTGGCCAGTTGGAATGTTTCACCAAACGACCAGAGGTCGGGGACATCGCTTACTTCACTCGGTGAGGAGATCCCGTCGAAGTCGGTCAGCTTCGATCCGGTGAAGGTTAGCGATGGCGACGAAAACGAGAGGTCGACTACGCCGCCCGCTGTGGCGTAGGTGCGGCTGTAAAATGGGAACAGGTCGTTGATGTCGCCGACGTAAAGTTCCCGGCCGGCGCCGATGACCGAAACGCTGTGTTCTCCGAGCGAGATGGCCCCACCCGCGGTCGGGTAAAAATAGGCGCCTACGCCGCCGAGATATGCCCTGGTCCGATCCGGTCCCGCATCGTGCGCCATGAAGATTGGATCCCACGTCGCAGTCAGGGTGATCGTGTCGCCGACGTGAAATAGCGGGTCTATTTCCGGCCCGGCGCCCTGGCCGGTGATCGTGCCGGTGACTTTGACGAAGTTGATCGCGGCGTTCACCGACCCAGCCGCACCCATCACGAAACACGCCGCTACAGCGGCCAGTAAACCACGCATCACCAGACTCCCCAGTCAGGCCGACCAGCCTTGGCGGGGAGGGCGCGCCAGTCAACCTGAAATGGCGCCTGGGCCGATCACGATATCAACCTGAGTAGAGGAGGGCCGCTCCATGGCGTCCGCCCATTGAAGGCTGCGGCCGTTCGCCGGCTGCGTATCGATGCCCGCGCCCCCTCAATTCCAGTTTCGGCGCGCAGGAGGCGTCCTATGCCTGAGCCTCTTGAACCGATCCGGCGCATGAGTAAGCGCCTTACCGATGGGTTGGATGACGTCAACGAGCGGATTGACCAGGGCTTTGCCGGTCTTCGCGAAACGATCGACGGTCTTGTCCAGCAGGTCGGGCGTCTCGACGCGCGAACCAATCAGAAAGTGGAAGACCTGGCACGGACGCTGAACAGCGATCTCCGCCACATCGAAACCGGCGTAGGTGAACTCCGTGATCAACTCGGCATCCACAGCCGGCGCATCGACGACATGGAGACCCATCGCGACGCTCAGATGGGCGCGGCTGCTGAAGGGGCCGCTCGTGGGGCTGGGCAGGCTGTGGGCATCGCTGCCGCCGCAACCGCAAGGGTGACCGCCACGGCCGCCGCCAAGGGCTTCTGGGCGACGTGGGCTGGCAAGTTCGTGACCTGGGCCGCGGGGATCGCCGCCCTGGGCGCCGCCGTCGATAACATACCGAAGATCTTGCGGTGGACCGCTGAGGCCTTCAGCTATTTCGCACATGGACCATCGAAATGACCGACGAACCGACCACACCCATCGTCGTGCGCGAAAACCCGGCGAAGGAGATCAGCGCCCAGGCCGTGCGCGTCTTCCTCCTGGGCGCTTTTGCCATGGGAGCCGGCTACTTCATCCGCTCTGAGATGGTGATGGCCGCCGTGGTTCCGGCGCTCACCATGCTTGCCGGGTTCCTGGCGACCTATCTCGTCGGCCTACTGAAGTTCCTGAAGGACTGGCGCGCCCGCCTGACGATGGCGAAAGCCCTGCCAGATAGCGTGGCGCGCACCAAATGAGCGACACCCGCCCACCGATGCGAACGAAGTACCTGGCGCCGGTTGGTGCGGCCGGGGGCGCCGTGCTGTTCGGCGCGGCCGTGCTGGCCATGGCGACGCCCGAGCTGCAGCGTTGGGAGGGGCGGCGCCTCTACCCCTACTACGACGTGGTGCGCGTTCTGACGGTCTGCGACGGAGAGACCAACAATGTCCAGATGCGCCCCTATAGCCCGGCCGAATGCGACGCCATGACGGGCAGGCGACTGCGCATCGTGGCCGACGGCATCAAGCGGTGCTTGCCGCCCGTTCTTTCGATCGAGGGGCAGGTCGCGGTTCTGCTTACCGCCTACAACATCGGGGTCGGCGGCTTCTGCGGATCCTCGATTTCCCGGCTGATGAAGGCGGGCGACATCGCCGGTGGCTGTCGCGCGATCCTCAAATGGAACAAGGGCCGCATCAAAGGCCATCTCGTGGTCATCCGGGGGCTCGATCTGCGTCGGAAGGCCGAAAGCGCTCTCTGTCTGAAAGGTGTCTCATGATCGGCTGGATGCTCGGCCTCATCGGCGTTGGCGGCATCGCCGCGCTGATCTTCGTGCCCGGCCTATTCGCCGCCGTGGCGGCGTTCGTGGTCGGCGTGTTCGACGTCCTGATGCGGGTCTCGGTCCCGCTGCTGATCGCCATGGTCGCCGCGGTCGCCTTCATGTTGCCGTCGACATGGCGATGGGCCGTCGTCTCGCACCGGCTGCACGTCTCGGAGGCCGCCCGCGCGAGCCTGGTCAACACCAACGATCAGCTCAGCGTCGCGCTCGAGACCTTGACCGGAAACGTGCGGACGCTCACCGCCTCGCTGCGCAATCAGAATGCCGCGGTGGGCCGATGGAAGGCCGAGAGCGAAGAAGCCTCGCGAAGGGCCACGCAGGCCGCCAGGGAAGCCCGGGCGCAGGCCAAGCGCTACGAGACGCGCATCGACCGCATCCGAGCCGCCAAGCCCTCCGAGGACGTCTGTGCGAGCGCGCGGGCGCTAGTGGTCAAGACCCTATCGGAGGACCGGCCGTGAAGCATTACCTTCCACTGGCGTTCGTTACCCTGGCGCTCGCCGGCTGCGGCGCCAACAGGGTGTCCGTCATCGCGCCCCCGAGGGAAGTGGTCATGCCGCTTCCGGTACGGTGTGATCCCACGCTGCCCGACAAGCCCATCTACGCCGGCTCCGTTGTCGACCTGGGGGCGGATATCTTCGTGCTGAACCAGGCCCTGCTGATCGAGCGTGATCAACGGCAGGCGCGTGAGATGCAGCTCGAGGCCGCGCTTACCGGATGCGCGGGGAAGTGAGCGTGAGGGCCGAGGGCCTCCACCCCGACCTCCTGGCGGCCCTTACCTTCGCGGCGACGCTGCTCCTGTTCGTCGGCGTCCCGGTGGCGTTCGGGCTGCTGGTCACGGGTATCCCGTGCTGACGCTCGCCCTCGACCCCAACACCGTCATGACGGTCCAGTATTTCGGCGGCCTGGTGTTGATGGTCGCGCCGATGCTTCTCGCAGTTTGGCTGGTGGATCGCCGCGACCTGTAAGCATCCCGGCCGATTTCGAACATATCGCTGCCGACGTGTTAAGCGCCCCTGGCTTCGGCCGGGGGCGTTTTCGTCGTTTCAGGCCTATGATGGTATCAGGGCGTCTCTGCCTTGGCGATGGCGGCGCGAATTTGCTCGATGCCGCTGTTTGGGTGCGTGCCGTTCGGCCAGATTTCCGAGGTGAAAGGGAAGCGGGCGAGCACGTCTTCGGCCAGATTCAGAGCTGCCAGCAAATCGGTGAGGGTGTTCGCGGCCTCGGCCATGACTTGGCGGACCTCTATTATGGGTTGCCGCTCTTCGTAGTCAGCGAAGAGCGTCAGCCGCTTCAACCGATCCCGCGCGGCGATGATGCGTTCAACAAGGGCGGTCATTGGGATTCTGCCTTCAGTTCGTGGGCGCAAAAGGTGGGCTCGTGCTCGCGCTCAACCTGGAAGCGCGCAATCTCCGCGTCGCCCTCGTAGATGCGGAATTGCAGGGGCCAACTGCTTTCCCAGCCGTCGTGGTTGGAATGGTAGTCCTCGGCTAAATCCGTGACCACGAGGTCCCAGTCCCGACCGTAGAGAAGCTGATTTCTCGGGAAATCGAACCGCCCGTTTTCGTCGTGCCAGCAGGCCTGATCGTCTCCGGCGCTGTAGGTGAGGGCGTTCACGACAGCGCCTCCGCAGCCTTCAGCGCCGACCGCACGGTGTCGATCCGCTCGTCTATGCCGTCCTGTAGCTCGTCGCCTTCGAAGCCCTCCAGGAAGGCCAGGGAGACGCGTAGGGCGTTCCTGATCTCCGACATCGCAGAGGCGAGTGGGTCGGGATGTGGGCCGGGCGGGTTTCGGCCTAGACCGCCGGGCTTGTCCCGCATGGCGATCATCGCCTCTGTCGCCTCTTGCTCGCGGAAGGCTCGGTCGCGTTCGTAGCTCACTTCAAATCCTCCGGCAGGCTCAGCGCCGTGGTCGCGTCGATCAACCGGCGCCCGAGTGGTTCAGTGATGTGGAGCGGCAGCTTCGGATTGGCGGCGAGCATGTCGCAGACCACATCCCGTAGGTATCGAAGCTCGCGCTCGATGGCGTAGTAGCGTTCGGCCTTCATCACGCGCACCCAATGGCGCGCATGGCCGCCCGCTCCGCCTTGTGGCGGGTTTCGGCGATGGCAGTCTTCAGGTTCTGGCGGACGCCCATAAACCAGAAGGCCGCAACAGCCTCGAAGCGCCCGTCAGGAAGCTTGCGGGTCTTCGACGCAGCGTGAAGGGCGCGATATTCCTTCGTCTCGGGATAGGTGAAGTCGGCGATGGTCATGGCTCAAGTTCCAATATGAGTCTGTTCGTTTCTCACGATAAACCCATGAGGCTATAGAGCAAGCCAAATCTCACTAGCGCTCACAATTATTTCGTGAGATACGGTGACATGGTCTATGAGAAACGCGAGGCCCGCTGGCGGGAGTGGATGACGAAAGAGGAAGCCGCTCGCGTTGCCGAAATCGAAGCTGCCGAGGAGTCCCTGAAGCCGCTCCGCATTGAGCGACAGATGATCGCCAACCGCGCCCTCCAGCGCGCGCGATACGCTGATAAAGCCAATCACCCCGAAAAGCCCTAGCTCCTAAGCGGCCGGAACGGCGTCCCGCTCCCTGGGCTCCCGAGATAGAACAGGTGTCCCGTGCATCCCGGCTTGGGGCAGGGCTCCGTCGCATCCCACACCATGAACGACAGGCCCTTCTCGACGGCGAGTTTGTTGAGGTCGACCGGATAGAAGTCGGGGCAGCGGGTGCAGGTGAGCTTCAGCCGGGTCCCATGGCGCAGCATCTCCTCGACGGTCGACTGCCAGGCCAGTGGATCTCGTGGCGTGTTGCGCGGACCCATGTCTCCCCATCCATGCTCATCGGGCCAAATGAGAACTTCTTGAGAACATCTGAGTCAAGGCGACCGGCACGAAATCGTTCGTCGCTGGGACCGAAGTTGGAACAGCGACTTGGAACCGACTTGGAACGCCAAAATCTGGGGAGCAGCAAACCCTTACTGCGTATGGCGCGAATGACGGGACTTGAACCCGCGACCTCCGGCGTGACAGGCCGGCGCTCTAACCAACTGAGCTACATCCGCACTCGTTCGCGTCGCCGCGAAGGCGCGTCTGATAGGT
>Ga0307513_10010306_pt1 | contig 11728 bp, 4 predicted proteins | sample 15_EM_MG_FD_202174 | JGI IMG/M metagenome (GOLD analysis project Ga0307513, IMG submission 202174) | Populus trichocarpa ectomycorrhiza microbial communities from riparian zone in the Pacific Northwest, United States - 15_EM | ecosystem: Host-associated > Plants > Roots > Unclassified | place... | reverse complement strand
AATGTGAGCACAATGCTTAGTGTCCTTTCGGCCTGCGCTCAATCAGGATCTTCTCTTCAACTGGGCAATTGGGTCCGGTCTTGGATTGAAGATCGTGGACTTGGATCAAATATTAGGCTTGTAAACGGACTTATTGACATGTATGTTAAATGTGGAGATTTGGAAGAAGCCAGCAATCTATTTGAGAAAATACAGGATAAGAATGTGGTCTCATGGAATGTTATGATTGGTGGCTATACTCATATGAGCTGTTATAAGGAAGCCTTGGGGCTATTTAGGCGAATGATGCAGTCGAATATAGATCCGAATGATGTCACTTTCTTGAGCATTCTTCCGGCTTGTGCTAACTTGGGTGCGCTTGATCTTGGCAAATGGGTTCATGCTTATGTCGACAAGAACATGAAAAGTATGAAAAATACTGTTGCCCTTTGGACAAGCCTCATTGACATGTATGCAAAATGTGGAGATTTAGCGGTAGCTAAACGAATCTTTGATTGCATGAATACTAAAAGCTTGGCAACTTGGAATGCAATGATATCTGGGTTTGCCATGCACGGGCACACAGATACGGCTCTTGGGCTTTTCTCAAGAATGACTAGTGAGGGGTTTGTACCAGATGACATCACTTTTGTTGGCGTGTTAACAGCTTGTAAGCATGCTGGTTTGCTAAGTCTTGGACGCAGATATTTTAGTTCAATGATCCAAGATTACAAGGTTTCTCCAAAATTGCCACACTATGGATGCATGATAGATCTTTTTGGTCGAGCCGGGTTGTTTGATGAAGCAGAAACCTTGGTGAAGAATATGGAAATGAAACCAGATGGGGCCATTTGGTGCTCTCTTCTTGGAGCTTGTAGAATTCATAGACGCATTGAGTTGGCTGAATCTGTTGCCAAGCATCTTTTTGAACTAGAACCTGAAAACCCAAGCGCTTATGTGCTCTTGTCAAACATCTACGCAGGAGCTGGTAGATGGGAGGATGTAGCAAAAATAAGAACTAGGCTAAATGATAACAGGATGAAGAAAGTTCCTGGTTGTAGCTCTATTGAAGTAGATAGTGTGGTGCATGAGTTTCTTGTTGGTGACAAGGTCCATCCCCAGAGCAATGAAATCTACAAGATGTTGGATGAAATTGATATGCGTTTGGAGAAAGCTGGTTTTGTACCAGATACGTCAGAGGTGCTTTATGACATGGATGAGGAGTGGAAAGAAGGGGTCTTGAGTCATCACAGTGAAAAGTTGGCCATTGCCTTTGGTTTGATCAGTACAAAGCCAGGGACAACAATCAGAATAATGAAGAATCTTCGCGTGTGTGGAAATTGTCATTCTGCCACCAAATTAATATCAAAGATCTTCAATAGAGAAATTATTGCAAGAGATAGAAATCGTTTCCACCATTTCAAAGATGGTTCTTGCTCATGTAAGGACTACTGGTGAAACATTTTTGTAAATAATATCTGAGAAATCAGGAAAAGTGTGAATAATTTGTTTGTATTGTAATGTAACTGGACAGATTTTCTTCAATACATGTAAGATGTTGGATACACAGATATAATTGCTTCTTTAGATTAATTACTTGATGAACCACAACCAAGGTCTAAGTTCACTGTTAGTAATTAGAAGCTTAGAAGTTCAACTCATGCCAAAATATCGATAATCAACAAAACTGGAAACTACTGAAGGTAACAAAAAAAAATTCTCAGACAAGAGTATGTTTGATCAGTAGGTTACCATCTTAAACGAACACATCAGTTTGTTACCAACTTGAACAAACACGATGTGTTGGGGACAAACAGAGCATTTGAAACCGTTGTCTTATACAAGGCAGTGGAAAAAAGGTTGCTGTTACCTTCACTATATCTGACCTGGGACTGTATTAAAAGCTTAAGCCATGGATATAATTGCTTCTTAGATAACGAAGGCATCCAGAGCATTTGGACCGACAGGTCCTCAAGGTGCATGCAAACAGCGGTTGGCACCCACACCATGCCATATCTCTCTCTATTTCTAGGTTGTGAAAGGCGAGTCCTTTTGTAAAACGAAAGCACGAGCCAACTAGGCTATAAACCAGGGGGATTGAATAATGGAACGAAACTGTAAATTCCATCCAGATCAATGGGAACTAGAAGAGCATGTCAGAGGGACTGTGAAGCAGATGTCTTGCCTATCCAAGTTGTAAACCATGGTCTTCCTCCAACCTCCATCTCTGCCATGTCTGGTAATCTCCAAAATTACCTACATACAACAAGGATGAAAGATTAAGAATTTAAGCCCATAATATGAACAGAAAAAATAAAAGGAACAGCCTTAAGCTATCAACGGTAAGTGTTCGCATCAAGTCATGTTTGTAAAACGCAGATCACAGAGCTAGTTAGTTGCCGGCAAGACTGCAAGATCAAAATGGCATGACTACATTTGAAAGCTATTATTGTTGCACAGCTAAGTTTTAGGGTTCTTGATCTCATGTTTCATATCCAGTTGATTATTGATACCACAGAAAATTGATTGCTGAGGTTAGAATCGTGCCACCTAAACTGGGAAAGTGGAACACAAGTTGATAAACGGACAGAGGTATCGCAAGTACGAAAAATAAGACTAACCTTCCCCCTAGTTCTGTACGTGTTAGTAAGTATGTCACTCCTCCGTGTTAGCAGAGCATGCAAATTATAGATAATGATTATGGTTGTATTTTAAAGTATTTTTTGTTTATAAATATATTAAAATAATAATTTTTTTTATTATTTTAAAAATTATTTTTGATATTAGCGCATCAAAATAATTTAAAAATATCAAAAAAATATTAATTTGATAAAAAAAACATAAAATATTTTCAATTTTTTTAAAAAATATTTTTAAAATATAAAAACAAATTATATAGTAACTACAAAAACAGCTTTCTTTGGAATTTTTTGATATGTCACGGCAGAGGGTTTTCTCCCTAGGCAACATGTGCGGTGTAATTCCCTCAAGTTGGGCATCAATTTACTCTTTTATTCTTGATTTTCATTGATCTTTTAAAATTTTACAATTTGTTTTTCTTCAAATTTGATTCATATTATTTCAATTATTTCAATTGATATTTTTTTATTTGAATTATTTTATAAAATTAAAATTTGTTTTTAATTTCAACCTACATTAATTTTTTAATATATCAAATTTGATCACCATTTTTTTTATTGTTATTTATTTTATTTAAGATCATTTATAAATACGATTTTTTTTTTATGATTTCATCCTTCTTGAATTTTTATTGCTATTTTTTTTTGCTTTGTCAATTTTTTTTAAATTGATATTTTTTTCTGATTTCATCTTTCAATATTGAATTGAGCTTCTTGATTGAGTCTAGGTCTACAATTTAACGAGTTGTAAATTTGAGAGATTAACCCAAGTTTAAAAAATTCATCTAGGTTCATTTGTCTTTTTTTTCTTTTTTGAAACTCATGTTTTTTTTTATCCTTCGGTATTTGATTTAATTGGAGATTGAGTTCTGTTACTTTTTTATTTTTTTTCTAAATGATTTTTTATTAATTTTAAAAATGATATGGGTTATTTCGAGTTTTTTATTTGTTATTTTTTTGTTAAATTTAGCTTTATTTTAAAAATAATTTTGATTTTGAATTAAATTAAATCAATTGCTTAAATGCAATCCCAAATTCACACGAAAAAATTGATAATGAGGAAAAATCGTTAGACCTAATATCATCTATTGTATGTTGAAAATAAGAGCCAGACATTTGTTGTCTATATAATGCAGCAACCACAATGAAACTTTGTATATTAACCCTATTCTGTTTGGGAATGCGGTACAAATAGTATTCTTTTAAATTTTGAATTTTTTTTAAATGAAATTTTTTTTATATTTTCAAATCGTTTTAATGAACTAATGTCAAAAATTATTTTTAAAAAATAAAAAAAATTATTTTAATGTATTTCTGAGTGAAAAGTATTTTGAACTACCATCACTACCACAATCCCTCGTAACCCCTGGAGCAGCAGAAATGGGCACAAATCAAATGCAAAAGATCCATATTCTGTATATTTTATTTAATGATCTTGTAGCTTTGTCTGCATCCCCAGGGGAAAGAAAAGGAAAGGATGGCTAAAAGAAGGAAGAGTTATGAGCTATCAATAAATAACAAGTTTATTTCACTACCACAATTTTTGGATTTACCAACGTTACAGTTTTAAAACCCGAACCGGCCCGGCGGGTCGACCCGAGACCTGGCCGACCTGGGCCTGGGACCAGTTCGGGTGGAGGTAAAAACCCGCTTGGGAGTTGGCCCGGTGAAACCCGATCAACCCGACGGGTCGACCCGGACCCGGACCCGGTCCACCCGGGTAAACCCGACTGTTTTATATATATATATATATATATATATAAAACGACGTCGTTTTTGGCTTTAACTTTTTACTATCAATTAACCAAACCGTTTGCATTGCAACATGAAGACACACAGAATCACAATTCACAGAATTAGAAAACCTAATCTCCATCTTCAAAGTTCATAGCCATATCAGTTGCAGAGAAATTTAAGCTACATGCAAGCCATACTAGGTAAGTCTCCGTCTCTCTTTTTGTTAGAATAACAAGAAGAGGCCCTCAGCAAACTCTAAATTTGTTTTTGCAAGGAGTTTGTGTTCTTTTCTTGATTTGGCTCTCTTTAGTTAAGATCTGCAAATCAATGTCAGATGAAGTTGTTGTTACTTATTTCTCTTTAGTTTTTTGTTTATGAAAGCAATGGTTTCATATAAGATAGTTTTTTGTTTCGCTTCGGTTTTCTTCTCTCTTAGATTTCTGTTCTTCACTGGTTTCATTTCTCTTCATGGATGTAAGATAAGTTGTTTAATTCACTGGCTTTATGTTTATGTAAGATAGATTTCTGTTCCTTACCTTATTTCTGCCCAGTTTATATGTCAATCCTTTTTTGTTCCTTGCTTGTGTTTTTCTTGAATCTAGGCTTTGTTTCTTGCCTTGTTCATGTTCTTGTTAACAACAGATTAAGAGAATCTAATCATCTATGATTATAATCAGTAGATGATTAGATCCAAGTGGGTTTAATCAATGAAAACCAAGTAATAAAACTGATGTGATTATAGATGCCTAATTGACAAGGAAAAATGCATCATCAACTGCGTATAACACAGATTAGAAAGGCAGGCAGAGAGTGGTAGATGGATGGGTGGATGGATAGAAAGAAAGAAGAATTACGATGATTAAGATTAGCAGCAATAAAAATTGAGGTTAATAGTAGGAGTAATTAATGGGGAGAGTAAGGGATGGAAAAAATAGCAGAGACCTTGGTATCGAGCATGACAGCAGAGAGGATGTTGGTGTTTTGCATAGCAGGGGATTAAATAAGGACAATTATAATATGCATCACTTACACACTGAGTAAAGACATTACTTTGTAATCTTGCCATGTTAGCATTCCTTAAGGGTTGTTGCTAACCAATATTTTAACTAAACTATATGCTTGTTTTATTGTTAATTAGGTGAATATAATATGATAAATATAATATAGATTTTTTTTTGGGTTGACCCGGGTCAACCCATCTGACCCGTGACCCAATCATTATACTGAGTCGACCACCGGGTCAGGTTTAAAAACTATAACCGACAGAATTTTCCTTCGGTATTTGTACTATCATTCCATTGGTAATTAATCTACCAACGAAATCACCGACGGAATAACTTCGTCGATGAATCTTTCATTGGTAATTGTTTTTCCGTTGGTAATAAAAAATATTATTACTGATAGAGTTATTGATGAAAATGGTGCGCAAAAAAAAATTATCCGCTCAATTCCGCGGAAAAAACCGTATGTAATTTTGTCGGTAATTATTTAAAAATATTTTTAAAAAATCCATTTTACGAAACTATAAAATAATTAAATTAATATAAATCAACACTCTATAATACTCAAAACGATTGGAAAAAAGAAGAAGAAAATCATATGGAAAAAAAATCCTACAATAATATTCATACAATTATTAAGAACAAAAACAATTAAAAATAAAATAAAAAAACAAATATAGTGAAAAAAACATGAAAAAAGAAGAAAAAAGAAAAATCTTACCTTAACGTGGTTGCAAGTGAAGCTAAAAAGAGAGAAAAAAACAAATTCGTAAAGTATATTAATTAAAAAAACTAAGAAGAAAAAAGAAGAAAGGAGAAGAATACATACCTGAGCATGGAGAAGAAGAGAAGGAGTTGAGGAGAGAAGAGAAAGAAATGGATATTGATGTTTTTTTACATACGTGGAAGAAGAAGAAGAAGAAAGGAACCTCGTCTGTTGTGAAATTATGGATTCTAGGCTTTTTATTGGGGCGTGTTACCAACGGTTTTACCGACGGATAATTAAATATTAATATTTTTAATCATTCCATCAGTGATTTCGTCTGTAATATGTAATTTAATTTTTTAATTTAATCAAAAAATTTCAGAAACCGTCAAATAACATCGATGACTTTTCAATCCGTTGGTGATTTTGTCCGTAAAGAATAGTAATTAATAGTGCAATTGGAAAGTGAACAGTTCCAGAGCTATCTGAAAAATATCGCCGGAATTTTTCCGTTGGTGATTCCCTCTGTAATTGACATGATGAACAGTTTCACAGTTTACCAACGAAAATTCCGTCGGTAAAATCCGTCGGCAATTTACCAACGAAAATATTCTCTCGGTATTTCCATTTGTATTTATTGATTTTCTGGTAGTTTTTATAACATCAGAACAATAGAATCTCTCTTATGTAGTCAAGCTAAGAAACCTAGATGTTAATTCCTTGTTAAATGACAAAACATAAAATTCTAAATAAAAATTATGCATGACAAATCAACAGTAATCTCAAGATTTATGAGGAACAGGACAGCATTCATGGAATGCATATCTACCTGAGGAGGCTGCACGTCTTTCTCAACCACAAAAAGTATTCTCCAACATCAGCTCATGCCTACCTTTGCGATAATTAAAAAAAATATCACTTAGACTGAACACACAACTTCTTCTGTTAGATCAAATGAGCAGGCACTTAACGTCACAAAAGCTTAATCTGTTGTGGAAGGATTCATAGTAGTTTTTCTTGGATAGCATATTTTTAAAATTAAATTTTTAGCCTAAATCCATATTTAGAAGGCCGAAGGTAGGGTGATAATCCAAATGATAGGAGGGTGGGGCTTATCGTCCATACCCAATATCTAAATGCTTGGCAGAATGCCAGGCCCAGATGACATAAATCTGGCTTGTTGCCATGTCTAACATCCTTGGTTTCATCTATGCGTTGAGTAGACATGGATCTTACGAGCTGTCAAAACCAATATCCCTATGTTCAGCTATGTGCTGAGCTTAAGTACGCATGGGTTTAGCGAGTTGTCAGACCTAACATCCTTGAGTTCAGCTACGCGCTGAGCCATATAGGTTTAGCAAGCTGCCCAATGTCTTTAAGTTTAGCTATGCATTGAGCTCAAATGGACATGGGTCTTATGATCTATTAAACCCAACATCCTTGAGTTTAGCTACACATTGATCCCAAGTATATATGGGTTTGGCAAGCTACTAGACTCATTGCTTGTGGGCTTAGTATTGTGCCAAGTCTAAATGGTATGAGCCTAACTAACGATCATTCTAGGCCTCATGTTGGCCATAAAGTTTTGTTTGTTTATTCTTATGACTTTTAACATAAAAAAATTAATGTCAAGAATACTCATCTCTCTACATTCTTATGTGTATAAAAGTCTTCCAATGTCTTAACATATTTCCATCAACACTAATATTGTGTAATGGATATTTGTTCATTAATATTAATATATATTGTGTAAGAGATATTTATCTCTTATTTTCATTAATGTTATCAGGAGAAAATAACACTTCAACCCCTTAATTCAAGCAACATGACAAGGTTTAGAGGTTATTTATACCTCCTGAATCACTCAGGTCAAGGGTTCATAATTTTTATTCTCTAAGTATTTATACTTTATAAATTCTCATATTTATCATACCAAAACAAGAACAAACACTCTTATTCCAATAACAAACATTCTCTAACATGATTCATTAAACCAATTTTATACAAAACCATACTATCTTATGTTGTTATATTTTAACTAGAAAAAAAATATAGTAATATTCGAACTCATAATCTTTTAGTTATCTTTTAGTTAGTAAAAAAAATAAATCATATTTAACTTAAAAGTTGAAATTGTTTGGTGAAGCTAGAGAGATGATTTTATATTATTCCAAAGTTATGAGATTCTTAACATCAGTATTGGAAAATAAACTTGTCATCAGCAAAATAGTACCTGCACATTCAAGCAAATCATTCCATCGGAAAATATCACAAGATGTAAATCAACAAAATTATAAAACAATTCCCAAATTTAATCTATAGTATTAATGTTAAGATCACAAAACTAATTTTACCCGCTATGAGGAGTTCGGAGATCTTTATTAGGAGGTGTAGGCGCACGTAAACAGGACTGACAGAACCGGAAAAATTTTCAGTTTCAACTGTCAAACCTTCCTTATCAGAATCCGACAGTAGTTGAGTACTGTTTGGTGATCGGAATCTTTGTAGCTTCAGTGATTTTTCAACTGGAGATTGACGACAAGGCTTACTAGCTTGAAGATGATAACATAGGGAGAGTAAAGCACGCTTATTGTTTCCATCACAAAAATGTCTTAAAGATTTGTTTTGCTTTTGCTTTGCCAGAAGAAGAAGATGCTGGCTGGTCAGAGTTCGCGGCAAAATATGAATTTGATAAACAGAAAAGATAAGGTAACCGTTTGTGAGGGCACGCACGGACCCATATGATATTTAAAGCTTGCTTTGCTGGTTTGTTTTTCCTTTGGACTCAATAAAACAATTATCATGATAACTTAAAAAAAACATTATCATGAATAAAAAAATAATATAACTTAATTTTCAACCAATTAAATATAGAAAAATGATAAATTGATTAAAAATAACAAAAAATTTTAAGTCAACCCGAGTTAGCATGAAAAACTTATAACTTGGATTATAAGGACCGAGTTAACCCGAGTTATAAGGGCTGAGTTAACATGATTAACTCGCCAAAACCCCACAACTCAAGTCATGAGATCGGGATAGTATGATAGAAAAGATAAGGGAAAAAATCACAAAGCTCGTTTTCTTTTTTTTAAAAAAAAAACCAATGTCGTATGATGAAATTAGCAAAGAAAATAAGTAAAGAAAAAATAATGTCAACGTGCATCAACTTTTCAAACTCGTGATCTGGGTTATTAGACTGGAAATGCTCTATTTGAAAAAACCATGAAATCTAATTCCTAATCAATAAAATATTAAAAGATAAAATTGAAATATAATTATACAAAAGGATCCTAAAACTAAAAATAGAAATTAAAAAATAAGAATCAAAGTTGAAATAAAAAAAATTAGACGACAACTATAATTTTTTTTATTGAATGGTAAAATTAAAAAGAAAAATAAATTTAACAAAAGGACCTAAAGAAAAAAACTATCAAAAGAATGAGGGTCAAATTGAAAAAAATAAAATATTACGAATTGGGATTAAAGGATGAAATTAAAAACAAATCAAAATTTTATAAAAAGATCAAGAACAAAAATTAGAAATCAAAAACATAAGGACCAAAGTTAAAATCTTAGTAAATAAAAGGACAACTCTGAAATTTAATTTGAATATGAAAAACTTATTTGTTGTTGTCAATAGTCATCCCACCACGAAGAAGATGTTGCAATAATTCTAATGACATGATGTAAGGGGATTTTTGGATGGTGAAGGCGCCACCTGAAGAGCGCAAGCCCGCACGCCAACCATTTTTTTAAAAAAAAATATATGTTATAATATTAAAAAATCAAATTACTTCTTAGTCAACTTGATTATAACGAAAAAACTAGTATGAAAATATATATAAAAAAAACCCATAAACACTAGTTTTATAATTTTTACTCTCAATAATATTTTAGTTATTTTATTATGCTTTTAAAATATGAGAAACTTATTTATTCAAAATCAATTTGATAATAACTCATGTAACTTGTAAAAAGATTTTATTTCCCTCAATGTTTCACCCATGATGTGTAGTGTTTTCAAAGTACTTATTAGGTTTTGTTAATAGGAGTATTGTTTTTATATGTTTAAATTTTTGTCTTTTGTACTTTTTTTAATAAATTGAAAGTGATGAAGTTAAATATTGTTATTAAATCTATAGGACTGTAATTTATGTTTAATCTAATAAGATATTTATATAAAAAAATGATTTGGAAATAGAAAAAGTATTAGAAAGGTGAAAATATATTGTTGTTGACGTAAGGAATATTGTTATCTGCAAGCATTAACCCAATATTGATGCAAGGAATGTTATATATATATATATATATATATGATCTGTTCACATAATTGATGTTTTAATAATTTGATTATGATTCATTAATTTTCACAAAGTTTATGATTAACTTGTTAAAAAATAATATAAAATTATTTTTCGAGATTAATCTAATAATTCAAGTTTTTAAGTTGAATTGATTTTTTAATATGGTATCATAATTTTGATAATCAAACAGTTACGAATTCGAATCTCACTATGGTTATTTTAATTAATAAAAATTATGCACAACTTGAGAGGATATATTAAAAAATAATATAAAATTATTTTTAAAACCTAACTTAATAGTTGATTAATCTTTAACTAAACGTATATCAATATTTCCATTATAAATTGCATATATTAAATGAATTTGATTTTCATAGTGACATATAATGGAAAAATTCATCATATTTGTAGTAGGAGAGTTTATTGGCTATATATAAAAGTTCATGATTATTTTAATTACAAACCGATGTAGTGGAAGAGGGTCTAAACATCTGGAAATATATCAAACTCAGTCCAAGCTCTGCATTCTTTTTAATTTTTCATATATCACCTATCTAAAATATATTCTCAACAAGGAAAAAAAAATGACTAAGCATCTAAAACATGATTACCAAAACATAAGTAAGAAAAAAACAATCTAATTCTGGCCAAATTCAATAAACTTAAAGACATGGCATGTGTCTGGATTTCATTATTATTGTGTTGAACAAGAAAATCACTGATGATTCGGATTTCGTTATTTTCTAAGTAGAAAAATGTCTCACTAAGCACAGCATGAAAGAAGGGAATTAATTCCTACTGACATGGAGGAATCAAGATACATACAGATCTGATATATAGCTGCTACTCATTCTCCGCATTGCGCCGGCCGATTGCTTGAGCAGTTCCGAACATGTCAAAACATGAGATGACTTGAAAAGCTTCATGCATGATATTCTTCAAGTCTCAACAAGAGGTAGCTAAAACTTCTAAATGGCTCAAAACATGCCGAGCCTTCACTTTGATTTCAGAAACCATGCGTTCAAATAAAGGTTTTGAAGCCAACATGGCTCCGATGGCATAATACATGACCGTGCAGACGAGTAGAGCAAACCCCAGCTTAAGATTTTCCTTTAGAGGCACAACGAACCGAGAAACGAAAGAGAACACATCTTGAAGATCGATTATGGCAATGGAGAAGAGTGTGAGAAAGAATGCAAGTAAGAGGGCATTCAAGATTGCAAAGATGATAGCTCCTACTACACAAGCAATGAAACAGCCATAGAGGAATGCAAGGAGGATTAGGTCCAAGTTAGGCACCATATCACTAGCTAGCTAGTAATGTCTGATCAGATAGCTAGGAGTTGTGAAGAAATTTTA
>Ga0307513_10010305_pt1 | contig 11729 bp, 16 predicted proteins | sample 15_EM_MG_FD_202174 | JGI IMG/M metagenome (GOLD analysis project Ga0307513, IMG submission 202174) | Populus trichocarpa ectomycorrhiza microbial communities from riparian zone in the Pacific Northwest, United States - 15_EM | ecosystem: Host-associated > Plants > Roots > Unclassified | place... | reverse complement strand
CTCTAAGCAGTATCATCGTTTATTTTTCTATCACCACAGGTAAGGGGCATCAGACAATCCCGCCACACTATGCCACACACAATGTGAGTCTCTGGGAGATTCCAAACGTGCATTGTGACCCTCCCGATGTCCCGAACGTTCAAAAAATCGTTGCGAGCCTTGCATCATCATCCTCCTCCCCACCGCCAGCATCAGCAAGAATAGCCCTCGCATCTCTTGTCATAGCGTTCTTGCCAAATGTAAATCCAACCCAAACACCCCGATTCTTGAGTGCGCCATCGTCCACCACCACGCGCGCAACGTTCCGCTGCTTCTCCTGGACTTCGGCATACTTGGCCATGTCATCGAGCGAAGTAAAATCGTCGTAATACCCTGTATCGATTTCCGAGTCAAGCGAGGGTACGAACGGAGGCGTTGTGCCACGTAGGTTGGTCCAGTCGGTCTTCTCGAAGAAGGGGTGAGATGATACTTGGTCCATTGAGCCGTACCTGATACTCGCGTGTGCGATGAGCCTGCGTGGACATGGTAGTCAGTCTACATTACCATTGGTAATCGTGAAGGCCGGGAGAAGGAGGCACTTATGGACTCACTTGGTAACAATATCCCAACTAACATCTCTAAGATTAAACACCAGGTCCTCAGGTTTATCATAGACCGGCCGCTTGAGGACCTGGGTCCAGTTTTTGAGATTCGTCCACGTTTCATCGGGTGTGCTTCCGGAAAAGGGAGGGAATCCAGCAAGGAACTCGAAGAGAATACACCCAAGAGACCAATAGTCGACAGTGAACGTGTATGGCTTCCCACGTAGAACTTCGGGGGCCATGTAGTCTGGCGAGCCAACGATCGAATCGGCCTACGGGAGGGCGCGAATACAGTGTCAGTGAGGCTGCGATAGCAAAGCCGGCATGCATAGAGGAAGCACTAAAGCCGCACGCACAAATCTCGGGTTAGCCTCCCGCATGGAAGCAAATATGCTTCGCCGCTCGAGAGTACTTCTGTGGATGATCTCGTTGTTCTTTACATGGTCAAGTTTAATACGCAGGGAGTCGATGCGCTTGGGATCCAACTGGCCAGTGGCGAGTCCAAAGTCGGTAAGCTTGACGTGCCCTTGGCCGTCCACCAGGAAATTCTGGGTCATAGAGTTGAGTACGGAGGAATTTTACCTTATTTTGGTAAAACACACCTCCGGTTTGAGATCCCGATGAATATACCCCAGCCGATGAAGTTCGTTCACCGCCGCGAACATCTCTGCAATGTAGAACCGCGCGTGGACCTCCTTCAGCACGCCCGAGTTGTTGAGTAATGTCCGGAAATCCCCACCAGGGACATACTCCATCGCGAGATACACAAACTCCGGATCCTGGAAGGCATAGAGCAAGCCGACCAACCACGGGCTCTTGGTAGCCGTCAATATATCCCTCTCAATTAGCACGTGTCGTGCTTCATCCATCTTGATCAACGTTCCCTTGCGCATCTTCTTCAATGCGCACACTTCCCCGCTGTCCCGCTTGCGAGCGAGGAACACCTCGCCGTATCCGCCCTGGCCGATCTGCGCAATTATATGAAACTGGTGCACTTTGGTCTTTGTCCGCCTCTTGCGTAGGAGCACGCGTTCGCGCCCCAAATAGGACTTGAGCTCCTTTATGTATCCCTCTTCGGTGAGCGACGGGGAGCGCGAGGAGGTGTCTGCATCAAATTTTGCACGGCGTTCTTTGCGCGAGGCGAGGTAGGAGAGGGCGGAGAAGTAGTAGTCAAAGAAATCTGTCGTTGGGTTAGATCGACGGTTGTAGGGTAAAATGAAGTGGTGTTTGCATACATAGTTGAGCGATAGTAGCCTTCCTCCTAACCTCTGGATTGTCCGTGAGTTGCTTTTCCCACGAGTTAAGCTTTGGTCTCCGAATGGTGGTCAGCCCTCCCCTGGCGGTCGTCGTGCGTGTATCCTGGGGCGTGTTGGCGCCCTGTTTGGCAGTCTTCGTATGTACGTCGCGATTCTTGGTGTCGAAGTACTCATTACCGGGCCTTTCGAGCGGAGTACGGGCAGGCGTATGGGGCGTGCTGCTGCCCCCAGTCTGGGCAGGCGATGGTCTCGTACGCGCCGGAGTGGACATTCTAATAGTTGCCTACGACCGCGTGTGCGTGTCTGGAGCGGATCCGAGATGGTGAGCAAAGTGGCGAGGACCAAACTAGAATCGGCAGGCGAACCTCAACCCAACCATGTCGCGCCGCCAAACGACGACGAGCACAGCGACGCGTCCTCCGAAGGCGGAAAGGGCTGCAAACCCTTATGCGAACCTTGACATCTTTAGCCTCCTCATCCAGGCGCAACCCCAGCTCGACATTGGCTCTGATGCCCTCACGGCGCGTTGTAGCGTGTTCAAGGCGGGCGTCGAGAAATTTGTAGTAGTAAATAGGGAGGAGATCGTCAAACGACGCGAGATATACACGAATACGATTGCACGTGAGCGAGAGGCGGCCAAGGAGCTCGGGCGGGAGATCGAGGGGTGCAAACAGCAGGAAATTCAGCTGATAAAACGTACGTCTGGCGCGTTTCTACACGTGTCTTCGCTGACCCACGATCATCCCATAGGTATGGAAGAAGAAAAAAGAGAGAGGAAGGAAGCAGATGACGCCCACAACAACCACAACCGGCAGATCAAGGCGCAGAAGGCCAAAATCGCTGAACGAGATGAGCAGATACAACTACTAGAAGCCAACCTGGCTCAGCTGAAAAAAGGTATGTTCCTGGCGCTGGGAACAGAGATGACAGATTGATACTTGAGTCCCAACGTGTCTTCGCAGCCAAAGAGAAGGAGCGGCGGCAACTGGACAAGCAGGCTTCCCGGCTCGAACCTGAGGTACTTACATTGGAGACCCTACTGGGGTTCAGCGTTGAAGGTGCAGGAAGTGAGTAGTCCTATCGTGTTGTGGCCACCTACTGACAAGCCATGGTCCCATGGTCCTGACGGCAGGTGAGATGCTGCTCGTACGATTTATGCATCTTGACAGCCGCGATCCGGATCGGGAATGCACCCTCTTTGTCGACCTATCGCAAGACGACTACAAAGGTGAGAAGCTGAGGCTCGAGCTCGAGCAAAAAATAGACCTCGACTTAGATCTATTGCACCACGCCGCGTTGTGGATACCCACGGAACCTGGTGCTCTCCGAGTCGCCGCAGGTTGGCTGTCACTTGCTGCTACTTTGGGTCGCTGGTTTCTTTCTGGGGGCGCGTACTGACGCGATTTTATGCAGTGCGCGAATCGTCACCGATGTTGCCTACGCTGCCGATCCTGGTCGAAGAGATGAACGCCACGCGCGACTTTTACGGCTTTCTACGGCGTGTGCGGGAAGCGTTTTGCGAGCAGCTGAGAAGCGGGGAGAGCTGATGCCGGTGATGGATAGCGTGTATGATATGTCTAGGATATGCTGTAATATTTTAGTGGATTATTTATAACGGACGAAACTGGCTTGAAAAAGGTGGTTCGGCCTGCACCGAGCTTGAACCAGTCCACGCCGTGTGTGTGAATATCTCGTCGTCGACGAACGGGGCGTCACGACGACTGACAAACGGACAACGCTCGACTTATTCTCTGGGACTGCTGGTAAGCGTGCTCGCCGTAGTCGCCAACGTCGCTGCTGTCGTGACTGGGACGACAGCCAGGGCCGGTTGGGGGCAAGCAACCGGGCTAAGAACGTTACTTATAATAATGATAGGAACCGGAGTAATAATTATTCTATGGCTGTTGCGCTTGCTGCAAACTGGGAACACCGCCAGATGGAATCGTCCTCGTCGCCCTCGCCAACCTCGAACCCACGGACAAACAACGACAACGAGAACAGTTCCCAAAATCCGCAACAACCCCAGCCAAATCCTATCTCATCCTCGGGCTCAGACACCACCTCGTCGCAGCCCCAACAAACCGCGTATGGTCAACCGCAGATCCAGCAGCCGTTTGTGGCACAACCAACACCGTGGACACCCTCACCAAATGCAGCCCCATTTTATCCTAGCTTCAATCCCTTTTTCCAACAAAACCCCGCCCTCACCGTCCCCCAGCAGCAGCCCTACTTCGATCCAAACGCCCAGATGGCGCTCGCATACCAGCACATGCTCATGCATCAAGCCCACGTCCTCCAGCAGCAGCAGGCAGCAGCCGCACTCCAGTTTAATATGCGAAATGCCGCCGGGCACCCAGAATTCTTTACCCAACACCAGCAGTCACACCCCATCATGACCGGATTCCCATTCGGTACTGCCACCCCGCCCCCACATCCAACCTACCCGTCCCCCCCTCCACCAGGTGCGTTATCGCCACCGGGTTTTCGACGGGGCCCTCAGCGACCCAACGCCTCCGATGGCTCAGGACAAACATCAAATGACTGGGCACGGATGCACACTTTCCCTCAAGTACCCTATGCGCGTCCCGATGCAGCTGGTTCCTCCAACTCGGTCAACTCCTTCACTGGAAGCGGGCAAAACCATTCTGTCCCTGGTGGACAACAACGCGTACGAGCAGACTCGACTGGGGGTAATTCCGCTCATGGAAGTCCATCTGGAAGCCTACGCGGACATGGGCGTGTGCCCCCAATTTCGACAAATGCCCCCGAGACCCGGGTACGCTCCCTTTCTGCTGGTTCGCCCACTGCTCGTGGCCCGCCCTTCCTGCACCAACGAACCGTATCAAACTCGAGCGATCGCGCGCCGTCGATTCGCCAGAACTCGATTGGGTCGAGCGCATCACCTCAACCGCAGCAGCAGTCGCCGCAACCCTCGGCCCCTGCGAACCGCGCCCCTGCAACGAGGACGGTGAAGCCGAGTCCGTTGTCCCAGCAGTCTACGACCTTTGAGGGGACCAGCAAGGCGAACAAACGCCTTAGCAGGGATGACAGCGAGTTGTTGCCCCAGGCGCCGCAGGTGCATGCTTCCCGATCTGGGGGCCTCAAGAGTCGATTCAAGCGCGCGTTAACACTCAATGCGCTCGACGAGACGGGCGCTCCGCCAAGCTCGGCCGGACAGGATGGCATGCCCTCGCCTTCCACTTCGAGCCTTGCGGGTACGATAGCTGGTCCATCTTCTGCTAGTTCCACCGCCGTGGGGGATGCCTCTATACGCACCACGAAACCAAAGTCGCGGTCGCTATTCAATGGGCGGTTCAACGCCTCTACTGATAACATTTCCCTTTCGTCCACCGTCTCATCTGCGAGCGTAATGATCCGTAAACTGGGTTCAATCGGCAAACTCGCGCGGAAGAACAGTCTCAGCGGGATTACCAAGCTTTTCAAAGATAAAGATAAGGGCGAAGGCGGGTCCGGTGGTGGGCTCAGTTTTGGGAGGAAGAAGGGAAAAGGAGCGATTGTCGAGGCGAGCGTTAGCATGGCTACGGCGGAGATTGAAAGTTTTGAGGACCCCTCACTGAAGGGGCTGAGTCCTGCTGCCCAACTTGCAAGAAAGCACACCTTGAGAAGTGAGGCCGCTGCTCGTCGAGTCAAAGAGCAGCAGGATGCCACCATCGCCAGCAATGCGTCCGCGAATGGTGCGGCGGGTGTCGGTGGCGTACCCTCCGCCTGGGAGAAGGATACCGCCTCGCGTCCTGGTGGTCTCCCCCGACATGGCAACGTGGGTGAGGAGGGGCGGTGGGCTCCAGATAGTATCAGCGAAGATGGGGAGAGCGGAGAGGGAGGGTATGACCCGATTGAAGAAGAAGAAGAGGACGCTCCCGTACGACTTTCCAGGGACCGTTCTGAAGAGGATGAGCTCGATGAGTACGAACAGTGGGCCGTTGGTGTCAATCGCGAGGTCGAGAAAACCAAACAGCCTTCCAAATCTATTTTACGGAGTAATGGATTCGCCTTTCTGTTGCGTCTGAGCATAACTGATCACTGATTTCCTTACAGACGCCCAAGGTTACGTACAAGAGCAACACCTTGAAAATGGCAAGGAGCATTTCCTGCGGAGCCGCGCCAACTCGTACAACACCACCGTCACCACCAACACCGAACCTGGCCCATTGGCGCACATCCCTTCACCCGATCCGGATCACATCGACGGACTGCAAAAGTCGACCAATGCTCTTCCTAGTGACGCTGCATTCACTCTTCCACCGTTGGAATTTGATTTCGACAGTTCGGGCGCGTTGAAGAGCTCGGACACACCTAAGGGTGATAGCACTGCAGCGCCAACTAGCAATCCGTCCGGCAGCACCAAGACGATCCCCAATGACAAGGATATGGTCACTGCCGCGGACAAAGGCCCATCCTTCGCCTATACACACGCTGCGGCCAACTCTTCTGCCCCTGTATTATCGTCGATGCTCAACCGATCTGCGTCAATCGCCAAGACTCCCAGTGCGCCAGGCCAGGGCAAGAAGATTTCCTTTGCGCAAAATCTGGCGATTTATGATACGTTCTCTGCGTCCGTTTACGATCGGAGGAGCGAACCTTCGACAGCAAATAGGCTTACGCCTACGCTAGCCCAAAGAATTAAGGAAGAGTTGAATTCCTTCAAGATGGAGGAGATGGAGGTTCATTCTGCAAGTCGGATTCAGTAAGTGGCGCCTTACATGTGTCATGGCATTGTTATCTAATGGAATTACCTGCTACAGTACCCACTTCTTTGTCTGACCTGGACGCTCGTTCAGACGCCGATTCCCACGACGCGCTTTATCAATCTTTGCTCTCCAGCGTCATCTGACTTTCATGCCTCCCCGGACAATTTATTCTATGCAAGAGATGCGCCTGTCGGATGTTATTATTTCACTTTTCTCTGCTCCCCCTCCGATTCTCGTTTCTCTAAGCATCTTGGCATTCTTGATTCCCGCTCGTACCTCCCCATCACGCGCGTGTCGCAAGGGATTCGAGTCATTCCCCGCTGTCTCGCTGTCTCGTTTCCATGTTCATGTTCATCCCGCCCACCAAGGCCCCCATCCAATCTATTTACCATTCATCCCCATTAGCCATCTACCACACTACATTCCATCCCAAGCCCCATACACACCACCATATACGCACTTCACCTACTTCATGACCCAACCCCTTCTGTCTGTGTCTCGGTTTCCTACTATCTGTTGCTTTGCCTCTGGTCTTTTCGTTCTGACGACGTTTGCCCGCCTCACCTTGATGTTTTTTATGCAGATGTGGCTTCTCTGGTTCACCTCCTCTCTCTTTGCGATGAGAGACCGACCTCATTGCTACCCTGCGTTGGTACGATTGTGTTCATTATCCTAGATACCACAATAGCGATGTGCCGCTACTCGATCTATCAACGCTTCACAGGATGACAAGAATCTCAAACACAGTAGAATACGTATTAGTGGGTACCTGTATATTTATACTCAACTGTGTCCTTATCTGAATCTCAACACTATCAATCCGGCCCGCACCGGCCCGCCGTGGACGATGTGTAGAGACATCTTTGAGGTCCTTGCATGCTTGCCAGAAGCTGATCCGCCTGGCTCATCGAGTCAGAGGAACATTACCGACGTTATTGATGACGTCCAACAACCAGTATGGCATGAGCTTGGCGTCCAGTGCCAGGCTGGGTCCAACTCGGCTCCACCTCGTTTCCAGTATTTCAGAGGGAGTCTGAAAACGGTCTCTGTGACTCGTCCCATTGGGGTTTGGGTTCCAGTTTGTAAAGCCCATCAGTTGACGCGACGAACGGTTTGTTCCTTCGGTGGGATGATTTGGTGCTGCATGTATAGGAGGTGCAGGGGCAGAATTATAGAGAACAGTATAAAGAGATTATAAGGGGTCGGAGGACGTAGAGACAATCAGAAGCGAAAACAAGATGCAGGGAAGCTATAGGCGTGAGATGGGAAATATTTCTACTGATGAGGAGTCCTATATGATACACATTGTCCAAGAGGCGTTGCCAAGGCGAGGGCTACTCGACGGCTGCCAAGAGAAAACGTTCATCCTACCTACGCGAGATACCCGCGAGGAGCACTAATCGAGTATTCCAAGCTATATAGCAACGATGGTTTATTGGTGATGAGTTGTGCTAACCACACCTCAACAGGTTCTGCACCTGGCCCCTCGAGAAACTGTCGCTGTGCCCTCATGGCCTCGAAGAGGTGGCGCATATTGGTCCTCGCCCGTGGATCCAGTGAGATGATAGTATCTACAAGGTCGTAGAGTTCTATCTCCTTATGGCCGAGGTGTGCTTCACCGAGGAGTTCGGTTTGGATTGTCCATTCGGGGCGCTTGGAGAGATCGACGCGACGGACGACGACCTGTGCGGATGGCGTGTGCAGGAGGGCAGCGTGCGTGGGCCGTCGGGAGGGTGGGCCGAAAAGCAGAAAGTGGTGGTGATGTTGTTGCTTTGGGGGCTTGAAGATTGAAAATGGGTCAAATGGCATGGACTTGGGAACCCTGTCTTGCAGTAAGAAGATATTAGGTGATGTATATGGGTGGTGGACGCTTGTCTTTGCCACGTCGATCTCGAAGCGCTGGGTGTTTTAAGGCGCTGGATCCTGGCAGGCTGGCACCGAGTCGTAAGACCCGTGTTGGGCGTGCACAATGATGTACAGAGTGACTCGGCCGTCTGCGAGCTATAAATGGGCACTCGAAGGGGCAAGAGAGCAAGCAAGAGGGGGTTCCAAAGTGGAAAGAAAGCAAGACGACTTGGACCGCATTACATCGGCTCAGGGTTGAGTGAAGCCTCTGGAAATGTCATCGCCACCACAGTCCACAGGGCCTCAGGGACGTGCTCCGTTATGGTATTGTCACGAAGTACGTCCGCGTCGCTGCACCTGATGGCCATGGATCATCCAATGCGTGGGGCTGACTCGCTTGTCATTCTGTCCACAGTGTAACGCAGAAATGCGGCCTTTGATGGTACATATATTCTATTTCTATGTTTCCAAGCAATGGAATACTCAACGTCAATATCCCGCATCTATAGGAGCCCGATCCACACTGTGCATCTTGTCATGGCACTTTCGTGGAAATGGTCAGTCTTAACCCATCTTCTAATGACACGCACACGCTCAATATCTGTCTTACTGTTCACCTATTACCTCGCAATCAATGGCTCCTCCATGACGCGGCCGTTCCATCGCCCACTGTGGCGTAATCCCTCCGATTCGTCATCACTCTCGCACGCTGCTGCCGTGCTGCAGTTAGGAGATGGGGGAGAGGCTGACCCACGATCATTTGCTCGCGAAAACGAAAACGCAGAACGCATGGAGAACATCTTCCTTGGACTCGCCGGACTCATGGCAAGCACTCCCGTTGCCCGATCACCTCGTTCGTCTGCACGAAACTTGGCTGCTTTGGCGCCACATTCTATTCAGTTAGGTGACGCATCCCCAGTTCCAGGAACACGGTTAGCCGGCGCCGCCGAGACAGGAGAGCAACGGGGTATGCGATGGAGCACGCCTGGGAGCGGTATACGTCTCGAGGTTCGCAGCGGTATAGAGGCCGGAGCCGGGCGTACGAGAACTTGGGCCTACACGACCGGCGGCGGACTGCAAGAGAGCCAGGGAAACGCTGGGGCAGGCATGCGGAATGCCGCGAATCTCCCGACCAACTTTCCCTCCTTTCCTGAGTGAGTTTACTATCCTATTCACCAACTCTCACTAATGGGGTCCTATCCTCCGCAACCCTCTTCACTCTCGACCAACATGTACAGATTTGTCGCGAGGAGAGCTGGAGGGGACTCCGTTCCCAATAGTCCCGGGCCCCAGGATGAGATCGAGACGCCATTTGGGCCCATGTCCCCAGAGGCCTCCGCCCGACTCTTCGATACTACGCCTGGTGGGGGGGGAGGGGCTCGAGGTTTGTTGATGCAATACCTCCTCGCGATGATGACTGGCCAACCGGCTCTTTTGTTTGTTGATGGAGATGATTTACCGTTTGGGCCCACTGGTGACGGACGAGGGACTGGGGCGTTTGGAGACTACGTATTTACTCAAGACGGTGAGTGATTTGTTACTAATATTACAGCTTCAAATGTGAAAATGTTGTTGACCCCTTGCAGGTTTGGATAGAATAGTTACCGAACTAATGGAAGCCGCCGCCGCTCAACATCGACCGAATCCCGCGCCTGAGGATATAATCGAGAAGCTCTCGCGAACGAAGCTTACTTATGACTGTTCGCCCGTTCCCTTTCCTCCGTTTCTAGCCTAACTTTGTCCACAGGCGATCTAGTAAAAGCTGGCCAGTCTTGTGCGATCTGCACGGAATATTTCGCACCTCAGGACCCGGATTCAGCCAGCTCTGCAACAATGAACGAGGCTCTATCCGAGGCCGCTCAAGGCAAGGCCAAGGCGACGGAGGAACCAAACACGAGCTCAGGAATGGTGATAGAGCTGCCGTGTCACCATGCGTTCCATGACGACTGTATAATAACATGGTTAAAGACGAGCGGGACGTGCCCTGTGTGTCGGTATGCGCTTGTCGAACAGCCGACTGTGCATGCTGCCCCTGGAGCACCCGGAGCAGGGGTAGGTTCACCTCCCACCCCTCCACCACTGGATGCTGGTAACAGAGCCTCCAACTCGATCTCTGCGCCTTCTGCTCCTGCTCCTGCCCCTGCTCCTGCCCCTGCCCCGCCGAACCTTTCCCCGCCGAACCCTTCGATATCGACTCCATCAACTCCCTTTGCATCGCCCCCTACACCCAGCTCGCCGACGTATGCACCAATACCATCCCCGCCATCTTTATCTCGGCATCAACGCCATGACTCGAGCTCGAGTACACGCTCACCCCACGCGCAGGCACGTCAGTTCTTCCAAGCGACGGGCGGTGGACCACTACAGACACTGCAGAATATCTTCGGAGGTATTTCCGGGGCAAGGCTGAACGGAAGGCGGAGGGGTTCGCGAAGCCCTGTGCGGAGAAATACCGGGGAAGGGGAGGGAGGGAGTGGGAGTGGGTTTGGATTCGGATTTAGAAGGTCTCACGATGGAGGATCAAGAGAGAATGGCAGTCCTCAACAACAATCTCAGCAGCAGCGTCCGAATGGTGGAGCGTCGGGGTCGGGGACAAGAAGGCATTTACAGGGCGGGCATGAGGGTCTCGATTGACACTGATATGTCTAGTTCTCTGGGTCTGCAAACATTGTATTGTGATCTCCGTCCTTGCGAGCATGATCCACTCCGATTCTCGTTCATAGTGTACTCCCTATTTACAAGATATACACAGGTTTTTCGTGTGAAAGAGGTATCCTGGGCTCGTTTATTGACGGCTTTGATTTTCCACTTATCGGGCGTAGACGCTGGCCAGTACAGTATCAATGCAGCAGCACCATCAGAAGCTTATCTGGCTTACCAAACTGTTCCTCTTCACTAGTACGTACTACATCACCGGCGGAATTGTGAGGGGTACACCTCGCGCTTCGAATTTGAATTCAAGCTCGAATGTGAGTCAGTGTATTACGTGGGATGAACACCTGAGGCTTGATTGGTGAAGCGAGAAGGGTTGTCGTGGTTCCGTTCCGGAAGACCGTATGGGCGGTAGAATTCAGGGAAGCCAGTATCAAAGGGGTTTTCAAAGGGGTTTTCATATGACATTCTCGCGATCCTCAATCGGCTGCCACCTCGCTAATCCCGGAGCATGCAAATCCGAAAAGTGGGCGCAATCGCGGTGCAGAAGACGGTGAAAATTTCCGTTGGACGACTCCCCCTTGCAAGGTGATAGGGATATCGTGCGACAAGTCGGTACGTACAATGCGTATGTAAAAGCTCAAGCTCCGTCAATCACAGGGAATACTTTGTTACACACGACTCGT
>Ga0307513_10010304_pt1 | contig 11730 bp, 9 predicted proteins | sample 15_EM_MG_FD_202174 | JGI IMG/M metagenome (GOLD analysis project Ga0307513, IMG submission 202174) | Populus trichocarpa ectomycorrhiza microbial communities from riparian zone in the Pacific Northwest, United States - 15_EM | ecosystem: Host-associated > Plants > Roots > Unclassified | place... | reverse complement strand
CGATAATATGTCATATTCAACGATGGAAATACCGACGGATTAAAGCGAGTAATTTTTTTTTGTTTGACACTCTTTTGCCGTTTATAAATCCATCGGTAATTTCATTACTAATAACTCACTGACAAACCATAAATCACCGACGATAAGTTTTTCAATGAAGTATTTCTATTTTTGAGCCTGACAGTAAAGGTCATGTCGATGGGCTAAGTGTATAAATACTGACAAAATATTCCAACTTGAAATTAAGAAATTCTGCTAGTGACAAGAGAAACAAATTCTTGTATATTTTCTGCTGCTTGACTCATTTGAAGGTTTTTTCTTGCCGAGTTACCGGCGATAGAAGCATGTAAAAATTCTGTGATTCTAGCCTAATCTTTACCCAAAAAAAAAAAGTGTAGAATTCATATTATAGTTCCAAATAGGAGATTTAGTTTGTTCACATCAATTCATGTTTCATACCCCCCTGTATCGTAGCTATCATTTCCAAACCAATTTTCCATCCTTGTATAGCTACACCAGGAACAAGGTCACATACCAAGCTTCCACGAATTTTCACAGCCTTCCCATAGTGGGTTAATTAGCATATATGAAAACTTAACTTAGAACCTGTTTGGGAGTGTAATTGAGGTTCAAAGTGTTTTTAAATTGAAAATATATTATAATTATATTTTTTATTTTTATAATATTTTTTTAAAATCATTACATCAAAACAATATAAAAATATAAAAAAAATAATTTAAAATAAAAATAAATAATTTTTTATAAAATAGCGGTATGATAATAACACCAAACGTACCCTAATCAGAGTGCGCATACTGGAAACTTTTTTCACTTGGATCATTTTGTGTGGCCAAATGAGGTGATTCCTATCCAGATTAGGGGCCATACCATCTAATCTCTTTCAAATTTTCGGATGTCAACTTGACTCAGAGGACAAAAAATTGAAGGAAAATGTCATAAACCAACAAGAGTATGGTAGTGCTGGTTTGTTTTTATTTAGAAAAAGTTTTTTTTCTTTTATTATTTGCTTTTTTTAGTCCTCATACAATCCTCTTTTTGTAATTTTAGATTAGACGTTTCATTACGTCTTGACAACATCTACCTCTTACAGTACAAAAGAATTATCCCTTCTAAAATCCCTCAATGGTGTCATATTGCCTCTTCTATATATATATATATATATATATATATATATATATATAGAGAGAGAGAGAGAGAGAGAGTAAATCGCTCCCTTGCATGTAGGTGCGTTTCTTTAATATGATTAAAAAAATAAAAAGCATTGCCCCACATCCATAAATTGCTAGTGATTTTTGTGTTGTAAGAACATGGCATGTGTGTAATACAGTAAGCAATTGCCTTCAAGGCATGACCATCCCTTGCATATGTTTGTATGAATTTCTCCATTTTTTAAATAAATATTATATGGTTTTACGTGTATTTATATTCTAAATGATAATATGATTTTATCAATTAAAGAATGTATATTCACTTCAAGTTGCGATGAGCAGATGATCGAGAACGATACTGCCTTGGCCGTTTCGATCCATGCCATATTGTTGCGTGGAAAAACGATCAAAACTGTTGGCTCAGAAAAATATCTTTTAAGTCGAGCAATCACTGAATTTAACCTATTGAACTCGGAAACATGGCCCATGGCGGCTAAGGTAATGTTTTTCATTTGGGTATCATGGGCCATGGCGGCTAAGGTCATGTTTTTTACTTAGATGACAAGCACAGATCATGATAGACTTGGGCTGTATTTTTTTAAGTTTTAAAAAATAAAAATAAATAAAATAATATTATTTTAAAGTATTTACAAGAAAAAAACATTTTAGCAGAAAATTACTTTAAAAAACAAATTCTATGCACACTAAATAAGAGAAATCAATTGAAGACTTTTAAATCTGGTGTTAAATTAACACAAGAAATGATTAATTGAAAAGTGTTACACATTGGCGTACAGAATTGGCCGGCAACATCAATGCTAGATGCAGATTTATAGTAAATAGAGCAAGCCAAGACTGTTGAATCGAGAAGCATGTCTGAGAAAATTACATTAATGTTTACAACTAATAATACAGCTTTGCAATGGAAGAATGATTGATCTTAAATTAAATTGCAATCGAGTTCGTTGCAATTACTTGACTAATTCTCTTAATACAGCACATGAAAGCCAGAGAGGTACAATCATTGATGAACAAGACAGACTTTGAGGGAAAGCTAGGCTTGCGTAATCTTCCCAGAATAACTTGTCAACCTCGTATCGGAGAAATGGTTTTCCTATCGTTTACCATCTCATGTGCCCCAACTGGCAAAGATCATCTGTCAATGCACAGTTAATTTTAACACCTTCAGGTCTCACAAATAAAGCTCCAGTGCCACTGATTATTCAAATTCTTATGTGGCTAGTTTCCCAGTTTATGCAGCTAGCAGCCAATTTGGAGCCACTTCTGTTTCGATTTTACCTGATTCCTTTGAGCAAATCATTCGTCTCTCACAGTTCCATCTTCCTCTGAAATAATTTTTCCCTTAATTTTGCAACTATTTGATCATGAACCCCTTCATTTTCCATTAAGTATTGTTCAGCTACACGTTCATTGCCAAATACCTTTCTGCCAATGACATAGCTGCTTCCTTCTTTCTTGATGAGACTGTGCTCGCAAGCTAATTCTAAGACCTCAGATTCAGAGCAAAAGCCTCTCCCAAACTGTATCTCAAGTTCAGCTTTCGTCATAGCAGGAGCCAATTTATTTTTCACCACTTGTGCACACACCCCAAGACCGGTTATCTGAAAAACATAGCATTATTTAACAGAGCAAAACAGCAACAAGAACGTGAAAGACTTGATCAATCAGTTCAAGTAAACTAACATAAAAAATTTTATTGTTAACTAACACAAAAGCTTAAGAACGAGGAAAAATCTGATAGAAGGTAAATTGGAAAGGAAAAGAAGAATGAAATTTAAAGCAGGGAACACAGATCAATCAATCAAGGTAAACAAAGGACAAACATGACTGGAAGTATGGAAATTCATGCAGAATCCTAGACCATTATAAGCCAACAATATCTTATTTGTCCATCTACAAATTTATCACTTGTATACAAAGCTTAGAAACTCCACCAGATTTTCAAGCAAATATCAAATAAATAACCACAATTAGGTGCTTATGCAAAGAACATATCTCTGAGGAACATGACAATGGAATTTATTCAGGTCACATGTTAGCAATGGCGCTAAAGAATATACCCTGTCCTCAGTCTTGAGCAGTCTTGTTCTGATCATTCTCAAACGCACAGCTGAATAGAATTTCAAGGCATTTCCGCCACAAGTGACCTCTTCTGCACGCCCTGATTTTAAACTTTTTCTAACCTGGATAAAGACAACAATAACGATTGGTGAATATTATTTTCCCCATAAGTTACTGTTTACAGCAACCGTACAGAATATTTGAAATGTTTTGGCGGGAAGTCTAGAACTCAACCTGATTAAGAAAAATAATGAGAGTTTGTGATTGGCATAATGAATAATTGATCTTTCGTAGTGCTTGGGTCATTAATCGTGATTGTATATCTTCAAAGGTGCCTCCTACCGCAGTATCAATCTCACGTTGGGGGACAAGTGCAGCAACCTGTAAAAAAAGGCCTGGAACGGTATTAAGCACGATGACTGAGATAAAATAGAAAAGGACACCATAGAGATCCACAAGTGCAATTTATAAGGGATCAAAAAGCTATAACAAAACGTTACAATAACTATTGATAACAGGGTAAGGTCATGGACACAAAGATGTGTGTGTGGGAGTGTCTGCTTGAGAATTAATTACTTACACTATCCACCACGATAACATCTACAGAACCACTTTTAGTCAGAGTATCGACTACACTGAGCAAATTTTCAGCACAATCTGGATGTGAAATAAGAAGATTTTCTGTGTTTATGCCCATTGATTCAGGAAGTAAAGGGTCCATTGCATTCTCTACATCAAGATATGCACAATATCCTGACAAAAAGACATTGTATGGCTCAGATTTAAATAGGATATAATTATTTTAACCACATGGGCAGCAAAAGCATCTCGAAAGGCCAAATACAAGTAAAAGAACATAAAAAGATCAAAATAATAATAAGTAGATAACTGATCATTAGAAATAGAAAATCTTCAAATATATCTTACTGTTGCTAGCTTCTAGTGTATAAAGATGAATTTTTTAGCACTAAGAATTTTGCTAGCTTCTGGCGCATGATGGCTAATATACACAATAATGTTTTAGTACTAAGCAGTTTAGCCTTTTTTATTTGGCCATCCTCTGTCACAACCAAAGATAATGAAGAAAATTATTTGCTTCTTTCTTGTCTAATTTAAGATATAGGAGATGGTGGTAACTAAACGCACAGGATAAGATCACTTAAGTGTATACATCTATCCATCCATGTCTTATTCCCTTTCTACAATTTTAAACATCTCTCTATCCATCTATCCATGTCTTTGGGTGTGGGTGTGGGTGTGGGTGTGGGTGTGTGGGTGCATTTTACATGCAGAGATAAAATATATCTATCTATCTATCTATCTATTAATTTACCTGGTTTGGGTTTAGGTATGGGTGTATAATCATATATCACACAGAGAAACTCTAAAGTTATTTACTTGGCAAACGAGAAAAGTTTCAGGAACAACGGTGTAACGGTGAGAATTTTTCAGCAAAAGTTTTAGAAAAGGAAGAAAAAAGGAATGTACATTGACTGTAAAATTCAAGTGATTTGGCATACTGTAGCATCAACTAATCTTTCTGACAAAACTAACAAGTTCAGTGTCAAAAACAACAAAGTTGACAGAAAATGACAAAAACACTCTACAGAAACATGAAAACCTTCATAGATAAAGTTAAAAGCATATTATGAAAAACCTACAACATGAACTAGAAACCAATATAAACCTATACCCAAGTTATCAAGTGTGCATTTCCTTGCACAGTTACAAGAAAAAAGAAAGTGGAATCTAGTGATAAAAATGCTTTCCATCCTGTATAAAACCAAAATATAGAGTAGTTCTGCGGTTTCCTGAGCTGCTGGTAACAAAAGACAAGGAAAAAGGTTACTCTATGTGTTCCTAAAGAGCCTTCCTGAAAATGGAAAATGCGCACAGATCATGACAAAATACAGATGAAAGGCTAAGCCTAGTGGAACATAGGTGATGAATCTAGTGATCATTAACTAACCAGTAACAGGGAAGAAGTGGGTGAAATGGAGAGAAAAAAAATGACTTGATATCAGGACAGTTATTTTTCATAACAAGGATTAATAACTGAAATTGGCAAATGAAACCTCAAGTCATCATATCAGAGTGCCAAAACCTATGAATATTATTTAGCAAGGATTTTATTATGCAGTGCTCCAATAAAATTAATCTAAGGTTTTGTAATCCATGTAAGGGGTCTGATTTTCAAACTGCAACTAATCAATTAAAAATCTAACCTGATATCCTTGTTAGGGTTATGCATGCTAACTTTCATAAAATGTAAAACAGAAAGCATGACAAATCTAGTAGCACACACCTCCAAGTTTTTGAGCTTCCTTGATAATATGAAGTGCAAGAGTTGTCTTGCCAGAAGCTTCTTTCCCATAGATTTCAACCATTCTTCCCTGCAGAGTGCAAGGCAGATTTCTAAACAAAGTTGTCTTGAGGATTTTTCAAAATTCATGGCTCAACTAAAATGTCTACGATCAGATCAGGTAGACATTCATCGCAAATCAATTAATATACAAATGCTAGATTTGAAGCTTCACGTTATCTTCACAACTGTAGTTGCTATCCCAACAATCACAAAGGCTCAGCATTGATAAGCATGCCATAATTTAGTTCCTTAGCAATCCATCACCATGGTCCCAAAAGCAAATGACACAACAAAGGAATAGAATGAATAGACCTTAATAGCAATCCAAAGAATATAAAGTGGAACAAACATGGTAGACAAAACTGAAAACCTAATTTAAACTAACAGCCACGTTTTATAACCAAATCACCTTCGGTAATCCACCAATGCCAAGTGCAAGATCAAGCTTCAACGAGCCTGTTGATATTACAGGAGCCCTTCGTGAGTTGAAAAACCGCTGCAATGACAACATAGACTCTCTACCAAATTCACCAGCTAGCTGTGTGAGAGCCAAACGAAGTGCATTATCTTTCTGTTTTGCTTCGCCATCATCATGGAGTTCATCAGGTTCAAAATCTGAAACTTCACCAAGCAGTAAAAAATCATTCTTAAACTGACTAATCAAACCCCAAATCACTCACTCAGCACCAATAAAATAGTATCGCACTCTTGCATACAATTCTGCAAGTGAATTTACAGAAACTGAAAATAGCAAAAAAGTGACTGATTACCTACAGAAGAAAGACTATTATCATTGCTTCCAGTAAAAGTGGTTGCATTTCTTCCATTCTGCCCAAAAAACAATAATTGTCACCAACAAATAAAAAAAAATGACATTATAATAAAGTAAACAGAAAACCAAATGAAAAGGTAACAAAAACCCAGTTCAAAGAAAATCTTCAATTGGTGAAAGAAAGCAAGAAATTAAGAATTCCTTGATATTTATCAAGATCATGAGCATATTGTGTATAACACATAATGCTACAAGCTTAAAAATTGAAAATATAGCTAAGAAAAGAAATAGGAAGAGAAGGAACCTGATATAGAGAAGGGAGGAGAGAGGAAAGTCGAAATCTTGCGAAGGAATTGAAACGATGTGATTGAATTGAAAGTACCATTTTCCCCCTTTGTTAGGGTTTTAGGTTTATCAGTCTGTTGATTTGGGGGTCTCGGATTTTAACTATTGCCTGCCAACTGTTCTTTCTGTAAATTTATTCCTTTCATTTTTTATTTTTATTTTCTAAAAAGATATGCAATTTTTCATTCCTAAAACCTTCTCAATTATATTTTGCAAAGGGTCTTCAATTTATTTTTTTTAATTTTATGTAAGGGTCTTTTATTCTTTACTGCTATCATATAAGCCCAAGCTTTTAATTATTATATATATATATATTGTTATGAGATTGCCTTTTTTATGTATATTTGGTCTTAAATAAGTCATGTTTATTGATGAAAAAAAATAGCATATTTAGAAAGGAAAAGGAGGAACAATGGGAAATTTTATTGTTTTTTGAACTGGATTTCGTTTTCGAACAACGTATTCATTAATAATTGTGAGCTTCGGTTCTTCAATTGGTTCCTCGGGACCGGAGTAAATAACTTGTTCACTAGGAGGTCATGTTTTGTATATCCTTAAAATATTTAATTGTTAGATTTATTCATCATGCCAATTGCATTTATTATAACAAAAGTTAAATGAAGTGGATAAATTACTATAAATCAAGAATTAATTATCTAGGTGGTCAGTGATAAAAGTTTGGGATCAAGAGATTTGCTCTCTCTGAAATCTCAGATTCGAGCCATGTGGTTGCTTATATGATAGTCATTGGAGGCTTACATGGTCGTTAACTTCAGGGCCCGTGAGATTAGTCGAAGTGCACGCAAATTGACCCGAACACCTATATTAAACTAAAAAAAAGAATTGACATGATCTCGATAATACAGACCAATCCCTAAGCAACATGCAGTGAACTACCAAGAACTAATTAAATGTAGTTAAATTATTAGATATAATTCGACATGTTAGATGTAATTAGATTAATGTAATTTTTCATTTTAGTTTTTTTCAATGATGAGTTGTTTGAATAAGAACATGCAACCACTTGCATTTCAGTTGGTTGAGCTACTGTCTTGTATGAAACCAATTAATGGCTATGAAATTTATACATGTCGAACATAGTGAAGAGGTCCATCCTTTGCTTGGTGATGAGGACCCACGAATGCTATGTCAAAAACTAGAACGAAGCTAGATTACATATCAGCATAGTATGTTATATATCTCCTTTATATAGCCCATTATACTTTCAGTGTAAAAAAATATGAAAAAACTGCAATCAAATTACTACTTGAACCACGGATTAAAGCATTGCCCTCTTTTCCCGTTTATAATGGATGATAAAATTACACTTATAATGAGTACATTCAAGGGCCAAGTCATCGCAAGGTTCGCCACAAGTATGGCATGCAGTGTAATCGTCTGTTTTTTCAACCAAAGCGAGAGGGTGAGGGTGGATGTCGACTGTGTAACTGCCCCCTAGCTTGATAAATGGATTTTTCCCAAGAACGCATTCTCGATGAGCATCAAAGTCACATTCCTCACAACGGTAGAACCAGAGCTTTGGGTCTCTTTCTTTTTCACAAATCTGACAGACATATTGGTAGTCATTTGGATCAATATAGGTGAGGAAGAGAGGATGTTCATCATACCTGTGTCGCGCTTTATCAGGTAGAGTAGCACATTTAAAATCCAGGTTGAAGTCACAAACAACGCACCTGAATGTTTGAGACTCTCCACTAACACCACAGCCACTGCAATGACGATTCTCGCTCTCCACGGCAAGATAAAGGGGATGCTCATGACCACCATGTTCAATGGAATCTTTTGTTGATTTGAAGCATCGCACGTCGAGGAAGCTATGACATCTATCGCAGTTGTAGCTGAATCCATGACAATATTGCTCACAAATAGCACACTGAAATGGATCTTCCTCCCATGTGTTCAAGATGAGTATCAGAGGGTGTCTGTCATACTGCCAATATTTTTTCCTAGGTAATCCTATGCAGGCTTTGTCTAGAAAGAAATTACACTCAGTGCAACTATAAAATGGAGTAAAAATTGGTAACATGCACCCGTCACACTTTGGATCATTGTTAAACTCGTCAATGAGGATTAGGTTATGTTGATGACTGAAATGTTTGATCTCTGCAATTATTCTTTCGTCTCCATGCTTGATCTCACGGACAATATCAAAGCTAGATTCCTTGAATTCATCATTCATAGTTATACTTCTTTCATCTCCATCACTCTCTGTATTAGATAGACGATATTGTATACCACAATTCACATGTGCAACAAAGTCGCAATCTTGGCAATAATAAACTCCATAATTTGTGTCAACTCCATCACGACAAATTCCACAATACTTGTTTCTAGAGTTACATTGTTGAAGGTGATAGGTGTGGATTATTCGAGGATGCTGGTGAATACGCAATTTAATGGAGCGAGGAAACGAAATGCAAGTTTTGTGGACTATGAGCTGACACATGGTGCACACGAAAGGGGAGTCATCTCCATCAGTGCCACAGGCATTGCATGTGAAAGAGACGATCTTCAACGGAAGCGACTTTGGTAGACAAATAAATTGATGTTCCTGACCTTCAACTTCCGAAAGGCACGGTGGAAGAGCACATTTGATATCAAGGTAAAAATTACAGAAAGAACAACGGTAAACAAAACTCTTGCAGGTTTTGTTGCACAAATCACACATCCATTTCCCGGTATGATGAGCTGGTGGTTTTGCTAATAGATGAAGAGGGTGTTGAGGGTGCAAGCACCGCTTGATCTCCTGGGGTAGCTCAGTACACTTTTTGTGAAGAAAGAAGTTGCAAGAAGTGCATCGATAACTAGGACCCGATATTGGTTCATCGCACCCAGAGCACATAACTCCTTCAACATGAAATTCTTGCTCTTCATTCGAAATCAATGAATGATCTATGTGGGCAAATTGATGTGCCTGACTATCAACTTCAAAAAAACACTGTTGAAAAGCACATTTGATATGAAGATCAAATTTGCAGACAGAACAATGGTAAACGAAACTCTCGCAAGTTTTTTTGCACAAATCACAAATGCATCCCAAGATATAATGTGACGGTGGCTTTGCCAATAGATGAAGAGGGTGTTTAAAATGAATGTGCCGCTTGATCTCACGGGGCAGCTCGGCACATGTCTTATGAAGAAAGAAGTAGCAGGAGGTGCAACTGTAGCAAGGACCCCAGATTGGTTCGTCGCATCCAGAGCAAATAACTAGTTCGCCACTATATTCTAGCACTTGATTAATCAAGATCAATGGATGAACTGGGTGGCTAAAATGTTCAACCTCCATTTCACTTTCTCTCTTAGATCAGGTACAGAGGAGACTTGAGAGTTAGGTAGACCAAATTCAGTTCAACAAAGGTAAAGTCGCTGAACATGGCATGAAATTGGAAAAGCCAATAAAAGTTTAGTCCTACTAGTATTCAATTGCTCACCTTTTTTACCAGCAACTTGACTTTTTCACTGACGGCTAAGCAAAACCAAATAGAGGGAAATGCCATTTAGATCGGAGCTTAACAAAGGCATCGATCAACTGCTGAAGATCCATTTTTCTTACTTCTTGCTATCATTCAAAGGCTATCTGAAAGAGAGTCAAAAACAAAATTTATTCAAAAGACTCAAAACTCAAAGAATCCCAGAGGGAAAAGGAGGCGTGGTCTGTCACAAAATAGAAGAAGGTAGGAATGGGTAGATGATTAATCGACGCATCAGGAAATCCATAGGTGCCTCTTTTTGTGCTGAGGAGAGTGAGTATCTGTGGAGGAGAAGACATGGCCCAAAGGTTCGGTCGAAATAACTTTGAAGCTTTCTCCACGTATTTATTTGTACCATTTTGGACCTTTCCTTTTAGATAAAACTTAACAAAAATAAAACAAAAAATCAACGTTGGAGACATGTTGTTCGATATCATTATTATTTTTAGTTATATAATAATTAAAATAGATATTCATGCGATTAAAATTATGTAAAAAAAAGTGATTTTTAGCCAATATCCTCCTTTTCTTATTATTGTATTTTTTCATAAAAACATATCTTTTTTTTATTAGTGGTGTGGTTAATTGAACAAAAACTAAAGGCAATTAAAATAAATATACAGAAAATTGTGATGATTTGAGATATAGAGGAAAAAATATTTATTTTAAATCAAAATTTCATTCGCTAATTCATTTGTTTTTTCTCTTATAAAAAATATATCTTTTTTACTAGAAATATTTTTTAAAAAAATAAAAAATTACCATAATCTTAAAATCAAGTTTTAATTAAAAAAACAAAAAAAATCATGAATTTATAATTTTGGCCTGAATGTATTACAAAATATAAGAATAATAAAATTAAAAAATATCATATAAAAACTCACAATAAAAAAATAAATATTTTATTTGATTGAATATTCATGAATAAATATTTTCTGAAATTATACATATTGGATTCATATGTATTTATTTAGAAAGTAATTGTTAAAAAATAGTAATATTATTTAAAAACATTGTCATAATCAGATAAATATTTAAATATTACTTAAATAAATTTATTTAAGGATAATATTACTATCTGTAACTTTTTTTTATTAACAAGGTTGCTTAAGGTTTAAGTTTTTGGACTCTGAAAAGCTTATATTTCAACCATTTTTTACTAAAAAACATGAAAGCAACATCTAGACACTAAAAACCTTGTTTAACCATAAAAGACATAGATTAAAAACTCAAAATCAAATGAACTTAAAAAAAATTGTTGAAATCCAATCTATTTTTTTATACATTATTAAATGTAAGAACTATCAGTATTGAGTTCTGCTATTAAAAATAAAACCATAGACACAAAACAAATCTCTCTTCTTTTAACAATAATATGAGTACTTGCAAAATAAATAAAGTTTCATGACTAAAATATAAAATCTCAAAAAATAGGGATTAAACATGCGAAAAATAAAATTGGAGTGATGAGATTGAACTTTTCTTGTTTAATTTCTAATGTTAATT
>Ga0307513_10010302_pt1 | contig 11731 bp, 6 predicted proteins | sample 15_EM_MG_FD_202174 | JGI IMG/M metagenome (GOLD analysis project Ga0307513, IMG submission 202174) | Populus trichocarpa ectomycorrhiza microbial communities from riparian zone in the Pacific Northwest, United States - 15_EM | ecosystem: Host-associated > Plants > Roots > Unclassified | place... | reverse complement strand
TGGCCCTTCTCGCGGCTCTGCAGTGGGCAAATCAGGGCACCGAGTTTTCGGTGTTCAGGTGGGCATACCGTGACATCAACAGTCATTCTCCACACAAGAACGGTTTCAAGGTTTATCTCACGTACTAGCTGCAAAAGGTATTCGAAGGGACCCCGGAACTTGATACAGTATTCACCTTTCGGAGTGATTTCGCCTCTCAGGGAAGTAAGGATCTTGCTTGGCAGCATGAAAAGTTCCAGCTTGTCACGGTTACTCACATGGAGGTCAAACCGCAAATTCACGTCACTACGTTATCTTCTGGTTCTTCCCCCAACGTTGTGTTCAAAGCAGAATCAGATCCGGCAGTGTTGGAATGGATATCCACCAACCCCGATGGATCTACGTTCTGCTTTCCAACTAACTCGTTTGGTCCGGATCTACTTTTTTTCGTCCAATCCACGCGCCCTCAAAAACTTCTTTTGATCGTGGTCCAAGCCAAAAAATACGAGGAGGTGAAGAGAGAGACTCTTATTCACGGTGTTCGCACCGTTACCCCATCGTGGTTTTGGAAAAGCAAAGATTCGAAGGTGTGCTCATTCTACAGACTGTTTGCATCTGCTTCGGTTGATCTGAGCTTTCTTCGAGTACAGCACGCAACAGCCGCCACCGCGCTATCCATAGGGCAAGGGCACAAACAAGGGCGGTAATGGTAATGACAGCGCTACTGAACTCGACGAGGCCCTGAAGAAGATCCCGTCCGATCTAAAAGCGGATGGTGCCGACTACCCTGTTTTGCGCGTCCTCGCTTCGTGGCCGGGAAACCCAAACCTGGAACGGACTCTGGAATGGAAAGAAGAACGGGAGGGGGGAAAGCAGAAGGGGGGGAAGCGGAAGTTGAGTGTGGACAATACCGTCGACCCTGATCAACACCCACTCGCGACTCTTGATCTGGCAACTTTCGACGCGGTTGGCAATAAACTTAACCAGGAGTGGTTTCGAGGTGTGGAACAAAAGATATTGGTGCCCTCAAAGCGTCGAGTCGCCGCGCTCGTCCAAACGCACAAGGCGCTTAGTAGACCAGTAGCCATGTGCGTGACTATGAATCATATCCCAATGATACTGACACCTGCTCAGACAATCGCTTTTTCGAGCGCAATCTGCATTTCCGTGAAACGAACTCCACCCTTTCGCTATTTTGCCTTTGTGTCTCTTCGAGTATACTCTGAATGTTGTAGTACTTTTAATGTCATCTGTTACTTTTTGTTGTCGTTTTATTCCTTGGATTATAGGGCCCCCCAGGGTTCGCAACATCAGCAACACTTAAAACCTCCATGTACTATGGGTTCAAGCTCGCACTTGGATGTTGAGCTCGAGTCGAGCTCATACTCCTAAGGATACCTAGAGAGCCTGGGATTTTTGGCTCTCCTATTCAAGTCCAAATCGTCAAGAAATCTCCCAGGACAATCATTGAGAGAGCGATCTTGAAGGGTGCCAGTGTATCCTGTGGGGCACCCGATATGTTCTCTATGTGTAGCAACACCTGGTACGCGCGTTTTTTAGGGCGTCGTGATTTAATTGACTTTTCCCTCTCTTTCTCTCCCCTTTTGAGCGTGCTTTGAGCGTGCTGATGCGCGCAGGACTTCTCCACAGCCAATGTTGAATCCCTGGCACCAGCACTGGGCGATGCCCGCCATTTCTTACCTGAACCATATTATCACGTCTTGCATAATCGGTTATTCCTGACTTTTTGGCAGGTTTGTAGCGCTTGGAACGGGGCATTACCAGGAAGTCAGGAATAACCGAATATGCAGGATGTAATGATATGGTTCAGGTGGAAATGGCGGGCATCGCCCAGTGCTGGTGTCAAGGATTCAACATTGGCTGTGGAACAGAGCTAGTGGACATAACACAGAGGAGGAGAGATAATATCGGTCGTTTACTCAAACACGATGACAAGATTGTACTGTATCGAGGCATTTCAGCCACTCGTGGACCCCGCCTTCCTTCAAATGAAACCCGTTCATGCAAATAAATTCAAGGTAATGTGCTTGGCCCTTCAGACTTCTGACCCGACTGAGACTGCTCCTATCCTCGGTCCACCTCCGAATTTAGGGTCTTTGAGTGTTTTTCTGTTGGTGCATCCTAATTCCCCGCCGAACTACCTGTCAAAAAGGCTCCGAATAGGATTAGTGGCGTGTCACCTCCTTCGGGGTCGGTCGTTTTCAAGACCGGGGCGCACTCGCCTGCAACAGGAATTACATCTAATTATTTCCTTTCCACCGTGGTACCAGAAGGATAGACAGTATAGGTGTGTGTGTGTGTGTGCAGTATGAGAGCAGAATGCAACCGAAAGCAACCATAAGTCCCCCAACGGTAGTAAAAAAACGGCATAACAATATGTGAAATGAGCAGAAGAGTGCCATGCATTTGCCCCACAACAGCGGTAAATAAAAAAAGAGGACTGTCCAACAATAAACACTCGAATGAACGGGAGGGCCGGGGAGCGACGAACTGTATGACTGCGGGCGACCTACAGTGCACCCTTTTTACGCAGCCACCGGCAACGACGACGGTAACAGGCGACTATAGGAAGGCAAGGAGGGCAGCGGTCAAACCAGACAGAGCGAACCCAACGAGCCTAGGTATCGAAGCAGATCGGGATGCAGCAGACTTTCCATTCGAGTTGCCAGAGTTGTTCTTCGACGCGTTCTCATCGGCCGCGTATGGGCCATAGTCCTGCGTCCTGAGTCCCGAGCCCATCATTGCAGGTCGATTCTATGGGGTCGTCACGGTGGAATACTCTACGGGCCATGCGAGTGATTGTGATCAGCTCCAAGTTGGTTTGGCATAGGACTGGATTACCCCCTTTAATGCGCATTGGGACTAGAGTAAAAACACCTCTCCCAGAGATGTGAGCGTGACAGTACGCTTCCCACAAATACCCTGCCATCGAAGAAGCCTCTGAGGCACTCTGAAAGTGGTTTTACCTCGGCGTAAAACAATGCGCTGAGCATATTGCGAAGAGCTTCATACACAGCATGTTAGGATTCGGGTCATTACAGGTAGCGCACAAAGGGAGAACCTGCGGCAGAGGTTTTGTGCGCCCTGTAAGTGTTACGTGTTGGGTAATTTATTGTAATTTAAATACGTAACTGTCTAGTAGCCTGGGTCTAAATCCGAGGACTATTACTTCAGTCCCACGTATATAAGTATATTTATCAATAGAGAAATATAATTATATACGCTTTTTAATGAGCAGTGATAGGGGTATCTACGCGAGCGTCGATGTATACCTTTAGGCTTCTAAACCTCAGACTTATAGTCGATATACGCTACGCTTACGATAGACAATGGGATCGGGCGAGATAAGTTGATCGAGTGGCAAAAGTGCTTCCAAAATCGGTCCTGCCTTTGGCCTAGAGCTCCGGGCACTCCGTACCTCTTATTTCAGGTAGGCTTGCTAATGGGGCTCGTTAGGCGGTTAAGGCCTTGACAGATAATGATGGCGAACAGATTGATTATTAGGGGCGTCTGCAGGGCCGCGCTTTATAGGTTTCGCGTCCCTGCATAGCCTAATGTATCTACATAGGTTTACATTGATTCATTACAATTATCCTGTGCCAGATCGCATCGATTAGCGCCGATCTTCCTGTGCTAATGCTGCGATCCTGGCGGCGCTCGATTACTTATCCCAATACTATAGAATTGCTACGCGTCATGTTTGCATAGCCTAGCAACTCCATTAGTATTCGATCTGCGGCTGCACGCTCGGATCCGGAATGACTCACGCAGGTGGATCACAAAGCAACTCTCTCGAGGGCAGGCACTCGATCTGGTTCGAATCCTGGTGAGTGCGGATGATTTATGGCACTTATCAATTGTAGCATTTTACCAATAATGCTCATGATGATAAATACCATAAAATTGAGCGTACATCAAGGCATATAAATACGATTGCGAATCATTGAGAACCCGTTCCATAACATGAAGCAGACTGCTGTCTTTGCAATGCAATATGATTCATTACTGGCACCTCTAAGTCATTTATATGAGTATCATATGCAATTATAGACTGTGGGAACTGACCCCATGATTGCTGATTCTTGCTCCTCATACAGCTTGGTTTCACACTTGTTCTCACTCTGGAAGTGACATTACATTGATAACAAATATGCTATATTCATACTAGTTACATATACAATAAGTACATATGCAGAATTAAGACATCCGCAACCCCCAGGCTACCAAGCTGACACCAGGAGGTGGTGACAATTGACAACACACATGGGCTGTGGGTTGGGCTATGGGCACCAGTAAGATGTGTGCAATACATATGCAATGTACATACATGAAGGATCAGGAGGGCCAAGCTGCCATGTTCTGCATGTAGTATTTGGGTTTTCAGCACATTAATGACTCAACAACTGTTGAAATTATATCACACTCACATTATAACCTACTGGGTACTTTGAAAATGTGTCCATGGAAGCATGGGGCAGTGTGGAAGCTGGTGAGAGGTGTCAATGATCAAGGGTGCACATGGGCTGTGGGTTGGGTTACAAGCATCAGTGAACTGTGTGTGATATATATTTGTAACACATGTACATAGGGGATTCAGTTCTGGAGCCATTACATGGTTTGGCCATCTGGCCATGTTGTGGGCTGTGGGTTGGACTACAAGCATCAGTGAATTGTATGTGATGTCTTGGAAATGCACATAAATGGTGGATTTGGTTCTGGAGTCGCTACTTGGTTAGGCAAAGCTGCTGCATTTGAGTTTTCAGCACTTAAAATGACACAATGAATCTTGAAATGGTAGCACACTCACCTTGCAGTGTGCTGGTACTTTGAGAATGTGTCTATGGAGGTGTGGGGGCAGCAAGTAAGGCAGCAAGAGACAGTAAGGTCCAAGATCCAACAAAGACAACACTCACCACATGTGGGCTGTAGGTAGGGCTACAAATACCAGTGAAGGAAAATGAATGTATTTTAAGACTCTCTACATAGCACTTGGGGCTCAGAGAGCATGCAGTCCAATTACTCACAATAAATAAGGACCCCCTATTAGTCACATGAATGGAAAATTGTGTCAATATACACGCTGACCACATCAATATGCATGTGTAGGTGAAGTGATTCATATATATTTTATTCTCAATTTTAACTGCAATAGTTTGGTAACATGGGAGGCAACTTTGTCAGGAATATCTGATATATTTCTGGGACATGTTTACACACATAACAGCTGTATTAAAACATGTACATAATTAAGTTGACTAATATATATTTTACTCTGAATTTTAGGTGCCAGAATGTGGTGGGGTGCACCATTGTGGTGTCAGGAATATTTGAGATATTGCTGCAGAGAGGCAGGCAGGCAGGTGGGTGGCCACTGTGGGAAATGTTGCCAGCAGAAATGGTTGACACAAAAACCAGCTGTGCAATCTGGCAATGACACATATTTTGACTGGCAAGTGGCTCATGCAAAGCAAAGGCCTTGCCACCCATTCTAGATAGGCAATTTGACCTTAAAGCCTGTACCTTCACCTTGTGTTGCCACTCAGAATGGGTGGCAGTACCAATAAATAAAACTGGTGAGACCACAGAAGTGAGATGGTTATGCAAGACTATTTAACAGGTTGTATTTCAGGCTAGCTACCCTGATCTGTTTGTATAAAACATGGTTGATAGTGAATGAAAAAGCAGGCAATGGAGAAAGAATGGCTGAGAGGGGTACCTTTCTAGCTTTGTGTGTGATTGCTGTGCACTTTGCTTTAGATGCCACACCCTTCTTCTTGGTAGTAGTAGTAGTAGTGGTGGTGGTGGAGTTTGAGAGCTGAAGATGTCATCAACATTGTTACAATCCGCATATATACTGCCTGTGGACTAAGTGATCAGCTCTGATCATGATGCCCTTTTGGCCTGAAGGTTATGGTGTCCAAGCATAACTTTAACAAACATTGAGGGCCACAGGTTGAGCACAGGTTGAGCTGTATAGAGAGAGAGGTGTGCTGGACTGCTGTGATGTTGTTAGTGTATGTACCTTGTGTTATGTAGACATACATCATCAATATTGAGGGCCACAGGTTGAGCACAGGTTGAGCAGTGTGGGGAGAGAGGTGTACTGGTCTGCTGTGACATTGTTAGTGTATGTACTCTGTGTTATATAGACATACCTTGATGGTGGTTGCCTTGGGGCGCTTATCCTTTGGCCATGAGATAGTGGTGATTGATGGGGGAGGCAGGATTGCCTCTGGCACCTGTCTATCTTGAATCAATGAGTCCAACGAGCTCAGGACTGACTATGTCCTGTTAGCACTGATTCATAGGGTAAACAGTACATACCTCAGACTGGACAAGACTTTCTGTATGACATAGGATACTGCTTGTGCCACCCCATGGTCCTGTTAGCACCAATTCTTCCAGTGTTGTATGAAGTGGGCCATCACCCCAGTCATCAAAAGCATGCATATGGGCAGTTTTGGCTAGCATTTGTTGGATGAGGAGTGAAACAAGCCAGTCACTCTCATAGCTTTTGAGCCACAGGTGGAATTCTCAGCACTGCCAAAAATTAATAGTGTTGTGAACCAGATGTCACTTGCCTTGCCAATTACAACCCCTTTATCAAGATTGGAGTTGTGCTTGTCAGTCTTCCTGATGTTGCAGTAACAGTAGATGAAATGTTCAACAGTGAGATTTTATTAAGATGCAGACACAGGCTGGGTTAGAAATACTTGCTAATGCTTGCACAGAATGTGCTCTCACCCTCAAAAACCTCAATTCTTTGGGTGGGAGACAGACTTTGTGCTTGAGGTTGTATCCAGCATCGCACACAGTGGATGAGCAACTGGCAGCACCAACTGGTTTTGCAATAAAGAGTGAGACACTGTGATTGCTTGACATTGATGCAGATGTGACAAGTGCATGGAGGTCACCTTGGGTCATTTAATGTGATGAGCAGTGCCAGAGGGGTGCAGGGCAGTAAAGTAGTAGTAAGGAGTCCACTCACCTCTAGGGATTGTCACCATGCTGTTCTTGCAGGCTGTAGAGGGCATGGGTGTTGAGGGGCAGAGGTTGTGGGGTCAAAGTTGGGGACTTAGAGAAAGGGTGCAGGGCAGTAAAGAAGCAGTAAAGAGTGAACTTACCTCTAGGGTTTGTCACCTTGCCATTTTTGTGGGTTGTAGAGGACATGGGTGTTGAGGGGCAGAGGTGGTGGGTTCAAGGTTGGGGACTTAAGAAATTTTATGTTTCCTGGTGATGCCCTGTGCCAAATGTAACTGATCTGCCAAGAAGTCAGGAATAAGTGAACATGTGGGACATAATAATATGATTCAGGTAGAAATGGCTGGTGTTGCCCAGTGCTGGTATCAGGGATTCAGCACAGAGATGGGGGATCCTCAATTTGAACTATGGGTGTGCCAGTACAATGTTTATAGATATAAATAGGTGTTTTATTCGCTATTTACCTTATTTCTAAACTGCCATGAACTGGAATGGAAAGCCAGTCAAAACGACTGGTTTTGCAGTGACTTTGGTAATGCCACTTAAAATGAATGGTCGCATACCACCTGAAATGACCAGCAGATCGAACTTGGGCACTGCCACCTATATCAGCTGGAACATGCCACCTGAAATGGGTGACAAGTGCCAATACCATCTGATCTGGGTGGCCGCACTTCCCACAGTGTGGTATGGATGGCAGTTGATGCATGACGGCAATGACGGACGGTTGACAGCATGGGGCAAAGAGGTGGGCAGTGGCAGCATTGGGAGTATTTGACATATTGCTGGGGAGGTGTGCGGCGTGGGTGGCGTGGTGACGGACGGCATGGGTGCCAATGGCTGCCAAAATTTTTTACAGGTGTCAGAGCGACCGACGGTTGACCAATGGTGCTTACTTTTTGAAGAGAACGCCTGTAATAACAGGCCTTAGTAGTTTGTATTAGTGCCTGTCATTACAGGTGAACTTCGTGACCCATAGGTGGCAACGACAGCCATGCAGCCATGAGCCAAGATCGCGCATAACAATTCATCCTGAAGGCCTGAATGATTGGAAAATGAAATCACAAAACTCAATTGAACGATACGTGGAGGGAGAAGTCTAATTTGTAGGAACGAGAACAAATGAAGGAGATCAACCCGACCTCGTTAGGCCCTAATATGATGACAGGCTGGTAACCTGTTTCACTGAGAACACACAAGAGTAACTACAACGGTGAAACCCTGGACGCGAATACAAGAAAAAAGGAGGTCACCCAGCGAGACCTATCGCGGAAAAGAACACCAGACGAATGGAAGTCCCTCAGCTATGCGTTACAACGTGGGGTGATGAAGGAGGAATGTATCCGATCATCTGCATAGGTCGGGCCCTCGAAAAATGCTACGATCGTGCTTGCACGAGCAGTGTGTGTCTGGGGAGGGGGGAGGGGGGGTGTGTGGGAGGTATGAGGTCAGTGAATAGGATTTAATGCAAGGGACGAGAAAGTCCGCGAGATCAATAGAGCGGGATGTCCATGAGAATAAGTGTCCAAAGAATAAGCGTCCAAGAGGATGACTAGCAGTGTCCAAGAGAATGAGTGGTACAAGAGAATTAGCCGACAACTTGACTCCGATTTTGTCTAATGGACAATTGTATCCGCCCCGCTTACGTGTTGGAATCAATGAAATTGTAGAAGAAAACAGCCGGTGTTCGCAAGAGGTTAGAAATTCATTGATGGCCGAAAGAGCTCCTCAACAGAACCAGTGAGCCGAACGTGTTCGATCGACTTGCAGGGGTGCCTCGTCATTTCGCCTTTCGTGTAGAATTTGTCGTAGCTACATTCCCGGCAAACATGTTAACGCTGGCTACTTTCGGCGATTGGAAACGTACCACTTCTTGCAAGTATCAGCAAGACCGAAATGGTCCCGCCTCAAATGACGAAGCACATCCTTGGAGTGCTTCCAGGTCTGGCTGGCGTGACAGAGGCGGCAGACGTAACGGGGGGCTACACCTTGTGCTTCATTGGTAAGTGCGAGGAAGCCAGTGTAAACTTTTCCCGTTCTAACTCCAAATTCCGCAGTCTCCACCTCCGAGTCCGTGAGCGGACGTATCAGCGCCTCTAGGCTGACACCGCTAGCGAATATTTTGTCCATAAATGATATGACCTCCTCATCTGCTCCTTGTCTCCTGCACCGTTGCTGTAGCAACCCAAGGTCACCCTCGTAACCGACTGGTCGGGTCTTGCATGCGGCAGTGTGAACCGGGCGCTGGGACAGTTTCGGTGTTTGCCCCCCGGATGTTCTGTCGCTACAGTTGGGCCTGGTTTGCTGGCTGGGTGGCGTTGGCTCGCCACTCGCACTCGCACTGCTGATGTTAATATCAGGACTGCTTGGCGCCGCTCCAGGGTTCGGGGTTCCATTTGGAGCATTTAGGTAAGCCTGTGCCGTGTATTGTGGCACGTGGGAGGAGGTCTCGCTGACCAGGGACAATATTGACTGCGCTGGAGTCGCGAGCGGCGGGGTGTACGGTTGATAGGCTTGCATTAGTGCTGGCTGTGGGTAGACAACAGGTTCTGGGTTGTGACAGTAATGCCCTTGGTCTTGATGGCTACCGCCACTGGTCCAAGGTGGGTGCACAGTGGGCGTTGTCACAGAAGCGCACATTGGGCTTTGCGCTGGCATAATTGCGCTGGTACCACGAATAGTACTAGGGGTGGTATAGGTCGGTGAGTGCCCATAGACTAGCCGCCATGATGGGGACATGACTTCATTTGCTGGTTGGGCACGGCAGTGAGCTTGAGCTTGAGCTTGACCATGATACTGATGCTGGGATAGAATCCCAGCCATGTGCTGCTGCTCCGCACTATGTCTACTCGGGTATGGTCCATTGTCTACACTCCGACCCTCAGCGTGGCGCTCACCCACCGAACCCATGGACGCCTGCTGCTGATCAAAGTCAATACAAACGGCTGGATATCCGGCTGGGGTGAGCTGGGGGAGGTGCTGGGACATGCCCGCCGAAATCAGAGAGGACTTCTGACGATGGGTGTGCGGAAGCGACGGCGAAGGGTGCAGCCCGAATCGCATACCGAATGGAACACGTTGCATTCTTCTCGTGGTAGCAGGTTTGGAGGACTTGGTAACGGCGCCGGTGATTAAGGCTGAGACGGCTCCTGCTCTTCCTCTCAGGGTGCGGATGCTTTCTCTTTCGCCCAGCAACACAAGCGTACTACGAGGTCGATTGAGCGGTTCGGAGGCGAGTGCCGGTTCTGCGACTGGAGAGTCTGCCTGCGCTGGGAGCAAGAGAAGCGGAATGTAGGGTGCAGCTATCTAAAATGAATCTTTGAACGGAAATAAAAAAAGTTTAGATCGCTAAGTATGGGGAAGGTGGTAGGGGGCTCGACAGTAGGGGGCTCGAGTTGAGGCCAGTCGGGGCTACTTGCTCTTGCTTATGACGTTTCCCAAGACGGGCCCACGGGTAGCATGCTATACGCGAGTCATCGGGCGGGTAGTCCCTGACGACATAGTGGAAGCCCACAGGAAAGCGCAGTAAGAAAAGTGAACGGGGTAGTGGGCTGTGGCCGTAGGATCTGAGAGTGAGTAGTGGGAAATTTCTGGAGAATGAATGTCAGTTGTTGGTCCTGTCAACATACACTGTCCCCAGTTGTGGGGCGGTGTGCAGTGGTGGCCGGAGCAATCTAACAGACAGACAGCAGCAAACTAATTCGGAAAATACAAATCCTGACAGGTCCGAGCGCTAGTAGCGTGCAGATGCGTGCTGGAACCTCCAAGGCGATGAGAGGAAGAATGATGCGAGACGTAAGCAAGGGATTCGGAGCGACAAGTGGACCTAGGTAGGCTTGTTCTCTAAGAAACCGTAGAGCAAGCCCTTGGAGTCACTACTGGGAAGCGGCTGGATACGACGGAAAGGAAAGATTACCATAAAGGGCGCACCCTCTCGTAACTGATTGGCGCCGCGCGGGCGTGGCTATATTGGGCTGGTTGCTATGGACCCGAGAAATGGTACCAAGTTGCGTAGTGAGGTGATCGCGAGGCGACGTGATGACGAGGCGACGAACGCGACGCCGGCGGCAAACAACCATCGGACTTTTCAGGCATGATGTGGACATTCACAGACGAAATTTTATACACAGAGTATACCAAATATGACCGTGGTTGCGCTTCGATCGAGGGAGTGAATAGCAGATGTATCTCGCTCGTCCTAGCCAGCTCGATGTAAGGTGCCCAGCCCGCAATCGCTACGTTATGGAACAATAGGCCCTCCTTGCAAGGGTTATCTATATAATACCCTCCTGCAAAGAATGGAAAAATGCAGGAACGAACCTTGTTCCTATATCTTAAAGCACACCCTCTATGGCCCGTTAATGAACGAGGGCATAGGATTGACTGACTCTTTGTGGAAGTGAACAAATCATGCTTCCTGATCTCGTTATCTGTAGGGCGAGTCCTAATTATCATCGGGACTAGTGGTTGTTAGAACTTCAGCATAGCCGAGTGTACGACGCAAGGAATCGTGTTTCTTTTTTTTTTTTTGGGGGGGGTGGGAAAGGGGGGAAATGCATCATGTGCCGTAACGCCATTTGGCGCCGTGTGTAGGACTTAAGAAAACCACCCCCAGTCTTGGAGCTAGCGTAGCGAGTGAGGAGACAGAACCGTAAGGGTCTCTCCTCTACTCGCTGCGCTCTATATACATAATAGACAGCCTGTAGGTAGCCACGCTATGAAACACCTGAGTCCATAGCTCTTACACGTG
>Ga0307513_10010301_pt1 | contig 11733 bp, 6 predicted proteins | sample 15_EM_MG_FD_202174 | JGI IMG/M metagenome (GOLD analysis project Ga0307513, IMG submission 202174) | Populus trichocarpa ectomycorrhiza microbial communities from riparian zone in the Pacific Northwest, United States - 15_EM | ecosystem: Host-associated > Plants > Roots > Unclassified | place... | reverse complement strand
GGCGTGAGCGGCAGACGGAGCGAAAGCGGCGAGCAGCGACACGACGCTGCAGGACATCACCGCAAGCATACTCAAAAGATAGCCGTACATGCTTGTTGCGAAAGTCATGCGCTTGCAGGATTGCTCGTGCCTTCCCTGTACATACGGTCTGATCACGCCATGGACTATCCCAGCGCTTCCGTCGAGCAGATCGGTTTCTTTCACGAACACGGCTATCTGGTGGTGCTCGGCGTGGTCCCGCAGTCCGACCTGGACACTCTGGAGTCCTATTGCGACCTACTGTTGCAGGACAAGGAACGGCTGGCCAACGACTGGGCCTGGGATGCGAACGAGGCCAGGGAGAACCGCAGCTTCCGTATCGTGCAATCCACCCCGACCCTGGTCTGGAAGGACATCGCCGACCAGCCTTACCGCCGCTGGCTGGCGTCGTTCTCTTCGCAATTGATGGGGATGCCGCTGGAGTTCTGGTACGACCAGTTCCTGGGCAAACCACCAGGCAAGAGCGTGCCGACCGAATGGCACCAGGACGAAGGCTATTGGGGCCGCAATCTGGCCGATCGCGGCATCACCGGCTGGATTCCTCTGCAGGATGTGGATGCGGTCAACGGCTGCATGCATTTCATCGATGGCGGCCATCTGGAAGGTGTGCTGGAGCACAAACTGGTCGAAGGCGTGCAAAGCGACCTGCTGGTATGCGAGGTGGATGCGAGTCGCACCGTGGTTTGTCCGATGCGCCGCGGCGATGTGGCTTTTCATCATTCGAAAACGCCGCACATGAGCACCGCCAACAATGGCACCGGCTGGCGCAAAGCGGTCACCAACCATCTGCAGGCGGTGGGTGCCGGTGGCGAAGGCGGCCATTATCCGTGGCGGGTCAAGGTCAACCAGAAGACGGGCGCGAGGACGGTTCCCGAGAGCCGGCCGGTAGATCCCGACAAGGGCTGATGCACCCTACTTCGCTACAGGCACAGGTTTGACGTAATTGCTGTCCGACTTCGTGTAGATGGTCAGCCCATCCAGATCGCGCGTAGGCGCCGGGAAGACTAGGCTGGCCAGATAGCCGATCACGATGCACAGCATGATCGAGATGGCCAGGTAGAAGTACGGATGCACCAGATTCATCGACCAGGCCAACAGGGTGAGTGCGATGCTAGAGGCCACGCCGATGGCCACACCTGCCGAATTGGCGCGGCGGGTGAACATGCCCAACGTGTAGGCGCCCGCAAAGCCGCCACCCAATAGTCCGGCCAGTTCGATGGACACATCGAACAACGAATGGATATCGAAGCGGGAGAGCAGCAGCGCCACACCTATACCGAGCAGACCGGTGCCTACCGTGGCGGCCTCGGCGAAAAACACGCTCTTCTTCGGCGTGGGATTCTTTGCGAGCTTCTCGTAGAAATCCACAGAAGCCAACGTGGCCACACTGTTCATGATGCTGGAAAGCGTGGCCATGGCCGCTGCGAAGATGCCGGCGATGATCAACCCGGTCACGCCCATCGGCAACTCCGCGGCGATGAACAGCGGGAACGTCGCATCGATCGGCAGTAGCGGGTTCATGCGTTCCGGATTGTTCTTGTAGTAGACGAACAGCGCGGTGCCGATGGAATAGAAGATGAAACCGCCGGGTATCATGATCAGGGCGAAGGCCCAGATCGACCGTCCGGCTTCCTTGTCGGACTTGGTCGACAGCGTGCGCTGCATCAGCACCTGGTCCTTGGGGAAGGTCAGCACCACGTCGAACAAGACCAGGAAAATGAAGCCCCACACCGTGGCCTTGGTCAGATCGAAGCTGAAGTCCAGCAGCTTGGTCTTGTCCGCCGCTTGCGCGATCTGGTGGAATTCGCCGAAGCCGCCTTTCAGCGTCCAGATGATGAAGAGAATGGCGAAGATCGCGCCGCCCATCTTGACGATGACCTGCACGAAGTCGGTCCAGATCACCGCCTTCATGCCGCCCATGGCCGTGTAGATGATGGTGAAGCCTCCCATCATCAGGATGCTCCACTCCACCCGGATGCCGGTGATGGTGGCGATGGCCAGCGCCGGCAGGAACAGCACCACGCTCATGCGGCTGCCGATCTGCATGATGATGCACAGCGCACTGGCCAGCATGCGGATGGTGGGGTGGAAGCGAGTCTCCAGATAGGAGAACACCGACATCAGATTGAGGCGGCGCAGCAGCGGCACGATCCACACCGCCACGAACATCAGGCCCATCACCGCGACCAGATTGTTGGTGAGGTATTGCCAGTTGGTTTCGAACGCCTTGGCCGGAATGGCGATGAAACTGATCGAGCTGGTGTTGGCGGCGTACAGGCTCACGCCGGCGGCCCAGAAAGGAATGGTGCGTCCGCCGACGAAGAAATCGGAAGTCGAGTTGCGCTTCTCCCGGATGTAGAAATAGAACCCCATGCCCAGCATCGCGCCCAGATAAACCACGATCACGATCCAATCCAGCCAGCGCAGCAGCAGCTTGCCGGACTGGATCTGGGTGGACTCGAAAGCGATGCCCTTGCCGTTCGCGGCTGGCCGCGCCCACAGCACGCCGTTGTCCAATGCCGCCGTCGCGGTGACCCCTGCCGCATCGGAATCGGGCAGTGTCGCCCATGATCCGGTGATGGTCTGGAAGGTCCGCATCTGTGGCGTGCCGCTGTCGTCGGTGACCAGATAGATCACATGCGCCTGGCCGATGGCGCGCGCCGAGCCAGGTACGACCCTGCCCGGAACCGATCCCTTGTCCTGCCAACCGCTATCGGCCGCCCAGCGCAGGATGCGCTCGCCGCCGGCCGCGGGCACGGTAACGAACACCGCCGAAGTCTGCGCGACCAGCGAGGTCGGCAACGCATCGCCGGGCCAACCAGCGGTCCGCTTCCATTCCGGTTTCGCCGCGCTCGACACCAGCGACAGCAACACCGCCTGTTTGCTCGCGTCGATGCCGACCACATATACGTTGTCGGGGTTGGCCGCCGCCCGCGCGCCTTCGACAACGACGGGAAGCGGCGGCAGCGGCGTGGAAGTCAGTCGGCCATCGACCAAACTGAGTCGTTCGATGGAAGCGACTGCAGTGGACCTCGCCGGCCCGCGCAACAGGAAAGCGAGCTGGCCGTTGCCGATCATGCTTTTCAGTTCACCGGTCGCCGTCGCAGGTTTCCAGTCGAGAGCCGTCCAACTTCCGCTGCGGCTGTCCAGCATCCAGGCTTGATCCGCGCCGATCGCTAGCGGTTTGCCATCCACCGCCACCAGACCAAGCAGAGGCTGGTCTGTCGCCAGCGTTGGCAGTGCCGTGGTCTTTACCTTGGACAGGCTTTCAGCGTGGCCCGTCGGCGACCACGTCGAGGCCAGCAACACCAGTACCGCCAGCAAGGCGCGCATCGAGAACGGGGAACGACTCATCAAGGCTTGCTCGTGTCGGCATCGACCGAGGCCAGGATCGCTTCGGCCCGCTTAAGGAAAGGAAGATCGACCATGCGGCCATCGACGAGGAATGCGCCACGCCCTGCCGCACCGGCCTCGCGGGCGGCAGCGACGATGCGCCGCGCGACCGCGATTTCTTCGACATCGGGCTGGAAGGCTTCATTGGCCAGCGCCACTTGGCTAGGGTGGATGCAGCTCTTGCCCACATAACCCAGGCGACGCGCCATCGATGCCTCGGCACGGAAGCCCTCCGCATCTTCGAGATCAGCGAAAGCGGCATCCCAGGCGAAGACGCCCGCCTCCGCCGCGGCCATGCGCATCGCATACAGCGTGGCATGTACGTTGGCGGGATCGCCGCGGTCGATACCGAAGGGCTGGAAGAGATCCGCCAGCCCCAATTGCAATCCCGCCACACGCGGGTGCGCGCCCGCGATTTCGGCCGCGCGGCGCAAACCTCGTGGAGTTTCGATAGTGGCCAGTAGGCGTATCGATCGATCGATGCCGCTGGCGGCTTCGACGCGTTCCAGCACCGCCACCGCGGCGCGGATGTCTTCGGCCGATTCCACCTTGGGTAGGTTCAGCAGCGCGACCGCGGACTGCGTGACCGCCTGTACGTCCGCCTCGAAGTGCGGCGTATCCAGTGCGTTGAGCCGCACCACGATGACTTTGGCCGCTGCGCGCATCGCGGGCGATCGCAGGAATTCGGCGACGTCGGCGCGCGCTTCGGCCTTGCGCGTTTCGGGAACCGAGTCCTCCAGGTCGAAGCTCAACGCATCGGCATCGCCCGCCAGCGCCTTGGCGAACAATTCAGGACGCGCCCCCGGGACGAACAGCTTGCTACGCATCGACCATGCTCTTCATGGCGCGCAGTGTGAGGGAAACGGAAGCGAAGAAAAGTCTTTCCCGCCATATTCAGAAGAAACATTTCGTTGCTTGGCGGCCACCATGCCAACGCCATGGCCTCACCTGGAATAGCGCGGCCGAGGGAACGAGCAATCCAGGCGCTTCCACGTTTAAGTCGTCATCCCGCGAATGAGTCCATCCCACGAAGACGGGGGACGCCAGTGATTTGCGCGCAACAACCAACAGCAACCATGACGTCATCCCAGCGCAAGCTGGGATCCATCTTGATCTTGCTCTACTGTTTTTGATGTCCTACAAGGGATAGCAACCGAGCAGCCCGGCGCTCATTTGCCTGGGTCCGTCATCCCCGCAAAGGCGGGGATCCGGTGACTTTGCTATCGCTAGCCGGAGTGCCTGGCTTCGCCAGGAAAGACGGCGAACGGCAGGATCAAAATGGATCCCAGCTTGCGCTGGGATGACGTCATGGTCGTTGTTTGGTTGCCGCGCAAGTCACTGAGTTCCCGCCTTCGCGAGAATGGCGGAATCAAAATCCGAGGAAGTTCAACGGCGCACGTCGAACCCGCCCTCTCCCAGAAACGCACTGATTTCCCCCACCCCCAGAAGGTTGAAATCGCCGGGCAGCGAATGCTTGAGGCAGGCGGCGCCCAAGCCGAAGCGCAGTCCGTCCACGTCGTCCGTGCCGGTCATTACGCCATGCAGCACGCCCGCGGCGAATGCGTCCCCGGTGCCGATGCGGTCGACGATCGGGGCTACCTCATAAGCGGAAGTGGCATGACTGGTTCCGCCACGCACTGCATCGATGGCAGACAGGGCGTGATGGTCGACGCTGCGCTGCACGCGGATGGTCGCGGCCATGCGCTGCAGCTGCGGGAAGGCAGCGAACGCTGCCTGCGCCCCGGCGAGGAAGCGCTCTTCGGAAGTGGGTTGAGCGAAGGATTGACCCAGCACGACCTGGATATCGCGATGGCTGGCGAACAGCAAATCGGCTTCGGCCATGATTTCGCGCAGGATCGCCGCCGCGTCGCCCTGCCACGCCTCCCAGAGTTTGGGGCGGAAATTACCGTCGAAGGACACCTTGACCCCCGCCGCGCGCGCCGCGCGCACCGCTCCTAGCGTGCGATCCGCCGCCAGTTGCCCCAGCGCCGGGCTGACCCCGGAGACATGCAGCCAGTCGGCGCCTGCAAGCAGTCCAGCCCAGTCGTGCTCTCCACCGCCCGCGCGCGCGAAGGCGGAGTCGGCTCGGTCGTAAAGCACCTCGCTGGGACGTTGAATGGCTCCCGGTGTCAGAAAGTACAGACCCATCCGTCCCGGCGCCCGCTGGACACCCCGCGTGTCCACCCCATGACGGCGCAATTCCCCGGTCGCCGCTTCGCCCAACGTGTTGTCGGCCACCACGCCGACCATGTCCGCACGATGGCCAAACTTGGCCAGCGAAACGGCGACATTGGCTTCCGCACCGCCGATGTAGACCTCGAGATAAGGCGACTGCAGCAATAGCTGCCGGCCCGGCGCGCCCAGGCGCAGCAGCAGTTCCCCGAAACAGACCACGTGTCCCCGCATTCCACCGCTCCCTTATCGTCTATCCGCCGGCCTGATGGACTGCGGCAATGATTGTCCCGGGACACACCATAGCGCCCCGGAAAGAATAGTTGTTGTTGCACCGCACACTCTGTTACGGTTTTTTTGACCAGCGGTGTCATTTTACTTCTGGAAAGCATCTCGAGGTGACAAAACCCGATTCGTTTCATCGCTAAAAGCCGCCATAGAGCGATACATGTGCCCTTGAGGAGGGGAACCCATGCAAACTCGTAACAACCGCCGGAAGACACCGGTTACCGTGCTCGCACTGTCGATCGGATTCGCGCTGCAGATGAATGCCATGTCCGCATTCGCTCAGGAAGCCAGTCCGGCCGATACGACCGCCCCTGCCGCCACACCCGAAGAGGTGGACACGCTGGGCACCATCACCGTCACAGGGTACAGGGCCAGCCTTGAGAAGGCCCTGGATATCAAGCGCGGCGAAGCCGGCGTGGTGGATGCGATCGTCGCCGAGGATATCGGCAAGTTCCCGGATTTGAACCTGGCCGAATCGCTACAGCGCATCCCCGGCGTGGTCATCACCCGCGATGCCGGCGAGGGCCGCAATATCTCGGTTCGTGGCCTGGACTCCAACTTCACTCGCGTGCGCGTCAACGGCATGGAGGCGCTGACCACGGTGGGGTCTACGGACCAGAACGGCGGAACGAACCGCGGCCGCGGTTTCGACTTCAATGTGTTCGCCTCCGACCTGTTTTCGCAGCTGATCGTGCGCAAGACCGCATCGGCGGACGTGGAGGAAGGCTCGCTGGGTGCGACCGTCGATCTGCGCACGGCGCGCCCGTTCGACTACGACGGCTTCACCCTCGCCGCCAGCGGCCAGGCCAGCTACAACGATATAGGCGGCGAGACCGACCCGCGTCTTGCCGCGCTGATCGCCAACACCTGGGCCGATGGTAAGTTCGGCGCGCTTTTGTCGGTGGCCTACTCCGAACGTCAGACGTTGGAAGAAGGTAGCGGCAGCGGCCGCTGGGCCAATGGCCCCAGCAATGGCAATTTCAACGCGGCATCGCCATTCGCGCCCGCACGCCTAGCCACTACTTATCACCCGCGTTTCCCGCGCTACACGCTGATGGAGCATGACCAGAAGCGCACGGGTGTGACCGCCTCGCTGCAGTTCAAGCCGACCGACCGCACCCAGTTCTCGCTGGACGCGCTGTACTCGAAAATCGACGCCACCCGCAACGAGAAGTACATCGAAGCGATCTCATTCAGCCGCGGAGGCACCGGCAAGCCGCAGACCATCGTCCGCGACGGCGTGATCGAGGACGGCGCGCTGGTCTACGGCCTGTTCGACGATGTCGACATCCGCTCGGAAAGCCGCCATGACGAGTGGAACACCGTCTTCACCCAGATCGACCTGGAGGGCGAGCATGAGTTCACCGACAACTTCAAGCTGTCCGGCAAGCTCGGCACGTCCAAATCGGAGCATGAGAATCCGATCCAGACCACGATCATCATGGATAAGAACAACGTCGACAATTACAGCTACGACTACCGCGGCAATCCGTACAAGCCGGTGCTGAACTACGGTATCGACCCGACCAATGGCAACGGCTGGACCCTGGCCGAAATCCGTATCCGCCCTCAATACGTCACTAATGACTTCGACATCGGGCAGCTGGATTTCAACTGGAACATCGGTACCGGTTTCCGACTGAAGGGCGGCGTGCAGGCCAAGAACTATTCGTTCTCCACTCGCGAGCTGCGTCGTGCCTCGGAGCTGGCCGTGCCCGTCTTCCCGGGCGGCACAACGCTGGTGCCGGCCGACCTGACCGAACTGGCCCGTCTGAGCAGCGTCAGCGGTTCGCCTGGAACCTGGGTGATCCCGGACTACCAGGGCATCGCCGATGTGTTCGATATCTACAGCAACACCGGCACCTTCGCTTTGGCTGAGCGTGCGGCCAACACCCGCAGCGTGGAGGAAGAGGATCGCGGCCTTTACTTGATGGGCGAGTTCTCCCTGGATATCGGGCCGGTCCCGGTTTCGGGCAACGTGGGCATGCGTCACGTGCGCACCAAACAGTCTTCCACTGGCGTAGCGACCGCCAGCGGCGCCCCAGTCGTTGCGACGGCGAACCGCAAGTACAGCGACACGCTGCCGTCGATGAATCTGGTGGCCGAGGTCATGCCGGACTTCCTGGTCCGCCTGAGCGCGGCCAAGGTCATGACCCGTCCGGGTTTGGGCTTCCTGACCCCGGGTGTCACCGTGAACGTCAGCGGCGGTGCGCGCACCGTGGCGGGCGGCAATCCGAACCTGGATCCGGTCCGCGCCTTCACCGCCGACCTGGGCTTCGAGTGGTACTTCCAGGAGGGCGCCATGCTCGGCCTGGGCCTGTTCTACAAGGACATCGAGAGCTTCATCCAGACCACGCGCGTGGTGCAGCCTTACTCGGCCAGCGGTCTGCCCGCCAGTTTGCTGGTAGGCACCGGCGCGACCGTCGATGACGACTTCACGTTCACCGTGCCGCTCAATACGCCGGGCGGTGAACTGATGGGCCTGGAGGCCAACTACCTGCAGCCGTTCACCTTCCTGCCGGGCAAGTGGGCCAACTTGGGCGTGCAACTGAATTACACGTATGTGGATTCACAGATCCAGTACGTGAACAGTGCGGGCGCCAATGTCTTCAAGACGGATTTGACCGGGTTGTCCAAGCATTCGTGGAACGCCACATTGTTCTACGAAGGCAAGCGCTTCTCCGGCCGCGTCTCGGCCACTAACCGCGACGACTATCTGCTGCAGGCGCCTGGCACCGAAGCCGGGTTCAACTTGGACGGCGTGCATGGCCAGACCGGCACGACGACGGTGGATGCCTCGGTGCGCTGGAAGATCAACGACAAATTGGAACTGAGCCTGGAAGGCATCAACCTGACCGATGAAGTGCAGGAATCGTGGGTGTCCAACCCCGCCGTCACCCTGCCGTTGGACTACAGCGAAACCGGCCGTCAGTACCTGCTGGGTCTGCGCTACAAGTTCTGATCAATTCGCAACACCGGCCGATAGCCGGTCCGCAACAGCCTGGGCTGTTGCGGACCGGAACCGGATTCCGCTCCACACGCGGTTTCCCGTACACACAATTCTGTCGCCGCGGGCTCGCTAGCGATTCGCTTCCGCGGCCTCCGACTCGTTTCCAAGCATCACCCGGTGTCCGTCGTTCTTCCACGTGGCTTTTCCGGAGACTCCCGATGAGAAACGCAACCACGATCCTGCTTTCCGGTGCGCTGCTGTGCGCGTTGGCCAGCCCCGCCCAGGCGGCCGATCTCGGCCGTGAGGTGCTACCTGCCAGCGACGGCTGGGCCTCTCTGCCTATCGCAACGCTGCCCAACGGAACCACCGGGGGTTCCGCCGCCGCACCCGCGCGCGTGCACCGCGTGCACAACCGCAACGAATTGGTCTTCGCACTGGCTTTCCCCGATGCCACGCCGAAGATCATCGAGATCGAAGGCATCGTCGATGCCAACGTCGACATCGACAACCAGCCGTTGAGCTGCGCCGACTACCAGCGCAACGACCCGCAGACCGGCACACCCTATTCGCTGGCGGCCTTCCTGCAGGAATACGATCCCGCCACCTGGGGCCGCGTGAATCCTAGCGGCCCGCTTGAGCGCGCCCGCGCGGCTTCGGCAGCGGCGCAGCAATCGCGGGTACGCATCCGCATTCCCGCCAACACCACGATCGTCGGCGTAGGCCGCCACGCTCGCGTGCTGGGCGCCTGGTTCGATGTGCGTCCCAGCAGTACCAGCGGCAACACGCCGATGAACGTGATCATCCGCAATCTGGCGTTCGAGGACACCTACGACTGCTTCCCGCAATGGGCGCCGAACGACGGCAGCACCGGCAACTGGAACTCCTTGTACGACGTCATTTCGGTGCGCAATGCTACCCATGTCTGGATAGACCACAACAGCTTCGGCGACATCGCGACCACCAACGAAACGCTGCCCACCTATTTCGGACGTCTGTATGAAGTGCACGACGGCCTGTTGGACGTGACCAACGAATCGGACCTAGTCACCATTTCCTGGAATCGTTTCAGCAACCACGACAAAACCATGCTGGTCGGCTCGTCCGACAGCGCCGTCGCGGACCGCGGAAAACTCCGCCTCACTTTGCACCACAATTTCTTCCAAGACCTCGGCCAGCGCGTACCCCGGGTGCGCTATGGCCAGGTGCATCTGTACAACAACCATTACAAGCTTAGCGACGATGGTGCGGCGCACTATGGCTACAGCTGGGGCGTAGGCATCGAATCGCAAATCTACGCCGAACAGAACCATTTCCGTGTCAGCGAGGCGGTGACGCCGGATCTGTTCATCGACCGGCTCAACGGCACTCGCATTTTCGCCACGGGCACCCTGCTCAACGGCGTCTCGCAGAACAGCGCGGTCGACGTAGTCGCAGCCTACAATGCGGTCAACGGCAACAGTCTGATTGGGAATGTGGATTGGACACCGAGCTTGCATGGCCCCATCACTCCGGCGTCAAAAGTACCCGCCCTGGTGATCCAGGGCGCCGGGCCGTTCAAATAATCGTGCAGCCGTCGTGCGACGAACGCGGCGGCGCGGAATTCATTTTGACCGAAGCGGTGTGGCCACTCCATCCGCACCGCCACTTCGGAAACTTTGAAGACCGGACATTCCGGGCCTTTTATAGGGTGCCGCGCTGGATGAAAGGCGCGCGCTGGTACAAGCGGCGTTCGCCACCACGTGGATCGTTCTCCACACGGGGCGCATCGGCAAAGACCATCGTCTCGCGGTTCGTAAGCGAATAGGGTTCCCAATCTTGCGTCGCGCGGGTGCGCGGGTCGCCCGTGCGTGCGAAAGCCAGCAACGCATCGCTCATCACGTCGGCCACGCGCTGCGCCTGCTCGCTGTCGCCGGTGCGCGAACCGGGCTGACGGATGTTGTCGAATACCAGCGGAATGTCCAGCGTGTGGAAGGCGCGCAGGCGTTCGCCTTCTTCGCCATCCGGGTGCCAATCGAGCTGGTAAGCCCAGGTGTTGGCGCCTTGGCGCGCGCGCACTTCCAGTTCCTCCACCGCGCCGCGCCAGGAACGCCCGGCGGTGGTGGCGGCGAAGAACACCTCGGACGGCGTGTAATCGGGATACAACCGGCGGTATTCGGCGATCACCACTTCGGGCGCGATGTCGACGAACTGATGCGCCGCCAGCTTGTCCAGCAGATCGTCCCAGCGTAGTGCGAAATGCGCGGGATCGTTGCCAAGAAAAGCGCGCGTCTCGTCGCGGGTGTTGCCGATCACCATCGGGATCCGCGCCGACTGCGCAGGCGCATCGGGCCAGAAGGGATGCCGTGGCAAGTCTTGTCCGTCCATCACCGGACCGAAGTACAGCCCGCTGTCCTCGACCCGTGAAGGGTCGCGCACCGACTGCGCCCGCAATAGCGCCTCCATCGGCATGTTGCGCAGGCGTCCAATCTCGCCTTCGCCCAGGCCCAGCGCCTGCAGGTAGATGCGCACGCGCTGGTCCGCGGCGCGTGGCCCGGCTGCAGTGACCTGCTGACCACTCATGGTCCAGGCGCGGTGGAACAGGCCGCGCGCCGCCGGCATCGCCATTAGCGTGGCGATCTTGGCGCCGCCGCCGGACTGGCCGAACACGGTGACGTTGCCAGCGTCGCCACCGAATTCTTGCGCATGCTCGCGCACCCACTGCAGCGCCTGCACCAGATCCAGCTGGCCGACATTGCCCGAGTGTTGGAAGTCTTCGCCGCCGGGTTCGGCCAAATAAAGATAGCCGAAGGCATTGAGGCGATGATTGACCGTGACCACGACCACATCGCCACGCCGGCACAGGCGCACACCGTCGTACAGCGGATTGCTGCCCGAGCCGTTGTTGTAGCCGC
>Ga0307513_10010300_pt1 | contig 11734 bp, 18 predicted proteins | sample 15_EM_MG_FD_202174 | JGI IMG/M metagenome (GOLD analysis project Ga0307513, IMG submission 202174) | Populus trichocarpa ectomycorrhiza microbial communities from riparian zone in the Pacific Northwest, United States - 15_EM | ecosystem: Host-associated > Plants > Roots > Unclassified | place... | reverse complement strand
ACGCGTTTTTTCGAACCGGGGGGTTATAAGATAGAACCCCTTCTAACAAATCGGTAAACCACGATATCTGAAGGCAGTTGGAAGCAAAGAAACAAATGAAATGATAGGAAAAGAGGGCAAAATGTAGCGGAAAAAGCAAATAAACTAGAACTGGCACTCCACTTCCCTAGCTTCTGAGCAATAAATACTCGCATATCTGGGTTAAATGTAGAAATTCCCATCAGACTCCCTGCTATTTTTGCTTACTAAGACACTAAAGAACCCCCCCCCTTCAATCCCCATTTTCAGACGCCCCGATTCAAACCCCCCCCATTCTAACCCCCCGGGTTCGATCATCAAAGGCCTTCTTTGCAACACTGGTAGGGATACCCCTCCCTATTTTCTTACCCACATCGACCTCTCCACCAGCCACTGGCTACTTTGTCCAGCGCAAACACCTACCGTACCACCGAGTCTTCATGTGAGTGATAGGACATTGTCACCGGCGTCGAGTATTAGTTCTTCCGCTTGGATTACAGCCGCCGCGGTGAATAATATGGTTAGCATGCTATATACGGAGGTACAGCGCCTAAGTTTTGTATGTTCCACAAGCGAGGTTTGCTGCCCCTACCTCCTGTGGAACATACAATACTTAGGAGCTGTACCTCCGTAAGCCGGGTCGCATTTCGTGTGTAGTACTAGCATTCCATCGGTCAACTGGCAGGGCGTGAAACCCCCTGACGACACCGCACTGTTTCGTGTGGTCCTAGAGTTGCTCCTACGGCTTCTTCCCTTGCCTTACTTGCTTATGGGGGGCTCCGTACCAGTGAATTAGCTTCCACATGGGTGAAGTTTGTTCGAACTCGCTAGAGGAAGCGTATGGGTAAGATATTGGAGGGATATTGCGAAGCCAGGTTTTTTCACCAAGGGATTGCACAATCGAATATTGGTGCTACTCAATACTTGCACCTGTGCTGTGGTACAGTGCCGGCAGCCTTATAGCCTAGGTTTGCGGGGTCTTTTCTATCAATCGAATATCCATTCTGATAACGCAAAGAATCTAGATTTTCTGGCTGGAATTCTATGCTTGTATATTCAGCTCTAGATACCGTAGGACTATCATATCTCTTCCGTAGCATCCAACATTCGTGCGCCGAGATTTTGCTCCCGAAAAAAACTTTCCAACCGCTGTAGCGCTCCCCACTTCTTCCTATATCCAACTCTCGCTCGTATCACTTGCGTCGTGGCTCACATTTACACCTCACATCACCAAAGGAAAGCAAAGAAAGAAAGGCAACTACAAAAAACACACCACCCGTCTGTGGTACATCGACGCCCCAGCACAGCCAAAGGCACATTCAATATCCAAAAAAAAAGAGGAAAAAAAGCTCCTCTAAAACTGTTAGACTACCCTAAAAACGATTCCTCCTGACAACGGTAGCACTGGCATACTCTGTCGGCTTCCCATCATCCCCCAAGAGGAGCGCCCTCTTGACTAAGTGCGGGGTAGGCAAATGCCTGCGAGTAACAGTGACTGTGACAACCTTAACCGCCTGCGAAGGATCCTGTGGCTGGGGCTGCTGCGAAGGAGATGGTGATGGAGACGGAGACAGATTCTGCGGTGCCTTCTGTCCCACGGGCTTAGGATTGGGGTTCGAGCTATTCCCGCGGCCTCCGGCACCACCACCACTGCTCCCGTCAGAACGGTCGTTCGCCAGGGGTTCCGGCAGTTGTATATCATTCCCTTTGTATGGCGGTACATTAGCCTTTATGTCCTTGGACGGCTCCTTGAATGGTTGCCCCGGCCGGCCAACGTTCTTGGTGTAGAGGTTTTCCTGTTTGCTGACGACATTTCCGGGCGGCCAGTATTCGCATACTACGAACCTGGGTACACAAACACGCCATCAGCGCTACCCTCCACTACCTTACCGATTCCCCCCGGAAGGAGGGAAGGAAGGAAGGAAGGAAAAACTTACCACATTGGCCCGCCTGGGAAATTGCACCTCTTATCACTCGTCGCGCAAGCCACTTTGATAGTGTCCTTCCAAGCAACCTGCGTGTAATGCCCAATCATACTCCCATCCTTAGTCTTCGGCGAGTTCCCCTCCCAGATCAGGTTATCATCCCTGTAGCTCTTGGCCTCATCTGCGAAGGCATCCACTCCAGCTTTAGGGTTCCCGGCGCTGCTGGCATACAAGTTCTCACCATACCCCCCGCCAGAGTGTTTGAAGACGCAGGTCTTGGTCACGCTCTTGGCCATCTTCCAGAGCTCGTTGTCCCACGAGAGCGGGACCACGCCAAATTCTTTGCGGCGAGCGTTGTGTGCTTCCAGGATTTCCTTTTTGAAGCGCGGGAGGTCGTTGTTGAAGTAGGGATCACCATCGCCGCCGGGCTGGGAACCCTGGGCGGGGGCGCGGCGGGGGCTGATTCCCGTGGAGAGCACGGCGGTGCTGGAGAGGAGAGTGGATATGAGGAGGAGGGGGAAGGGGTTTAACATCTCTGCTTTGCTTGTGCTTTGCTGTGGGGAGCGAGTGAGTGAATGGGGCTCTCGATCGGACAGGCACTCTCTTCTCTAGGGCGGAAATGATGGGATTAAGTGCTCTCGAAAAAGAAAGTAAGACCAGCCAGCTGGAGAGGCAGAGACATGGAAGAGCAGATATGTATCGGTATTCGAATAGTTAGTTCCCGTAGGGAGAAAAGTACGTATCAATTGCAGTACCCTGGGGTGTTCTAATAACCAGCTATCAATCAATCAATCAATCAGCCAATCAGGTAACTCCAGAAAAGAAACGATAGAGAGAGAAAAAGTAAAGAGTCCTGCATAGAGAGTATCCTGGGTACCACGGTAACCTTCACGCCCTCGGCGCCCTTGGTATATAAAAAAACAAAAAACTACAGTAGCGCACAGGTACAGTGCAGTACCGCACCTGCACAACTAATGCAGGGGACAGGCAGCAGTGGAATGCGCAAGTAAGGGACTCAAGCCAATTAACGCCAGGAACGAGGGAAACTCACGAGAAGGCCAAGGAATGCAGAGCCCTGTAACCGTAAAGTGTGAATACAATGTAAATAAAATAAAATAAAGTAAAAATATCCACAAACCCAAACCACTTGGGTGAAAAGAGGAATAGGAAAATAGAAAAATGGCCTCTGGCTACGGGAGGAGGAGGGACAGGTGGGTTCCCTATGGCGGGGGGCATGGAGAACATGGTGAAAATATATACAACTTCACTTTCGCATTCCGGTGGTTTAGTCATGTCAGGTTCGTTATCTGTTAGGAGATTAGTAAAGAAGGTTTCAACACATGGTTTCGTTTCATTCTTTGGGTATTGCTCCCAAGATTCAGGTCTGAGTATCCGGTGCTTTCACACCGGGGGGGGTTTGGGTTGTGCTGCACCGGGGGTGTCGGCGTGTGTAAGATTGATGCAGGATTTCTCCTACCGAGCCTGTGTCTCTTGGAGTATTTTTCTGTTATAACAATTTGTTATTATTCCGCCTGATGGGGGCGAATGTGTATCTCGCTGTATGAAAGGGTGGGTTGGGCTAGAATTCTCCTTTCTCTTCTTCTTCTACTACTACTAGCGGTGGTGGTAAGACATTTTGTTTGTCTTTCCCGTTGGTATGGTTAACACTAGGTGTTCCCCCACTCGTCCGCCCGCCAAATCGCATCATCCGGTGGCACTCGATCGGCCTCTTTCCTCTAGTTTATGACCCGCGGCTTGATAGGAGTAGACTTGAATTGCCATAGCATATGCCAAGTGTTGCCGGGTACAGGACCCTGCCTCATGATAATTGGGTAGTTGAGGTTCTTCCTATGGATCGGAACGTACAAGCGTTTCTACCTGTATGATGGTGGCACTTTTACGATTGTGTGATGTTTTCGGTACGGTACGGTATGCTTTTCCCAGCCGGCTTCCGCATATTAGTACTTGCGTAGCACGAGCTATGCACCCGCACAGTCCCAGGCGATGACTGGAGTACGTGAATATAACCCTAACCGTACAACCACCCATCTGCTGTGGAGGACCCACCAAACGTGCAGTACGGTAAGGACAACCCTACATGACTACTCGAACCGAGCATGGGGTCTTCTCGCACCAGCCCACTCCGGTGAAGCATACTCCCCACTATTGCCATCATCATCACCTACTTACTATGCTTTTTTCTGTCTTTCTTCCCACAAGTAAAGTTGCCTCGCACCGGCAGTGCGCTCATCAACCCACTCAGGCAAGAGTTAAGAAGGGCCCTTAATTCCGCTTATTCGTGAGAGTTGAGGGTTTTTTATATTGTGGTGATGCCTTCTCCGGGTATGAGTGTGGTTCCCCGCCATGTTTATTTCTGGTGTGGGCTGGCTGATATTATGAGGCTGGGGGGTTTTGTGTTTGGTAAGAGGATAGTTTTTTTTTAGAGCACGGTATGATAAGGCATGGTGTCTGAGTGCTGTAGTCTGGGGAGTAGGCGGGGCCGATGGCATCGAGTGATGCTGGGGAGCTGGGTTGATTGTGCTGTATTCATTCGCAGTGGGGTTGATTTTCTGTGGTTCTGGTCTCTATGAGGGATGAAAGGTGGTGCTTGGTGGGAAGGAGTTTTCTATAGGGCGGGCTGAGTAACAAGGCCGTGGCTAAGTTATGCAGGCGGCACATACAAGCAGGCTTCGGTCCGAGCTGGTCCTTGCAGTACAGACGGGGGACAGGCAACGGGTAAGCGTGACAGATGAATTGGTGGATTGATGCCGGGTTTTAAAAGTTGATGGCGTGAGGTATGGGTTTAGTGATTGGAGAGATTTGGCACTCAAGTAACACAAGTATAGAGTTTCTCGCCGAAAAGCCTAACATCTCGTTAAAGCCTACGGCCGGCCTAGCAGTACGGTGTAACATCCCTTCTGGCCAGGGATCGGCGTTCCGCTTCTTTGCGGGGGATCCTGTGTAAGTCCATGCATCTCTCTACTACTCCGGGTCAGCATTTCGGAAAGCGGTATATTGTTCACCAGGCGTCAGCAAACAGGAAACAGAAAAAGAGCATGTTGAGGGGGTGGAGTAACCTACAAGTGAAAAAAGTGATCGAGTGAGATCGATTCGTTTAACAAAGTGACGAATTCCGCCTTCTTGTCAGGTTTGACAGCTCGAAGCAATGGTCACTACTTTATGTCCTTCCGATAAACTATGGAACCGTACATTGAAGCTCCCTGGGAAGACAAAATTGCCCAACACGCCCGCAAGGCACGGCTTTATGTTAGATTACATAATAATATCCTGTCTCTAGCGGTAGCAAACTTTAATTTTGGGCGAGAAAGGGTGAGGGCTGGTGTGATTGGGGGGAGTGGAGGCCTGAGGTAGGCTGAATAGAAGAATCCCCCTTGTTTCCCTTAGTCAACCCAGACACTTGTTTCGGTAAACCCGCTCCCATCAATTTGGAAAGGAAACGTGTTCTTGCAGCCCGGAGGAGCACAGGTTGCCTTGGGAGTGGTGGATAAACACCCGCAGGGCTCGTTTCTCTCTCTTGTTTTGATCACAGGGGCACTGGGCTGTGAATACTGCAATCCCCGCACGATAACGACACCGAGGCGAGAGCCTGCCTCCAGAGTAAATCATATGCCGGTATGCAACCACGGAGCTGCAACTGGGAGACGTCGTGATCACCAGGCGAGGGGAACAGCTGTCAAAGGTGGCGGTGAGAAGTGGAATGTCTCTCGTTCATGGCTGACTCATTCACGATAAAAATGACCAAAGGGAATGAGATTGGCGTTTGCCCGGGGCATTCCTTCGCTCCCGGGCTTCTTGCCTTCCTTCTTGCAGCCGCCCTCGCCGAATATGAGATTGGCGCTCAATATATAATAAGGTCACATAGGCGAGTAGGGTAGGACATCCTATGCTGTGCTTGGGGGTCTTTACTACGCTGGTGTCCGCGGTCGGGGAAACCGCTCCCTGACTGCCTCTCGATACCCCACCCAATCCATGTTCTGCAAGAGTTCGCCTGCGGGCTGGGCTGTGGCGCTGCACGGGTGAGGGCTTATGCATAGCCCCGGTGCTACTCGGGTACCGTAGAGCAGACTTCCGTAGACTGACACAGACTACGGAGAACGGTAATTGCCGTTAACTTTAAGGCTTCACCTAATAGCAGAGCCAACTGGTTTGAGAACGCTGCAGACTTCCAGAAGGCGAAGAGAAGGATCCCTCTAACTTGATGTGAAAGGACGGCCGAGTTGCGTTTGCCATTAGTGGCATAGCCTTTGCAGGAGGGTCTAAGCGTTGCACTCTAGAACGGTAGATTGTATACCGGCATATCAGAAGGCCAACCTCAAGTGTGGTGCAATAGTATGGTCGCTTCCCACGCCTTTGCGGACAGCACAGAGTAAAGAGAAGAAATATAAATCATTCCATCATGAGTTGCCGACTTTCTAAAGCCATCATGGGCTAACCAGGAAATACTAGGAATTAGGATTCGAACCCCCCGTGAATTAATGGTGATTCATATGCCACCTCGGCGAGAGCTATCCTACCTTTTTCTGCCTTCGCCAAGACCTTCAAGCCACCACCTGTTGCCGGGGCAGAGGACAACACTGGCTGGCTTAGGCGAACCACGATAATCAGGAGAACAACCTGCGTTTGAATATTCACCCGCACCCTCCTTTCCCCTTCGAACAACCACCAGAGGAACTCGATTCATTCTACACCTTTGCTTGAGGGAGCATATAACCACGGAAGGCAGAACGAAGAGAAGGAAAAAAAAAACATTAGACGAAAAGAGTGCCTTCTCAACCGTGCGCGGGGAAGCTTCGAGCCTGGGAATTTCTAGGCATCCGATCGACCCTTCAGGCATCCAACGACTGACAGGCAGGACGAGGGATATGAGAGGGAAATAGAATTTTACACTCAAGAAAGAAAGTGCCCTTTAGCGATCGAATCGAAGGGGACCCCAGTGCCTTGCTCAACCACCTTGTCTGCCTCTGTTTCTATCCGAACGTTTATCACTTCTGCTAGTGCCGCTAAGTTTTTTTCGCTTATTGTGAGGCACGCCCACCACCACCACCACTACCACCACCACCTCTACTTCTACCATCGTCACCACCACCACGCCCCTTTTGCTACCATAGCTAATTATCACTACTATCGGCAGAATTATGAACTCGGTCATGTCACCTCCAGCTTCAAAACCACCTCGTCGTCGCGGTCCTAGAGGGGGCAGGGGTCGCAACAGTAATAATAATAACGCCAGCGGAGACCAAGATGCTGTCACTCACCAAACAACCAATCGCACCTCGAAAACTCCGCGCTACACTCCGTCAACGACTGCTCCTGCTCCTCCTACCGCCCCTCATCGCCAGCTCTACGTTCCACCACCCCACTCCCCTTTTGTTCCTAAAGTTAAAATCTTGAAGCCCTCTGTTGCACCTCCTCCACCTCCTCCACCTCCTCCACCTCCTCCACCTCCCACTCCTCCCACTCCTCCCGCAGCGCCAGCCGCCAGAACTACGCTGGAGATTCGCGGGCGACAGCCCCCACCAGCGCCGATCCAAACTCGCCCCTCGTCCGAAACCACCGTCATCGCTGTGGTTGACGGCGACAACGACGACAAGGACAGTGACAAATCCTCCCTCCCGGCATCACCACCGCCACTTGCGTCCCCGAAACCGGCACCCGCGCCGCCCCCACCACCACCCTTCCAGGCCCCAGACCAAAAAACCCTAATCCGCGATCGCCAGGCCCAGGTAGCTAAATACCTATCCGGCTGGGACGCGTTCTTCGCCCTCGCTTCAGCAAAAGGCGCTGATGAAGCCGAACCTAATCCCTGGAAGCGCTTGCCCTGGACCCTTGAGAATAACAGTGTTGACGGCGCTGGGTGGAGGCCTTGGGGGGAGTACTTGCACACAGGGCACAGGGGGACTTGAAGAAGGCTTCTACCCTCTTTTCACTGTTTTCTCTCTCCCCATCAGATAAGTTTAATGGAGGAAATTTGATTGGTTGGTTGGTTTTTTACTTTTGAGGAATGGCTTGGAGTTTAACTCGCCGTGCGAAGGTTAAGAAAAGGAAGGAAGGGAGGGAAGTGCGGCGGTGGGAATGTCGGCTTCGAACACGGGAGGCTTTCGTTTTCTTTACACTTAGTGGCTCGGGAATTACAATGAACCGTGGACCGCGGCGGGGAGTGTAGGGAAGGGAGGGGAAGGGACGGGGAGGGGAGGTGAAGAACGGGCCTTTCTTTGCGGTGTTGATTCTTTCTTTTTTGATGATGTGCGGGGTTGTTTTGTTTCTTGCTGTTGGAGGTTGGGTTGCTCGAGGAGCGATAAGTGAGTCGGGATAGGCGGGAGGGGAGGGGAGGGAAGATTCCCCTGGCGAGCTCAGGTGAGAAGGTGAGTGCATGTGGGGATTATTGCAGCGTTCCGGGTGGTTCAGTGGCAGGAGAGGAGGGAGTGGGAAGCAGTTTACTCCCTACACTACTCCACACATATCATTTCAGAAAACGCATGCGAACTGTCGTAACTAGCTAGCATACAACACTATACAACTAAAAAGTTTAGTTGCCTCTTGACCTATATTTGCTCCTGTGGTGCTTGAATGTTTTTATATCTGTTTTTTGTTTTCAACCCCAACGTGAGCACTACTAGGATACCGCCGTCTGCTCCTCCCCGCTAGCATAGATTATACTAGTACAAAAAATTAACTAAGCCCCGGCACATCCCGGGCATGTGCCGGTGGGGGGGAGATGAGCGGAGAACAGGTTAAGTTAAGCTCAACTGCACTTGAGTCATGAATATACCGCACGTGCAGTTTGTACAGTACCTGCAGTTCGGCATACCGTGAAATGAGTATTTGGAATAATCTACAGTATTCTATCGGGGTATTCCAAACCGCGCATAGGCCAGCCAGAACCGCGTTCTTCAAACCCGCGGTAAAAGTGCTCCCACGGTAATACTCACTCCGGAAAGACATCTGGGCGCAATATTTATAGCACCATACAAAAGTTCCAAACCACCCTTCAGCCCCTCCCTCCCCCACCAAGGCGCTCCTTCCACCACGGAACCTACCGGTACCAAGTAGTACCAGTAGGACCATATATGATACTACCAACTTTCCCAACTCCATCCTCCGCTTAATCCCCCCTCCGCTGTGGACGTGCGCCGCGGCGACAGCACAACTCTCCTCCATAGCGCCCTGCCGAACCACACAGGCTTTAGCAGCATGACTGACTAGCAGAGGCAGACTCACAGGCGCAGAATGAACTGTGTCGAGTGAGTTCCTGTGAAGCCCGGGCTGAACTGAGACATGGCGTCATAGGAGAAGGGAGTGGGGCTGTGGGGTGGTGTGGTTTCGGGCACGTGGACTGGTTATGGTATCCGACCCAGGTACTTGTACTCGTACATATCATATCCGCGCGACAGGCGTGAGGCTGTTTTTGCGGCTCTGGGCGGGTGGGTGCTTGGGTACGGTAGTTCTATCTACAGTGAGAACTGGAAGTTGTGATTGAGGATTTTGCGAGAGAGGGGTTGGAGCCGCCTCCTCCTCCTCCTAAGGTCTGTTGGAACTTTCTTCGGTTCACTTTTTTTCTTTTTTATTATTATTATTCGGATTTGTCGAGATTAAGCGAAAGTGATTTTTTTTGCCTGGTTAGTTCTGCGGTACGGCAGGCGTCCTGGCGTCATTCCCAATCACCCGTATTTCGGTTCTTACTACCTTTCTTTCTGACTTGGTGCGAGTATTCCCCCGTGATCGACGCCTTAAGCGTTGGACATTGGCTGGCATTGGCTAGCGTGGCCTAGTAGTAATTTTTCTACGCATCTGCAAAGGGGTTCAGTTGGGGAGGAGAGGATGATTATGAGCCACCTTGAAGGCACTCATTGGCTGCATAATTTTTTTTCAATCTCTTTGCTGGTCTTGAGATGGCTTATGTCGGTATTGGTAATTGCATAGGGGGTATTATACCGGGAATCTGTTTGGTGGTTGGTTTATTATCGCTGGTCGGTCGGTCGGTAGGTGGTTTGGTGATTTTGGAGGGGGGGAGTTTATGTGGGGTTGTAGCCGTGGATATGGTAGGGTTCCGGATTAACTGGAGAGAACCTGCAGGCGACTTTTGTAAATCATAAGTTGAAATAGGAAGCGGCTGGGATGAAACCTACTCGAGTACTTGGATGCTAGAGCTGGTCGGTGAATATTGATTGACAATGGATGATTATTTCTGATATGCAAGTGGGCCTGCAAGTAATGTATGTGCGAGAGAAGAAATTCCGGAAGGCTTTAGGATTTTTTATTTGCCAGGAGGGGTATGATAAGTTATCAATGCTGGTTTAACTACCGTATCCACTGATCAAATTCGCTATCCCCGTCCCAGGATATGTTATATCCGGCCCAGTTAGAGAGCGGAATTAGGCTTCAGATAGCATTTCTCATTGGCCGTTTCATGCCAACTTGAACTAGCGAACAATAATGCATTGTTGAGGCCAAAATCTGAGGCAATACGATATCTTACTGGGCCGGAAAAAACACATCCTGGGACGGGGATAGCGAATTTGCTCAGTGGATACGGTAATATGGGGGTGTTAACAGATTATCCCCTTCCACGCGAGTAAACTGTTGTCAAATTAGAGCCGTGAAAGGCGTAGTACTGGCCTTAAAGAATTAGCCTATGCCTGTTTATCGCTATTTCTAAACGAAGCTAGGATAAAATTCTTATTTGACGGACGAGCGCCTAAATGATCTCCCAAGTTAATGCGGTATATGTTGTCAGTATTGCGAGTGTGCTCGAGAGGGGAAGGGAAGTGAAGGGGGGGGTTAGTTACAGCGGGGTTGGGCACAATTACGATGAGTTTGCGATCCTTGTTATTAGCGGGGCGCCTGGCTACCCCAGTATAGATAGCGGGATAATGAGGAAACATTACTGGCGGTTATCCCATCCTGGGGCTGTGGTATCGCTGAACTCTGGTTTGCCATAATTACCGCTACTTGAACAACAAATGTAGCTTGTAGGATCATTGGGCGAGAGAGATTATTCTCTCCAGTCTGAAACATGCATGACAAAACCTGAGGTTTACGGGTATCCTATTGTTTTCATTTGATCTCCCTACTCCCGCCCTCCCCTTGATACAATCCTGCGCCTCCGATGAAGCGCTTGACATAATCAGAGCCTTTCCGGAACCGTAAGGAATATCAATACCAGGGGGTGGGACAAATCGGTACCAACGATGGTAAATCTGGCAATTCAACTGAGAGTTTTAAGCGAATCTTGGGTTTCCGGTGCTGTATATCACAACTGCCAACAATGAAAACGTTCAGCTACTCTGTATGCCCTTGGAAAAATGCGTTGAGATATGCGGGCAGCCAGGTTTGACCGCCTTGGGCGCGGATTTCTCAGGACCTTTGAGAGGGCGGGGGAGTTGCCGCAAACGATTGATTGGATCTACGCCGGGATGTTTTGGGGATCCAGAGCCTGGGGAGGCTTTGTTTCCTCGGCAGCATGTATGGCGTTAGCGGTACGAGACTCGAGTAGTTTCCTCGCAATCCTTCTATAGCCAAACTCAGGGTCAGAAATCCGGACATGTCACACAAAGATAAGAGATAATACCACAACTCAACTACCATCAGAATTTTTGAAAATAGGTTTTTGAAAAAAGAAATCTATGATTAAGATCTACAAACACTCAGGATGTGATTAAAACAAATAGCTTTTTAATTCATCAAGAGGTGAAAAAGTTGTTGTGGAATGAATATTGTGCCACAACTAGTACTGTGTGGCTAAGGTTGTTGTGTATATTTCATACTTTTTA
>Ga0307513_10010299_pt1 | contig 11735 bp, 7 predicted proteins | sample 15_EM_MG_FD_202174 | JGI IMG/M metagenome (GOLD analysis project Ga0307513, IMG submission 202174) | Populus trichocarpa ectomycorrhiza microbial communities from riparian zone in the Pacific Northwest, United States - 15_EM | ecosystem: Host-associated > Plants > Roots > Unclassified | place... | reverse complement strand
GGGTAATGGAAAGCTAGAAACTCCCTGGCGTTTGATGTTTATCACACAGATCTCACTTTATGCCTTGATTTATCTACGACTGGTTTAGAGGAATAACTGAAACGGAATAGTGGGAGTGCGCATTCAGTGGTCCAAGTAGCACCGGAAACCCACTCCCCAAAATTTTCATGAGATAAAAACAGGTGGTGGCTATTTTTTACAGCATGGCTGCTGGAGTTGTCATTAGAAATGCAGAAGGCCATCTCATAAAGTGGAGATTCATTAATAACTAAGTCAGATCTAAATTTGTTCATAAAATATATGCTCTGAATTTATTCGTAAAATATATGCTGATTAATTTTACAAGATTATGTATATCTTTTAAATTATATATCTAATCAAATTGAGATTTTGAATGGAGATATTAGATATATAGAAGTATATTGTGGTAGATTTTCAGATCAAATAAAATTCGGGAGCATATTATTTTAGAGAGTCAAAGTTACTAGACGAATCTTATCAAATCTACCAGACTAGACATTCGTATATTGTTTGGGATATATCTGGAGTTATAAGTGTAATTGTGTTACAATTAAAGTTGGTAGTTCCAACAATTCATTCATACAAGAGAGAATGATGTATTTGAAGTTATTAATTTGCCAAAAATATATGGAAATTGAAAATTCGAGTATCATGGAGGAATTTTAGCATAAAGATTGTTTTTATTACCCTTATTTATTTATTTATTCTTGAATAATTATTTTTAATTTGAGTTTGTTATGGCCCATTAGAAATTGTTTAGAGATTTATTTTATTATTAGACTTGTTTTAATTGATTACTAGTTTAAACTCATTATTTTGCAATCCAAAACGAGTCCTTTAAAGTTAGTTAGAGGAAACTATATTATATTTTTTTAGCTACAAATTTGAGCAGTAAGATGAAGAATAAACATGAGTTTTTTTTTTGTTTATTTGTGGAAAAACAACCTTTCTTTTTGTAAGGACAAAAATTATTCATTGAAATATCAAAGATTAACTAGCTTTGTGACGTCATTCGCATACTTAGGGTTTTTATATACAAGGTTATCTCCGGGTTCAAGTCTTTTTCCAATACCTTTGATTCTTAGGTATAATGTTACTTTTAGCTGAGGATTCTATCCAATCTAATTTTTAGCTTTTTGAATTGTTACCTACTTTGTTAGAGATTATTTAACCACATGAGGTCTATATTAATATTAATATTAAAGGCATGAATTAAAATGCATTTGTTAACATACTACACCGTGTTAACAAACACATCTAGTTTTAACAGGTTTCTTAGGTTGCATCAATGTTTATAAATCTAGGAAATTACAAAAATCCATGTTTTTTTTTTTTTGTAGTTTTCATTTTGTCTATGTACAAGTTGGTGGCTTATCACTATGCCCATTAACAAAAAAAACCAAGACTCCTATTGAAATTAGTTTACAGCCTGAGATAATCCATTGGATTTTAATAGTGAATTCCCAAGCCTTTTATTTGGATTTTGTTGCTTTCATTCAAACGTCTTTAGACATTTGATTTGCCTCCTTTCCCACTCAAAATAACTGCGCAGCATATTAATAAAGAACTCATGCTCTAGTTGAAATTTTTTGGCACGTGATTTGGCTCCCTTCTATCTCAAAATCATTGTGCATGCATAGTCATTGTGGATTCTTACAGTGGGTTGCCAGGACTTTTATCGTTTAATAGTGAATCATTCCCACTTTGATGTGTTTCTCTTCTGATATGAACTAAGTTAGATTGAATATATCTCTCAAACTATTTATCACATAGAGCTAATATTTTACAGAAAAATACTAGATATATGATGGTAAAATTTTAGGTAAATTAGAATTCAAGAACATATTACTTAAATTAGTTAAGTTTGAACATATCTCTCAAACTATATATCACATAAAGCTAATATTTTACAGAGAAATACTAGACATATAGAGATATATGGTGGTAATATTTTAGGTAAATTAGAATTCAGGAACATATTACTTAAATTAGTTGAAGTTCATATTACTATTTTGGCACATTTGTTGACAAAGTGTTCTTTCTTGGCTATTTTAAGCTCAATCAGTCCATACCTGTAATGAGTTAATTTTGGACAGCAAAAAAAGATTAAATGAGGCTTATTTAGGCCCTAAACTTGTACATGAGCTTGGGCTATAACGGCTTCTAACTTGTGTTTGAGCTTGGGCTATAACGACTTCTAATGTGGCTTGGATTCATTGAAGAATTGAAGTCTTTTCTTTCCTAGGATATGTGTGGTGGCTAGGGACTCTATATAAATACTTTAGTTTCAGTTGTCTTTTATTTCTTTTGGTTCTCTTTAAGTTTAGGAAGCTTAGTTTTTCATTCTTAATTTATGCTTTTAGGTTTGATAAATTAGCTAAAGTCCAAGGCTTGTTTGGGTCCATACTTTTAAGATTATTAGTATAGATTTTGAGTTAATTTTGTAAGTGGGTCAATTTTGTCAACAAGAGTAGATCCATTAGGATTTTTATTTTCAAGAGTATAAATGCTCGTTGCAAGGAAAAAATATTAAGACTTGATAATAATATTGCCGCTAAATTTATTCAGCTTATGTGAGAGAGATTCTTGTATTCTTTAACTCTTTAACAAATTAAATTGACTTATCGAATATTAATTGGCTTCATGACGTCTTGCTTATACTTCTCGTTTGTGAATTGGTATTCGTAGGGTGAAAATTCTTATTCCAATAATACTGGTGCTTTGTGATATGTCTCCATTGTGTCACACTTCTTTCAGATCTATTTTGACTTTCTAGGATTCGTTGTCAATCTTGTTTTGTGTTGTGTGACTACAATGATTATGAGATTTGTATTAGTTGGTATCAGAGATAGACTCTGAAATCAGGTTATATCTTTCTGAAAATTTCATTTCTTTGTGGTCTATAAGTTTAGTTGTGTTTTTCAGTCTTCTTTTTCTCTTTTTGTTTTCAACATCTTAGTATAAAAAAAGTGTTATGTCATCTTTTTTTATGTCCCTAGAAATATTAGTAACAAAAAAAATTAAAAAAAAGGAAGAATAGATAGTAGAAGTCGTAAAATACTTGAATTAAAATATGGGGATATCTTGAGTTTAAGTCCCACTTTTAGATAGCTAATTCTTTCTTGCACCCGCTCGATATGTAGTCTCTTTTGAAAGGAACAAGATGGGTTCTCATCAATCAAAAAACTGATGCAAAGTGGCATAATCTGTCACTAATTATGGAGAAGACTTAGGAGAATACAAAGATTGTTAGAGTATAATATAAATCAATTCCAATTTCACCCAGAAAGAAGCCTTAATGATAATTGAGGACATTTCACCATTTTAGACTAAGTTTTTGACTTAGGAAACCGCCCCTCCATTCCTCAGCTATGCTTGTGGTGTATGAAAATTTGGTTTGGCGTCAACAACCTTTCTTTCTTCTTTCTTTTCTCTCCCCTCCTTGATTTTTGCGCTTGAATTACAAATTTTATTCAAGCTCGTTTCAATTCTGTCGTGAAAGACACAAACAATAGAGAAACCAAATCAAACCACCTTAAAATCACTTCAAAATTGATATGCTAGTTATTAGGAGTGAAATCTCACTATATATTAAATTTGAGCTCCTTTTGATATCGTTTGATTGGGGGTTTAAATCTTGAGTTAAATTATGTCGCAAACTTATCATACACGGTTGCTTGATACCTAGGCATAAGATAGAATGACCCATAAACTTAGATATGTTTTAATTAGGTATAAGGGTACTGCATAATAAATTGAAGGTTATTCTGATATCGTTTGGTCTTGGTTTCAATTCTGATGCTTAAAATTACATAATAGGTCAAATTTGTGTCAAGTTACAAAAACATGTTTGTTAATATTTTTTTTGACCTATTCAATTTATTTCTATTATATATGGGTTATTTAGGTGTCAAATAAGTGTTTTAATTAATTTTTTCTTCTGTTATATTTTGAGTCTTTGTATCATTCATATTTCGCACAAATTTGCTTTGCTACTCATGAAATCATAATCATAATTTTGTTTTGTTTGCTTTTAGTATTTTATTGATTCTTGAATCTTTTTATATATATTTAGATTGCATTACAATATCCATTGACTTTGGTTCATTGATTTTCAGTTTTGAAAGAACTGCAAAAAGGTGAAATGAGAGGTAAAAGGCAAAGTGAAAACAATTTAGTGAAAAGCCTTGAATTTTATGAAACACGAGAGTTGTGAGGTATATTTTTCTTGCTACCAATCAATTTTTACAGATTAAAAAATGTCTAAAAATAATGAGTCTGCGACACCGAAAGGGGATAACATCTTTCAAATACAAGCTTTTGTCAAACAACTTGAGATGCTAACGATGATGAAGAATCTAAAAGATGAGATGGCTTTAGTGAGACAACAAAATAGTGGGACAAATGGATTGAGAATGGGGGCTCATTGGAGAGGAAACACAATATGAAGGGCCATACAGAATGTTAAAACTGACTTTATTGATTTTATGGATGAAAACACAAATGTAGATGATGATGACTATGACTATGACTATGACTATGACTTTGCATTTATGGGTAATAGAAATTGGTTTGGGCATAATTGAAGCCGAAAGAATGTTAGTTTCAGCCAGGGTGAAATATTTAGCTAGAGGGAAAATTGGGGTCAATTAAGATGAAAATACTTCGTTTCCAAGGAAATAATAATTTAGAGGATATCTAGTGTGGGAAAAGATTAAAGGTGAGGCCTTGGTTATAAAGCGTACACTTGAGGTTCAGGTCAAGGAAGATGATATTGACTAGCAAATGGATAACATCTTCCAAACACGTTGCCATGTACAAAACAAGGTGTGTAGTTTTATTATAGATAGTGGAAATTGTGCTAATGTAGCTAGTACTACCCTTGTTAGTAAACTGAACTTGTGTATTATTAAGCATCATAAACCTTATAGATTGCAATGGTTGAATGATTGTGGTGAGGTGAAAGTGACTAAGCATGTCTTGGTTTTATTTTCGATTGGAAAGTATGTTGACGAGGTTATGTGTGATGTGCTTTCAATGTATGCAAGTCACATCTTCATGGGGAAACCATGGTAGTTCGATAGAAAAGTGACACACGATGGGGTTAGAAATAGATATGCTATTGCAAGAGATGGTAAAACCATCACTCTTATATCTTTTACACCCAAACAAGTGTAAGATGATAGAATAAAGTTTAAAATAAGAACATGAGAACATGGGTAGAGAAAATCAAGGTAAGGAATAGGGTGAGAGAATACAATTAGAATCAACCATAAACCAAAACAATTCTCTCACTACCCAAAACCATTCACCCCCCTCTAAAATAAACACAAATTTGGACAAGAATGGAGGTAAGACCGAAAAAGTGAAGAAAGTAAGTGAGAAAAGTGTGAATTATGTGGAAAAACTAAAGAAACAACTCAATTTTTATACTAGAAAAGGTAATGTTAAATCTACCTGTTATTCAAACCAGCTGATAATCCTACTTGTTTGCAAGAAACTTTATTTTAATACTAACAAACTTGACCCTTCTATTCCTAGTGTTTGTGTTTCTTTGTTGCAAGAGTTTGATGATGTGTTTCCTAATAAAATTCCTAGTGAATTGTCATCGATAAGAGGAATCAAACATCATATTGATCTTGCACTTAGCGTATTGATTCCTAACCGACCAGCCTATTGAAGTAATCCCAAGAAAACAAAAGAGCTTCAAAAACAGGTAGAAAATTTGATGACAAATAGGTTTTTCTTTGAGATGGATGGAATGTCTATAACTCTTGTACCTTTGACACTTAAGCAAATATATGACGAGCAACTAAAATTTAAGAAAGGGAAGATGACTGAAAATGAGAGCTTATATGTTAGGATTCTTTGCTAACAAAGTTCTTTCGGGCTATGATGTTAATGTTATGTTTGTTGGCTTGGTACTTATTTGTTTTATTCAGGGGATGATCTTCATATTATATATTCAAACTGTATATTGTATTGAGCTGAAAATTTACAGGGAGATACTAAACGCATGGTTAATCGAAATTCAGGAACATATTACTTAAATTAATCTAAGTTGCTACGTAAACCCTTGGATTTTTTTTTATATAAAATTAATGAGGGAAAACTTATACTAATTGAGTAAAGTGAATATTTAAATCATGGGGATGATGATAGATGTGGAAACTTGGAATAAAATGTTTATGTATAATTTTTTTTAAAATGAATTATGAAAAATGGCCAAAAAATAAAAAAACACAAAAATGCAAATAAAAACCATATGAAAGAAATAAAATATGAAAGAATTATGATGAAATGTAATTTAAGGAAATTCGATATGGCCTGGTTTAAAGTTAATAGAAATGGGTGTTAGAATATAGGAAAGATTTACCTGAAAAATATGAAAGGTCTAAAGGAAGGATGTAGATGGAATTAATTAAATTGTTATCTATAAATATCTACACTTGGCCGGCCATATGAAGAAAGAGGAGAGGAAGAGAGATTTCTAAAGAAATCATTAGAAAATGTAAACCCTCAGTCAAACTGTTTAGACTGTATAAAATATGTAAACCTTCACGTAAATGTAGGACTGAAAGTATAAAGACTTTCATGAATAATAAAAAATTGGGATGAAAAGAAATGGATAAACTAAAGAAATAATAAAATATGTGATGTGAAATGGATTGAGTACTCCAATGAATAAATTCAAGGTATTGTTGAAGTTGAAAAGAGAATTATAAATTTTTTATTCAAAATTCATAACGTGGACAAAACTAATAACAAGTTTCGAGGGACAAAAGATTAAGAGAAAAATTAGAAAAAAGATTCCAAGAAATTAGTGTGGTAATAAGAAATAAACTATAAGAAATGATAGTACAAAGCAAAGGTAAGAGTGATGGTGCGAACACCAGTTAAAGATCGATAATGTTATCATGAAATGGTAATAAGTTTGATAATTAAATAAATTATATAAATATCAAATAGATGTATTTTGGATTAGGAAATTGTCCCAAGAAATTTGTGGGACAATGTACATAAAATTAGCAAAAAAAACAATTGTGTGAAAAAGTACCGGGAACCAAACAATTTGTACAAAAAATACCTGGAAGCATTTATTAATGGCAAAATGGTAAATATAGGAAAATTTGTTCTCAAAGAGGTTCTAGAATTCACCACTGACAGAAGCCTTAGGTGGGGAACTTTATAAAAAAAAAATAACATAAATGCCTTTTTTTGGCATAATAAAAGTGATTAAATGATTGAAGGGTAATGTGGTCTTTTATCATCTTTTGATATATAAATATGTGAAGTCAAACAAAAAAAAAGAAAAGAAATAAAGAAAGAACCATAAATGAAGGGAAACCTATAAGGAGAAAAAAAAGAGAGAGAAAGAAGGAGAATATGAGAGAAAAGAAAGATATTGTTTGATGGGTTTCTATGGTTATTGATTTTAAGTTTGTTGAAGTTGTTAAAGTTTTGAAGATGGAGTTTAAAGTTTGATTGAAATGGGTTAATGATTAAGTTTGATGATTGATATGAGTTTTTTTTTTTATTTAAGTGATTTTGGGTTATGTTGGTAAAAATGATGATTTGAGATAGATTTGTTGAATTGATGTGTAATAAGTGTTAAGAAAAATTGTAATAAGGTTGTTGGAAAATCTAGACAGCTTGTCTAGAGGTTGAATATGACCAAATTTCATTTTGGTCATTGAATTGTAAAAATTATAGTTTGGTCCCTATACTTTGAAAAATGTTAATTTGATCCCTGAAAATTTTGGGAATTCTAGACAGAATATTTATCATGGTTTAAGGATGAGTAATTTCAGTTTGGTAATGGATTTGTGATAATCTCAGTTCGGTCCCTGGATTTTGAGAAATTACAGTTTGGTCCTAAACTTTTTTAAAAGTACAATTTGACCCAAAAAACAATTTAGTTATTATGGATGGTTTAAATTGTTGCTGGAATTATGGAAAATCTGGTTGGAAGTTAAAAAGGATCAAGTTTTAGTTTAGTCCTTTATTGGTGAAAATTATAATTTAGTCCCTAAACTTTGAAAAAAAGTAATTTGACCTTAAAAAAGGGGATAAGGAATTAATATGTAAAATTTGTTCCATGACAGAGAGTAATTAGATCTTTTAGATTAAATGTCATTTGTGGGGTATGATGAGAACATGTTGTGTTGTTTTATTAAAATCTATTTCTAAAACTAAATGAATATGGGAAATATGTTTTTTAAACATGATGTGTATATGATTGGAATGGTGAAATAGACATGTTTGGAACCATACGAAAAATATGGAGTATGAAGCTAGGATGCGGGTTCCTATATTAAATGAAGTTATTTGGTAATGATTTGTATCCTGTTGTTACAGGACAAGTATCGGGAATGCGATCATAGGCTGGAGGAGCAGAATCCTCAAAAATATCGGGTAGGTATTCTTCACCTCACCTGAATTTTAGGATTTATTACATAATTTTATCTCAAATATTTTGTTTATTGGATGTGTATTAATTGTTAGAAATGAAAAATCAAAGGGAGAAATTATATTGCATATTGTTGACAATCAAAAGAATTATCAGATTTATTGGCATCTGTGAAGGGATTACTAAATGTTAACAATCGAAAGGATTATCGGATTTATTAACATTCATAAAAGAATGCCAGAATGTTGACAATCAGAAGGATTATTGAATTTTTTGGTATCTGTGAGGGGATTACCAGAATGTTTACAATCAAAATAATTGTTGGATTTGTTGGTATCAATTAGAGGAATGCTAGATTATTGACAATCAAATGAATTATTAGATTTATTGGTATTCATGAGAGAATAATCGTAATAATAATGATCAAAAGACTTGTTGAAGTTATGTCAATTGTACGAGATTATTTTTTAAATGTGAAAATTAGTTTTAGTGAGTTGAATTTATGAATGATAGTTCAAGGATTTGAATTGTAATGTTGGTGTTAAATGTAGCCTTAAGAATGATACATGAATAATAAGCTTAATGGTTAAAATAACAATTAAATATTTATATTTTATTGTTAAATTACAGGTTCATCACAAGTTAGACAAGACTAATAGGGCGTAAGGTTATGATCTTTCTAGTTGATATGATGAATTAATGTAATAGTGTATATTAGATGTTTTTGTGAATGAGTATATAAATCAAATAACTTTATTATAGGTATTGTAATGATTAAAGGATTGTTAATTAAAATTATATTTAAAGGTATATTAATATGAATTTAATGTAAGATGCCAAACAGATGTGTGTATATGTTCTCATGGGTTTGCATATTTTAATTGATTTATAGGTTAATAGTTGTTTATATTTTATATTATTTTAAATGTTTATGTCATATGATTGATTAAATGTATGTTTATGTATAATGTGATTTGAAAAGTATGATTGGTCTTGAATGAGATGTGGTTTAGGATGGTTGGATTAGAAATGAGATGTGAGAGCTGATTGTAATTGAGAGTATGAGTATCATTAACTTAGTATGTTTAAAATACAGGGAAAACTCTGCCAGATGTTTTGGTAGAGACTTATATAATGTACTTATAATGTAACTCACTAAAGTTGTGAATTTTTTTTCCATGGTTTATAAATGAATTGTGAATAAACAATTAAATTTGGTTTTGAATTTAAGGATGTTACATGCAATTTATGGCCTGATCAGTCGAGACTTGTAATAGGTTATTTTTGGACAACAAAGGGAGATTAAATGAGGCTCATTTAAGCCATAAACTTGTACATGAGCTTGGGCTACAAGGGTTTCTAATCATAGTTATTAAACCCAGCCCGGGGGTTGGCCCGGCCAAGGGGCCGGATCCCGGGTTTCATGGGTCAACTCGGATCAATCCGAAAAAATAAAAATAAAATTAAAGTTTTAATATTTTATATGAAAAAATTAAGAAAATCCATGTAAATATAGGTTACACTTATTGTAAATAATGAAGTTTAAAAGAATATTTTAAAAAGTTTTTTTATCCCACATTGAAAAAACATAGCTTTTTTCTTGTGAACATAGAGTATATATACTAATGGGTTTCAAATCCCACATTGGAAAAAAATAATTTTTTTCTTAGGAACATAGAGTATATATACTAATGGGTTTCAAATCCCACATTGAAAAAACATAGTTTTTTCTTGTGAACATAGAGTATATATACTAATCAGTTTCCAATCCCACATTGAAAAAAGATACTATGTTATCCTTTTAAGTTGAAGTATTTAAACCAAAAAGTTTTTTATCTCACATTGAAAAAACATAATTTTTTTCTTGGGAACATAGAGTATATATATACCAATGGGTTTCAAATCCCCCATTTGAAAAAAAAAAACCCAGGTCTTGGTTGGGTCTCGCCCAGGTAACGGATGGACCCGCCGGGTCGACCGGGTTTGACCGGGTCATTGCATTGACCGGTCTTTTGACAAACCCGGACCGGTCCAGCCCCCGGGTCGACCCGCCGGGCCGGTCCGGGTTTAATAACTATATTTCTAATGTGACTTGGATTCATTAAAGAATTAAAGTCCTTTCTTTCTTATAATATATGTGATGGCTAGGGGCTTTATAAATACTTTAGTTTTAATTGTCATTTATTTCTTTTGGTGCTCTTTATGTTTAGGCAAATTAGTTTCTCATTCTTAATTTTTTTGTGGGTTTGATTAATTAGCTAAGGCCCAAGATTTGTTTAAGTCTATACTTTCAGGTTTATTAGTATAGATTTTGGATCAGTTTTGTAAGTGGATCAATTTAGTCTAAAAGGATTGATCCTTTAAAGTTTTTATTTTCAAGAGTATAAATACTCTTTGTAAGGAAAAATATTCAGACTTGATAATACTATTGTTGCCGAATTTATTCAGTTTATGTGAAATAGATTCTCGTATTCTTTGGTTATCTGATTAACTAATTACCATGCCTAACATAAAGAAGACCCTAAAAGTGTTAAGTTGATCCTAAGTGCATCTCAAATTCACCTTCTGTTTTTAGAGAAAAAAATTAAACCCAAATTTTCAACAACATAGTCATAGCCGAATATTATGCATCCCCCTAAATTTAAATTTCATACTATCCTAACTAGTAAAGGGAAGTATAAAAAGAATAGTATACAAACACTTTCCTTTTGACTAGGCTGGTATGAGGTGCTGATTTCAAAGAAGTTGTCTGCTTGAATGTTTCAAACCTATATAACACAATCAAACAAGCTAGGGTGAGTTTAATAAGTATTTTTTTTTAGGTTGCGTTGCCTCCTAATCAGCATTTAGTTATAGTCAGTAGCTTGATTGTTTCATGCGGCTAAGTTGGGGTAAGATAAACATCATTCCTATTGCCAATCAATTGCCTATTCACAGTTTAAGCTTATCGGGAAATAAACGAAGCCATGAGTTGAAGAGCAACACTTGTTGACCAGGGAAATACTCCTTCCATGAGATGTGCTTGTCATGTCATGCCTTTGTCCTTTCCTTATAGATTTTAGCATTATCATAAGCTTCATTGCGATACTCATCCATCTCATTAATTTGTAAGAACCATTTCTCACCCACGGCTTGTAAATCCATATCCAATTGATTCATTGCCCAATACGCCTTATGCTCCAACTCAACAGGGAGATGGCATACTTTTCCAAAGACTAACTGATACGGAGACATTCTCAATGAAGTTTTGAATACTGTCTGATAAGCCTATAATGCATCATTTAGCTTTCTTACCTAATCCTTT
>Ga0307513_10010298_pt1 | contig 11735 bp, 11 predicted proteins | sample 15_EM_MG_FD_202174 | JGI IMG/M metagenome (GOLD analysis project Ga0307513, IMG submission 202174) | Populus trichocarpa ectomycorrhiza microbial communities from riparian zone in the Pacific Northwest, United States - 15_EM | ecosystem: Host-associated > Plants > Roots > Unclassified | place... | reverse complement strand
AGTAGAATACCACCCTTGTGACTCCGTGGATGTCGTAGAGGCGGAAGTGCTGCGCTCGCCCACTGTAAACAAGAACCGAGTGACGGTCTGTGAAGAAATGTCACAGTGCGCGCGCGACTGAGGAGACCGGCGTTTCTTCCGAGATGGCACCGATGGAGATAGGGGTGTTGTGGAGGTGGTTCCGCATTCGGACAAGTCAAAGTAACTCTGTATGAAGATTAATATACTTGTGGAGGTGTTTCGGGGGAGTGAGGGTAGCACTGCTGTTGTGAAAAAGTCGAAGCGGGGGTCTGCATCTCCGGCTGAGGTTGGGGATGTTGGATTGCCTATAGGGCATGCGGCTAGAGGGTTGAGCGGACCTGCATGTATGCGGATATGCGGCTAGGAGCGAAGTGGTTTAGGGCAGGCGGTTTCTTGGACTTCCGGCGGTTAGGTATTTTTCCACAGGTTGTTGTTTTCACATCCTATGCCGCTAGACCTAGGATCTTTCTTTTATGATATGGGTTTGTTGATGTGTTTAGCCATAGGGTATGAGGTATCGGGTATTTGGTTTTGTTGTTTCTTTCATATCTTTTATCACTAGACATACGGGAGATGGCACACCGGGGGCAGGACAGAGGTTTTAGGATCACAAAGGATCATGGGTCGCGATATCAGGATGAGGTTAGATTGTTTGTGATCATGAGGGATCAGTGCTGCGTGTGTTTCATTAGATTGCGTTGTATTTCGGGAGTGCTTTATCGTTGTTAGTTAGACGGGGAGATATATCTCCAGGCTTGTCCGCAGCTAGAGAGAGGGCGGCCATCCAGTCTACCATTCCGCCCTTCGTTGATTGCTCCGCTCACTGTCTGTTGTGATCGCTCTTTTATTCCCTTCATCTTTTGTGCTTTCCATTAGCTTCATCAGGGGAATCTATTCTTGTGAATATCTGTAATATGGTAGTTAGTAAGGGGAACTGTTGGGTTAGGAGCGGGAGGGGGCATTGCGTGTCGAACTTGAACCCCCAAATCAATCATTGACCCTGCATACTCTGCTTGAGTCTTCACTTGCCCGGCAGCGTTTAAAATACTCTGATTAAACAACTTCATCTTCGGTGTCCCAAACCCGCCTAGCACCAACGTCTGTCTGAAGTATTTTGCATTAGTGTCTAAATACCAGTTCCGCACGCACCCAAATTCACAAGCATGCCCATCCTTGGGTATCAAATTGAGGTATTTGAAGATATGCTCAAGGTGATCCCACTCCCATCAAGGGCTCTCTCATCAAGGGCTCTCTCATCAAGAGGTCTCCCATCAAGACTCCTCGTCCTATGTTCCCGGCAGTCAAGCACCCTTTTCCCAAAGATTCTCCGCATGTCAGATCGCGGTTCTTACATGGTCTTGGGGGAAAGAAACAGAGTCACCCTCTTGTCCCATGCCCTATCAAGATCCCTCCTGCCAATATCACTCCCGTAAAAGTCCCCCCACCCCTGCCACCAAAGGACCCATGGGCCGGCTGGCTCTGGGAATGGGTGGTGCAAGTAGTAAATGGCAAAAGAATTAAGCTGGTTAAAAAGAAGAAGAAGAAGAAGAAGGGGGGTAGGAGGTATAAAAAGGATAAGGGCCCACCAGGTCCTCCAGGCGGTGGCAGTGGAGGAGCAAGTTCGTTCCTCAGGGAAGAAAGGAAGAACTCATGGGATGTCACTGCCCCCCCCAAAGGTGCCCCAGGGCGGATACAGTGTTCCCAACCGTCCCGTCCGGACTGCAGGGCCCTGGCGTCCAATAGTCCCGTCCGTCCCGGGCGGGGTTAGTATGGTCGGCCGGGCAAGGCGGTCCTCGATATTAACTGCAGGACTGTAGGTTGACGGCCGGGCCCTGCAGTCTTTCTGGAAATGGGAAGTTCCGGTAGGTCCTGGCCGTCTTTGGAATTGACGGGTGTTATCTTCAGGGCCCGGCCGTCCTGAGTGAGGACGGGCGTCACCTGTAGGTATTTCATAAAAATACTGTAAAAATACTTTCAATTCGCTATCTCCGTCAGCTTATAATAGGTTTTGTTTGACAGGTTAATAGAATTGCGTGTATCGGTTAATGAGATTTAATAACGTCCTGATGACTGATCTTATCCCGCATAGGAAAGCACTAACCCTTTTGAAGACTTCTAGGCAGTAGATTCGGAGATAGCAAACGACAGGAGTTTTTACGGTATTCATAATGTGTGATTGCTCTATCCGCTTAGCTGTTGCTTCATACATGTGATAAGAGAAGAAAATATGCTTGGGGATTTGAAGGATAGAGCGGTAATATTAGGCGGGGAACTGGGGCAGGTTCCGGGTGCCCAGAACTGGGATCAGATATGAGTGCACAGCTTGGTTGATTGATGAGAAAATTTGATACCTGATACCGAAATATGATGATAGCGTTGTAATAAAGATGTTTCGTTTCTTCAAGCACAGACTCCCGGCTTGGAAATTTAAAAATAGCAGTTCAACTGAGACACCGGTAGGGCCCGGCCGTCCGTCACGGGCATGGGTTAGGACGGACTACAATTTGGCGTCCGTCTCGCCCAAGGGCCGCAAATTTGGCGTCCGTCCCGGCCTAGGCAAAAGCCGGAGGGACTGGACGCTTGGGAACACTGGGCGGATACCGGGTCCGGTGGCCGAGTTCGATAGATCAGCTCAGGGGGATGTTGTGGAGAGGGTTGGTCGCCTTGGCCACAAGGACATTATTATTCATGTTCTTCCTCAGAGCGGAAGAGGATGAAGCAGAGGCGGAGGGGGGTGGGTATGTATATGAGGACGAGTACAAGTCCGCCTGGGATGAAAGCGACGCACAGGAATGTGATGGCGAATTCAAAACCAGAGAATTCAGCACAGGCTGGGACGGGGAGGACATTCGGGGGTACGATTTCTTCGCTACCACCAGAGATGACTTTGCGCGCCTGCCGAGACGGAGTCTAAGGGGTTTAGTCATTCCTTCTCTGGCACCGCCTCCTGCGTCCACGAGTACTCTTGAGTTCTTCACATCGCCAAAGATACGAGACAATGCATACCCACCACCAACCAGCCCCGGGCACTCGCTTCTTATCCCCTTCTACGCCTCCCCCGCTCACGACTACCCCTACCTCTACTATCACCATCCCCCCCCAGCAAGGCATGGACACCTTCTCGGAACTGCAAACGTCAGACATTCTTACGTCCATCCTTCCAGCACTTCCCACACTCCCAACACTGCGCGTTGTTGAGACCCCCCCTCCAAAGACGGAGCCAAAGAAACTCAAGCCAAAGCCAAAGCCCAAACCTCCCAGACGCAGACCCAAAGAACAAACAACACTTGTATCAGAACACCCTGGTCTGATCACCTTCTGGGATCATCGCGATCGCCGTAATCTTATTACTATTTTGGATCGTGGGCGGGCGGGAGGAACGCTTTAAGGCCGTTGGAAAAGCTGAGGGTGAGGACTGGCGAAATGGGTTTAGGAGGAGTGTCTAGAGGGTCCTTTATGATGAGTATGAGGCTATATGATTGGTTTTAGTTTAGTTCTAGTGGGGGTGGATGGTACACTTGTACCCTGATTTTGTACACCACTGGAAACTACCTTATGTGATGCTCGCCAGAACCTGACCTTCGCACGCCATTGCGTGTTGGTGTAGCGTATACGTTAGCATTCTGATGACACGCAGACTCTTGAAGGCATATTCGAAGTGCTCGCACTACCGGTGCTGTGCGCTCAGAGTCTTTCAAGCAGGGCATCTTGCCTGGTTGAAGGGTGATTTTTGGGTTTCAGAGTTTGACCTGACCTGTCAGCCCCATGTGCGAAAGGCGTTACACACACCAAAGTTCCTCAACTCCAGGGCTGAATGCCTCATGTTGCTGCTCGAGGGCTTCCAGTATCGTGGGGGCTCGTGAAACACACTCTCTAGCAGCCCAGGATATGATTAGTTTGTCAAGTTAACGGAGCTGGAGATCCTAGTTGACGTGTATTGTAGTGACTCAATTATTTTAAAACTCTGATCAAGTAGAATACAGTGTTCCCAACGGTCGGTAGTCCCCATAGGGCCTGGAGAACAGACCGCCAAGAGCCTGGGACCGGACTGGACTGGCAAAAGGTTTGCTGTCTTCCCGTGCGAAATCTAAAAATGCAGCTTATGAGGGAGAACGACCGGCGGGGCAATCTGACGCACTAACATGTAGAGTGAAAATCAAGACTGCAGTTATGTTGTGGGAATTGTAGTGACCAGCGGGGACTGTTGGGGACGGTTGGGGATTTCAGGTGACGACCTGTAACGGGGGCAACCACGGTACCTATAGTATAAAGAAGCACCAGGGATGGGATAGTGGGAGATTGCAGGCAATGGGGGGTGATGGCAATTATGACATCCCATTTCTACTAGTTCTACCTGAATCCGAATAAACAATCAGAACATAGGTATAAGAGGAAATAATGGATCATAATACCGTAAGAACTCGAATAATTGGACCTCACGCTAGGACGTTGGAGTTGCCTTTGCTGGTAAGGTCTGGCTCTTTTTTCTTTTTATTTTGTCTTAAGCTCGGGTTGAGAGGGTCAGTTTTCGCTGTGCGCTCGACCCCCTATCCAAGAGAGGGAATTTCGGACGTCTTAGCACCAGGTCCAATTATTCGAGTTCTTACGGTAGTATTTATTACTATTGTATAAGTCTGTTTTCTGTGGGTAAGCTACTATTGTCTAACCTAAGTAATTTTTTAGCGTTTGGTATATTCCACAGTTGATCTGCCCTAACGAAAATCAGACGGCATGTCAGTTACTAAACCAATCCCACGTGATGTCAGATAACTAATAGCTGACACTAAATTGCAAACCCAACCAGCAACACCTTGATTCCACTCTATAACTACCACTCCCCTTGAGTTCTCACAACCTGATAAAATTTCTCTCCAGCACCTTCAATCCTGATTCGACCAAACACCATCAGTCTCTTCAATACCAACCACCACCACTATAAAGAATGCCTCCTGAGCCCGTCAAGACAGCAGATATTGCCCAACCTCCGTCCCAGGATACTAAGCAACAGCAGTGTTACACTGGCTCGGCAGAGTCTGCGCCGAGCCCACTGGACAGGCGGCCGCTCGCACTAGGGGCCAATTATTATCTTACTGAAGGGCTCGAGGGTGTTGAAACCCAGCACTACCGTGGCACAGAGTCATTCATGACTGCTATTAATTTGCAGAAAATTCAACTTCATTCTGGTAATGCCGGCCAGTACGCGGTTTTTTCTCACATAACACCACACCACCTTGCAAATCTTGATGATTTTCGCACCACGCACTGCAAATCCCTCCGCTTCCTCTACTACGAATACGAAGAAACTTTGATTGTCAGAATTATGCCTGGGAACGCACACGAATTAAGTTGCAGGGGGTTTGAGAAAGCGATGCTTATAAAGCTATTAGAGATGGGGCTAGACGATGAGCTGCTCAATACAGCTGCAACAACATATAAAGGAGTAGGATGCCGGGGCGAAGCTGATTCTTCATTTAGACCCCTCTCAACTCGTCCCTTAAGCACTGATTGGCCAACCCTTGTTGTCGAGCATGGAGTTTCCCAATCACTTAAGGGCTTGAGGGGTGATGCCAGCTGGTGGTTGACAAGCTCGAACGGGCAGGTGAAGATTGTTCTTCTGTTTTCCATCTCGGAGAAGAACAGAAAGATACAAATCGAGCAATGGGAGATGAGCGCTGGCCCTGATGAACAAATTACTGGTGGAAAGCAGGATCCTGATGAGATGAGACCCGAATGTGTCAACAAAATCGCGATCACCCAAACAGATGCTGGAAGTGCTGTTTTAAAGCTTAGCTTGGAAAAGCTATTCCTTCGGGAACCGGTCACTGGAGAAAAGAATATTTGCTTCAATAACGAAGATTTGGAGAGGTATTCGTCCTATGCCTGGGGACAGCTTCCTAGCCGGAAGCCTATCTGTCGTCCTCTACAGTCTCCAGCCAGTTGCCGGGCCCCTCACTCGTCGTCTACCATCTCTAGCGGTCCTCTGTCGAGTCACCGCGGTTTTCACTTATCTTCTGCCATCTGGCCCCGTCCTCTGTCGCTTCAACACGGTTTTCCCTTGTGCGCCGGCACCTCTCACAGTCCTCTCTCCAGTCACCGTGGGTTTCGCTTGTCCTCCGCTATCTCTCGGGTTCCTCAGTTGGGTCACAACAATTTTCGGTCCTCTCCTCACACCTGTCGCTATCCTCTGTCCACTCTAGCCGTTCCCTGCCAGCGCGTGCAAGCTCCTCCAGTCCTACAGGTGCCCCTGTCCTCCACTACCCAGTATAGCTGTGTATTACCTGGCTCACTGTGCCTTGTGGTTGGGGCTGCCCTGTGGGTTCGACGACCAGGATTTGCTACTTCTGTGCTGTCTAGACAGACTCGCCACTCTTGGATCTCTTCCAGGTAGGCGCTCAAGCACTCTGAGAACACTGTGTCTAGAGTGGCTTCCATTAGGAGCCCCTCTTCGCCCAAATTTAGTAAGTCAGCCATACGCAACTCAGGCTCTCATTATCAGTTAATGTTGATTGTGCTAACTCATTAAGAGGTTTAAAGCTTAGTGGGCAGAAACTTTTAAATGACAGTGTTGGGTAAATGAGGTTTCTACAGTTATTCGGTGCTGGAGAGTGGAGATTTAGGCGGAATGAGGGGGACAAGTGGGAGTTGGATCACTCTGATAGTTGTTTTGCTTTCTCTGTTTGCATAAAAGTTTCTGATTACTTTAAATATCTCTCCTCAATTCATATCTTTCATGCTTTTATCTTCGGTGTCTGCGAGACACCCTAGCTCTTTGAAAGCGACGTGACGCCAGAGAAGGCTGATCCTTGCTTTTATTTCAACTTGAATTGTCGTGACTCAATTGTTTTAAAACTGTGCTCAACTAGAACCGAAAATTAGGTAAAGTGTTGGAGAACATGGGAGGTGAAGTAGTGGTGTGTTCGGGTAAAAGGTTAGGTGCAGCGGAGATTTTCTGGGATGATGCTGGAACACGTGCTAGAGGTACTACAGGTTTAGAACTAAGGTTAGCTAAGAGATGGAACAACCAATTGTCACTCTACTAGTTCAGCAAATCAGGCAAATGTAGCAGGAACGTTTGGGAATGGAAGAACTCTGTGAGTAAACGAAATAGAGGTACGGGATTAAGGGATGTATTGTTTTGGAAGAGTTTTCAGGATATTATGTGGTGTTGAAGGAGATCGTGATCGAGTAGGTGGTGGAGAACTTGGACGAAGATGATGGAATGTTTTCTGTGTAGTCAACTTTGTGTACGTATATATATAGGTCGCTGTTGCTGATGTTGAAAGGATAAGGACCCAAGTTACTCCCGACCATCATGGCCGATTTTTGAGAAAAACAACCGGAGAATTCCATCTTCCATTCTACCTGTATTCCCATTTATCCTCCGCTCTCTCCACTGATTAATGCGGGCCATATATGCAGATCCTCAGGTGTTGTATGCTGGGCCGGGTATGCCGAGTCCTCCACTCTAATTCATAATGAGTGACAAAGGAGACTTGTAACAAATGATCAACAAGATAGAAAAGGCGCAAAGGAACTATATGCGCGGGGTGATCGCCGGTCCAGCTTGAACATGAAACGTAAAAAAAGGTGAATCACCATGGAACTACAGTTCGGTGACAAATGTTATCGTCACTTACCCTTTTTACACCAAAATTTGCCACTTTTTGCAACCACGAAACCGTATGATATCCACATCAATTAAGTATCTACGAAGGTACAGCATCTAAGTTTTGAATATTTTACTAGCAGGGGGTGTTACGCTAGCAGGGGCCAAAGCAGCAAATCGGGTATAAGGACAGCGAATTGGGTATAGTGGTTACCCAATTCACCTCCTCACCCCTGTTAGTCGAACATCCCCTGCTGGTAAAATATTCAAAACTTAGGCGCTGTACGATCTTGGCGACAAAAGAAACCGACCCCCCCACGTTTTACACCAAAAATGGCTGACTTTGGACATTCATAACCCATTCCAAAGCCAAATAGATTTAATGAAACCAAGGTATAGTGGAGGCAGTTGTTGAAACTTTCTGGGTAGAAGTTATGAGAATTTCCCCATTCTCCTTCAGAGGTCGAGGGCTGGGGATTGTCATCGGAGGTGGTTGCAATGTACCTTTTGTATAGGACTCATACAAAATTTAAGGTACCTCTTGGCCACCATCACGATCTCTCGTATTGCACTATGGGTATTAATTAACAGAGCTTATCATATATAAATAATAATATATAGATGCGTCCAAAGACTCTGAGGAATTTTAATATTTTTTTCGCAAAACAACTGGGCGTGATTTTATGAGGTGAAAATGCCCATTTTTGGTGTAAAACGTGGGGGAGTCGGTTTCTTTTGTCACCTGGCTCGTACCTTCGTAAGGGCCCAAAGTACTAGAGGCATATCTTGACTTCACTAAACTGAAATTTCAACCGGATCATGCCCATGCTGTGTCATTGGTGGGCCGAAGAAAATTGGGGCCAATTCATAAGGCATCGTCGGCAATTCTTATGTCCAAGGGCTGTACACCTGTACAATGGGCACGGACGCGGAAAGGAAGGAGCCGTCACGGTAGATCATCCCAAGTACTCGAGTAGTGCATATTTCCACCTCTCTCTAAAAAAGAGCAACAAACACCGACATCGATTCCGCGCTAGACTTCCAAAGCTGGGCTACTTTTCAAGATAATGCACCAAAGTTACCCCCGAGTGCTTAGATAAACCGTAGAGTGCCGACTACTACTCGATTCGCTACAGTGATGTTGCGGCGACGAGAGATTGAAGTTAAAATTTGCTATTTTGAGCCTGATGGCCATTCGAAAAGTGACTAGTGGAAGCTCGCTTTTCGCACCAATTGGGAACGAGACTGCCTTGGATCGCAAGGGTTGTTCCTCAATTTACCGATGTTTGAATCCTGCCAATTAAACTCGCGGCGGGGGCTGTGTTGGTTCGGGGGTTGTATGGGGAACGCAGATACGCAGGGGAAGTATACTTCAGTACTTCGGTACAGACTGGAATATCCAGAGTGACGTCAAATGTTAATTCTTGTTCTTACACGCAGTGTGTATATCTCTTCCCGACATTACACACGAACCGACAGCACCGCCGCGAGTTTATGTCTTGAATCCCTGGTCGGACTCTGAGTACGGTGTGATACCCCTTCAAGAGCCGCCAAGCAACCGTCTGGGCTAAGCAAAGTAAGGGAGTGGTTAAGTGTTTGGGTGGCTGCCGCTTTGGATATGATTGCCCTTTTTCAACGTTGGCTAGCCCTTTAAGCTTCTTTAGTGCCAGGAAACCGACTTGAGTGGAAATTGTCCACTCGGGCTCCCTCACTATCTTGGCTCCTTTTAGCCAATCAGCACAAATTGAAAGACCACCTTTGCCATCCTACCTTGATGTGATAGAGGGATTTCGGAGCACAAAGTTAGGGATCGCGATCGCTGTGACAATAGTGTTTACTATGGCAACAAGCGAACTTGAAAAATAGGGATTTCGGAGATTCTGCAAGAGTTAGCTGTGATGTTTGCTTGTTGCAACGTGGGTTAGGGCACGCTGCCAATGTTTACCTCACTAAAAAAATTCGGCATCTTCTAGCTTAGCTAACCGAACTTTAAGCGTACGTGATCTCTTAAGTGAGACCTGAGCCCTAACCTGTGACCCGTTGCCGTCGCAACAAGCTAGAACTAACCAACTTTCCTGCTCCGAAATCCCTCTATTGTCGTGGACCAGTTTGTGCAATTGAGGAAGCAAATATTGGAGTTCTTCAGCCCAGTCAGAACTTGCGAGGATGCAAATGGGGGATATTCAATGTGAATTGGGCTTGTAGAGAGTTTCACCTTTTCTTCTTCTTACAAAGTCATTTTCTTGGTACATATTGCCTGGACACTACATTGTGCTGTTCCGGGCACATCGATTTGGAGGGCTGTGCCATGGCACAAACTCTGGTAACTTCGTGCCAACAACGCTAGTGATCATACTTGCGCATTTCCTTCGCCCCCTTCTCTTAGTCCGAAAGTTTTTCCGACTTATTAACCACTTACTGTACAGTACCTGGCATTATCCCTTCGTTTGATGCCCAACTTCAGGACTTTTTAGCGTTGTCATAGTGTGGCAATCAGCAATGGCTAGTCAGTAATGAGCTATGATAGTATATTATTGCGCGTTAGCAAAAGTAACAGAATTTGGGGCTGGAACCTTCCACCACCAACCACCGCAACCCCGCCCCCTTACTCCCGAATCCAACAATCCCTTCGTTCGTTTTCTGGCACTCGCGCTAAGTGCGGGCACGGCTGGTACTCGAGTAGTGGAAGCAATTGGTTGGTGAAGTAACTAAAGAGAGCAAAGTTAGGAATAATTGTTATAACTATCCCTTACCTTGTGGCCGAAATTCATGGCCGCCCGGCGTTCCGCGAAGTGCGGTCGGTCCACGGCTGACAGGGTATTTTTCCGGTGCCCATCACGACTCATTTTGTTTATCTCCTAGCTAGCCTTATTCTGGATGTTGAACGTTACCCTATTTTAGTATCTGGGAGCAAATCTACGTCATGGATATGCTGAACAGTACTGATTATGTGGTATTCTGAGCACTACACCACTTCTGTTTTTCCTATCACGATTACCCAAATAAGCTATCGTAGTAGTACTCGAGTATGGATAGTATCCCTTGGGGGGTCTGAAATAAGTAAAATTCTTTGCCAGCACTCTAATTCTCCTTCGGGAGGACACAGCCCCAGATCAGTCAGTAGCTAAACTGTTTTGGATGTTGAATACCAGCTTTTTAACATTCAAGTGACTCAGCATCATACCAACCATTAATTCCCAACGAATCACAATTCTTGTGTGCTCCCTAGAACAGGACTAGTGTACTGGCAACGAATTTTACTTATTTCAGACCCCCCAAGGCATAGCGCTGGCCATGATTACGAGGTAAGGGATTTCTCCTTTTCTGCTCGTCCCCCTAGCCGCGTTCCGGATATCCTCAAAAGAAATGCGGTACAACACCAAATTTGGATTTATCTCGGTATCATACTCGAGTATGTTGTCTATCGTTACCTTTCTGGTCATATCTATCTGATTGGTGCAAGGCTAAAAGTTTGAGACCGGAGGGAATGAAGGGATGGCGGCGGTTCAAAACTGGCGCAAAACTAGTCCCTTCTACTACTGTACTCGTACAGGAGTGGTATCCCGAAGAAAAAGATTGCGTAAATATGTTGCAAGGAAGTTCAATCTCATCAAACTCATGACGCCACATGGGAAGAGCCTTTCCAAATCGACTACTCGAGTAAAGTACAGTAGTATCAAAGCTCTCCGGCCGTTATTCCACCAGTTTTTACAGGCACGGCTTAACACCCTTCCCACTATTCCTATCTACTGTACGCACATACTTTATTTGTTTTACAACACTTTATCCTTTTCGCCTACCATTGGCTGTCCAAGTCCTTCTATAAGTACCCTTCCATCCCTCTACCTCAAGTTGACCCTACATACTCGAGTAACCTGCACTTCTTGCCTGCTGTGGGCCCACCATTTTGTCTCTCCTCCTTTCCAAATCCAAACCGACAACGTCTTCTGTTCTCTGCATTGTTGTTAAACCATTGCTCTCTGCCTGCATTGACTCAACCTTCCCATTCAACCGTCACTTTGCCCTCTGGTTTCCTATCGTTGGTAACAAGGGAGTTGGAACCACTATCGTTGTGGTATTTCTTCCTGAGGTGACTTAGTGTCTTGTT
>Ga0307513_10010297_pt1 | contig 11736 bp, 12 predicted proteins | sample 15_EM_MG_FD_202174 | JGI IMG/M metagenome (GOLD analysis project Ga0307513, IMG submission 202174) | Populus trichocarpa ectomycorrhiza microbial communities from riparian zone in the Pacific Northwest, United States - 15_EM | ecosystem: Host-associated > Plants > Roots > Unclassified | place... | reverse complement strand
TGCTCAGCCTTCTCGGCGACGTCGACGTCCGGTGGCGCAACGACTTCGACTGGGCCGGTCTGCGCATCACCGGGGCCGCGGTCTCCCGCGTTTCGGCGACCCCGTGGCGGATGGGGGAAGGCGACTACCGGGCCGCGATCGCCCTCGGTGACTCGGAGCCGCTGCGCGGGGCCCCGGCCCCCAGCCCGTGGGACGCAGGTCTCGCGACGGCGCTGGCGTTGAACGGGCGCTCGGTGATGGAGGAGCGGCTCATTCCCGATCTGCTCCACGATCTGCGTGACCAGTGAGGCTCGTGATCCCGGTCCAGTGAGATCGAAACCGCCTCGAACCGCCGGCGACGCGACGTTGTGACCGGCGGTCCCGACGCTCGCGCTGCACCGAGGGCCGGCGACCGCTGCCCCTCCCCGCTTCTGCGGGAGCGAGTGGACTCGGCGGCCGAACGCCGGGGGGTCGACAGACTCGTCGACGAGCACGGCGGCGAGTGGACGATCGCTGACGCATGGTCCCGGCCTCAGACTGCGAGTCCGGCCTTGAACCGCCTGACGCCAACCGGCAAGTGAGCGCCGGTTCCATCCTTGTCGAATCCTGCCGGGGGCACCCAGGTCAGAGCGCTGCCGCACCATCGCAGAGCTGCGGATCCGCCACCGAGTGACGGGCCGCGCTCCTCGGGGTTTCCGCCGGACATGTCGACACCGACATCGGCGAGCGATGCGGCGGACATGCTGGTTCCTGCGGCGGCGGTCAGTTCGAGCCGGAAGCGGCGGGGACGAGCTCGTCGACGAGGGCGCGGACGCGGCGTTCGATCTCGTCGCGGATGGGGCGGACGGACGCGACGTCGAGCCCGTTCGGGTCGTCAAGGACCCATTCCTCGTAGCGGCGGCCGGGGAACACCGGGCAGGCGTCCCCGCAGCCCATGGTGATCACGACGTCGGCGGCGCGGACGATCTCGTCGGTCCAGGGCTTGGGGTACTCGCCGCTGATGTCGATGCCGCGCTCGGCCATCGCTGCGACCGCGGCGGCGTTGACCGAGGTGCCGGGTTCGGATCCGCCGGACCAGGCGACGGCCCGGTCGCCGGCGATGTGGTTGAAGAAGCCGAGGGCCATCTGCGATCGGCCGGCGTTGTGCGTGCACAGGAACAGCACCACCGGTGTCCCGGCCATGGCCTTGCCCTCGACCTTGGCCAGCGCGCGCAGGCGTTGACGGGCGAACCGTTCGGCCAGGAGGGGCAGGAAGTTCAGCACTGCGGCGCGGCCGGCGAACTCGTCGTAGGAGCTGTGCAGGAACCGTTCGATGGTCGCTGCCCCGAAGGTGCCTTCGAACTCGCGGGCGAGGGTGGCGGCGGCGGTCTTGAGGGCGAGGCGTTGGTCGATGGGCAGGGTGCTGCGGTGCCAGGTTTCGGTCATGACGGGCCGTCCTTCCGAGCTGAAGAGATCGGGGCCGGGGGGATGGAGGCCGTGCGCCAGCTACGGCGCGCGGCGAGGGAGACGTAGACCAGTGCGACGAGGACGGGGACCTCGATCAGCGGTCCGACGACACCCGCCAGGGCTTGGCCGGAGGTGACGCCGAAGGTGGCGATCGCGACCGCGATGGCGAGCTCGAAGTTGTTGCCGGCGGCGGTGAACGCGAGCGTGGCCGAGCGTTCGTAGCCGAGCCCGATCGCGCGGGCCAGCGCGAGGGAGCCGAACCACATCAGCGCGAAGTAGGCCAGCAGTGGCAGCGCGATGCGGGCGACGTCGAGGGGGCGGGAGGTGATGGCGTCGCCTTGCAGCGCGAACAGGATGACGATGGTGAACAGCAGCCCGTAGAGGGCGAACGGCCCGATCCGGGGCAGGAACGTCTGCTCGTACCAGGTGCGCCCCTTGGCGCGTTCGCCGAACCGGCGGGTCACGTAGCCGGCGACCAGCGGGATGCCCAAGAAGATCAGCACGGAGCCGGCGATCTGCCACGGCGAGACGTCCAGATCGGTCTGTGGGAGGCCGAGCCAGCCGGGCAGGACCGACAGGTAGAACCAGCCGAGCGCGGCGAAGGCGATCACCTGGAACACCGAGTTGATCGCGACGAGCACGGCGGCGGCTTCGCGGTCGCCGCAGGCGAGGTCGTTCCAGATGATGACCATGGCGATGCAGCGCGCGAGCCCGACGATGATCAGCCCGGTGCGGTACTCGGGCAGATCCGGCAGCAGCAGCCAGGCCAGTGCGAACATCAGCGCCGGGCCGATGACCCAGTTGAGCACCAGCGAGCTGACCAGCAGCCGGTGGTCGCCGGTGACGGTGTCGAGCCGGTCGTAGCGGACTTTCGCCAGCACCGGATACATCATGATCAGCAGGCCCAGCGCGATCGGCAACGAGACCCCGTCGATCGCGATCGCGTCGAGCACGGCGCCCAGACCGGGGATCAACCGACCGGCACCGAGCCCGACAGCCATCGCGGCGATGATCCAGACGGGCAGGAACCGGTCGAGCGTCGACAGCTGCTGCGCGACCGGGGCGTCGGCCGCGGCTTCGGGAATCGCACTCATGCGGGGACCTCTGCGTCGGTGGGAGCGCAGCAGCTGCTCGCGGTGCGGCCGGCCCTGGTCGCGTCGGCGGGTACGAGGACGTCGGCGAGCAGCTGCACGCGGGCGGGGACGACGGTGTAGTAGACCCAGGTGGCTCGGCGTTCACTGGTGACCAGCCCGGCTTCGCGCAGCACCTTGAGGTGGTGGCTGATCGTGGGCTGGGACAGCTCGAACGCACCGGTCAGGTCGCACACGCAGGCTTCGCCGCCCTCGTGGGCGGCGATCAGCGACAACAGCCGCAGACGGACAGGGTCGCCGAGTGCTTTGAACACCCCGGCCAGCTCGCTCGATTCGGCAGCGGTCAGCGGCTCGTGGGTCTGCACCGAGGAGCAGAGCACCTGAAGCTGTATCGACACCCCTCTATGTTGATTGACGTCGATACAGCTTGGCAAGCGGTCAGGTCGTGGGTCGGGTGGCGTGCACGATCGCGGACGTGGCGTGGGCGTGGACGCGGTGCGTCTCGGTGATGTCGATGTCGACGAACCCGGCCGCAGCCAGGGCGGTCTCGAACTCCGCGCGGGTCAGCGCGCCGGCAACGCAGCCGGTCCAGGAGTCGGCGTCGGCACGGACGGCCGGGTCCATGTCGGGATCGGCGATCACGTCGGAGACGGCGAACCGGCCACCGGGGCGCAGCACGCGCGCGGCTTCGCGGAGCACGACGGTCTTGTCGGCGGCGAGGTTGATGACGCAGTTGGAGATCACCACGTCCACCGACGCGTCGGGCAGGGGGATGTCTTCGAGGTAGCCCTGCAGGAACTCGACGTTGTCCACCCCGGCTGTTGCGGCGTTGTCGCGGGCGAGCTGCAGCATCTCCGGGGTCATGTCCAGGCCGTAGACGCGCCCGCCCGGGGCGACGCGACGGGCGGAGATCAGGACATCCGCGCCGGCGCCCGAGCCGAGGTCGAGCACGGTCTCGCCCGGCTTGAGGTCGGCGACGGCCGTCGGCACGCCGCAGCCCAGCGACGCCTCGACCGCGTTCGTGGGCGCGCCCGCTGCCTCGGTCGGGTCGTAGAGCTGGGCGCCGTAGGACTTCTCGGGGTAGGACGTCTCGAGCGTCGTCGGCGCGCAGCAACTCGAGCCCGAATCCGCGGCCGGCGCGGTGGTGGCCGGACCGCAACACGACGACTGCGCGGGAGCAGCCACTTCTGCTTGCCGGGCAGCGATCCAGGTGGCGGAGGCTGCGTAGCGGGCGCGGACGTTGTCGCGGATCTCGTCGGTGGGCCAGGGCTCGGACATGGGATTCCTCCGTGAGGGGTCAGTCGCGCCGGCGATCGGCCGTGGGCAGGTTTGCGCGGTGGGCCGGCGTGGGCGGAACGCTGCCGGCGGTGAGCGTCGCCGCCAGAGCGGCGAGGACGGCGAGGACGATGAAGACCGCCGGGTAGCCGCCGAGGACCTCGGCGAGCGCGGCGCCGGCCCATGGGGACAGGGCGGTGGCGACCATCGCGGGGGCGTTGAGCAGTCCGTTGAGGCGGCCGTAGTGAGTGGCGCCCCAGCGGTCGCTGATCGCGGTGGCCTGCAGCAGGGTGAACACGCCGCGGGCGGCGCCGGCGAGCATCGCCGCGGCGATCAGCAGCGCGGTCGGGCCGGGCAGGATCCCCAGCAGCAGAGTCGTGGCGGCCGCGGCGGCGAGGATGGCCATCGTGCGGGCGCGGACCGACAGCGCCCGCGCCAGCCGGCCGTAGCCGAGCCGACCCAGCACCTGCCCGAGCCCACCCAGCCCGAGCGCCCACGCCGCCTCCGTGGTGGACAGGCCACGCGCGATCAGCAGTGGGACCTGGTTCACCACCACCGCGTACGCGGCGAACGTCGCCAGCGCCACGGCCACGACGAGGACCCGGAACGCCCGACTACGGACGATGTCGGCCGGGGCATGTGCGGCCCGACCATCGAGCCGGCCGGATTCGGGTGCGGGCCAGTGGCCGCGCAGTCCGAGCAGATGTGCCGGGATCGTGACCACGGCCAGCACCGCAGCGAGCACGAGGTAGGTGTCGCGCCACCCCAACGGCCCCAGCAAGGCCGCGGTCAGCGGTGCGAAGACGGTGCTGGCCAGCCCGGCCAGCAGCGTCACCGCAGTCAGGGCGGTCACCCGCCGCGAGCCCCACCAGCGGGTCACAGCGGCGAACGCGGGCGCGTAGAGGGTGCCGGCCATGGCGATACCGGCCAGCACCCACCCGGTGACGAACAATGGGAACGACGGCGCGGTCGCGATCAGGACGATCGCGGGCACGGCCAGGACCGACCCCGCCGTCATCACCCGCCGTGGCCCGAGCCGGTCGAGCCATCGGCCGACCGGGATGCCGACCAGCGCCGAGACGATCAGGCTGGCCGAGAACGCCCCGGTCAACGCCGAGACCGACCAGCCGGTGTCGACGGCGATCGACGGGGCGAGCACCGGGAAGGCGTAGTAGAGGACTCCCCAGCTGACGATCTCGGTCACGCACAGCACCACCAGCACGCGGCGCAGCCCGGACTCGGTCAAGCCGGGCACGGATCGTCCCGTTGCCTGTGGTTGCGACACGACTTCCCCTCGAACGTGAACCGGTCGATGTCAGTCTCGGACGGTTCCGCCGACGCCGACACCGATGCCGACCGGTTCCGGCGTGCCGCAGCAACCGCCGGTGTCGGGTGCAGCCGCGTCGTCGAACACGCCGCTGCCGCCACAGACCCCGGTCTCGGGCAGGACGAGCTCGACGCGTTCGGCGGCCTCCCGGTCCCCGGCCAGCGCCGCGGCCACCGAGCGGACCTGCTCGTACCCGGTCATGGCCAGGAACGTGGGAGCCCGGCCGTAGGACTTCATCCCGACCAGGAACACCCCGGGCTCGGGCTGGGCCAGCTCCCGCGCGCCGTGCGGGTAGACGGTGCCGCACGAATGCACGTTCGGATCGATCAACGGCGCCAGCTCCCGAGGGGCCTGCAAGGTCGGGTCGAGGTCGAGCCGCACCTCCGACAACCAGGACAGGTCCGGCCGGAACCCGGCCAGCACCACCACCTCGTCGACCGGGCCGAGCCGGCGCCCGTCCAACGCCTCCAGCACCAGCCGGTTGCCGATCTGCTCGACCGCGGCCGTGCGGAACCCGGTGACCGTGCTGATGTGGCCGGCCTCGACGGCAGCGGCGGCGCGCAGGCCGAGCGCGCCGCGGGCAGGGAGCTGGTCGGCGTCGCCGCCGCCGAACGTGTCGCCCACCTGACCACGGCGCAGCAGCCAGTCCACGTGCGTGCCCGGCTCGTCCCGGGCGAGGTCGGCGAACGCGACCAACGCCGTCAACGCCGAGTGGCCGCTACCTGCGACCGCGACTCGTCGCCCGGCATACCGGGCCCGCACCGCGGGATCGGTGAGGTCGGGGACCTGGTAGGCGATCCGGTCGGCCGCCGCCTGCTCGCCCAGGGCGGGCAGGCCCTCAGCGCCCAGCGGGTTGGGTGCCGTCCACGTGCCCGAGGCGTCGATCAGGCCGCGCGCCAGGATGCGCTCCTCCCCTTCAGCGGTCTGCATGTGGACCGACAGGGGTTCGGTGTCGCGGCCGGCATCGACGGTCCGGCCCCGACCCCGGCGCGCCACACCGACAACGCGAGCGCCGTAGCGGACACGGTCGTCGAGCGCCTCGGCAAGCGGCTGCAGGTAGCGCTGCGCCCATTCAGCCCCGGTGGCGTAGGTGTCAGGGTCGGGGTGTTGCCACCCGGTCGGTGCGAGCAGCTTCTCCGCGGCCGGGTCGACTATCTCGGCCCACCGCGAGAACAACCGCACGTGATGCCACTGTCGGACGCTTGCCCCTGCCGCCTCCCCGGCCTCCACCACCAACGGCTCCAGCCCCCGCTCCAGCAGGTGCGCCGCTGCCGCCAGACCCACCGGTCCAGCACCGACCACCACGACCGGCAGATCCTGCTCGCCCATCACTCGCCTCCACCTCGACCGCTTCCATCGATGCTCATCGATGCACTGCGGCGGACTTTATCGACGAGCATCGATTGACGCAACCATCGATCTGCGTCGATACTTGGCGGCATGAGTGCGAGCGTGTCGACACCTGCCCCAGGCGTCAGGACCGTCCTACCCCTGACCGACGTGTCCGCGCCCGATCCCACCCAGCTCGCACCCGGCGATGCCGCGACCTACGCCGAGTGGTTCGCCTGCCTCGCCGAGCCCATGCGGGTCCGGCTGCTGCACGCCGTCGCCGTGGCCGGTCACCACACCACCGTCGGGGAGCTGACCGCGCAGCTGAACATCAGCCAGTCCACCTGCTCGCACCATCTGCGCAAGCTCGCCGAGGTCGGCTTCGTGCACCTACGCAAGGAGGGCACCGCCACGCTCGTGTCGGTCAATCCGGCCTGCTGCACCGGACTCCCGCACGCCGCGGACGCCGTCATGGGCATGCTCGGGCCGCGGCCCTGCTGCCCCACCGACCTGCCGACCGACGTCACCGTTCGCGCGCTGGACGCCGACGACTGGGCGGCGGTGCGGCGCATCTACGGCGAGGGCATCGCCACCGGCCACGCCACGTTCGAGACCGAGGTCCCGGACCGGCGCGAGCTCGACCGCAGGTGGCTGCCCGACCACCGATGGGTCGCCGAGCTCGACGGCGAAGTCGTCGGCTGGACCGCACTCGGCCCCGCCTCCACCCGACCCGTCTACGCCGGAGTAGCCGAGAGCTCGATCTACGTCGCCGACGGCGTCCGCGGCCGCGGCATCGGCAAGTCGCTGATCCACAAGCAGGTCACGGCCGCCGACAGCGGCGGACTCTGGACCCTGCAGACAGCGATCTTCCCCGAGAACCGGGCCTCGATCGCCCTGCACCAGTCCGCCGGCTACCGCACCCTCGGCCTGCGCGAACGCATCGGCCGACACCACGGCGTCTGGCGTGACACCGTCTTCCTCGAACGCCGTCGCGCCGCCGACTCCGACTGATCCACCCCGGGCCACGACGTTGACCTGTCCCCCTCCGCGCATCCGGTGCAGGACTCAGCCCAACCAGTGACAGCGCAGCACGAACTGATCGGCGGAATCGGTCGGCGCGACAGTCTGTCGCTCAGGAGTGGCCCGAACAGTCGCCGACCGAGGGCGAGGGCGTCGGCCTGGCCGGCAGCGTTGACGCGGATCGCGTCGCGCTGTCCGAGCCGGCTGCGATGGCCTCGCGCAGCTGGGAGGCGTCCGGGATCGGTACCAGTCGGCCGTGCTGGTCGCGGAAGAGCCGGCACGACACACCCGCGCGAGCTCGGCCCGGCTCGACGAACGGGTCGATGCCGTTGATCAGCAAGGTGGGCGACCCGTTCATGCCGGCGGTGACCGCTTCGGCTTCGGCGCTGATCTCGCGAACGGTGACGGGCAGATCGGTGACCTGGCGCAGTCGTGTCATCAGCGGGTCGAGGTTCGGGCAATCGGGAACGTGCAAGACGGTGAGGTCCACGTTCATGGCTCGCTCCGGGTCAGCCCACCATGATCCAAGTGCAGCACAGCCCCCGCCTCTCGTAGTAGCGCAGGGTCTCCGCGTTGATTCCAACCTGGCCGGCCACCTCGTTGGACCGCATGAGCTCATCGTGAACCCCGTACCCGACTTCAGAGTCAAGTCCAGGCCGGGATGTGGGTCGTCCGCGTTCGGCCTTCAACCATGACGCCCTCGACAGCGCTAGCGTTTCCAGGCTGAGCAGGCCCCGAGGTGGGGTGAGGGTGAGTGATGGCATGGCTGCCGCACCGGTGTTGCAGGTGGTGATCGGCCTGCATGTCGGATCGGGGCTCGTCGCCGTCATGTGCGGAGCGGGAGCAATGCTGACCCGCAAAGGCAGCCGCCGCCACCGCCGTGCCGGCCGGCTCCACCTCGCCGGGTTGGTCACGCTCGGTGCCACCGCGCCGGCGCTGGCCGCCGTCGACTGGCCACACCGCTGGCATCTCGCCGTCCTCGGTGCGATCGCGCTCGGGTGCGCCGCGATCGGATACACGGCTGTCCGCGTCGTCCGCCCGCCCCGCCTCCGGGCACACATCGCCGGCATGGGCTGCGCCTACATCGCCATGCTCACCGCGTTCTATGTCGACAACGGCCCCCGCCTGCCACTGTGGAACCTGTTGCCGCCGCTCGCCCTCTGGCTGCTTCCAGCAGCCGTCGGTATCCCGGTCCTCATCCGCGCGCTGCGCCGTCTGCCGGTGAGCGAAGGGAGGACAAGACCGACCCAGGTTTGACCATCGTTCCTGCACGGATGACCGCGGGATGAGGCCGATCGGGTGCGGACGAGCCGCAGGTGTCATCCGCGTACGGCCTGGACGAGATAGGTGAGTGCCAGCGCGACGGCCAACAAGCCGAGCAGCGCCTGCAACCCGCGTTCCGGCACGCGGGGCTGGAGCCTCGCCCCGAGATAGCCGCCGATCAGCCCACCGACTCCGCAGCAGGCACCGATGATCCAGTCCGGGCCGATCGGACCCGGCACCGTCAGCGCGAGCACACCGTAGGCGGCGACACCGACCACGGAGGTGACGAACGTGGTCGCGAGCGCGGCCGGCGCAACGACGGTCACCGCCATGCCACCGGCGACCAGCATCGGGCCCAGCAGCGAGCCGCCGCCGATCCCGTACACGCCGCCGACCGTGCCCACCGCGAACCCGAGAGCGGTGACCACACCTTGGCGTGGCGGCCGGTCGCGGCGCTGCCCGCGGTTGCGGCGCAGGCACAACGTCACCCCGAGCGGCAGCAGCACCGCAGCAGCCAACACCCGGAACTCGCGGTCTCCGGGGGCCAGGAACACCCGCACGAGCGTGCCCAGTACCACCCCGGGCACGGTGCCGAGCAGCAGCTGCCCGGTCAGTGATTCGACGAACGACCCGGTCCCGCGGTATCGCAGGATCGCCCCGGGCGTGCTGATGATGTTGAACATCAGGTTCGTCGGTGTGACCGCCGGGCTGGGCACCCGCAGGAGGTCCAGCTGCACGGGCAGCAGGAACATCGCCCCGGACACACCCACCGGCGCGGTGATCACCGCGACGAGCAGCCCGGCGCCGAACGCGAGCACCGCCTGCCACACCGTCACCGCAATGTCCTCACCGAACCGCTCGACAACAGCGCGACCGAGTCTTCAGCAGTTCGTCCGCGAATCGTCACGCGGGTCCTATGCTGCGGCGATGCCGCGATACCGCGTCTCGGAAGCCGCGGCGCTGCTGGGCGTCAGCGACGACACCGTGCGCCGCAACATCGACGCCGGCCACCTGCCATCACAACGTGATGAATCCAACCGTCTGGTGATCGACGGTGTCGCACTCGCGGAGTTCGCCCGATCCACAGCACGCACCGCACCCGATCCGTCGCCCATCGAGTCCTCGGCACGCAACCGATTCGTCGGGCTGGTCACCGCGGTCGAACGTGACCGCGTCATGGCACAGGTCGAGATCCAGTGCGGCCCACACCGCGTCGTGTCCCTGATGAGCACCGAGGCGGTCGACGAGCTGGAGCTCGCACCCGGATCACTCGCCGTTGCCGTCGTCAAAGCCACCACCGTCATGGTCGAGACACCCGCGGCTGCACGCACACCTGGCTGAGCGCTCCCGAGCGGAGTCCTGCTTCACGTGTGGAAGTTGCGGTCCCATCTGTGCTTCTTGAGGAGCGCCACCTGCACGGCGGGCAGACCTCTTCCGTCGGCGGTCGGGGCGTTGAGCGGGACCGCGGCGGGGCGCCGCATCCCGACGGTCACGGTGGCGACCTCGGGCGCGGAGAGGACGTAGCGGATCGCGGTCTCGGCGAGAGCGGTGGTGGGGATGGCGAGCTCGGCGACGATGCTGTCGACACGGGCACAGACCTGCGCCGGCCGATCGCCACGGAAGTAGGCACGCCGCCAGTCACCCTCGGGGAAGGTGCTGTCGGGTTCGAGGTGGCCGACCAGCCCGCCGTTGTCGAGCGGCATGCGTGCGATGACCCCGACGCCGTGCTCGCGGCAGGCCGCGAACAGCTCGTCCTCGGGGCTCTGGTCGAAGATGTCGTAGATCGTCGCGACGGTATCGATCAGGCCGGACCGGACCAGCCCGACAGCACTGCCCGGGTCGTGGTTGTTCACCACGACCCCGAAGGCACGGATCAGACCCTCCGCACGCAGATCTGCAACCTCCTGTTGCCAGTCCCCGCCGAGCCACTCCCGGTTCCAGACATGCAGCTGCTGCAGGTCCAGCGCCTCGACACCGAGGTCACCCAGACTGCGTTCGGTGTGGGCGCGGATGTGTCCCTTCGGGAACGCGTCCACGACCGGAATGCCACCCGGCGCCGGCCACAGGCGGTTCGCCGGGGGCACCTTCGTCGCGATGTGGACGGTCTCGGGCCGCTCTCGCAGAACCGACCCGATCACGCGCTCGCTGTGCCCCTCGCCGTGCACATGGGCGGTATCGACGAAGTTCACCCCGGCGTCGATCGCCGCATGCAGCGCGGCGATCGATTCGTCGTTCTCCTCGGCGTCCCAACCTTCGTTGACGCTGAAGGTGGTGCAGCTGATCTCGCTGACTTCCGGCCCGTCCGCGTAGAGCGTCCGCCGATGCACGACGGCCAGACTGCCACGCCGAGGCACAACCGGTCAGCCTTGACCGTCCACAGTGTCTGGGGCAGCATCCGGCGCGTGCCGAACCTCGGGTCCCGCCTGCCGGTGTCGATCACCGGCAGGTTGCGGCTCCCCCTGATCGCCGCGCCGATGCTGCGCGTGTCGGGGCCCGAGCTGGTCGTCGCGGCCTGCTCGGCCGGGGTGATCGGCGCGTTCCCCACGGCCAACGCCCGCACCGTCGAGCAGCTCGACAGCTGGCTCACCGAGATCGGCACCGCCGGTGCGGTCGCACCCCACGCCGCCAACCTGATCATCCGGCAGCCCCGCCTCGCCGACGACCTGGAGTGCCTCGTCCGGCACCGGGTCGAGGTGGTGATCACCAGCGTCGGTTCGCCCGCTGCCGTCGTCGAGCCGTTGCACGGGGTCGGCGCGCTCGTGCTTGCCGACGTCGCCACGTTGCACCATGCCCGACGGGCTGTCGAGGCAGGCGTCGACGGGCTGGTGCTGCTGACCGCCGGCGCCGGCGGACAGACGGGCTGGATGAATCCGTTCGCGTTCGTCCGCGCGGTGCGGGAGTTCTTCGACGGCCCGGTCGTGCTCGCGGGCGGCATCTCCGACGGCCACGCACTGCGTGCGGCACGGGTGCTCGGCTGCGACCTGGCCTACATGGGCACGCGGTTCA
>Ga0307513_10010295_pt1 | contig 11738 bp, 10 predicted proteins | sample 15_EM_MG_FD_202174 | JGI IMG/M metagenome (GOLD analysis project Ga0307513, IMG submission 202174) | Populus trichocarpa ectomycorrhiza microbial communities from riparian zone in the Pacific Northwest, United States - 15_EM | ecosystem: Host-associated > Plants > Roots > Unclassified | place... | reverse complement strand
GCAGAGAAGGGGAAGGGGGGGCTAAAGGGAGGGAGGGATATGCAGAGAAGGGGAAGGGGCGGCTGATGGCTAAAAGTGATTTTAGGGTTAGAAAGTGTTGTATTTATACTTACTTTTTTTTTAAGTGTTGGATGGTTGAACCGGTTCGGTTCGGTTCAATCGGTTTCTGACTTTAGAAACTGAAACCGAACCGAACCGGAATTTTTTTGTGATTTTTTAATTGGTTAATTCGGTTTTTTTTTCGATTCGGTTTTTTCGGTTAATTTTTTTTCCGGTTTTCTCGGTTTAATCGGTTTATCGGTTTTTTTGCTCACCCGTAATATAACTCTATCAAGTTTGAATTCTGAGACCCTTTCAGAGGTATATATGCTCAAAATTACTTTGATAGTTTATGTAATTTCATATTATGCATTATTTTTGTTCATTTATGTTAATTTTTAAAATTTAGGAATATATTTGATGTTATCTTATCTATTGCATCTTTGATTCTTGTATGCGTTTTGGGAACTGTATCTACAACTTTATATAATATATGTATTCCTAAACATAGAATTTACATCAGTGATCTTTATGTATAACAAATTATTGTCTTTTACGCAAGTAAAATGTTGGAAAGGTGCTCTTCTGGCCTCTAGGTAAATCAATATATTTTTTCAAGCTTGGCTTCACAAATTTCATATAGTGACCAAAAAATAAAAAAAAATGAGCAATCTGAGTTATTCTAGTTTTTGGTTAATGCTAGAGAATGAGAGAGGAGGGGGGGGGGGGGGGTGTTGAAACTCAGGGGTGTATGGTGTACTTAGTTGCTTTATTAAAAAAACCCTTAATTTGTTGCTCAATTTGGAAAAAAAATGTAGACCCGATTGTTCAGTGCTCGTAGTAGTCTATTAATTATACAACATTTTCTTCCTTTAGAATTACCAGTATTCCTTTAATGATTACAAGGACAAAAAAAAAACACATGTATTACTAACATTTTCTATCAGGGTAGGGTAGAAGAAATTGTTTTGAAACAAAAAAAGAAAAACTGTGGGAAACTATAATTAGACTATATGTTCAGATTCAATTTCTTTACACAAAAATTACAATATTAAAAACAGTAAATCCAAGTAGCTTCCCAAATAGAACCCTCTTTTATTGCCAAAACGCATAAACAACATTAAAAATTATAATATTAACAACTTTTTTCTCATTAAAAGTTGTACTGCATATTTCAACATGTATAAATATTAACATGTTTTCATTTCAAAGTTCTTTATCTCCAACAATAGTTCAAGTACTTATTTGTTGTCAAAATTGGTTGCATTATGGACCAATTCCAACCAATATTGAAACCTTGATGAATGATTTTGAAACCTACGAAAACCTTGAATCAAATAATTTTTCTTATAAACTTACACCTTTTATTTTATAATCTATTAATTAACGCATTTTCATTCTAACATGTCTAATTTTTTATTTTGTAGAATCTGGTGGAAAGTTACATCTAGCAACGAATGATAATTAGAGGTGATGTGCACAATGAAGATTTATTTTTCTAGCTTGGAAAGTTACATCTAGCAACAAGTCATTTAAAGCCAAGCCAGCCCCTTTAGCACATTTCTTCAAGGCCGAGCGCGGGCATGCCCTGGCAAACCTGCGCGACTACTGTAGTCGCAAATAGGGTGAATGACTTGTTGTTAACCCAAATTTGTTTGAAAAACAAATCAGACGACGCGTCGTCTGATTTGCCCAAGTTCTTGCCACTGTAATAGCCGAAAAATCAGGATTTAATTTTTTTTTACTCAAAAAACCTGTTTTTCAACTCGTTTTGACCCTAAATACAATAGAAATCGTGACAAACCTATCAATGGCCTCAAAAAAACCAAACAATCATCTAAAAAACCAAAATCAACCAGAAATAAAAAATCAAACCGAGCTCAGATTTGTTTTTCCCAAACTTTAAAAGAAAAAAAAGACCTAACATGAACTCCTCTCTTTAATGGAGCCATTTGACACAAACATTGACTGTTTTGGTGGTTTAAATCGGTATCAACAACATTTTGTTTTCTCTACCATTGAAATCTAGCAACCTCTCTCTCTTTCATCTCTCAATCAGGAATTAAAAAATAACACAAACTAACTTTTTAATTCAAAATTGAATATGAAAAAGAAATTGAGGCATCGAAATTGTATAATTTGTGTTTTTTTTTTAAAAGTTAAAAGACCAAAGTGTATATTTCTTGAAATGTTTAGCACGCCACCATTGTTTGGCGCCTTTTTCATTTCAGTTTTTATTCTTTCAATTTCACTATTGCTTAGGAAGTCAGAAGCAATTGACTTTAAATTATAATCAAATTGTCTAAAATAAATTTATGAGGACTAAAATGAATTGTAAAACATGTACAGTGTCATCCATAGTGTAATAAGAGGGGGTGGACATTGCCGGCTACACAGTGTTCACCCCATGCATTTAAGTTTTTAAGTTAATTTAGACCATATTTTTTGAAAGAAAAAAGTAACAAGTGACGTGTAGGCAAATTAAAAAAAAGAGTCAATAAAATAAATTATTAAAAATTCAATGTTGATAATTAAAATAAATAAAAAATAATTATGTCCTAGATTATAAGTTTAGCAGGTTGATGGGGAATAATGCTTCCTAATTTATTCTCGGTTTGTTTTCTATTAAATTATCATGATATATAAATGTTTAATAATTTATGATATATAATTAATCAATTTATGATATATAGTTTTTTTAAAATTGTGATAATTAAATAATAGAGGTTTAATAATTAATCAATCACTAATAATAATAAAAATACCTTGGTTGGACCGGAGACGAAACCATGAATTGGGTCACCTGTAAGTCTCTGCACTAGCATTTGGCAATTTGTCGTGTCTTTGCATAGCCTTTTAAAACCTTTAAAGACGCGTAAACAAAAAACAAATTAAAAAGTGATGGTTCAACAAAGGACCAGCCCATCAGGCCATGCGGATCCAGACAGCTCCGGCCTGTTATCCTTCCACTGCCAAGAGTGGGAGGTGATCGCTGCTCTGTGAGACCAGCCTCACGCTATGTCATCCACTCTAGGAGCCGAGACACCCAGGTCTTCACTAGGATGCCTTGGCACGTCTCCTGGCTTGGAACGGGCCTGCCGGCTAATAGCCGAACTGAACCCGGCCTTATAAGCTGAGTCCACGTTCCATCACTTTGAAGCTCCCACTCGAGTGACAAGCTCACGTTACCAAGCTCAGCCGGTGAGCAGGTATTAGGGTTAGGTATATAAATCTCAAATATTATTCCTTTCTTTCCGATGTGGGATTTTCCACTCTTACGTGTTCATCAGGGAAAGCTTGAATGAGCAAATCTTGGCATAAAAAGTAACAGATCGAGGAAGGAGAGGATTCTCCACTTTCAATGGAGAATTTTGCACTAGGTAAACAAGAAGAGAAAGTACATCATGAAATCACTACCTAAGTCAAGGCATAGTTTTTTTTTTTCTCTCTTTTCAACGTTGGACAAGTAGAAGGGGTGAAAGGGCTGCCCAAGGTTGAAACATAATTTTTTTTTTTTTTTGTTTAATGTGGGTGTTCGGGCCAGCTTGCGTGCACCTCGACTAATCCCACGAGCCCTGAAGTTAACTACCATGTAAGCCTCCAGTGACCATCATATGAGCAACCACAGAGCTCGAACCTGAGACAACAGAGGGAGCAAACCTCTTAGTTCCAAGCACTTACCACTGGGCCACCACCTAGATGGTTAGGTTGAAACATAATTGATTAATGAATCAATGGCAACAAGCTAAAAACATGAACCTTGATGGCCGTAGAACCATTGCTTTAAAAACAACTCAAAATAGCTCTTGCGCTTTAATGTGTAATAACAAACAAAAAGCACATATCCTAACTTCAAACGCAAGAGAGAGACCATGTCTTTATCATAAGTAACATGCACATGCCAATCTTTAAAAAAAAAAAGGAGGAAAAACACAGATGAAGATAAGAAATCGATCATTTTATTGTTCAAAAAAGGATAAAAATACAGAAGCTTATCTGTTTGTTGATGAAATAGCTAGTATTGTCAAAGCTTGAAAGAGTTGTTGATAAATTAAGATCATAGTATTTTATAATAGTAATATGAGAGAATTGGTGTCACAACATGATACACTTATGCCAGCATGGACACAAAGATAGTACTCTTCCTTCGAGGGAAGCAAATTTATTAATTTGCTTCTCTTTCTGGTTCCTAGCAACAATCACTCAAAGTTGTTTTTCTTTGATTTAGCAAAGAACTTTGGATGAACGTTTTGCCTCACTATCTCCCCCGTCAATATATATTGGAGGCTTCGAGCCCTAGAATGGAATCAAATGGAGATAATCAACTCAAAGAAGCCTTTTCTTGCCATTGCTAGGATGGTTTTATCCATTCTAGCACAGTGAGGTAACAATTGAGCAATCAAGCCAAGGTCGACTGCCTACAATAGTTTTTGGAGTGCATGATCTCCCCAGGGTCCTAAAGTTGAATGCTTAAAATGTATGAGAGTCTTTACAGTAGCTTTATCAGTCCTTTCAGAACCGCAAGAGAATTCATGGTGCAGATGATGAGGACTTGCGAGGCTATCTAAGAATCCCTACAATCCTAGAAGCAATTTTGGGAAACTGAGTATGCCTCTACTCGATAGGGAAATAACACCTTCAAGGATCCCACAGCAGATCTCCAAAACCAATGTAGCTTGTCTGGGGAAAAAGCTAGCAAGAGCTAAAGAGAAGCTTGCTGCAACTGAAGGCTGATGTAGTCCTTGAAGAGGCCAAGGCTTGAAGTCATGCATAGAAAAGCCTCACTCTTCAAGAATTAATAAACACGGCTTTCGCTATAATTAGATAGTATAGGTCAGCAAGGAAGAAAACGTTCGAGGATCTCCAAACAATTACTTGTACTTGGGAAAGGCTTAGAGCTTGGAAAGAGGAGATTTTACCTTAGATTTCTCATTTTTGTTTGGACAATTTTCTCTATTTTTTTTTTGTTGTTGTTATAAACAATTTATATTTTATTTTTATGCAATCACATATAATATTAATTAGTCGAGATGTGCGCAACTGACCCGGACATTCACATTAATAAAAAATAAAAAAAATTATGTACCATATTGATTTTTTTTTATCTTTTGTATCTAATATTATACATTACGTGTGTTTAAAAAAACATTTTCCATTTAACTATTTAATTATATATGCTTAACAAATAACTTAAAACTGTTATTGAGAATTAATAATATAAAACTTAAGTTTTAGAGCATCTTCAACCGGGCAGCTAAAAAAATAGGTAAAAGGTAAAGGTTGTATTTTTAGCTTTTATATTTGTTTCTATGCACTCCAACCGGTCAGCTAAATGGACAGCTAAAATAGCTGTTGAACACATGAAGTGTCATTTCTATATTTCTCTGTAGCAAAAGGCAAAAGTAAATAACAGTACTAGCTACTGTTTTTTCAGTTGGTTTATATCTGTTGGCCAACGTCTTTATTTTGTATCCGTTAGCTAACATTTATTTTTTTCTTTTAAAAGCAGAACGAACAGAAGGAAGAAAATAACGTTTAATTTTTTCTTTTAAAAGCAGAACAGAAGGAAGAAAACTTACCTGCAAATTTCAAAAACTTGAATTTTGCCTCACCCTTCTCTCTAATTTAGAAAAATAAGAATTAATTGTCCCTCGGTTAATTAATAACATCGATTGTGTTAATTAGCTGAAATCAAAAGATATGTTTGCTTAAAGACTTTTTCTATTTTTTCTTTTGCATCTCTTGATTCTTACCTTTTGCTGTTAATTTGCTATTTGTGATGATTTTTATTTCTTTGTTATTTTATGTTTTTGATATGGGTTAAGGAAGACAATTTTTATTTATATTGTTATCTTTGACAAAATTGAAAGGAAGTAATGATGGTAGCTGATATTGATAAAAACATGGAGTGATACATCTTAAATTTATTTTTGATTGCTTGTTTTAATTTAAGGTCAATTATATTTTGTCTTGTTGAAAATGCAACTAAACCAGTATATCAATCCTCTTTTAGTTCCAAAAATGGTCAAATTGTAATGGTTGTATGATTAGATTAATGTTAGAACAAGTAGAAGGCAATTCTTATTATTAATTCACATGTATGGAAACTACAAAATTGCTAGACATTGAATGTGAGCTTCCTCTACACCCTCTTATAAGGTTTTAACTTGAGTTTTTTTTTTTTTTTAATGTAAATGGATTCAAATTTTCCAAGCTCTTTTACCAACTTTCTTATGAGCGAGTCAGAAGATATTCTCTCTCAACCAAGTGATTCCAATCAATTAATTAATGACTTAACATACTCAAATTTAAATGTCCATACAATAAAAAAATCACAAAGAAGTAAGAACTTCTCACCAGATGAATATTGTTTACTTGTCTCTGCATGGTTAAATACAAGCAAGGATCCAATTACAGGAGTTGAACAACAAACAAAACAATTCTGGGCTTGAGTACATGCTTACTTTGTAGAGAATGGAGGAAACTTGAATAATCGTTCCCAAGTAAGCATATGAAATAGATGGCAAGAAATAAATAGAGAAGTCGGTAAATTTGTTGGATTTGTACTCAAATTGAAAATCATCAGCAAAGTGGAATGACCGAAGAATTAAGGGTAATTTTAATATTCATTTCCATGTTAAATTATTTAACATATATTTTAACATTACTGAATTTCTTTAATTTTTTACCAGATTAATGATGCTCGACAAATGTATGTTTATTGCGTTGGCAAACGATTTCAACTAGAACATTGTTGGGTTATCTTAAGAAAAGAACCCAAATGACAATTTAAGCGTGCAAGTCAACATCAAAGGTCAAACAAGAAACAAAAAAGTCATGCCAATGCAAGCCTGGCTTCATCAACTCCATCTACCCCTGATTCTGTTAGTTTATGAGAAGATAGTGAACCATTGATTTATCAAGATAGACCAATCGGTCAGAAGGTTGCAAAGAAACGACTTAAACATAGACAAGAAAAAGATAAAGTTGGGGAGGTAACTGTAACAAATCTCTTACAACAATTCAGGGATACTCTAGTTGAAATTGAGGAACAAAAGAAACAAGACAAGAAAATTAAGTTAGAGCAACAAGTCATGATGATTCAAAAAAGTCAAGAGAAACAAGAATTGGACAGGATTGAGCAAGAAGAACAAATTATGCAAAAGAGGGGTTTTAATTTTTAATTAACTTGATTGATTTATTGTAATGTAATGTATTTTTAATTAAATATGTAGAAAATTCTTGGTTATTTTAAATATATTGTTATAAAATTGATATCAATTCATAATACTTTTTTGAAGTTCCTATAACACTTAACAATAATAAGTAGGAGTAATTAACTTAAAAGATAACAACCATAATGAAAAAAAAACACAAAAAACTTGAAAATTATGATAACATAAGAAGTTCAAATCTAATGATTCTACTCGTTGTCATATTGTTCCCACAAATGTTCAATCAAATCTTCTTGTAGTTGAGAGCTAGTTGGTCTATCCCTGATTTAATTATGAGTTTGAAGAAAATCATGTAGTTCTGGTATTTCACCATGTGACACTGATATAAAGGAATTGACTTCACGTTCATGGTCATATCCAAGGTTCATTGCTCCTTCATCCTCAATAATCATATTATGCATTATTATGCAAGCTTTCATAATATTCGCAAGTGTTTCTTCATTCCAGTATCGAACAGGTCCACGTACAATTGCAAAACGAGATTGGAGCACCCTAAATGTCCGCTCCACATCCTTTCTTGCAGACTCTTACTTGCTTGCAAAATATTTTCTCTTTGCTTCTAATGGTCTTGGGATTGTCTTAACAAAGGTTGACCAATTAGGATAAATCTCATCTGCTAAATAGTATCCCATTGTATATTCATACCCATTAATTGTATAATTGACAGGAGCAGTACGACCTTCAGCAAGTGCAACAAAGATAGGTGACCGATCAAGAACATTGATATCATTTAATGATCCAGGCATTCCAAAAAAAGCATGTCATATCCAAAGATCTTGTGAAGCCACCGCCTCTAAAATTATAGTTGGTTCACGACAATGACCAATATACATCCCATGCCATGCAATTGGGCATTTCTCCAATTTCCAATGCATACAGTCAATGCTCCCTAACATTCCTGGAAATCCACACTACTCTCCAATTGATAATAATCGATAAATATCAGCCTCGTTTGGTGCCCTTAGATACCAATCACCAAAAACTTTTACGATTGCTTTGACGAAAGCTCTAAGACTTTCTATTACAGTGGTTTCCCCAATTTGAAGATATTCATCAGTAAGATCTGCAGGAATACCATATGCAAGTATCATGTGAGCTGCAGTTACCTTTTGAAGGCAAGATAAAACAAGAACACCAAGAGCATCCGTCCTTTGTTTGAAATATGGATTGTGAGCTTCCACTGCATTTGCGATCCGAAGAAAAAGGCGACGACTCATCTTAAATCTTCTTCGAAATTGACTTTCAGTGAATTTAGGATTTTCAACAAAATAATCATTATATAGCCTTAACTCACCTTCCTTTCTATTACGATTGGCAATATTGTGACCAAGAATAGAGCCAAGATACTTTGTTCTCTGCCCTTGATTATTCGATTCTTCTTCAGCAACCACTGCGGTAGCAACTTGAAAGGCGAACATGGGAGTGTCATCATCAAAATCAAAAGCATCATAAAAATTAGAATGATTCATGATGAATTTTAATGAAATATAATAAAGATTAGAGAGAAGAAAATGATGAGAAAAAATGTTTAGGTATATGAGAATATTAATAGATGGATTATTTTTTCAAATTTTGAAATCTTAGAATGTTGGCGGTTATTTTTTCAAAATTTAAAATTTTAAAATTTAAAATATTAGCGGTCATTTTTTCAAAGTTTGAATTTTTAAAAAAAACTTGAAAATCAAAATTTAAAATGTTAGCGGTTTTTTTCAAAGTTTGAATTTGAATTTACTTTTAAAAAATTAAAATTTTAATAGTAACATATAAAAATTAAAATTAAAAATATTTATATAAATAAATTTTAAATTTAAAAGTTTTAAATTTAACTTAAAATTATATATTTTAACTTTCATATTACTTAATTAATTTTATATTTACTTTTATAAAGTACTCATATTAATTATATAATTAATAACATCATAATTATATTATATAAAAAAATCTAAATTAGTTATATAATTATACTAAAATTAATTTAATATAAAATATATTAAAATATAATTGGCTCTTCTAAATAGCTTTTTACCATTGGAATGCATATAAACAAAAAAGTTATATTTCTACTATTCAAAAAGCCATTTTATCAATTTGATTCTTTAATAAAACATTTCCCATTGAAGATGCTCTTATAACATGAATATCCAAGATGTTAGGCTTAAGATATAAACAGTTTAAATTCCATACTTCTTTAACTATCGACCATTAATTAATAAAAAATACAATTCTAAGAATTTTGAGAATAACATATGAACCTTCCTAATTTAAAGACCACTTACTAAATTTTAAATTTTTATGGCCAATCGGTAATATGATCTTCCACACCATATTACCTTTAGAGAAGCTTTTTAATCCAACATGTTTGTTGTATGTCTTTTCAACCACAATATACAATATATAGTAGTGTGAGAGCTACATGGAAGACATTTCAGCCATGGGAGAATCACTAACCTCTTTTTGGAAAGCTGATGAAAGACTTCTTTTCTTCATAGCAGAAGAATCGCCTTCCTCTATATCCAGTGCAACCTTTCCATAACTAAGTTTAACCTCAGTACACATATTGATTGAAAGAGTGGTATTATGCCTGAGAGGGCTAAAATGCATGAAATGAAAAGTGTTTTACTCAATGATTTAATGAAGGAGAAAGAAATGAGAGATCAACTTAATATTTTTATGCTTATATGGTATAAAAGAAGCACAAGCATTTTTGAAACTCATTTCTGGGCTATTCCCCTAAAATTTACTCTTTTTTTCTTGTAAAAAAAAAAAAAAAGCGATAATAACAAGAAAACTAGCAATTTGGCAAAAGCTAGCTAAGAAAGGTTCTAGATATATACAGAAGAATTAAGCTGGAGTTTTGGACAAAATTTAGAGTCTAATCATACCCTATTGTACCCAAGACTAGAGAGATAATGCAGATTCAAGGTCAAATTAAATAATTTTTGGATGGATCTGTATAAAAATTAAGTCCAGTGATATAATTAGATTTTTAATAGGCTAATTTAATTTAATCATGAGCCAAATTAAAAGTTTAATTATGTTTAAGAATTCATTTGGGTCAAATTAAAGGATTAATTAAGTCCTCAGACTTAATTATACTTTAAATGAGTCAAATTAATTTTATTAGGAACTTAATTGGTGAAAATTAAATCTGGGAGCCCAATTTAAGCTTCTCTCTACACGACAAAAATGAACTGCACAACCTTCTCTCTACACAAAAGAAAAGTTGGCCAAAACTATGTGTTTAATGAAAAAAAAACAGAAAAACACACATGCATAACAAATAATGATATAAAAGGCAAACAATTCACAATGGCATCCATAAACCATACATAATAGAGCGTGTTTGATATGTGGTAGCTTTTGTGGTTGTGGTTTGAAAAAAGCAGTTTAATAAAAAGTACTTTTTGTGAGGTTGATTTCAAAAAAAGTTGGTGTTTGGTTAAAACTGTGGCTCAAGTTGTGGTTTTAAAAAAAGCAGTTTCTTGTGTTTGGTTAAAAAACTGTGGTTGAAATTGTGGTAGAAAAAAAGCAGTTTTGTGTTTGGTAAAACTGTGGTTAAAAAAATAGTTTCTTTTGTTTGGTTAATATGGTTTGTGTTTTATATTTGATTTGAATTAATTAAAAGGACATATATAGACACATATATATAATTCCAAAATATAGGTGTTTTGTAATTATGATTACATAACAAAATGAAATATCCTTATACATTAATGTACTCCTTTATTGTTCCATCAAACTATTTGCAATTCCATCGCGTACAAAATCCATAGGTGAAGGCCTTTGTGAGCCTTGAACCACCGAAGCCTGAACAATATCAGGTAAAAAGTCATCTGAAATTAAATTGAGGTTGCGATCATACTCAGAAAAAACTGCATCATCTTGCGATCTCCTTCTAATATAGTTATGTATTGCCATTGATGCAACTACAATCTCAACTTGTGTTTTGTATGGATAAGCAGGCATGTTTTGCAAAAATTTTCACCTCTGTTTCCATACCCCAAAAGAACGTTCGATCACGTTACGTAGTGATGTGTGCACAATTAAACACTTCTTTCCGACCACCTGGTTGTCCACGCCGCCTAAATTCTTGGAAGTGATACCTCTCGCCTTTGTAGGGACCTAAACACCCATACTCGTTTGGATATCCAGCATCAACCAAATAGTATTTTCCTGCAAATAATAACAACAAGGTAATTAATAACAGAACTTTTAAAAAAAATATTATATTCCTTCAATTACCAAATCTTCAATTTAGTCAAAATCACAACCTTCTGGAGGTTTTGGAAATTTGATATTGCTATTGTCAATAGCCTCAAGAAAAATACATATATCGTGTGCACTGCCTTCCCATCCTGCCCACACGAACATGAATTGCATGTTGAAACTACAAGCGGCCATGTCATTTTGTGTTGGTACACCTTTTCTTCCAATATATGGAATTTGATTTGCAGATGGTATGCA